>JAESGM010000523.1_pt1 | contig 26592 bp, 33 predicted proteins | sample 9269721 | NCBI WGS metagenome assembly JAESGM01 (sample SAMN15720920, study PRJNA650825) | algae metagenome | isolation source: Komarekiella atlantica HA4396-MV6 and co-occurring heterotrophs from... | place: USA: Theobald House, Kauai, HI | collected 2009-07-29 | reverse complement strand
CAGGCGGGTCTGCGCCTTGACGAACTGCATGCCGCCCGCCGCAAGAAGACCGGCGAAGAAAGCCCCGATCGCGAACGGCGCACCGAGAATATAGGCCGCAGCCACGCCCGGGACGATGGAATGCGCCAGCGCGTCGCCCATCAGCGACCAGCCCTTCAGCATCAGATAGGCGGACAGAAAGGCGCAGACACCGCCGACCAGCGCACTCACCCACATCGCTTTCAGCATGTAGCCGTAGCTGAAGGGAACGAGCAATTCGGTGAGCAAGGAGCCTTCGCCCATGTCAGGTCCCCTCGCCCGGCTCGCGGCGCTTCGGCTGGTCGCCGTAGAAGACCAGCGGCCGCTCGTCGTCGGTCAGCACGGTGACGCTGCGGGCGTCATCGTCGTCATGCAGCGCGCGACCGCCGAGCTGGAAATTGCGCAGTACGCCGCCAAAGGCGCGTTCCAGATTTTTCTGGGTGAAGGTCTCGGATGTCGGTCCGGCGGCGAGCACGGTCTTGTTCAGCAGCACCACCTGGTCGCAGAAATCCGGCACGCTGCCGAGATTGTGGGTGGACACCAGCATCAGGTGGCCGGAAGCCCGCAACTCGCGCAGCAGCGAGATGATCGCGGTTTCCGTCTTCACGTCGACGCCGGTGAAGGGCTCGTCGAGCAGAATGATCCTGCCCTCCTGCGCCAGCGAACGGGCGAGGAACACCCGCTTCTTCTGGCCGCCTGAGAGTTCACCGATCTGGCGATCGCGGTAGGCGCTCATGCCAACCCGCTCGAGCGCCTCGTCCACCTTGTAGCGGTCCGCGCGGGAAGGCATACGCAGGAAGTTCATGTGGCCATAGCGGCCCATCATCACCACGGTCTCGACCAGAACCGGGAAATTCCAGTCGACATCCTCGCTCTGCGGAACATAGGCGACGATGTTCTTCTTGATCGCCTCCTCGACCGGCATCCCGCACAGCCGCACGTCTCCCCGCGATGGCCGCACGAATCCCATGATCGCCTTGAAGATGGTCGACTTGCCACTGCCGTTCACGCCGACCAAAGCGCAGATGGTGCCGGGATCGAGTTCAAAGTTTGCATCGCGCACGGCGGTAAAGCCGTTCGGATAGGTCACGCTCAGGTTGCGGACCGAAATGCTCGCGCCGGGCGTTGCCGTCGGCGCAAGCTGAGCGGTTTTCGCCGGCGCGGTCACTTGCCAAATCCGGCGGCGATGGTTTCCACTGTCACTTTCAGAAGATCAAGAAAAGTCGGCACCGGGCCGTTCGCCGCGCTCAGGGAGTCGACATACAGAACGCCACCGTAGCGCGAGCCGGTTTCGCGCGCGACCTGTTTCGCCGCGCGGTCGGAAATGGTGCTCTCGCTGAACACGACCGGGATCTTGCTCTTGCGCACAAGATCGATCACCTTGCGCACCTGTTTCGGTGTGCCCTGCTCGTCGGCATTGATCGGCCAGAGATAGGCTTCCTTCATGTTGTAGTCGCGCGTCAGGTAGCTGAAGGCGCCTTCGCTCGAAACCAGCCAGCGCCGGTTTTCCGGGATAGCGGAAAGACGCTTGCGCAGCGGCTCGTCCAGCGCCTTGATCTTCGCCGCGTAGGCAGCCGCGTTCTTGTTGTAGGCGTCGGCATTCTTCGGATCGAACTTGACCAGCGCCTTGCGGATATTCTCGACATAGATCAGCGCATTCGAGGGCGACATCCAGGCGTGCGGGTTGGGCTTGCCGGTATAAGGGCCTTCCGCGATGCCCATCGGGTCGATGCCTTCGGTGACGGTGACGCTCGGCACCTCTTTGACATTCTCGAAGAACTTCTCGAACCAGCGCTCGAGATTGAAGCCGTTCCACAGCACAAGGTCGGCCGCCTGCGCCTTCACGATGTCGAGCGGCGTCGGCTGATAGTCGTGGATCTCCGCGCCCGGCTTGGTGATCGATTCCACGATCGCCTTGTCGCCAGCCACGTTCTGCGCGATGTCCTGGATGACGGTGAAAGTCGTCACGACACGAAACGGCTTGCCGGGCACGCTCTGCGCAGGCGCGGCACCCGTGAAACACGTCGCGGCCATGATCGCCGCGATGGCGCCCATCAACTGGCGCCGGCACATCCACTTCGTCATTCAACCTCCCAAGCCTACAGGCGTCGTTTCTCACCGGAGCCTGTCACGGCAGCCGGCGGACATGCAATTGCGAATTACTCGCAAAAAGATTGCCCGAGCCCCCCGTCTGTGTCAATAGTTGTTGCAAGTCATTCGCAATAAAGATTGAGGCTGGTGGAAAAGATGAGCTTTCGCATAGATTTACGAATGGGAATCGTGGGGCGGCTCCTGTCGGCAACGGCGCTATGTGCAGCTTCGGGCGCCATCGCCTGGGCGGCGGAACCCTCTTTCTGGGAGCGCGAAAAGCTGACCGGCGACTGGGGCGGCGCGCGCACGGCGCTTGAGCGCCGGGGCATCGACATCGGCATCGAATATATCGGCGAGACGCTCAGCATCCTCTCCGGCGGCCTGCGCCAGGGCACCGCCTTCGAGGGACGGCTCGCCACAAGCGTCGATACGGACCTTGAGAAATTCATGGGCTGGAAAGGTGCACGCACGCACATCAAGGTCTTCCAGATCCACAACGCCAACGGCCAGAACGCGGCGGACTATGTCGGCAGCCTCGCCGATCCGAGCAACATCGACGCCTTGCGCACCACCCGCCTGTTCACGGCCTGGTTCGCGCAAAGCTTTGGCGATGTCGCGTCGATCGCGGCCGGCCTGCTGGCCGCCGATGACTATTACCTGTCAGGCCGCACCGCCGGCGGCCTGATCAACGGCACCTTCGGCTGGGCCACGATCGCATCGGCGAACCTGCCGAGCGGCGGCCCCGCCTACCCGCTGGCCTCCCCCGGCGTGCGGCTGACCATCAATCCGACCGAACATTTTTCGATCTCGGCGGCGGCAACGAGCGGCGACCCCGCCGGCAAGGGCTGTTACGACAACAATCCGGATGCGAACCCGCAGGCCTGCAACAAGCACGGCACCACGTTCAGCTTCTCCGGCGGCACGCTGTGGACCTTCGGCCTCGACTATGAGATCAACCACGGCAAGGACGCGACCGGCCTCGCCGCCGCCTACAAGCTCGGCGGCTGGTATCACACCGGAAAGTTCTCCGACCATCGCTTCGGCGTCGACGCGGCCGGCAATGTGATCTCGCTCGCCCTGTCGCCGGACGCGCCCCACCTGCATCGCGGCAACTGGGGAATCTATGGCGTGATCGACCAGATGCTCTGGCGCAGCGGCCCGGCCAGCATCAGCGTCTTCACGCGCGGAGGCTTTGCACCGTCCGACCGCAATCTCGTGTCCTGGTATGTCGATGGCGGCATCGGCTTCAAGGGCCTGCTCGCGAGCCGGCCTGACGACACGCTGACCTTCGGCGTCGCACATTCGCATATCAGCAAGCATGCCGCCGCTCTCGATCGCGACATGCTGGCGCTGAGCGGAACGCCCTACCCGATCCGCAATGCCGAGACTGTTTTCGAACTGAGCTACATTGCGCAGATCACGCCGTGGTGGAGCATCCAGCCGGACGTCCAGTATATCGTGCGGCCCGGCGGCAACGTGCCCGATCCAAGCGATCCCAATCGCAGCATCGGCAATGCTTTCCTGATCGGAGCAAGAACCACCCTGACCTTCTGATTTCAGGCCGGCGAGGTTCCCATCCACGCTTGCCGCCTCGCGGGCGCCATTTTGGCTGCGAGACGAATCCTGCCAATGTGCCGGCCTTGGCTTTCGAAGATGCAGGACCCAGCCATGATCCGAATGTGCCTGACTGCCATTGCAGCGTTCATGCTCACTGCCTCCGGCAACGCCGTCGCCGCGGTTCCCCTGAGCCAGGAGCCGACCGACCTGCGCGCGGGACAGAAGGTGCGCGTGGATGACGGCACCTGCCCGGCCGGGCAGGTGAAGGAAATCATGGGCAGCGCCGTGCGCCAGAGCAACGGTACGGTCATCATCAAGCGCATCCGCAACTGCGTACGGCGCTGACAGCGCACAACCACTCGAGGCAGCAACCTTCTTTATCTTGTCATCCTTTATCCTGTCATCGGCGCGCTCGCCGTGATTGCCGCGCTCCTTGGCTACAATCTGTATCAGGAAAAGAAGAATCCCGACGGCGTGCAGATCAATGTCGGACCTGGCGGCATTTCGATTGAGAAAAAATAGCGCGACTCCCACACGCGATGCGTGCGCAATTCGCATCATTGCTCCGTCGCCGCGTGAACTGTTTCGTTACGTCAGCATCGCTGCTTCATTGCTTCCTTGAGTACCGCGACACTTCGTCGTGCGGGGAGTCATCAATAAAACAAACAAGACTGAGGAAGCGTCATGGAACCAGTATCCCGGAAAGTGCGTCCTTTTGTTCATTCACGGCCGGTCGTCGAGTGCGCGCAATGCGGCACTCACATCTTCGCGCCCGACTGGTCCGAATATCTTGAAAACGACCGCGTGCGGCATCTGTGGGTCTGCGAGTCCTGCGACTACCAGTTCGAGACCACCGTCAGTTTCGCGGCTGCTTCGTAATCCCACCTTCGCTGTCGAGCTCATGCACGGGATGGCGCGCATCGCCGCGCCGGTTCTGCGGGCGGCTGTACATGATCACGGCGTCGGGATGCCGCGCCTTGACTCCCAGCGCCGCCGCCAAGGCGTCTTCCGCCTCGACGACGACGTGATCCGTCCGAGAACCCAACTTGAAGCCGACGGTGAACGCCACCTCGTCTGCTCCGGTCAGTGCGCTGTAGCCGGCATGCTGAAGCGCCCGCGCCGGGCGTCCGCTGTCAGCTTGGCGAACTCGGCGCGATTAAGATGCACCAGCGTTTCGTGGTCTCCCGCTTCGAGATAGACATCGGGTTTCTCGCGCAGGCTGTCGTCGACGATGGTGTCGAGACCGTAGCATTCGCCAATGGGCGGAATCGCGCCATGCGCACAATCCTTGAACAGGCCGTCGATCTCCTCCTCGCCGGCAAGCGCGACTGCCTCGCCGAATTCCATTTCCAGTTCCGGCAGGCGGATGTGATGCGACGCGGGCAGCACGGCCAGCATGTAGCCGCCGACCCCGCGCAGCACCACGCCCTTGGCCAGGCGTTCGCCCGGAATGTGGCTCACCTGCGCGGTCCGCATCGACGACATCGTCGGCTCGTGCGAGACGAGTTCGTAGTTCACGTTTTCATCGAGATATCTTTGCAGTGTCGGGGCGATGGCCATGATGATCCCTCCGCGACAATGAGCGCGCGCCCGGGGACCATCCTGCAGATGGATCGCCTGATGAAGCGCGGCTGCAGGTTGACTGTAGCTATAATAGGCAGGGCAGCATCCACCCGCAATGCACCGGCGGTGAGCGCCCGGGGTTATTGCACCGTAACTGTGACGCGAACGGTTGCGGTTCCCGTGCCGCCCGCAAGCTGGCCTCGGACGGAAAACGCGAAGACATCGTTGCCGATAAATCCTGGCTTTGGGCGGTAGCTCACGCCGACGGAACGCGTCGCAACCACCCCGTTCCGTGGCCGGGCGGAGATAGCGATGCTCTCAAAACGGCTTCGTCCGCCCGCCTGAACGTTGATGAAGCACGCGCTGCCCCTTGTGATGTGCATCGAGGCTTCGCTGGTCTGATTGACGTGGAACGAAAAGCCCGGAACCACGCAGCCGGCCTCGGCGGCGCAGGATGTGATCAGCCATAATGACAGGATGAAGACCGGAAATCTGAACATCGTCCGAATTGCAATAAATCTTGAAGGCGGATGATCCGCGCTTCCACCATTGGTCAGTCAAATCCAAACAGCGCCATGATGCCCCAGAAGACGGCGACAATCACCGCACCCATCGCGGCGACGACCGCCCAGATCCATTCCAGAATGTCGTCGAATCCGGCGCCCAGAACGGCAAGCACAGAGAGGCAAAACACACCGCCGCCGCCGACAATCACCAAATTCTGCCATCCGAAGAGAGGCACCGCAACCGCCAGCAGCGAGGTCCAGAACCAGACGGCCGCAATGGCGGCGAGCGCAACAAGCGCGATGATCAGCGCAGCAATGCGGCCGCCGGTACGACGCGGCTTGCGGCTCGAAGGTGCTTGGGCGATTGACATGACGGACCTCGCACGTGAGAGAGCTTCCGCATTGGTCGCGGCTGCCCACGTCGAGGTTCAATGCCGCCACGGCTGACCTTGAGGGGCCTCGCCTCACCCGCCTTTCGATGCAATAATTTTTTCTTTGCCGGAACGGACCCTGCCCCGATGAGCGACGCGCCAGCTGAAACCGCCCCTCCGGCACCGGAGGCGCCAAAGACCGAGACACTGCCGCGGCCACGCATGTCCTTGCGCAAACGCCTGCGCCTCGCGCTACGCGGTCTTATACTGGCCGCCGGCTGTGCGCTGACCGGGTTCTGGATTTACACCTTCCATGCGATCGGGGAGCACGCGAATCCGAAGGGCGACGGCATGGAGTGGATGGCCGCCTTTCCGATGACACTCGTGTTCATGCTGCTGACGCTGCCCACGCTGGTCATCGGGCTGTTCGGCCGCGCGCTGATCTTCGGTGCGCTGGTCGCCGCGGCGTCCGCCTTCGTCAATGTGTGGGTGTGGCAGGAAATCCTGGCCGAAATCGCCGGCTAGGCTAGAAGGAAACGCCGAGGCGATAGCCCCTTTTCCAGACGAGGCTGCAGCTCTTCTTTGTGGCGCCGTGCACCAGCGTAAAGCGCTTGGGCACCGCCACGTCCTTCGAAAGGCCGAGACAGGCGCCGCCTGCCGACATGTCGACGATGCTCACATCGATCGCCGGCGATTTCGGATCGCCGATGATCTTGCCGGTCTTCGCCATCAGGCCGGAAGGCCGGATGCGCCGATATCTTCGATTTTCCCGCATGCTGCCACCCGCAAGGCGCCAAGCTTCTCCCACTAAATTGTCCACTCGCGACCATTAAAGGCTCCTTTTAAGGGCCGCTTCTCCGCGGACCATTTCCATCACGGTTAACCTTGCATTAACGCGAAGCACCGCATGTCGATTCGCAGCAGACATCACGGAGACAAGAAATGTCCTACAGTCTTGCTGAAGAACCTTGTCCGGTTGCCGATCAAACGCTGGGCGAATTGTATCGTTCGCATCGGCAAGGTCTCGCCACCCTGGTGCAAACCGTATCTCCCGATGTGCGCGCCATGCTCGCACTTTACTGCTATCGGCGCGCGCATCTGCAGTCGCTCGGCCTGACGGTGGCAGCGAGTTGCAGCGAGGACGAATTGGTGGAAGCCGGCGGCCACGCCGGAGCCGCTCTTTTCGCGGCATCGCGCAAGGCCACGCCCGCCGCCCCGGAACAACCCTCCGGCCGGCGCAAGATTACGTTGTCCAGCGGGCCCCTCACTACCATCGCACCGATGGATGACGATATTGACGAGGACTGAGCAGGTTCCGACGGCATCCCGATCCAGGATCCATGCTGGTCTGTGGATGAATTAGGTTTTTGCGAACGGGAAGCGCGTATAGTTAATCCACTGTGTCTTTTTGGCACTAGTGGCGGCCGTAACCGGTCATTACGGTAACGATCTGGACTCACACTTGGGGGCTGTACCCATGAAGAAGACTTTGATTGTCACGACTGCGCTCCTCACTCTCTTGGGCGCGGCGGCCTGCACGACGGTTGGCAAGTACCCGGTTGGTAAAGCTCCGGTCGTAACCAAGGGCTGAGGTAACGGAAAGGCCGGTTAACGCTGGCCTTTTTCGTTTTCTGGCCTGTGCTTGCGATGGTGCTTCCGGTCGCCGGTCCGGCTGGAGTTGAGCTGGATTCTGCTAAGGGAGCTTACTGTGCGTAAGATTTCTATTGACGGAAACCAGAGTGGTTTCCGGGGATATGTGTATGCGCTCACGGTCATCGCGAGCGTAGCGGTTGCGGTACCCTATGCGTCGGCACAGACGACGCCGGCTGCCGCCGGACAGGCATCGACCCAGACCGCGAAACCGGTTCAAGCCAGCAAGCCGAAGCCATCGGCGACGGCGAGCGCTCAATCCACATCACAGATCAAGCGCGAGCCGATCAGGCAGCCGGTCACGTCAAAGGCCTGCCCACGCGTGCCAGGCAAGCCCTATTTCGTGGAGTTCCGCTCGCGTACGGCGGCCAGCTACGGCCACACCTTCGTCTTTCACGGGACGCTCGGGAACGGCAGGGGCTTCGCCAGTTTCAAGGTCGCGGGCCTTCACCCCAAGGGGGACGATCCCTCCACCTATATTCAGGGCCACTGGGCTCCGGTCGAAGCGGAAACAGGCGTCAGCTATGGCGATCTTGACGAGCAGTACATGACTGCGCGCTTCTGCGTGGCGCTGACTCAAGCCGAGTATAACCGGGCCGCCGCCTATATCCGGCATCTGCAAGCCACGACCAAGACCTGGCATGCGCCGACCTATAACTGCAATTCCTTCGCCGCCGACATCGCCAAGCATATCGGCCTCGATACGCCCAATCCCAATGCGTATCTGCCCGAAACCTTCATCAAGCGGCTTGGGGAAGACAACGCACCCGGCAAGAAGGGCGGCCTGTTCTCGCAGTGGGGCGGCCAGAATCCGTCGCGCTAACCGGCGCGGCGGTCACTCCCAGAGATAGCGATAGCGCTTCGGCGGGTACGCTGCGCGGTTCGAGTAGTGCACCGGATGACGGAAATAGAGTCCGTTCATCGCGCACATGTCCGCATTGGCGGTCTTCGACCAGCGGCACTGCTTCTCGCTGACGAAGCCGCAATTCACCCCGCCGCGCGTGTCGTAAAGACACCAAGGGTAGACCGTATCGGCCACCGCCGGTTGCGGTGCCAGCAGCGGCAACGCCAGAACGGCAGCCGCAATCAGTATCCTGATCATGGACTCTCTCCCGGCTGTTACCTGAAAAAGCTAGCACTTCCTCGCGTCGCCCTGCGATCACGAGCGCGGGAAGCCGGCACGGCGGACTTCATCCGAGTTTCCGGTCATTGTCAGGGAACCCGTCATGTTCTGTGGCGTTTGGCACTATCACCGACGGGGAGTGTCGTAGACCGGTGATGGTGAATTCCATAAGCCTCCCGCCTGTGTTGTGTCTGGTTCATGTAAAGGCGGGTTGGCATGCCCCGTTACTATTTCGATTTCAGGGACGGGACACGCGCAGTCATCGATCAGGTGGGGCGTGAATTCCCGGGGCAAGGCGCTGCGCTGCAGGAAGCCATGCTGACCGCACGCGACGCCGTCACCGGCATCCGGCTCGGGCTCCGGCACTATGGCGGATGGACGCTGGAACTGCGCGACGAATCCGGCCGCATCATCCATGCAGTCCCGATCCCGAAAACGGTGTCCCGATAGGCATTCTCAACGCCTCGTTCACCTCATCGGACCGTGTGACTTTTCATTCGGGTGTAATCCGTGTCATGCCACACCCCCAACGCACCTTACCCTCCCAATCTACAATAGGCTGAAGGAATTGGAGATGATGACAACACGCATCACCGCGCTCGCCCTTGCCTGCCTCTGCGCGAGCCCCGCCGTCGCCCAGGAATTTCCCACCCAGGCCGTGCGCCTGCAGGTCGCATTTGCTCCCGGCGGACCGGCCGACAGCATCGCACGCATCATCGGCCAGAAACTCCATGAACGCTGGAACCAGACTGTGGTCGTTGAAAATCGCGGCGGCGCCGGCGGCAATCTCGCGGCGGCCGCGGTCGCCAAGGCCGAGCCCAACGGCTACACCATTCTGGTCAGCACCTCCGCCTATGCGGTCAACCAGACCCTGTCGAAGACCCCCGGCTATAGCCCGAACGACTTCCGCACGGCGGCGATCGTGGCCACCACTCCCAACCTGATCATCGGTGCGCCGACATTGCAGGGCAAGAACCTCAAAGACGTCATCGAAGCCTCGAAGAAGGAAAAAATGGCCTACGGCACCGCCGGCGCCGGCACGACGCCGCATTTGTCGGCGGAGCGCATCTTCAAGGTGGAAGCCAAGGCCGACATTCCGCACGCGCCTTTCACCGGCGCAGGCCCCGCCCTGCAGGCGGTTCTCGGGTCGCACATCCCGCTTGCCAGTATCGCGCTGTCGGCTGGCGTCGCGAACGTCAAGGCCGGACAAGTGAAAGGCCTCGCCGTCACCAGCAAGGAGCGTGTGCCGGCCCTGCCCGACGTGCCGACCGCGCGCGAACTCGGCTACGGCGACACCGAGGATTCGACCTGGGTTGCCTTCTTCGTGCCGGCCAAGACGCCGGACGCCGTGATCAACAAGATCAACGCCGATGTGAACGCGGTGCTCAAGGACAAGACCACCCTGGATCAACTCGACAAGATCGGCTTCATGCCGGTCGGCGGCTCGCAGAAGGACGCCGAAAATTATGTTCGCACCGAAACCAAGAAATGGGCGGACGTCATCGGCAAGATCGGCCTCGAGGCCAAGTAAGGTTCGCCGACAGCTCTGAGCGCGGAACACGCCGCGCTCAGAGCCCTTCATATTGCGCGACCTGCTGTACATGCATCTTCTGGCAGGCAGCCGCCTTTCGCTCGGCCTGCTGCCCTTGTGCGAAAAGTACGACGCTGCCGAAGACGGCCAGCAAGAGCGCAAGTGAGAACAGGCAGCGATCCAGAGCGTTCATCCCGGCACCGGGCTTTTCTTTTCGTTGATTGGACGCGCAAAGGCTGGCGCGGTTCAGGCAAAAATGCGGCCTTGCTCGCGCTGGTTAGCCGTTGCTGAAAGCGACCGAATAAACCCGTTTTGCGCTGCCGCCTTTTTCGTATTTCCGGCGCGCGGCCTTTGAACCTCATCCGCGTCCGCCGCGACTCATGGTCACCCAGCCCTTTTCAGAGGACTCAGGCCATGACCAAGCTGACGACATCCGTAATCGCCGCCGCAATCCTGGCCGTATTGGCCGGTGCCGCCCAGGCCCAATCCACGTCCTCCGGTCCCAGCCGCCAGATTCAGGTCCTGCCCGCTCCGGGACAGGAGCAAGTGGCGCAGGCTCAGGAGGCCGCTCCGCAGGCCGCCCAGACCCCCGCTCCTGAGACCGACGGCGCCGCCGCGCAACCGGAAAAGGCCCAGCCTGAAGCCCAAATCCCGGCCCCGAACAGCGCCCCGACCGAAGCCAGGCCGGCCCCCAAATTCGCGCCGGTTCCTCCCAAATTCGTTGCTCCCAAGCGTCCGGCCTATGCCGAAGGCTACGGAAGCTATGGCTATGCAGGCCACGGCTATGCGCCAAAGCGCTATCGCAACCACTGCCACTGAGTTTCAACACCAAAGCCTTTTCTAACTCCGACTTTTCAAGGCGCGCGTCATCGCCGGCTGCTTTCGGGCAGCCGGCGATTTTTCTTGCTCAGCGGTAACTGCGGAAAAACCGGTCGCGCTGGGGGCCTTGCTGGATGTCAACGGTTCGTGAGTCATCCTCGTAAGTGTATTCCGTCCAGCGCCGCACGATGCGGTTGCGATCGGCGGCGCGGCGCTCCGCCCATTCCTGACGTCGCCGCTCGCGCTCGACTTGACGGGCCGCGCGACGCTGCTCACGTTCCATGCGGCGATATTCCGCGCGCGACATCGGACGCGGTGCCGCATTCGTGTCATCGCTCTTAGTCTCCGGCGCGGAAAGACTCGCAAGAGTCGTATCCGGCCTCGGCTGTGGCAGCAGTACATCTTCGCCCCTTGTCGCAGCACCGTCGGTCGTGATTCGCGGTGTGTCGGACAAAGGAAGGCTGACGGTGTTTGCCTGCATGTCTTTGACTGCGGGGGTCGGTGCCATCGCCGTGACTCTTCCAGAGGGCTGCCCCTTCTCTTCGCGCGCCGGCGCCTTGACGTCGGCCTCGACGGCCGACGTGGGTCGCACGCCCGCAATCAGGTTGCGCAAACCCAGCGGTGTTGCATTGCTCCGCGTACTCGCCGCCGCTGCGGACTTGCCGTCGGCGACCGTGAGACATCGCGTTTCGATATACGGCCATGTCTGCTCATCGCAGGCCTTGCCGCTGCCGGTGACCGATGTGCCGACCACTTTCACGACGGCACCCGCGGAGTCTGACGATTTCACTGCGGATTTTTCTTCGGCCGGTCCGCCGCTTTCAACCGCAGTCGGGCGCGTCGGGCCTTGCTTGCCGGCGGCTCTCAGATCGCCATCGGGTTGCGGCGCCGCAATCAGATAGAAGCAGCCGGCCGCCAGAACCGCCGCAAACGATGCGTTCGCGGCTCGCAGACGCGGCGCTGTGACCGAAGGCGTCTGCGGTTCCATGACTGCCTTTCCGACTGTAGCGATTGACGGTAAAAACGCCCGGACATGCGATGTGTTCCCGGATGCGTTGAAACCTCACATCCTTGTGGCTCGTAGCTGCACGGCCTGTCGGGTAAACTTGCACCGAAAGGTTTTGCGATATGACATTCAGCCGCCGCCAGGTCTTCCCGCTCGTCGCCGGTGTATCGCTGACTCCACTGCTTGGCGCCACGTCGTTCGCACAATCTCCCGCCGTGAGCCGGACCACCGCGTACGCGTTCTCTTTCAAGGCGCTGGACGGCTCCGACCTTCGGCTGGCTCAACATGCCGGCAAGCCGATTCTTGTCGTCAACACAGCATCGCTCTGCGGCTATACCCGGCAATATTCCGGTCTTGAGACATTGTGGTCGCGCTATCGCGACCGGGGTCTGCTGCTGATCGGCGTGCCGTCAAACGACTTTGGAGGTCAGGAGCCCGGCGGTGCATCCGAGATCCAGCACACGGCGCATGCGCATGGGGTGACCTTTCCACTCATGGCGAAAGTGACCATCAAGGGTGAGACCGCCCACCCCTTCTATCGCTGGGCGGCGCTGCAGCGGCCGCTCGAGACCCCGCGCTGGAATTTTCACAAATATCTGATCGGACGTGATGGCCTGGTCGTGGGGGCCTATGCCTCGGCGGTCGAGCCCCAGGATGAGCGCCTCACAGCCACCATCGAAAAGGAACTCGCGTCGGCCTAGCAAAACCGGGCTTTTGCGTTCAGCCCGGCCGTTTTGCGCTGTATCCACAAGGTCACGTGCCCCCGGAGGCACGGCTAACCATATTCCCCGATCGCCGCCTGCTAATAGTTACCATTTCGTTGACTCTCCGGGCCGGGGGGCGTTCCATGCGCCGGATTTCAACATTTTGGGCCTGTTTTTTGCCCCCGATCTCATGAGGAGGTCTCTACGATGCGTGCGGCACTCGGTTTTGCTTTGGTCATTTCCGCCACGATGGCGGCCTCAGGCGCGGCCTGGGCCCAGTCCAGCGGCGCGGCCTGTTCCAATCCCAATGCGCTGGGCCTGTCCCGGACGGTGGAAATCGATACCACCGGCGGTCCCGGTTTCGGCTTCGAGCACTTCAAGCAGCACGACTTCCTGCGCAACAAGGAAGTGCTCCTGACCTTCGACGATGGCCCCTGGCCGGTGAACACCCCGGCGGTGCTGAAGGCGCTGGCCGATCATTGCATCAAGGCGACCTTCTTTCCGGTCGGCAAGCACGCCACCTACTACCCAGAGATTCTGAAGCAGGTTGCCGATGGCGGCCACACCATCGGCTCGCATACCTGGTCGCACCAGAATCTCGGCCGCAAGAACATGACCAAGGAACAGGCGGTGGAAGAAATCGAAAAGGGCGTCAGCGCGGTGTCGATCTCGCTCGGTTCGGCGCCCGCCCCGTTCTTCCGCTTTCCGGCCCTGCAGCATCCGCCGGAGCTCGTGACCTATCTGGGCGAGCGCAACATCGGCATGTTCTCGACCGACCTCGACTCGTTCGATTTCAAGGCCCGCAAGCCGGAACAAGTCGTCAATACAATCATGGCGAAGCTGAAGAAGTTCGGCAAAGGCATCGTGCTGATGCACGACTTCCAGCATGTCACCGCCGAGGCGCTGCCCCAGCTGCTGACCCAGCTCAAGGCCGAGGGCTACAAGGTCGTGCACATGAAGGCGAAGGACCCGGTCAAGACCATCGCGCAGTATGACGAACTGGTCAAAAAGGACCAGAAGCTGCCGACCGTCAGCCAGCGCCCGACCGCCAGCGTTGTCCGCACGGTCGACTGATCGCACACAATCGGAACTCACCGAAACGCCGGGCCTCGCGCCCGGCGTTTTCGTTTGCGGACATTAGCCCCGTTTCGGGGCTATCCTGAGACGACAACCGGACTGGTCGCCCCATGAACCTGCGCATCGAAGGATACGCCATCGTCTCCGATGACGGCATGCTCGCCGACGCCGCCGGCGTGATGCCTTCCTCGCTCAAGATCGATGCAGATCAGAAGTTCCTGTCGGAAGGTCTCGACCGCGCCGACATCATCGTGCATGGGCGGCACTCGCATGAGGACCAGCCGCAATCTCCGACCCGCCGCCGACTGATCGCAACCCGGTCCGTGGCGACGCTCGGCCCCAGTGCCGACTTTCCGAACGCGGTCCTCTGGAACCCGGCGGGCATTCCGCTCGAACAGGCGATGCAGGAACTGGACCTTGAAGGCGGCATCGTCGCGGTCCTCGGCGGGACCGAGCTTTTCGGCCTGTTCCTCCCCCGCTACGAGGCTTTCTATCTGTCACGGGCCAAAGGAGTCACGCTTCCGGGCGGGCGGCCGGTCTTTCCGCAAGTGCCAGGACGCGGTCCGGAGGAGATCCTGTCCGCGAGCGGCCTTGCCGCCAGCCAACCCCAGAGTTTGGACGCAGATCGTGGCGTCACGCTTGTCGCGTGGGAACGCCGCCGCGCCTGAGCCGTTCGCCCGCGCATCCTCCTGCCCAAAAAAACATTCGCGTGACGTGTGGCGCGAATCAAACCACAATTTGTCGATGGATTTTAATTCGATCACGTGAGCAGGCAGCCCGGCTGCCAGCTCCGGAGGAGTTCCTCCCGCGTGGCGTATCAACTTGGGCGGCCCAATTGGCCGCCCTTTTCATTCAGTCGCGTGAGGATTTTCGTTTGGGCCGGCGCGTTTCCGGGGCGACATAAAGCGGATTCTGGTAGCAGAAATTGCCGGTGCCTGAGGCTGCGGCCCGGCATTGCTGCCACGTGAAATACGAGCAATCGTTGATGCCGTCGCCCATCTGCGCGCACCACGCCTCGTTGTAATTCCTGAAAAACGCCTGCGCGGGTTGGGGTGCGGCCACCAGACAGAGCAGCGCCGCGAACGATGCGGCGCACAGACATGCGCAGCGGACGAACTGGATCGACGGGTTTGTTTTCTGTTTCATCCGCGCTCAATAACGCGAATCGGAATCGCTGTCACGATAGCCGTAGGATTGCGGCCGCCACGACCCCATCACGAAGAACACCAGCAGCGCACCCATGATCGACAGGTTCTTCATGGCGTGAATCACGTTGGCGCTGCGGTCGGCGCCGGTCATGGCCCAGAAATCGTGGAACAGATATGTCGCTGCGGCGGTGAACAGGATCAGCACGACAGCTGCGAACCTTGTTCCGATATTGGCGGCAATGAGCAGCCCGCAACCGATCTCGACCACGCCGGCAACGATGGCCAGCAGCCTCGGCAGCGGAATACCGGTGGCGCCCTGCACCTGCCGCTCGAGGTCGATCAGGATCGGCGGCACGACCAGCTTGCTCTCGATCATCGCCGCCGTGCCGGAGATGTCCAGGAGCTTCTGTGCGCCGGACAGGATGAAAATCAGGACAAACGCGATGCGGCCAACAATCAGAAGAATGTTCATGACCTCCACCCCGCAACCGCCGACGTTACCGTGCACACAATGATATCACGTCTGCTTATCATTTTTTCTTCGCTGCCGGCTTTGACGCCCCACCTTTCGGCGCCTTGCCTCCCTTGGCCTTCCCCTTGGGCCTGGCCGCAGCGGCCGGCCGCTGCTTGATCTCAACAAGCAGTGCGCGAATGTCTTTTCCGCTGTCATTGGCGATCGCGGCCTGTTGCGACGGCAGCCACAACGCCTCGCCGGCCTTGAAAGTCAGTTCATAAGGGGTCCGCCCCGGCTGGGTGAACACCAGCGCACCGTCTGTCAGACCATACAGAAAGGTATTTGGCAGTGTCTGACTGCCAAGTTTTGCGCCCGCCTTCAGCCGCAGTTCACGGACCTTGATCTGCTCGTTTTCAAGAAGTTTGGGCCCGTTGTCGGGGTCTGCCGGACGCGCATTCTGCGCGGCGGCGGGAGCCAGCATTGCCAGGAGAAATGCACAAACAAAAAGACGCTTCATCGAATGGCCGTGTCAATTATTGCATTTATGGCAGTCTTCCTGCGCGATGGCGATGGCAAACATGAGGCAATCGCCGGCCACGCCGCCCTCCTTGGCAATGATAGCCGCCGCCGGCTGCACCGATCAATTCGCAGCCGTCTCAGGCCGCGCTGGCACGCCGGCGCGAGGACAGATAGCCGAAGCCAAAGGTCGCAGCCGCGGCCGGCCGCGCCTCATCTTGCTGCGGCTGGTGGTCGGTCGCCTCCAGCAGGCGCAGGAAGGACAGGCCCGGCAGCGGCGGCGCGAAGACATAGCCCTGCACGGCCTGAATGCCGCGCTCGCGCAATGCAATGACCTGCTCGAAGGTCTCGACGCCCTCGGCGATGATCTCGATGTCCATGTTGCGGGCGAGATCGACCAGGGTCTCGATGATGGCGGTCGAGCTGCTTTCAGTGCCGAGCGCATCGACAAACATCTTGTCGATCTTGATCACATCCACGCCAAGCTTGAGGATGTACGACAGGCCGCTGTGACCGGCACCAATGTCATCGATCGCGATCTTGATCCCGAGATCCTGCAGGGCGGCGATGACCCGCCGTGCATGACCGAGATCCTCGAGCTGCTGCCGCTCGGTCACCTCGAGGACAACCTGCGTCAGCTTGATAGGCGAATGTTCGAAAATCTTCTGCACATCCCCGACGATGCTCTCATTGCTGAAATGCTCGGCCGCGAGATTGAACCCGATCCGCAGACCCGGCCGCACCTCACAGACCGGTCCAAGTTCCTGCACGACCTTGCGCATGAGACTGCGCGTCATCTCCATGATCAGGCCGCTGGATTCCGCGAGCGGAATGAAGGAGGCCGGCGGAACCACCGTGCCGTCGGATTTGCGCCAGCGCATCAGGACTTCGCACCCGCGCAAGCGGCCGGTCGTGATATCGACGACGGGCTGGTAATACGGCACGAACTCTCCGGCCTTCAGCGCACGCTCCAGCTCGGCCACCGGATTGTTACGCTGCCGCCAGGGCACCAGAAATCCGATCGCCAGCAACGCGATTGCGATCACGGCATTCACCACGGTGCCCAGAAAGCGGATCTCCTCCTGCCCGCGCGAGAGCATGGACTTCGGGCGGGTCATCGTGACATTGATACCGAAGCGTCTTGAGGCCAGCGTGCTGACAATCATCGATTCGAACGGGTCGCCAAACTCGGTTACCGGGCCGACGGTCGCCAGCACCGTTCCATCCATGGTCGCGACACGCCCATGCGCATTCAGCAAGAGCCCGCCCTGAGTCGATACCTTGGTGATCAGGAGATCGCCGGGGATGAGCGCCGCCACGCTGTTGGTCTCGGTCGGCCGGCGGACACGCAGCATCCGTTGCGGCTTGTCATCCACCACCATCACGTCGAGAAGCGTGGTGCTGTCCGCGACCCGTTCGGTCGTGAGGACGATACGGTGGCGCAGGGCAACGCCGAGATCGCTGCAGATGGTCCGGCCGCTGGGATCGACAACGGAAAACTCGGCGACACCGCTGGCATCGAGATTTGCACGCTGCAGGACCTCGATATCCTCGGGGCTGCACGTCGTGATGCCGCGGCGGGCGAGATCCTCCACAGCGTTCATCGCCGCACCGATGCGCCCTTCCGCCAGCGTGATGCTGCGGCGGGCCGTGGAATCCACGTCGTCCCGGGTTTGCTCGAGGATGAGGTTGTTCAGCCAATAGTTGAACAAGACCACGGGCACCCCTGCGATCAGGAGGCCGGCCAGGACCGCAATCAGCTTTCTTGTCAGTGGACGCACAAAGGAACAGCCCCGCCGTGTCTCGGCCAAGGTGCCCCGGTAGCGTAAAGGCCGGTTTAAGCACGTCCGCGGCCTTGGGTTGAAAATGTCGCAGGTTCCGGTCAAAACGCGGCATGGTTAGCAAAGTCTGAAGATATGCCGCGAGCCCGCAAATGACGGAAAGCTACGCACACGCAAACCGCCGGATCGGCTGGCGCATTGTCCTGGCCGCATGTGCCCTGCTCGCCGCAATGCCGGCTCCATCGGCGCAGCAGCTCGAGATTTTTGATGCTCATCTCCACTACAACCAGGAGCCGAACCCGTTCTATTCGCTCGAGCAGGTCATCGAAACCTTCCGCCGCAACGGAGTGACCGGCATTCTCGCGACCAGTCGTCCGAACAAGGGCACCCATCAACTGATGGCGGCAAAGGCGCCCAACCTGTGGGTCGTGCCCTTCATCCGGCCTTATCGCCAGCGCGCCGACATCCAGACCTGGTTCAACGACAACTCCATCGTCGATCTGGTGCAGGACGAGTACAAGCGCGGCTATTACCGTGGCGTCGGCGAATTCCACATCTACGGAAAATCGGCGGCGACCGACGTCGTGAAAAAGATCGTCAATTTCGCGGTCGAGCGGAATCTCTACCTGCACGCGCATTGCGACGAGGAAGCGCTGCTGATCCTGTTCTCGCATAATCCGAAAGCCAGGATCATCTGGGCGCATACCGGCTTTACGACGCCGCCGGCGCGTGTCGCGGAACTGTTCGACACCTATCCCGGCCTGTGGGGAGAATTGTCGTATCGCAGCGGCATCACCAGCGGCGAAGGCACGCTGACCGGCGAATGGCGCACCCTCTTCGCGAAATATTCCGACCGTTTCTTTCTCGGCTCGGACACCTGGATCAACGAACGCTGGTTGTCCTACGACGCGATCATGAACGGCTACCGCAAATGGCTGGCGCAATTGCCGCCGGACCAGGCCAGACGCATCGCGTCGGGCAATGCCGAACGGCTGTTCGGTCCCCGCAAGGCAGAGTGATCAGGCGTCCACATTCAGTCCGTAAACGTCGCGGAATTTCCCGCGGCCGAGCGTTGTCAATTCGACCGCGCGGCTTCCGCTTCGCTGCCTAATCCAGCCCTGCTCGAAGAAGGACGACTTGAACCGCGTGCCGAGCGTTCCGGCCAGATGATAGCGCCGCTCGCTCCAGTCCAGGCAGGGTCGGCAAAACGCGCGATGCGGCTGAACATTCAGATCGAAGCCCAGCCTTGAGAAGAACGCGCGCCCGGAGGATGTAATCGCGCCGCCATCGTCGGCCAAGACGAGATATCCCTCCTCCACCAGCCGGTCGGCGAGCGCGACAGCGAGTTGCCCCGCCAGATGATCGTAGCAGTTGCGGGCGAAGCGCATTGCCCTGTCGCGCGGCCCGAAGCGTCGCACTGCCGGATCGGCGGCGGCGACCACCATCATGCCTTCGAGCATTTGAGCGACCTGAGAGGATGCGAGCCGATAGTAGCGGTGTCGCCCCTGCTGCGCGACGGCGAGCAGCCCTGCATCGACCATGCGTGTCAGATGTCCGCTGGCGGTCTGCGGCGTAACACCCGCCGCTGCCGACAACTCGCCCGCCGTGAAGGCGCGGCCGTCCATCAGCATCGACAGGATGTTCGCCCGCGCCGGATCGCCGGCGCAGGCTGCGATGGTTGCGAGCCGCGCGTGGTTGGCCATGCGCACAATCTGAACCGGCTCCGGTCTCGCCGCAAGCACCGTCGCTTCGGCCGATTCCGAAGCGTCCACGCGCCACCACGGCGTAGAACGCGCCGCAATCGCAATCTGGATGTACTCCGATGGCACGAACAAACCGGCTGGCCGCGCACAGGCCCAACGCCTGCCGAAACGCCCGTTCACTCGTAGCAACGTCGCTCAATCTGCTTCACCGGCTCGTGGAGCATTACGCGGCGTATGCCGAACGCCGCCAGCAGCGGCGGGCCCTGTCCCGTCTGGATCATCGCCTGCTCGACGACATCGGGCTCACCCCTAGCGACGCGATGCGCGAAGCAGACAAGCCGTTCTGGAAATAGCGACGGCTATTTCGCCGCCGCTACGGCGTCCGCGATGAAGCGCGGCAGCGCAAAGGCGGCAACATGGACCTCCGGCGTCCAGTATCTGGTGTTGAAACGCCCCGCGCGGGAATAGCGCTGCGCGATCGTGCGCACCGAGGCTTGCCGCAATGTCTTGTCGTCGCTCGCCCAGCCCATCGCCATGTGGCCGCCGATATAGGTCGGAATCGCCGCCACGTAGCAGGAGCCGTCCTTCCAGAGCGCGCGGAATTTCTCGATGCTGCCGGTCAGTTCCTCGGGCTGAAAGAAGGGCACACCATTCTGCGTCACCATCACGCCGCCCGGATTGAGGCAGCGCTTCACGCCGGCATAGAATTCTTCCGAGAAGAGCACCGCGCCCGGCCCCTGCGGATCGGTGGAATCCACGATCACGACATCGAAGCGGCGATCGGTTTCGGCCACGTATTTCATGCCGTCATCGATCACCAGTTCGAATCTCTTGTCGGCGAGAACCGGTCCGGTGAATTCCGGGAAATGCTCCTTGGAGAAATCGACCACCGACCGGTCGATCTCAACCTGCACCAGGCGCTTGATCGCCTTGTGCTTGAGCACTTCCTCGGCGATGCCGCAATCGCCGCCGCCGATGATCAACACATCCTTCGCCTTGCCATGCGCGAGGATCGGCACATGCGTCATCATCTCGTGATAAACGAATTCGTCGGCGGTGGTGACCTGTGTCGCGCCGTCGAGCATCAGCACCTTGCCGAAATGCGTCTGCTCGAACAGCACCAGATGCTGGTGTTCGGTCTGCATCTCGTACAGCACCCGCTCGGCCCTGTAGGTCATGCGGAAGCCGAGTTCGTCGAACAGGGTTTCGGAAATCCAGCGCTCGTTAGCCATCGCGCCCTCATCGCTATCGCGGCAGAACGTCACCGCGTCGGAGAATACACATAAAAGCGCGGCCGGACCCGCCGGCCCGGCCGCGCAAATTCGTCATGCCTGGCGTTAGGCGCCCTGCCCGCGCAGATATTCGCTGACCGCGATGCGGCCCGGCCTGAACGCCTCGCGCAGCACCGGCACGCAAGCCTCGGGCTTGGCGTCGCCGCACATGAACACATCGAGCGCGGCATAGCCGTTTTCCGGCCATGAGTGAATCGAGATGTGGCTTTCCGCCAGCACCGCGACGCCGGAGATCCCGCCATTCGGCTCGAAATGATGCAGATGGATATGCAGCAGCGTCGCGCCTGCGGCCGTCACGCATTCGCGCAAAGCCGCCTCGACGTGATCGAGATCGTCGAGCTTGTTGGCGTCGTAGAGGTCGATGATGAGATGCGCGCCGGCGCATCGCACTCCGTTCCTCACCACGAAATGATCGGCACGTTCTTCAGAAGCAACCGAAGACGTGTCGATCGCGAAGTCCTTCTTTCGGGCGGTACTTGGGGTCCCCAAGCCTTTTCCCGATTGAAAGAGGGCGTTTTGGCTCATGCCGTCCTCCCCAACCAGAGATCAAAGCTGAGACCGGCGAGCCGGCTCACATAATACGAATGCCGCCGAATCAACCCACGGACGAGCGGACCGATCCAAACGGCAGGTCGCCAAATAAGCATTTCGCGCCTGACTATCAAGCAAATTCTTGAACAAGGCGCTAATCTGCCGCGCATACGCCACCGCATGGCGGATGCGCGGAGCTTATGGGCTATCTCTTTCGTCCTATCCTTTGGCCTGCGCCTCGACCACCGAGATCGCTGTCATGTTGATGACGCCGCGCGCGGTGGACGAGGGAGTCAGGATATGCGCCGGGCGCGCGGCGCCGATCAGGATCGGCCCAACCGGCAGCGCATCGGCCAGCACTTTCGCCATCTGGTAGGCGATATTGGCGGCGTCGAGATTGGGCATGATCAGCACATTGGCTTCGCCCTTCAGCCGCGAATTCGGGAACACGCGCTCGCGGAAGGCCGGCAGCAAGGCGGCATCGCCATGCATCTCGCCCTCCACCTCCAGCGCCGGATGCGTCTCGGCGAGGCGCTCGCGCGCCGCCTGCATCTTGCGCGATGAGGCGGTGTCGTAGGAGCCAAAATTGGAATGCGAGAGCAGCGCGATCTTCGGCTCAAGGCCGAAACGCCGCACATGCGCGGCCGCCATCACGGCGATGTCGGCGATGTCCTGCGCGCTCGGTTCGGGCGTGACCTGGGTGTCGGTCATGAAATACGCGCCCTTGTTGGTGACGACGAGCGAGAGCGCCGCGAATTCGTGCACGCCGGGCGCAAGGCCGATCACGTCGCGGATATTCTTCAGGTGCGCCATGTAGCGGCCTTCGAGACCGCACAGCATGGCGTCGGCGATGCCAAGCCGCACTGCCAGCGCCGCGATCACCGTGGTGTTGGTGCGCACGATGGTACGCGCGGTGTCGGGTGTGATGCCGCGCCGGCCGGCAGCCTCGACATAGGCCCTCACGAATTCGCGGTAGCGCGGATCCTCTTCCGGATTGATCAGTTCGAAATCCCGGCCCGGCTTGAGCGACAGGCCGAAGCGCGAGAGCCGCGATTCCACCACCGCCGGACGCCCGACCAGGATCGGCCGCGCCAGCCCCTCCTCGATGATCACCTGCGTCGCGCGCAGCACGCGCTCGTCCTCGCCCTCGGCGTAGATGATGCGCTTGGCATCGGCCTTGGCCTTGATGAAGAGCGGCTTCATGATGAAGCCGGAGCGGAACACGAAACGGTTCAGCCGCTCCTCATAGGCATCGAAATCGATGAAGGGCCGCGTCGCCACGCCCGACTTGATCGCCGCGCGCGCCACCGCCGGCGCGATGCGCAGGATCAGGCGCGGATCGAACGGATTGGGAATGAGCGATCCTTCGCCGAACATGCGTGCCTCGCCGCCATAGGCTTTGGCGGCGACTTCCGACGGCGTCTCGCGCGCCAGCGCCGCAATCGCCTCCACCGCCGCGCGCTTCATCTCCTCGTTGATCGTGGTGGCGCCAACATCGAGCGCGCCGCGGAAGATGAAGGGAAAACACAGGACGTTGTTCACCTGGTTCGGGAAATCCGAGCGGCCGGTGCAGATCATCGCGTCCTTGCGGACCGCATAGGCTTCTTCCGGCATGATTTCCGGCGTCGGATTGGCGAGCGCCATGATCAGCGGACGGTCCGCCATGCGCGCCACCATCTCGGGCTTGAGCACGCCGCCCGCCGACACGCCGAGGAACACGTCGGCGCCGTCGATCACCTCGCCGAGCTTTCTCGCCTTGGTGTCCTGCGCATAGACCTCCTTCCAGCGGTCCATCAGTTCCTTGCGGCCCTTGTAGACGACGCCTTCGAGGTCGGTGACGAAGATGTTCGCAACCTTCGCGCCCATCGACACCAGCAGGTTGAGACAGGCCAGCGCCGCCGCGCCCGCGCCGGATGTGACGATCTTGATCTCGTCGATCTTCTTGCCGGTGACATGCAGCGCGTTCAGCACCGCGGCGCCGACGATGATGGCGGTGCCGTGCTGGTCGTCATGGAAGACCGGAATCTTCATCTTCTCGCGCAGGCGCTGCTCGACCTCGAAGCATTCCGGCGCCTTGATGTCTTCCAGATTGATGCCGCCGAAAGTCGGCTCCAGCGCCGACACGACATCGACCATGCGATCGACTTCCTTCGCATCGATCTCGATGTCGAACACGTCGATGCCGGCGAATTTCTTGAACAGGACGGCCTTGCCTTCCATCACCGGCTTGGAGGCCAGCGGGCCGATATTGCCAAGACCGAGGACGGCGCTGCCGTTCGAGACCACCGCGACAAGATTTTGCCGTGCGGTCAGTTCGGCGGCTTCCGCCGGATTGGCGGCGATCGCCTCGCAGGCGGCGGCGACGCCGGGCGAATAGGCCAAGGCCAGGTCGTGCTGGTTGCCGAGCGGCTTGGTGGCGGCGATTTCGAGTTTTCCGGGCTTGGGGCCGCGGTGATAGGCCAGCGCCGAGGAGCGCAGGTCGTCGGACAGATTGGACATGACGGATGGCATAGACTTTCTCCCGCCGGCACCTTAGCGCGTGGAAATCCCCGATGCAGTAGATCAGTTTTGCGGCAGGTTGAGCCGGATATGCAGCTCCTTGAGCTGCTTCGGCGTGACCTCCGAGGGCGCGCCCATGAGCAGGTCCTCGGCGCGCTGGTTCATCGGGAACAGCACGACCTCGCGCAGGTTCTCCTCCCCGCACAGAAGCATCACGATGCGGTCGATCCCGGGCGCGATGCCGCCATGCGGCGGGGCGCCGAGCGAGAAGGCGCGCAGCATGCCGCCGAATTTCGCCTCCAGCACCTCTTCCGGATAGCCGGCGATGGCGAAGGCCTTCTTCATCACGTCGGGGCGATGATTGCGGATCGCGCCCGACGACAATTCGATGCCGTTGCAGACGATGTCGTACTGGAACGCCTTGAGATTGAGGATCGTCTCGTTGTCGTTCGGATCGAGTGCGAGGAATTGCTCGATCGGCATGTTCGGCATGGAGAAGGGATTGTGCGAGAAATCGATCTTCTTCTCTTCCTCGCTCCACTCGTACATGGGGAAGTCGACGATCCAGCAGAACTCGAAACAATCCGGCGCGATCAGGCCAAGCTCCTGTCCGACCTTGGTGCGCGCGGGGCCTGCGAACTTCACGAAGTCCTTCGGACGGCCGGCGATGAAGAACACCGCATCGCCAATGCCGAGGCCGAGCTGATCGGCGATCTGCTTGGTGCGCTCCGGGCCAATATTCTTGGCGAGCGGGCCTGCACCACCCTCCTCGCCTTCACGCCAGAAGATGTAGCCGAGACCCGGCTGCCCTTCGCCCTGCGCCCAGGAATTCATGCGGTCGCAGAAGGCGCGGTTGCCGCCTTTCGGCGCAGGAATCGCCCAGACCTCGACCTGCGAATCCTTCTCGATCATGCCGGCGAAGATCTTGAAGCCCGAGCCTCGGAACGCTTCGGTCACATTCTGCATCTTGATCGGATTGCGCAAATCCGGCTTGTCGGTGCCGTACATGCGCATCGCGTCGGCATACGGGATCATCGGGAATTTCGGCGTCACCGATTTGCCGTCGGCGAATTCCTCGAACACCCCGCGCAGCACCGGCTCGACCGCGTTGAACACGTCTTCCTGCGTGACGAAGCTCATCTCGATATCGAGCTGATAGAATTCGCCCGGAGAGCGGTCGGCGCGCGCGTCCTCGTCGCGGAAACAGGGCGCGATCTGGAAATAGCGGTCGAAGCCCGACACCATGGTGAGCTGCTTCCGGCGAGGACGCGGTCAGGATCGGCGTCTGGAATTCGAAGAAACCGCCGTCCTTCATGCGGCTGCGGATCGAATCGATGATCTGCCCGCGCTTCATGATGTTCCTGTGCAGCCGCTCGCGGCGCAGATCGAGGAAGCGGTACTTCAGGCGGATGTCTTCCGGATATTCCTGGTCGCCGAAAACCGGCATCGGCAGTTCCGCCGCCGCACCCAGCACCTCGATCTCGGTCGCAAACACCTCGACCTGCCCGGTCGGCAGATCGGGATTGTCGGTACCCGCCGGGCGGGCGCGCACCTTGCCGTCGACCCGCACCACCCATTCCGAGCGCAGCGTCTCGGCCGCCTTGAAGGCCGGGCTGTCGGGATCGGCCACGACCTGGGTCAGGCCGTAATGGTCGCGCAGGTCGATGAACAGCAGGCCGCCATGATCGCGGATGCGGTGGCACCAGCCGGAGACGCGCACCGTCTCGCCAATATGGGTGTCGCGGAGCTCGCCGCAGGTGTGGGTGCGATAGCGATGCATGTCTCTGGGATTCGCGGGATTGCCGGGCTAAGGGCCGCGAAAAGCGCATGGGGGTCCGTCTTTGTCAAGGCGAGCCGAAAGCCTCGACATCGTGGCATCGATCTGCAAACTCAGGGCCGGAAACGCTTCGGCAGACGACATGACCAAGAAGACGACAAAATCGGCCCGCCGACCCGGGACCCCTCTCAAGAACGGCCGCATGACCACCGGCGAGGCCGCTGTGGCCTCCCTGATCGCGCATGGGCTGGACACCATCTACGCGCTGCCCGGCGTCCATAACGACCCCTTCTTCGACGCCCTCTACAAGGCCGGGAACCGCATCCGCACGATCCATACCCGGCATGAGCAGGGCGCGGCCTATATGGCGCTGGGGGCGGCGCTCGCGACCGGCAAGCCCCAAGCCTATTGCGTCGTGCCCGGACCCGGTCTGCTCAATACAGGGGCCGCCCTGCTCCAGGCCCACAGCATGAATGCCCCGGTTCTGGCCCTGATCGGCCAGATCCCCCAGGCGGCGATCGGCCGTTCGCTCGGCCATCTGCACGAAATCCGCGACCAGGCCGGAATCATCGCGCGCCTCGTCGACCATTCCGCCCGCATCGCCCGGCCGGCCGACGCGCCGCGCCTCGTCGCCGACGCCTTCCGGGCGATGGCCTCGGGCCGCCCCGGCCCGGCGGCACTGGAATGCGCTATGGACGTCTGGGGCCGGTCGGAGCCGGTCGGCAGGATTGGCAAGCCTGAGAAAACCGAACTGCCCCCGCTCGACGAAGATGCGATCCTGGCCGCGGCGAAGATTCTTGGCGCCGCCAAAAATCCGATGATCGTGGTCGGCGGCGGCGCGCAGAGCGCCTCGCGCGAGGTCACCCGTCTTGCCA
>JAESGM010000522.1_pt1 | contig 26741 bp, 23 predicted proteins | sample 9269721 | NCBI WGS metagenome assembly JAESGM01 (sample SAMN15720920, study PRJNA650825) | algae metagenome | isolation source: Komarekiella atlantica HA4396-MV6 and co-occurring heterotrophs from... | place: USA: Theobald House, Kauai, HI | collected 2009-07-29 | reverse complement strand
CGGGCGGGAGGCGTCGAGGGCGCGGTTATAGTGACGGATCGGCGGGCTGTCCAGCGCCTCCCGAACCCGCTCAAGAGGTGACGATCGCCGCGTCCGGACGCGTGCGATCACCGCGGCGCGCCTCGACGATCGCCTCGATCTCGCGCCGCAGTGTCGCGTCGCGGTTCAGCATGGCCCGGAACTGGTCGCCGCGCAGGACGAGCAGCTCGCCGTAGCCGAGCATCGTCACGTCTGCCGACCGGCGATCGCCGGAGAAGGCGGCGAGCTCGCCGACGCAGGTGCCTGACCCGAGCGTAATCCGCTCCGCCCCGGTGTTCACCTCGGCAGCGCCGGACGCGATGAAGAACACCGTATCGTCCCGCTCACCGCGGCGGATGATCCGCTCGCCCGGCACCACGAAGCGAGCCCTCAGCGCCTTCAGCACCTCGGCGAGAACGGCGTCGGGCAGAGAGGCGAACAGCGGCACGGAGAGGACGAGCGCGCGCTTGTCGACCGAGAGGTCGAGCCGCAGCGCGCCGGCAGAGCGGCGGTTCGCCTGCGCGAGGCTCTCGCTCAGCGCGGACGAGATCTCGGCGCCGATGAGGCCCTCCTCGCGCAGTGCCCGGTACTCGCGCTGTTCGACGGCGAGGGCGATCCGCTCGAGGAAGCGCTGCTCCATCGCCGCCGCGTAGTGGGGATACTGGAGGCCGAGGGCGGCGATTGCCGCATCGAGCGTCGCCTGCCGGCGGCGGATGATGCGCTGGCACAGCCCCGCGACGGCGCTGCCGAGGACGGGGGCGATCCGCGCGTCGGCAAAGGGGGCGAGTTCGGCGAGGATCATGCGGCGGACCATCAGCCTCTCGAACCGCTCGGCGAGCGCCTCCGACAACGGCCCGCGCCAGCCGGTGAGGCGATGGACGAGAAGGGCGAGGCGGAAGCCCGGGCCGAAGCGCAGGATGCGGCGCGCTGCCTCGAGGTAGGCCGTTCGCCCGCCGGCGCGCGTCGCCTCGCGCATCCTGAGCGCCTCTCGGTTGAGGACCTCGGCCACGCGCGGCGAGATCACCTGGTCGTCGACATGACGGACCAGGGCGGCGCGCTCGGCCTGGGTCATGACGACCAGCGCCAGCGCGAGGCGCTCCCGCAGCCGGACCGGCACGGAGCCGTCGAACGCGCTGTCCTCGTCGTAGGCGGCGAGCGCCTCGGCAGCGACGCCGGAGGCGATGCGGTAGCGCGTGGCCGCCGCCTCCACCTCGCTCCGCGCGATCATGGTGGCGAGCGCGCGGGCGCCCTGGCCGAGGCTCTTGTCGAACGGCGAAAGGCGGTGGAGGCCGAGGAGGCGCGTCAGCGGGCGCAGCGTCAGCCCGTTCACGAGGATGGTGAAGAGGACGAACAGCGTGGCGAGCACGGCGACGAACTCCTGCGCCTCGGTCCCGACAGTCTCGTGCTCGGTGACTGAGAGGGCGAGGAGGATCGTCAGCGAGCCGCGCAGGCCTCCCCACCACAGGAGGATCTTCGCCCGTCCGCCAATCCGCTGGGAGCGCGAGATCCGCCGGATGAGCGGGAGGACGCCCCAGAGGACGAAGGCGCGCGCCGCGAAGGCCGCGGCGATGAGGACGCCTGTCGCGAGGATGGTGTCGGCGCCAATCCCGCGCAGCAGCGTCGGCACCAGGAAGGCGGAGAGCACGAAGACGAGCGAGGACGCCCAGAACGCCACCTGCTCCCAGATGTCCTTAACGTGCCCCCACGCGCCCGGCGAGCGGCCCGACTGCGACCGGCTCGCCGTGACGAGGCCCGCCGCGACCACGGCCATCGCGCCGGAGGTGTGCAGGAACTCCTCGCAAACGATGTAGGCGATGTAGGGGAGGGCGACGGTCACGCTGACGAGCGCGGCCGGATGGTTGCGCGTCGCCGCCATCACGGGTGACGCTGCGACCGCGATGGCGGCGCCCGCCGCGAGCCCGCCGACGCCCGTGACGAGGAAGACGACGAGGCCGCCGCCGAAGGTGACTGCCTCGCCTCCCGCCACGGCGCCGAGGAGGATCGTGAAAAGGGCGATCGCCGCCGCGTCGTTGAGAAGGCTCTCCCCCTCGACGATGCGCACGAGCCGCGCCGGCGCGCCGACGTCGCGGAAGATCGAGAGGACCGCGAGCGGGTCCGTGGTCGAGACGATGGCGCCGACGAGGAGGCAGACGAGGAGCGGCTCGATGCCGAGGAGGCCGAGCGCGAAGCCGATCGCGAAGGTGGAGACGCAGACCGCCATTACGGCGAGAAGGAAGATCGGCGCCGCGTCGTCGAGCATCCGCCGCGCGTCGGTGCGCAGCGCCGCGTCGAACAGCAGCGGCGGGAGGAGGAGAAGCGTCAGCGTCTCGGCGGAGAGCGGCAGGTCGCGGAAGAGGGCGGCGACGGTGGCCATGTGCGGCACGTCGCCGCCGAACGCCGCGAACAGGCCGACAAGGATGCCGAGCGAGGCAAGCATCACCGACTGCGGCAGGCTGAGCCGCGAGGCAAGGGCCTCCACCACGGCGATGAGCGTGAGAAGCACCGCGATGGCGACGACGACAAGGGGCAGAGACATGCGCCTCAGATGCCCGAAAAGCGCTGTCCTGCCTAGGGTCGTGCGGCGCGGGTCCGCTCAGGCCTGGCGGCGTGGATCTCCGCCGGCGCGGCGCGAGGGCCGACCGTCAGGCGGCCGCCCGCAGCGGGGCGATCGCCTCCCGCACCGCGGCCGCGACCTCGACCGCATTCGGCGTGTCGGAGTGGACGCAGATCGTCTCCGCCTTCACGGCCACGTCGTTGCCGTTGACCGACACCGTCTTCCCCTCGCGAACCGCACGGATCGCCCGCCGCGCCACCTCGTGCGGGTCGTAGGCGTGATGCTCGCGCGTGATGATGATGTTGCCGTCGTCGCCATAGTCGAGGTCGGCGTAGTACTCGGCGACGAACGTGTGGCCGCGGCGCGGGTAGACCGCCTCGTGCAAGGTGCCCGTGAGGCCGAAGAGCGGGACGCGGAAGTGGTCCGCCGCGTCGCAGATCCCCTCGGCGATCGGCTCCTGCCGGCCGGACATGCCGTACAGGGAACCATGTGGCTTGATGTGGTTGAGCGGCATCCCCTCGGCGTCGAGGAACGCCTTCAGCGCACCGACCTGGTAGACGACGATGTTGGCGATCTCGTCGCGGCTCATCTTCATCTCGCGCCGGCCGAAGCCCTGGAGATCCGGCAGCGACGGGTGCGCGCCGACCTTCACCCCGTGCGCCTTCGCGAGGCGGACGGTGGCGCGCATGTGGTTGGGGTCGGAAGCATGGAAGCCGCAGGCGACGTTCGCGACATCGATCAGCGGCATCAGCCCCCCGTCATTGCCAAGGGTGTAGAGGCCGAAGCTCTCGCCCATGTCGCAGTTGATCGTCACCATCGCCCGCCCCCGTTCGCACCCGTTCACCCGCGGCGCCCCTTGCCGCCCCGCGGGAGCATCATGCCACAACTTTCCGCCGCCGATCTTGCCGTCTGATGTGGTCCGTTTCAAAGCGCTGCGGCGATGTGTTACGCCGATGTCCCGAAGCTCGGAGGCAGCCCCATGGAACTCTCTCCCTCGCACAACAGGACGCTCGAGGAGATCGACCGGGAGAGCGTCTTCCACCCGTTCACCGCTCTCGCGCAGCACATGGAGACCGGGCCGAGGATCATGGTCCGCGGCGAGGGGGTCCGCCTGTTCGACAACCACGGGCGCTCCTACGTCGATGCGCTCGCCGGCCTCTGGTGCGTCAACGTCGGCTACGGGCGGACGGAGATCGCCGACGCGATCCACGCCCAGGCGATGAAGCTGCCCTACTATCACTCGTTCGCCTCGATGGGGACCGAGCCCGCCATCCACGTCGCCGACCGGCTGAAGCGGATGACGCCGGGCCACATGGCGCGGGTATTCTTCGGCACGACGGGCTCGGACGCGAACGACACGCAAGTGAAGCTCGTCCGCTACTACAACCACCTCCGCGGCAAGCCGGAGAAGACGAAGATCGCCGCCCGCGACCGCGGCTATCATGGCGTGACGGTTGCCTCGGCGAGCCTCACCGGCCTTCCCGGCCTCCACAACGCCTTTGGCCTGCCGCTGGAGGGCCTCGGCGTCCTCCGCCTCACCTGCCCGCACTTCTACCGCGACGGGCGGCCAGGCGAGACGGAGGAGGCGTTCGCAACGCGCCTCGCCGAGGAGTTCGAGGCGCTCGTCCTGAAGGAGGGCCCGGAGACGGTGGGCGCCTTCATCGCCGAGCCGGTGATGGGCGCAGGCGGCGTCGTGGTTCCGCCGGCGACCTACTTCGAGAAGATGCAGGCGGTCTGCCGCAAGTACGACATTCTCGTCATCGCCGACGAGGTGATCTGCGGCTTTGGCCGGCTCGGGACGGTGTTCGGGTCACAGATGTACGGCATCGAGCCCGACCTCATCTCCGTCGCGAAGGGGATCACCTCCGGCTACGTGCCGCTGTCGGCCGTCGTCGTGTCGGAGAAGGTGTGGGAGGTCGTCTGCGAGCAGTCGAAGTCGCTCGGCGCCTTCGGCCACGGCTACACCTACACCTCGCACCCCGTGTCGTGCGCGGCGGCGATGGCGAACCTCGACATCTTCGAGCGCGAGAACCTCGCCGACAACGCCCGTGACACCGGCGCGTACCTGCAGGCGACGCTGCGCGAGCGTCTTGGCGACCACCCGATGGTGGGCGAGATCCGCGGCATCGGCCTGATCGCGGCGGTGGAGCTCGTGACGGATCGCGCCACGAAGGGCACCTTCGACAAGGCGCTCGGCGTCTCGAAGCGGGTCGCCGCCGCCGGGCTCGACCGCGGCCTCATCACCCGCGCCCTGCCGCACGGCGACGCGCTCGCCTTCTCCCCGCCGCTGACGATCTCGCGCGAGGAGGTGGACTTCGTGGTCGACACGTTCCGCGCCTCCCTCGACCACGTGGCGGGCGGCCTCGCAAAGGAAGGCGTCGCGGCGGCCTGAGCGTATGACTATCCTCATCTGCGGCGAGGCCCTCTTCGACGTCTTCCTCGGCGAGGAGTTCGCCAAAGGCTTCGCGCTCGACGCCCGGATCGGCGGCTCTGCGTTCAACGTCGCGATGGGCCTCGCGCGGCTCGGCCGGCCGGTGGGGCTCCTTACCGGGGTCTCCACTGATGCGCTGGGCGACAAGCTCGCCCGGGCGATGGCGGAGGAGGGGGTCGAGACGCGGTTCCTGAAGCGGACGCCGGCGCCGACCACGCTGGCGCTCGTCGCAGTCGGGCCGGATGGGTCGCCCCGCTACCAGTTCTACGGCGAGGGGGCGGCGGACCGGCAGGTGGAGCCGGCGGACCTGCCGCCGCTCACGGGCATCGAGGCGCTCGTCTTCGGCTGTTTCTCGCTGCTGACGCGGCCGACCGGCGACACCTTCCTCGGCTTCGCGCAGTCGGCGGCGGGCGGGCCGCTCGTGGTGCTCGACCCCAACATCCGGCCGACGGTGGAGCCCGACATGGGCGTCTGGCGGCAGCGGGTGGATGCGTTCGTGGGGGCGGCGGACCTGGTCAAGGTTTCCGCCGAGGACCTCCACCTCATGTACCCCGGCGAGGCGGCGGAGGATGTGGCGACTCGCTGGCTCGCGGGCCGGCCCGTCGCGGTGGTGGTGACGCGCGGCGGCGACGGGGCGGCGTTCTTCTCCCGCGGCGGTACGGCCGAGGTCGCGGCGCGGCGGGTCGACGTGGTCGACACCGTCGGCGCGGGGGATTCCTTCCTCGCGGCGCTGCTGGTCACGCTCGCGGAAAAGGGGCTTGCGAGTCGCGACGAACTCGCCGGGCTTTCCATCGAGGCTGCCCGCGCGGCGCTCGACTTCGCTGCGGGTGCGGCGGCGATGACCTGCGCGCGGCGCGGCGCGGACCTGCCGCGGCGGGCGGAGCTCGCCGCGGCCTGACGGCCGTGCCGGCCGATCGCTCGGCCGGCGGCCTCCCTTTCGCGTGCAGGTGCGCTCAGGGAACCGGCGTCGTCTCGGCCGCAAGCTCGGCGAGCGCCTCGAACGCGTCCGACACGTCCGCCTCCGTCGTCTCCCACTGGCCGACCGAGAGGCGGATCGCGATCCGGCCGTCGACGCGGGTCTGCGTGACGTACGTCCGCCCGTCCTCGTTGATGCGATTCACGAACGCGATCTGCCCGGCGTCGTCGACCCCGCGGAGGCGCATCGAGAACAGCGACAGGACGGGCTCCGTCACGACCTCGAACGAGGGGTGCGCGCGCACCCTCTCCGCGAGCGCCTCCGCCCAGCAGACATGGTCCCTGATGCGCTTACGCAGACCCTGGAGCCCGTAGGCGCGGATCAGGAACCAGAGCTTCAATGCCCGGAAGCGGCGGCCGAGCGGGACCGACCACTCGGAGTAGTTGACGAGCCCATCCTCGCCATGAGTGCGCAGGTACTCCGGCTGGATCGCGAGCGTGCGCACCAGGCTCTCCGGCTCGCGCACGAAGTGGGCGGCGCAGTCGAACTGCGCGCCGAGCCACTTGTGCGGGTTGAGGACGACGGAGTCCGCCCGCTCCACGCCGCGCCACAGCGGGCGGAACTCGGGGCAGATCATCGCCGAGCCGGCCCAGGCGGCGTCGACGTGGAGAAACAGCCCCTCCGCCTCGGCGACGTCCGCCACGGCGGCGATGTCGTCGCACGCGCCGACGCCGGTCCCGCCGGTGCAGGCGATGATGCCGGCGGGAAGGAGCCCCGCCGCGCGGTCGGCCCGGATCGCTTCGTCGAGGGCGGCCGGATCCATCCCGCGAAGGGGGCCCGCGACAGGGATGCGGACGAGGTTTGCGGCGCCGATCCCCGCGACCCAGACGGCGCGTTCGACGGACGAGTGCGTCTCGCCGGATGCGTAGAGGCGCACCGCGGGGCCGCCCGCGAGGCCGTCGGTGTTGCCGCGCCAGCCGAGCGCGCGCTCACGCATGGTGAGCACCGCGGCGAGCGTCGCCGAGGAGGCGCTGTCCTGGATGACGCCGCTGAACGTCGCCGGGAGGCCGACCGCCTCGCCGAGCCAGGCCATCATCCGCGTCTCGAGCTCGGTCGCGGCCGGCGAGGTCTGCCAAAGCATGCACTGCGGCGCGACGGCGGCGACGATCCACTCGGCAAGCACTGACGGCGGCGCGGCGTTGGCCGGAAAGTAGGCGAGGAAGCGCGGGTGCTGCCAGTGGGTAATACCGGGCATCACGACCGTCTCGAACTCGGCGAGGATCGCGTCCATGCCCTCGGCGGCCTCCGGCGGCGAGGCGGGGAGGCGGGCGGCGATCTCGCCGGGCCGGGTACGCGCGCGCACCGGCCGGTCGCGCACGGTGCGGCGGTAATCTGCCGACCATGCGGCGATCCGCGTGCCGTAGGCTTCAAACTCGTCCCAGTCCATGCGGGTCTCCAAGTGCGGTAAGGCTGCCCGGGCCGCTCAGTGGCGGGCGGCGCGACGGAGGAAGGCGAGCACGGCGGCGTTGAATGCGTCCGGCCGCTCGATGTTGGAGAGGTGCCCGGCGCCTTCGATGATCGCGAGCTCCGCGCCGGGAATGGCGGCCGCGATCTCGCTGGCGAGGGAGGGCGGCGTCACCCGGTCACGCTCGCCGGCGATGACGAGGGTCGGCACCCTGATCCCGTCCGTCAGCGGGTCGAGATCCTCCTCCACCGTGGCCGCGATCGTCTTGAGGTACGGCTCAGTCCGGAGCGTCGCAAGGGAGGCGACGAGCTCGGCCATGAGCGCCGCATCCTCCGGATCGCCGGCGAGGGTGCGGGCGAGGGCGGGCGCGATGTCGGCGGGTGTCTTGCCGGCGAGAAGCGGGTCGCGCCGGCGCGCCACGAAAGCCTCGCGGTCTCGCGCCGAGAGGGCGCGGAAGCCGAGGTGCGTGTCGGCGAGGACGAGCGAGGCGACCCGCTCCGGCCACGCCGCATGGACGTGGAGCGCGACGCGACCGCCCATGGAGAGGCCGACAAGATGGGCGCGGTCGGCGTCCATCGCATCGAGCACCCGGGCAACGTCGTCGCGGAAGTCCGCCATCCGGCGGGGCCCGGCGACGTCGCCGCTGTCGCCATAGCCGCGCGCATCGTAAGCGGCGACGCAAAACTCAGCCGCGAGCGCGGGAACAGTCCGCCCCCAGTTCGTCCGGTTGCCGCCGATGCCGTGGAGGAGCAGGACGGTCTCCCCGGCACCCGTAACGGTCACGGCGAGATGCGGCTCCGGGCCGACGATCAGCTCCTCCATCGCCCCCTCCGCGCGACGCCAGACCCGGCTCCATACGTGATCGGGAAGCCCGGCAGAAGCGCCGCTTTTTTGTTTGCGGGCGCCGCTTCTCCGTGGTTAGCGTCACGCCCAAGCGCGGGCGCCGGCGAGGGGCACGACAGCGTGCCGGAAGACCAGGGGCCGCGCAGAACCTCTGGGAGGATTGGATGAAAGCGTTGAAGCTCGTACTCGGCGCGGCAGCCGTCGCCGCGGCCTTCGCTGTCGCGCCGGCGATGGCGCAGACGAAGGGCACCGTCGGCATCGCCATGCCGACGAAGTCGTCGACCCGCTGGATCTCCGACGGCGATTCAATGGTGAAGGAGTTCCAGAACGCCGGCTACGAGACGATCCTGCAGTACGCCGAGGACGACATCCCGACCCAGCTCAGCCAGGTCGAGAACATGCTCGTCCGCGGCGTCGACGCGCTCGTGATCGCCGCGATCGACGGCACCACGCTGACCTCCGCGCTCGAGCAGGCCGCCGCGCTCGACGTCCCGGTCGTCGCCTACGACCGCCTCATCCGCGACTCGGAGAACGTCGACTACTATACGACCTTCGACAACTTCAAGGTCGGCGTCCTGCAGGCGCAGTCCATCGTCGATGCGCTCGACATGGACAACTGCAATCCCTGTAACATCGAGCTGTTTGGCGGCTCGCCCGACGACAACAACGCCTACTTCTTCTACGACGGCGCGATGAGCGTGCTGCAGCCGCTGATCGACGAGGGCAAGCTCAACGTGAAGAGCGGCCAGATGGGGATGGACACCGTCGGCACGCTGCGCTGGGACGGTTCGGTCGCCCAGGCCCGCATGGACAACCTCCTGTCGGCCTACTACTCGGACGGCACCCGCGTCGACGCGGTGCTCTCGCCCTACGACGGCCTCTCCATCGGCATCATCTCCTCGCTGAAGGGCGTCGGGTACGGCACGGGCGACCAGCCGATGCCGGTGATCTCCGGCCAGGACGCCGAGATCCCGTCAGTGAAGGCGATCCTCGCCGGCGACCAGACCTCGACCGTCTTCAAGGACACGCGCGAGCTCGCCAAGGTGACCGTCGCCCTCGTCGACGACGTCCTCGCCGGCAACGAGCCGACGATCAATGACACCGAGACGTACAACAACGGCGTCAAGGTCGTGCCGTCGTACCTGCTCGAGCCCGTGTCGGTCACGAAGGACAACGTGACGGAAGCCGTTGTCGACACCGGCTACTACACGGCCGACCAGATCCAGTAATCGGCGGCGCGGCTTCGGCCGCGTCCAGCGTCGGCCCGCGTCCTCCCTCACCACGAGCGGGGGCGCGGGCTCTTCCTGCGGGGGCTCGCGTGGACACCATTCTCGAAATGCGCGGGATCACCAAGCGCTTCACCGGCGTGACGGCGCTCTCGAACGTCACTTTCTCGGTCAAGCAGGGCGAGATCCACGCCGTCGTCGGCGAGAACGGCGCCGGCAAGTCGACTCTCATGAAGGTGCTGTCGGGCGTCTATCCGCACGGGACCTACGAGGGCGAGATCGTCTACGAGGGCAAGCCGGTCGCGTTCCGCTCGCTGTCCGATTCCGAGCGGCTCGGCATCGTCATCATTCACCAGGAGCTCGCGCTCGTGCCGCTCCTGTCGATCGCCGAGAACATCTTTCTCGGCAACGAGCAGGCGAAGGGCGGCGTCATCGACTGGCGCGACACCTACCGCCGCACGACCGCGCTCCTGGCCCGCGTCGGCCTGAAGGACAGCCCGCGCACGCTGGTCGGCGACCTCGGCGTCGGCAAGCAGCAGCTCGTCGAGATCGCCAAGGCGCTCGCCAAGGAGGTGAAGCTCCTTATCCTCGACGAGCCGACGTCCTCCCTCAACGAGTCGGACTCCGCGGCGCTCCTCGACCTCCTCCTCGAGTTCAAGGCAAAGGGCATCTCCTCCATCCTCATCTCGCACAAGCTGAACGAGGTGAGTCGCGTCGCCGATTCGATCACCGTCCTGCGCGACGGCGAGGTCGTCTCGACGCTGGACGCCCGCGGCGGCGAGGTGACGGAGGACCGCATCATTCGCGACATGGTCGGCCGCTCGCTGACCGACCGCTTCCCGCCGCGCGACCCGAACCGCGTTCCGGGCGAGGTGCTGCTCGAGGTGCGCAACTGGACCGTCTCGCGGCCCGGCGCGAGCCACGAGCGGATGGCGGTGGACGACGTCTCCTTCACCGTGCGCGCTGGCGAGATCGTCGGCATCTCCGGCCTGATGGGCGCGGGGCGGACGGAGCTCGCGATGAGCCTCTTCGGCCGCACGTACGGTCGCCACGTCCGCGGCGAGGTGCTGGTCGACGGGAAGCCTGCCGACACCTCCACCGTGCCGCGCGCCATCGCCGCCGGCCTCGCCTACGTGACGGAGGACCGCAAGCAGTACGGCCTCGTCCTCGACGACACGATCCGCCGCAATATCCCCCTCGCCAACCTTCCGGGGGTGTCGGAGCGCGGCATCGTGGAGAGCCGGCGCGAGGGCGAGGTGGCGCGCGACTACCGCCAGAAACTCAGGATCAAGTCGTCCGGCATCGGCCAGGCGGCGGTGAACCTCTCGGGAGGCAACCAGCAGAAGGTCGTCCTCTCCAAGTGGCTCTTCACGGGCCCCCGCGTCCTCATCCTCGACGAGCCGACGCGGGGCATCGACGTCGGCGCCAAGTTCGAGATCTACACGATCATCCAGGCGCTCGCGGCGGAGGGGAAGGCGGTGGTCGTCATCTCTTCCGAGCTGCCGGAGATCCTCGGCCTCTGCGACCGGATCTACGTCATGAACGAGGGCCGCTTCGTCGGCGAGATGCCGGTCGCCGAGGCGAGCCAGGAGAAGATCATGGGCCTCATCATCCGCTCGGGCCGGGAAAGGGATGCAGCGTGAGCCTCGAGTTCCTCCTCACCGCCTTCATCGTCGCCCTCCTGCCGGGGACGGGCAACATCTACACGATCGCCGTCGGCCTCGGCCGCGGGTTCTGGCCGTCGGTGGTCGCGTCGTTCGGCTGCACGCTCGGCATCCTGCCGCACATCATCGCGTCGGTCGTCGGCCTCGCGGCGGTGCTGCACACGTCGGCGCTGGCGTTCACCATCGTGAAGTATCTCGGCGTCCTCTACCTCTTCTACATGGCCTGGAGCATCCTGCGCGAAGGCGGTGCTCTCTCGGTCGAGGGCCGGCGCGAGCGGATCAGCCCCTGGCGGATGATCCGCGATGCCGTCGCGATCAACCTCCTCAATCCGAAGCTGACGCTGTTCTTCCTCGCCTTCCTGCCGCAGTTCGTGCCGACTGACGCCGTGGCGCCGACCGGCTACTTCCTCGTCCTCGCGGCCGCCTTCATGGCGATGACGTTCGTCGTCTTCGTCGGGTACGGCGCCGCGGCCGCGCTCGCGCGGGACTACGTCATCACGCGGCCGGCAGTGATGCGCTGGCTGCGCACATCGTTCGCCGCCGCCTTCGGGCTTCTCGGCATCAGGCTGGCGCTCGCGGATCGCTGATCGCGGGCGAGGGAGGACTTCATGGCTCAGGAAACGCTGTCCGGAGTGGAGCCCGGCGCCGAACGGCGGGGGAGCGCGTTCGGCTTCGTGCGCAACCACTTGCGCGAGTACGGCATCCTCATCGCGCTGGTGGTGATCGTCGCCTTCTTCCAGGTGGCGACGGACGGCATCCTGCTGACGCCGGTGAACCTTACCAACATCATCCTGCAGAACTCCTACATCATCATCATGGCGCTGGGGATGCTGCTCGTCATCGTCTCCGGGCACATCGACCTCTCGGTCGGCTCCGTGCTCGGCTTCGTCGGCGCGCTGGCGGCCTTGATGATCGTCTCGTGGGATGTGAACCCCGTGCTCGCCTCGGCTCTCTGCCTGCTGATGGGGGCGGCGATCGGCGCGGCGCAGGGCTTCTGGATCGCCTACTTCAAGATCCCGTCCTTCATCGTCACCCTCGCCGGCCTACTCGTCTTCAAGGGCGCGACGCTGCTCGTCCTGCAGGGCGCCTCGATCGGCCCGTTCCCGCAGGCGTTCGGGCTCCTGTCGTCCGGCTTCATCCCCGACCCGCTCGACATTTCTTTCTCCGAGGGCGCGGCGACGATCTCCGACCAGATCGCGGCTTTCCTGGGCCTCGAGCCGAACCGGCGCGGCAACTACATCTTCAACGCCTTCTCGTTCCTCGTCGGCGCGGCGCTTGCGCTCGGCCTCTTCGCGATCGCGCTGCGCAACCGCCTCTCCCACGGCAGTCACTCGGATGACGAGCCGTTCCCGTTCTTCATCGCCCGCCTCACGCTGATCTGTGCCGCGCTCGTCTACTTTTCGTGGCTGATGGCGAACTACCGCGGGCTGCCGAACGTCCTCATCATCATGGCGCTCCTCATCGCGGTCTATTCGTTCGTGACGACCAAGATGACGATCGGCCGCCGCATCTACGCAATCGGCGGCAATGCCAAGGCGGCGAAGCTGTCGGGCATCAACACCGAGCGGCTCGTCTTCCTCGTCTTCGCCAACATGGGCTTCCTCGCGGCGCTCGCGGGCCTCGTCTTCGCGGCGCGCCTCAACGTCGCGACGCCGAAAGCGGGCGCGGGGTTCGAGCTCGACGTGATCGCGGCCGTCTTCATCGGCGGGGCCTCGATGGCGGGCGGCGTCGGGACGGTGATCGGGGCCGTCGCGGGCGCCTTCATCATGGGCGTCCTCAACAACGGCATGTCGATCCTCGGCATCGGCATCGACTACCAGCAGATGATCAAGGGCCTCGTGCTGCTGGCGGCCGTCATCTTCGACGTCCTCAACAAGCGCTCGGCCGCGTAGAGCGCGATCCGCTCAGGTCGCGACCCGCCTGAGCGGGAAGCACGCTAGGCGGCGAGGCCCTCGTCCTCGTCGGTTCTTGCGGCGGCGCCGTCCTCCAGCGCCGCCTCGTCGGCCGCAAGCCGGTCGGCCGCCTCGGCGAAGAGGCCGAAACGCGCCGCAACGTCCGGCGCGTAGCGCAGGAGGTCAGGGCGGAGCTTCAGGAGGGCGAGGTCCTTCGCCTTGCCTTCCAGCATCACGTCGAACTCAAGCCCGTCCAGCGTCCTCATGAAGGTCGCGAACTCGAACGGGTTGATGAAGTCGGCGTGCCCCGTCCAGACCGGCGGCAGGAGCACCGTCTTGACCCGTGAGGCGGCGTTCACGGGCGCGCGGGTCACCTCGCCCTTGCGGGACTTGCCGGCGCGGGCGCCGTCGCGGTCCTTCTGCGTCACCTTCCGCTTCACCTCCCGCATCTCGGTCCGCGGCGATGAGAAGTGCAGCTTGGGCCGGACGCCCGCGGGCCATGTCCGCAGGAAGGCCTCCACCGTCGGCCGCAGCTCGAGGCTTTCCGGGTTGAGGCACCAGAAGTGCTGGTAGTCGAACACCAGAGGCACACCCGTCCGCTCGTGGATCCAGAGGACGTCGGCCGCGGAGAAACGGATGTCGTCGTTCTCGAGAACCAGGCGGCGGCGCACCGGCTCGGGCGCCGCGCGATAGGTCTCGGCCCAGCGGGCGCGGGCGGCCTCCCGGTCGTCGTAGACGCCGCCGACGTGCGTCACCATCACCGCCTCCGGCCCCATGCCCATGCGGTCGAGCATCTCGGCCTGCGAGGCGAAATCGGCGAGGGACCTCCGGGTCAGCGCCGGGTCGGGGCTGTTGAGGAGGACGTACTGGGAGGGATGGAACGACAGGCGGATGTCGAGCGCCCGCGCCCTCGCACCGAAGGCCGCAAGCTCCGCGTCCGCCTCCGCCACCATGCCGTGGAACTGCGGCATGTCCGGGTGGGTGTGGTACGGCGCGAGGTCGGACGACAGGCGGTACATGCGGATGTCCGCGCCGTCGAGGTGGTCGAGGATGCGCGTGACGTGCTCGAGCGACACCTTGAGGTGCGGCGAGGACTGCCAGCGCCGCGAATCCTCCGACTTGAGGCCGGGCCGGGCGAGGACCTTGACGGGAAAGCCGAGGCGGAGGGCGGGGGTGGCGCTGTCCATGCCCCGGACAACGGCCGGCTGGCCCGCGGGTTCAGCGTCCGCGACGCTCAGGCGCCGCGGAAGATGTGCTCCACCTCCCACGCCTCGCGCGGCTCGGCCGCGATGGCGACGAACGCCTCCGCGATCCTGTCCGGGTCGAACGCCGTACCCGGCGCCACCGTACCGGCGATGGTGACGGTGCACAGGTGGATCCCGACGTCGCGGAACGCGTCAGCCATCGCGAAGACGAGGCCGCGCATCGCCGACTTCCCCGCCGTCAGCCCCGGCACCGGCGCCCCGTACTGCGGCGCGAGCGCGAGGCCGCCGCCCGTCCAGATGATGGTGCCGCCGCCCGCCGCTGTCATCGTCGGCTGGACTGCCTTGGACGCAACGAGCGCCCCGGTGACGCAGAGCCGGAAATCGGCCTCCAGCACCTCCGGCGTGACCGACAGCCCGGGCGCCTCCCGCCAGAGGCTCGCATTGTAGACGAGGAGTTTCGGCGGCCCCATCGCGGCGAGGACCTCTGCAAGCGCAGCCTCCAGCGAGGCGGGGTCGGCCGCGTCCGCGGAAAAGCCCCGGGCGCCTCCGCCGAGGTCGGCCGCCAACGCATCCATCGCCTCCTGCCGGCGCGACAGGACGGCGAGGCGGAACCCGTCGCGCGCGAAGCGCCGGGCGACGGCGGAGCCGACGCCGGGGCCGGCGGCGACAACGATCGCGAGCGGCTCAGCCATCGGTGGACGCCTCCTGCGCGGCCGTCGTGATCCGGACGCGCGCCACGACGCGGTCGCCGGTAGCGAAGTAGGCGAGGATCTCGAGCGGCGCCACGGCGCGGAAGGCCGTGGCGCAGGCGTCGAGGCTCGCCTGGTACGCCTCGCACCCTCCGATCGGCCCCGTCGGTGTCAGGCCGGTGATGCCGCAAGCATTCGCGTGCAGCGTCCTGTCGGCGATGGGCGGGTCGTCATGAACGACGAAGCCCGTGGTGAACTCGTGGACCACGTCGATCGGTGCCTGCATCGTCACGGCGCCCCCGTTTGGCTGCACGATGCCCTGCCGCGTCGCCCGAATCGACCCACCGCATCCCGTTCGCCGCAAGGACGGCCACTGCCGCCGCAGGTCCGCCGAGAGGGGGAGGCGGGGCTCCGCCGCGCGTTTGACGACGGTGCGGTGCTGCGACACCCTGCCCGCCAACTCGCGGCACGGGCGCCGGACGAGGGAACGGAGGCTCTGTTGAACTCGTACGACTTTTCCGGCCGCGTCGCGGTCGTGACCGGCGGCGCGCAGGGGATCGGCGGCACGGTCGCGGTGCACCTTGCCCGCGGCGGCGCCACTGTCGCGGTGTGGGACCTCGACCTGTCGCTCGCCGAGCGCCACGCCGCTACGCTCGGCAAGGCGGTCGCGATCCGCTGCGACGTGTCGGACTACGCCTCCGTCGTGGAGGCGCACCGCGAGACGGTGGAGCGGCTCGGCCCGGTCGACATCCTCGTCAACTCCGCGGGCATCGCAGGACGCAACGCCACCGTCGCCGACTACCCGGTGGAGGAGTGGGAGAAGATCATCGCGATCAACCTCAACGGCACCTTCTTCGTGAACAAGGTCGTCGTGCCGTCGATGCGCGAGCGGAATTACGGGCGGATCGTCAACATCGCCTCTGTCGCCGGCAAGGAGGGCAACCCGAACGCCTCTGCCTATTCGGCCTCGAAGGCGGGCGTGATCGGCTTCACCAAGTCGCTCGGCAAGGAGCTCGCCGGTGTCGACGTCGCGGTCAACTGCGTGACGCCGGCCGCCGCCCGCACGCGCATCTTCGAGCAGATGAGCGAGGAGCACATCGCCTTCATGCTGGCGAAGATCCCGCGCGGCCGGTTCCTCGAGCTCGACGAGGCGGCGCACATGATCTGCTGGCTCGCCAGCGAGGAGAACACGTTCACCACCGGCGCCGTGTTCGACCTGTCCGGCGGCCGCGCGACCTACTGAGCGGCGTCGAGGTAGACGTTCGTGAACCGCTCGCGGAGCGTGGTCTTCTGGATCTTCCCCGTCGCGGTGTGCGGGATCTCGTCGACGAACACGACGCGGTCCGGCAGCCACCAGCGGGCGACCTTCGGGGCGATCGCGTCGAGGATGGCCGCGCCATCCGGCCTCGCCCCCGGCCGCGGCACCACAACGAGGAGCGGCCGCTCGCCCCACTTCGGGTGGGCCGCGCCCACCACGGCCGCCTCCGCGACGTCAGGGTGGGCGAGCGCGTGGTTCTCGAGGTCGATCGACGAGATCCACTCGCCGCCCGACTTGATGACGTCCTTCGCCCGGTCGGTGATCCGCATGAAGCCGTCCGCGTCGATGTGCGCGACGTCACCGGTATCGAACCAGCCATCGGCGAAAAGCTCCGCGCCTCGGCCCTTCACGTAGGCGCCAGTCACCGCGGGCCCTCGCACCTTGAGGCGGCCGAAGGTGCGGCCGTCCCACGGGAGCTCGCGGTCCTCGTCGTCGGTGATGCGAAGGTCGACCGTGTAGGGCGGCCGACCCTGCTTCTCCTTGAGGTCGAAGCGCGCCTCCTCCGGCAGGGCGTCCTGTCCGGGTAGGAGCGTCGCGATCGTGCCAAGCGGGGAGAGCTCGGTCATCCCCCAGGCGTGGCGCACCTCGATGCCGTGCCGCTTCTCGAACGCCTCCGTCATCGCCCGCGGGCAGGCGCTGCCGCCGATCACGACGCGGCCGAGCGAGGGGACGCGCTCGCCCGTCCGCTCCAGGTGATCGAGGAGGCCGAGCCAGACGGTGGGGACGCCGGCCGACATCGTGACCCCTTCCGCGTTGATGAGCTCGGCGAGCGAGGCACCGTCCAGCGCGGCGCCCGGCATCACCAGCGCCGCTCCCTGCATCGGGGCGGAGAAGGCGAGCGACCAGCCGTTGGCGTGGAACATCGGCACGACCGGCATCACGACGTCGCGCGCCGAGAGGCCGAGCATGTCGGGCGCCGAGAAGGCGAGCGCGTGGAGGATGTTGGACCGGTGCGAGTAGAGGACGCCCTTCGGCATCCCCGTGGTGCCGGAGGTGTAGCACATGCCGCACGCCGCCCGCTCGTCGACGGCGACCCACGGCCCGGGCTCGGCGCCGTCGAGCCACTCGTCCCACGCGGTCGCCGCGACGGTCGTCTCGGGCACGTCGGCGCGGTCGGCGAGGAGGATCACCCGCTCCACGGTGCGGAGCAGCGGCAGGATCGTTTCGAGGAGCGGCAGGAACGTGATGTCGGCGAAGAGGAGCCGGTCCTCCGCGTCGTTGATGATGGCGGCGATCTCGGCGTGGAAGAGCCTTGGATTCACGGTGTGGTGCACTGCGCCGGCGCCCATCACGCCGTACCAGAGGGCGAGATGGCGGTCGGTGTTCCAGCACAGCGCCGCGACGCGCTCGCCGGGGCGGATGCCGTCCGCCACCAGCCGCGCCGCGACGCGCCGTGCCTCGGAGTGGAGCGCCGCGTAGGTGGTGCGGACGATGCCGCCCGTCGGCCGGCGCGTCACGATCGGGCGGGCGCCGTGGAAGCGGGCGGCGTGGTCGATCACGGTGTGGGCGAGGAGCGGCCAATCCTGCATGGTGCCCAGCATGGTCGTTCCTCCCGCCCTCGTTTTGGGACGAGCATGGGCCGGCGCCCCGCCCGGCGCAACGCCGCTTGGCTGGAGCGCGGCGCAGCGGGTTTCGCGCCTCCCGACAATCGCCTAAGGGGTGCGGCTCGTCCTGCCCCGGAGCTCTCCCCCGTTCATGGCCGAGGTCCTCTCACTCGTCGTCCCGTTCTTCGGGCTGATCCTCCTCGGCTACGTGTTCGGGCGAGTCTTCAAGCGGCCGGCAGCGGGGCTCGAGTGGCTCAACATCTTCATCCTCTACGTCGCGCTGCCGGCGCTGTTCTTCCAGCTCCTGTCGCAGACACCGTTCGAGGAGCTCTCCAACATCGGCTTCATCCTCGCCACCACGGTTGCGACCTACCTCGTTTTCGCAACGGCCTTCGTGGTGGCGCTCCTGCGCACGCGGGGCGATGTCGAGACGTCGACAATCCAGGCGCTGATCGGCGCCTACGCCAACAACGGCTATCTCGGCCCCGGCCTCGCCATCACGGCGCTCGGCGCGCCGGCGGCGGTGCCGGTCGCGCTGATCTTCGCGTTCGACAACACGATGTTCTTCGTCATGACGCCGATCCTGATGGCGCTCGGCGGCGCGAAGGGCAGCGCGCGGGCAACGGCGCTCCGGATCCTGAAGCGCATCTTCACCCACCCGTTCATCCTCGCGGTGATCGCTGGGACGCTCGCCGCCGCCTTCCACTGGCAGCCGCCGGAGATGGTGGACCGCCTTCTCACCATGCTGCGGGGCGCGGCGGCCCCGACGGCGCTCTTCGCGATGGGGGTGACGGTGGCGCTGCAGCGCCCGCCGACGCGCGATGCGGTGGGGGACCTCACGATCTTCCTGTCCCTGAAGCTCATTCTCCACCCGCTCCTCGCCTTCGCGCTCGTCAGCACCGTCACGGTGGACCCCTTGTGGCTGACGACAGCGGTGCTGATGGCGGCGCTGCCGCCGGCGACGAACGTGTTCGTGCTCGCGACACAGTACGGGCGGTTCGTCGAGGGTGCGTCGAACGCCGTCCTCGTCGGCACGGCGGCGTCGGCGGTGACGGTGACGGCGGTGCTCTACGCCATCAAGTCGGGCGTTCTCTGAGGATCAAGGACGGCGGACGGCTCGGACGATGACGTTGATTGTCCCGTGGCCGCCGACCGGCTCGACGGGGATCGCGAGGGTGAAGAACTCGTACGGCGCCGGGCTGTCGAAGACGTAGACGAGGCGCCCCGGCTCGGAGGCGAGAAGCCGCCCCTCCTTCGGAGCCTCGACGACCTCGACCGGCCCCGTCGCCTGTCCGCCGAGCTCGTACGAGAGCGTGCAGGGCTCGCCGAGTTCCGCCGTCAGGCTGACGACGAGCCACAGCCCGCCCTGATGCTCCGAAGGTCCCGCCCACTCCGAATCCTCGCAGGCCGGAGAGGTTCCCGCGTTCGCCGCCGTCCCACCGGCGGCTGCCACCACGGCGAGCAGGGCCGCCACCCGTCCGATCCACCGCATCGTCATCGTCCCTCTTCGCCGCCTCAGCCTGCGCCTAGCCCGTAGCGCATCATTGCGTTGCGGAGGGGGGCGATGTTGCGCGCTGCCGCCAGCGCGAAGGCGCGGCCGACGGTGACGGGCGGCATGGCGGTGAGCAGCGAGCGGTTGAGGAGGTCGACGGACAGGGTGCGGGCCGAGACCTCGAGCCGCCGGCGGCGGTCGTAGGCGGCGGGGACGTCGGCGAGGGCGCCGCCGCGGCGGGCGTCGGCGAGGAGCGCGGCCAGCGTCGCCGCGTCCGCCATGCCGAGGTTGAGCCCCTGCGCGCCGATTGGCGGGAAACGATGCGCCGCCTCGCCGACGAGGACGACACGGCCGGCGCCGAAGCGGGAGGCGATGAGGCCGGTGAGGGGCACGGTGCCGCGCGGGCCGTCGACCGTCATGCGGCCGAGCCAGGCGTTGGAGCGCCGCTCGATCTCGCGGGCGAGCGGGCCGGGGTCGGTCTTCGCCCACCTCTCCGCCTCCTCGGGCCGGGCGACCCAGACGAGGGAGGAGCGGTTGCCGGGGAGCGGCACCAGCGTGAACGGCCCCGAGGCGGTGTGGAACTCGACGGACGTGTTGCCGTGTGGCCGCTCGTGGCCGAGCGTCGTCACGAACGCGGCCTGGTCGTAGGTCCAGCGGCGGACGCCGAGGCCGGCGAGCTCGCGCACCAGCGACTGCGCCCCGTCCGCCGCCACCACGAGGCGCGACACGACGGTGCGGCCGGCGGCCCGCACCAGCGGGGTCGGCCCGTCCTCGAAATCGTCGGCCGGCGCATCGACGGTGATGACACCCGCCTCGGCGAGCCGGTCGCGCAGCGCGGCGTTCAGGATGTCGTTCGGGATGTTGTAGCCGAACGCCTCGAGGCCGAGCTCATGGCTGTCGAACACGATCTCCGGCGCGCGGGGAAGGCGGCCGGTGGAATCTACGAGGCGCATCGTCACGAGTGGGGCCGCCTCGCCCGCGACCCGGCTCCAGACGCCGAGGGCGGTGAGGTGTCGGATCGCGGGCTGGAGGAGCGCCGTGGTCCGCGGGTCGCGCGCCGCGACCGGTGCGACGAGGGCGACCGTCCACCCCGCCTCCGCGGCGCCGAGTGCGGCCGTCAGCCCCGTCGGCCCGGCGCCGACCACCGCGATGTCGGCGTGGAGCGCTGCGCTGGAGGCGGCGTCGGTCGGCGTCACGGCAGTCTCCTCAGGCATTGCGGCCCCGCTTGATTGGCTCCGTGCCCAAAACTAACGTGCCGCGCGTCGAAACGGAGAGCCGAAGATGACGCACGCGATCCTCCTTGAGGAGACCGGGGGGCCGGACGTCCTCAGGTGGCGGGAGGTGCCCGACCCTGTCCCCGGCCCGGGCGAGATCCTGGTTCGCCACACCGCGGTTGGCCTCAACTACATCGACACCTATTACCGCTCCGGCCTCTACAAGGCGCCGTCGATGCCGATGGTGATCGGCCACGAGGCGGCGGGCGTGGTGGAGGCGGTCGGCGAGGGCGTCACCGGCTTCGCGCCCGGCGACCGCGTCTCCTACGGCACCGCCGCCGGCGCCTACTCCGAGCGCCGCGTGTTGCCGGCGGCGAGCGCGGTCAAGGTCCCGGACGGCGTTGCCGACGAGACTGCGGCGGCGATGATGCTGAAGGGCATGACCGTCCGCTATCTCCTGCGCGAGACCTACAAGGTCACGCCGGAGACGACGCTCCTCTTCCACGCGGCGGCAGGCGGCGTCGGCCTCATCGCCGGCCAGTGGGCGAGGTCGATCGGCGCCACGGCCATCGGCACCGTCTCGACCGAGGAGAAGGCCGAGCTCGCCCGGGCCAACGGCTACACCCACGTCATCAACTACAGAACGGAGGATTTCGTCGCGCGGGTGAAGGAGATCACCGGCGGCGAGGGCGTCGACGTCGTCTACGACTCGGTCGGTCGCGACACCTATCCCGGGTCGCTCGACTGCTTGAAGCCCTGCGGCCTGTGGGCCTCGTTCGGCCAGGCCTCGGGGCCGATCCAAGGGTTCGAGCCGGCGATTTTGGCGCAGAAGGGCTCGCTCTACATGACCCGGCCGACGCTGTTCACCTACATCCGCACCCGCGAGCGACTGGAGGCGAACGCGGCCGACCTCTTCGAGATGGTCCGCTCAGGCAAGGTGGCGATCCCGATCGGCCAGACCTTCGCCCTGAAGGACGCCGCCGAGGCCCATCGTGCGCTGGAGGAGCGCCGGACGACCGGGTCCACCGTTCTCCTGCCGTGAGCGACGTCCGGTCATCGCCCGTCCTCGACCGCATCCAGGCGAGCGCACAGGCGGCGGCGGAGCTGACCGCCGCGCTCGTTCGCCTGCCGACGGAGAACCCGCCGGGCGACACGGCCGCCGCGACCGACTGGCTCGCCGGATGGCTCGAGGGACGCGGCCACGATGTGGAGCGGGTGCCGGTGCCCGATCCCTTCGCGCGCCACCACGGGCGGACGGGGGTGATGAACCTCATCGTCCGCCGCCGGTTCGGGTCGGGGCCGACGGTGGCGCTCGCCGCCGCGCTCGACACGCTGCCCGCCGGCGACGGCTGGCGGCGCGACCCGTTCGGCGGCGTCCGCGAGGGGCCGGCGATCTACGGCCGCGGCGCGCGTGATTCGAAGGCCGACATCGCCGCCTACGTGTTCGCCCTCGAGGCGATCGCCGGGGAGCCGCTCGCCGGCACGGTGGAGCTGCACCTCACGGCCGACGAGGAGACCGGCGGCTTCCTCGGCCCGGCGTTCCTCCTCGGCCAGGGCCTCACCCGTCCGGACGCCGTGATCTCCTCCGGCACCTCCTACCAGGTGATCGTCGGGCAGGAGGGCGTCCTCCAGTTCGAGGTGCTCCTGCGCGGGCGGCAGGCCCATGCCGGGCGGCCGCAGGACGGCATCGATGCCGTCGCCGCCGGCGTGCCGGTGCTGGCGGCCGTGCTGGAGGCCGCCCGCGCCGCGCCGCAGCCGCTCACCGTGTCGACCGTGGAGGCCGGCCGCGGCGTCAATCTCGTCGCCGATCTCCTGCGCTTCACCGTCGACCGCCGCATCGGCCCGGGCGAGGACGGCGAGGCGGTGGAGACCGCCCTCTTCGACATGATCGAGCAGGCGCACCGCGGGCCGGCGGAGCTCGAATGCCGCCGCCTCCTCCTTGCCGAGCCAGTGCAGCCGACGGCGGAGAGCGAGCGGCTTGCGGCAACCCTCTCCGCCCATGCGACGGCGGCGATGCGGCGGCCGGTGCCCGTCGTCTCGGCGCCGGTGGTGACGGGCGCCCGGCACTATGCCCTCGCCGGGATCCCGACGGCGCTCTACGGCGTCGGCCCGCCGGTCGTCGGCGAGGGGGTCGACTTCCTCGGCGAGGAAAGCGTGTCGCTGGACGACCTCGCCCACTCGACCGAGGCGATCGCCACCGCGCTCACCGAGCTTCTCGCCGCCCGCTGAGACGGCGGCCCGCCGCTGGCGCGGCGTTTGCACGCGGGCGCCCGCGGCGGCCGGCTCGCCGCGGGCGACTGGCGCTGCCCGCGCGGCTTGCACTAAGGTCGCCCGAGAGAACACGGAATCGGCGGAAGAGCCGTGGAGGAGCACATGACGTTGAGGACCATCGCCACCATCGCGGCGGGGATCGCCGGCGCGGCGTTCGCCGTCTCTGCACACGCCCAGGAGGAGTTCCGGCCCGCCGTCGTCTACGACATGGGCGGCAAGTTCGACAAAAGCTTCAATGAGGGCGTCTACAACGGCATCACCCGGTTCACGACCGAGACCGGCACCGAGGTGATGGAGTTCGAGGTCACCAACGAGGCCCAACGCGAGCAGGCGATCACCCGCATGGCGCAGCGCGGCGCGACGGTGGTGCTCGGCGTCGGCTTCAGCCAGGCGGACGCGATCGACAAGGTCTCGAGCGAGAACCCCGACAAGGAGTTCGCCATCATCGACGTCTACTGGCTCGACCAGCCGAATCTGCGCCAGTACCGCTTCGCCGAGCACGAGGGCTCCTACCTCGTCGGTGTCGCGGCGGCGATGGCGTCGGACAGCGGCACCATCGGCTTCGTCGGCGGCATGGACATCCCGCTGATCCGCAAGTTCGAGTGCGGCTTCCGCCAGGGCGTGATGGCGACGAACCCCGACGCCGAGGTGGTGGTGAACTACACCGGCACCACGCCGGCCGCCTGGAACGACCCGACGAAGGGCGCCGAGCTCGCCCGCTCGCAGATCGACCGCGGCGCCGACGTCGTCTATCACGCTGCCGGCGGCACCGGCCTCGGCGTGATCCGCGCGGCGGCGGACGCCGGCAAGCTCGCGATCGGCGTCGATTCCGACCAGGCCGCCGTGGCGCCGGGCTCTGTGCTCACCTCCATGCTGAAGCGCGTCGACGTCGCGGCCTACGACACGATGATGGACGCCAAGAACGGCGAGTTCACGCCGGGCATCGTCAACCTCGGCCTCGCGGAGGAGGGCGTCGGCTACGTCGCGGACGAGAACAATGCCGAGCTCCTGACCGAGGAGATGCGGACCGCCATGGAAGAGGCGAAGGCGAAGATCATCGCCGGCGAGATCTCCGTTCACGATTACGAGACCGACCAGAGCTGCCCGCTCTGATGATGGCGCGGGACGGCCGCCGTGGCTGACGCGGCTCTCGAGGCGGGCGGGGCACCGTCCGCCATCCTTGCCGGGCCGCCGCCCGCCGTCGCGCTTTCCGGGATCACCAAGCGGTTCGGCGCCGTCCTCGCCAATGATCGCGTGGACCTCGAGGTGGCGGAGGGGACCATCCACGGCATCATCGGCGAGAACGGGGCGGGGAAATCGACCCTCGTCTCGATCCTCTCCGGCCATTACACGGCGGATGCCGGCGAGATCCGCCTGTTCGGCGAGCCGGTGAAGATGGGCTCCTCGGCGGAGGCGATCCGGCACGGGATCGGCATGGTCCACCAGCACTTCATGCTCGTCCCGAACTTCACCGTCCTCGACAACCTCCTCCTGCGTGTGCCCGGCAACGGCTTCCTGTCCGCCTCAGCGGCGGAGGTGCGACAGCGGCTCGCCGAGCTCGACCGGCTGTACGGGCTCGACATCGATCCCGACCGGGTGGTGGAGACGCTGCCGGTGGGCGTGCAGCAGCGCGTTGAGATCGCGAAGGCGCTGCTTGGCGGCGGCCGCATCCTGATCCTCGACGAGCCGACGGGGGTGCTGACGCCGGACGAGACGGACAGGCTGTTCGAGAGCCTCCTCGTGCTGAAGCGGCAGGGCGTGACGGTGCTCCTCATCACCCACAAGCTGCGCGAGATCATGGCGATCACCGACACCGTGTCCGTCATGCGGCGCGGCCGGATGGTGGCCGCGCGGCGGACGGCGGAGACGACGCGCGAGGAGCTCGCCGAGCTGATGGTCGGCCGTACGGTGAAGGTCGTGCGCAACCAGTCGCCGCACGCCGGTGGCGCCGTCCGCATCGAGGCGGAGGGGCTTTCGCTCACCGACGAGGGCGGCACGGCGCGGCTGACGGACGTCTCGCTCGCCGTCCGGGCCGGCGAGATCGTCGGCGTCGCCGGGGTCGCCGGCAACGGGCAGTCGGAGCTTCTCGCCGTGCTTGCCGGGATCGTTCCGCCGACGGCGGGGTCGTTTCGCGTTGGCGACCGCGTGGTGACGGCGCAGAACCCGGCCGACCCGCGCGAGATCCGCGCCCTCGGCGTCGCCCATGTGCCGGAGGACCGCCGGCGCGAGGGGCTCGTGCTGCCGTTCGAGATGCGCGAGAACGCCGTCCTCGGATACCTCGGCGAGGCGAAGGGCCGCCGCCCCTGGCTGCTGCGCCGCGGCCGGATGACGCGCCGCTGCGACGAGCTCATGCAGCGCTTCGACGTGCGCCCGCCCGACCCTCGGTTGCCGGCCGTCGGCTTCTCCGGCGGCAACCAGCAGAAGCTCGTCCTTGCCCGCGAGCACGGGTCCGCGCCGGCCGTCCTCCTCGTCGGCCAGCCGACCCGGGGTGTCGACATCGGTGCGATCGAGTTCATCCACGCGCGTCTCCTCGACCTCCGCGCCCAGGGCTGCGCCATCCTCCTCGTCTCGGTGGAGCTCGACGAGATCCTCGCCCTGTCCGACCGCGTCATCGCCATGAACGCCGGCCGCATCGTCGGCGAGGTCGCCAGCGCGGAGGCGGACCGGCACACCGTCGGCCTCATGATGGGCGGCGTCGGACGCGAGGTTGCGGCGTGAGCGCGGGGCGGCTGCCCCGCTGGATCGACCTCGGCCTGATCCCGCTCATCAACCTCCTCATCGCCTTCGCCGTGTCGGGCGTCGTCATCGCCCTTATCGGCGAGAACCCGTTCCGGGCGCTCCGCGTGATGATCGACGGCGCGTTCGTCTATCCCGGCAGCCTCGGCTACACGCTCTACTATGCGACGAATTTCGTCTTCACGGGGCTCGCGGTCGCGGTCGCCTACCAGGCGCGGCTCTTCAACATCGGCGGCGAGGGGCAGGCGGCGCTCGGGGGGCTCGGCGTCACGCTCGCCGTGCTGTCGCTCGATCAGGTCCTGCCGGGGCCGGTGGTGATCCTCGCCGCGATCGCCGCCGCCGCGCTCTTCGGCGCCGCCTGGGCGTTCATCCCGGCGATCCTCCAGGCGCGGCGGGGGAGCCACGTCGTCATCACGACGATCATGTTCAACTTCATCGCGGCCGGCCTCATCGTCTCGCTGCTGACGGGGCCGCTGATGCGCCCCGGACAGTCGACGCCGCAGACACGCACCTTCGCGCCGGACGCGACGCTGCCGCGGATCGACGAGATCGCCGGCTGGTTCGGCGTCGAGATGACATCGTCGCCGCTGAACCTCGGCATCGTCCTCGCGCTTCTCGCGGCGGTCGGCGTCTGGGTGCTCGTCTGGCGGACGCCGCTCGGCTACCGCATGCGCCTTCTCGGCGAGAGCGAGCCCGCCGCCCGCTACGCCGGCGTCAACGTGGCGCGGACGATCGTGATCGCGATGGGGCTCTCCGGCGCGCTCGCCGGGCTTATGGCGGTCAACGAGGTGCTGGGGGCGCAGGAGAAGCTGACGATCAACTTCACCGCGGGGTACGGGTTCACCGGGATCGCCGTCGCGCTGATGGGGCGAGGGCATCCGGTCGGAATCGTGCTCGCCTCGCTCCTCTTCGGCGCCCTCTACCAGGGTGGGGCAGAGCTCTCCTTCGAGTTCTCGACGATCACCCGCGAGATGGTGCTCGTCATCCAGGGGCTGATCATCCTGTTCTCCGGGGCGCTCGCCTTCATGCTGTCGGGGCCGTTCGAGCGGCTGTTCATCCGCCGCGCGCCGGCCTTCATGGGAGAGCGCTAGATGGGGGAGAGGTGACGTGGCCGAACTCTGGCTCGACATTTGCCAGGTGCTCGCCTCGACGCTGCGGCTCGCGACGCCGCTGATCCTCTGCGCGATGGCGGGGCTGTTCTCCGAGCGGGCCGGGGTGGTGGACATCGGACTCGAGGGGAAGCTTCTGATGGGCGCCTTCGCG
>JAESGM010000521.1_pt1 | contig 26873 bp, 23 predicted proteins | sample 9269721 | NCBI WGS metagenome assembly JAESGM01 (sample SAMN15720920, study PRJNA650825) | algae metagenome | isolation source: Komarekiella atlantica HA4396-MV6 and co-occurring heterotrophs from... | place: USA: Theobald House, Kauai, HI | collected 2009-07-29 | reverse complement strand
AGAACGGCAGCGTCACGACCACGACCAGGAAGACGAGCGTCAGCGACGCCAGCAGGATGTCGAGCGCGATCTCGTTGGGCGTCTTGGCGCGCTTGGCGCCCTCCACCAGCGCGATCATCTTGTCGAGGAAGGTCTCGCCGGGCTTGGCCGTGACCCGCACGACCAGCCAGTCCGAGACGATGGTGGTGCCGCCCGTGACCGAGGAGCGGTCGCCGCCGGATTCGCGGATGACGGGCGCGGACTCGCCCGTGATCGCCGCCTCGTTGACCGAGGCCGCGCCTCCGATCACCTCGCCGTCGGTCGGGATGGTGTCGCCCGCCCGCACGAGGATGACCTCGCCGGGCTCGATCAGCTCGATGTCCTTGTTCTCCCAGAGTTCGCGGTTGTCGGGATCGAGCAGGACGCGCGCGCTCGCGGTCGATCTGGTGGCGCGAAATGCGTCGGCCCGCGCCTTGCCCCGCCCTTCGGCGACGGCCTCGGCGAAATTCGCAAACAGCAACGTGAACCAGAGCCAGACCGCGATCTGGAGACCAAGCCAGAAGGTCGGCCCGCCGATCATGCCCTCGCGAACGACGAGGATGGTCGCGAAGAGCGAGACCAGCGCGGTCGTGAAGATCACCGGGTTGCGGGCGAGGCCCCTGGGATTCAGCTTCAGGAAGGCTTGGCCGATCGCTGGTTTCACGATCTCCGGCGCGAAAAGCCCGATCTCTGCCGATGCGTGCCTGGACATGGGTTTTCCTTCAGAAGCGCGTGCCGGCGAGCATCGAGACATGCTCGGCGATCGGCCCCAGCGCGAGGACGGGGAGGAAAGTGAGCGCGCCGACAATCAGGATCGTGGCGAGCAGCAGCACGACGAAGACCGGGCCATGCGTCGGGAAGGTGCCCGCCGTCGCCGCGGCCGGGGTCTTGGCCGCGAGGGACCCGGCAATGGCGAGGATCGGCAGGATGTAGCCGAAGCGCCCCAGGATCATGGCCAGGCCGAGCATGACGTTGTGGAAGGGTGTGTTGGCGGTGAAGCCCGCGAAGGCCGAGCCGTTGTTGCCGGTCGCGGAGGTGTAGGCGTAGATCAGTTCCGAGAGCCCGTGCGGGCCGGCATCCTGCACGCTGGTCTGGGCATGACCCGAGACGATGGCCAGCGCCGCGAAGCCGAGGATGCCGACAGGCATGATGAGCAGCGTCAGCGCCGCGAGCTTGATGTCCCGCGCCTCGATCTTCTTGCCGAGATATTCCGGCGTGCGGCCGACCATCAGCCCTGCGAGAAACACGGTCAGGACGACGAAGAGCAGCATGCCCGTGAGCCCGACGCCGACGCCGCCATAGACGATCTCGCCGAGCTGGATGTTCAGCATGGTCACCAGTCCGCCGAGCGGGGTGAGGCTGTCATGCATGGCGTTGACCGAGCCGTTCGAGGCGGCGGTCGTCGTCACGGCCCAGAGCGCGGAGTTGACCACGCCGAAGCGCACCTCCTTGCCTTCCATGTTGCCGGCTGCGGGATCGGCGAAGGCGGAGGTCAGCGGGTTGCCGGCGCGTTCGGCGGCGTAGGTTGCGGCAAACGCGGCGACCAGCAGGAGCCCCATGGCCGCAAACAGCGCGAGGCCCTGCCGCCGGTCGCCGACGATGCGCCCATAGGCGAAGACCAGCGCCGCGGGAATGGCCAGGATCGCCAGCATCTGGATCAGGTTGGACAGCGCGTTCGGGTTTTCGAGCGGATGCGCGGAATTGACGTTGAAGAAGCCGCCGCCATTGGTGCCGAGCTGCTTGATGGCGAGCTGGCTGGCGACGGGACCGACCGCGATCGTCTGCTGTGCGCCCTCCAGCGTGGTCGCGGCGACGCTTGCCTGCAGGGTCTGCGGCGCGCCGAGCGTCAGCAGCGCCAGCGCGATGACGAGCGCCCCCGGCAGCAGGACGTAGAGCACGATGCGCGTGAGGTCGCGCCAGAAATTCCCGACCGTCTTCGATTGCCGTGCAGCGAAGCCGCGCGCGACTGCCGCCGCGACCGCCATGCCGGAGGCGGCGGACAGGAAGTTCTGCGTCGTGAGCCCGACCATCTGGCTGAAGTGAGAGAGCGTCGTCTCGCCGCCATAGCTCTGCCAGTTCGTGTTGGTGACGAAGCTGACCGCCGTGTTGAAGGCGAGATGCCATGACAGGCCGTCGAAGCCCTGCGGGTTCAGCGGCAGCAGATGCTGAAACAGCAGGATCGCGAAGAGCAACGCCAGACCCAGCGCGTTGAAGACCAAGAGCGACGCGGCATAGCCGCTCCAGCGCTGGTCCCGCGTGTCGCCCGCCGCGGCAAGCAGCGCATGCTCCACGGCTGAAAGAAACTGCGCCTCGCCTGTGACAACCCGCGCAATGTACGCGCCGAGCGGAACGGCGACGGAGACGAGAAGGAGGGCGTAGAGCCCGGCCTGTAGGAGATCGGCCTGCATGGCGCGTCTCCCTCAGAACCGCTCTGGAGCGATCAGCGCCGCCAGCAGATAAACAAAGAGGCCTGCCGAAAGCGCGAGACCGAGCCAGATTTCGAAGGTCATGGAGCACCATCATTCAAGAAGATGGAGCCAGAGCTAGGCCGTGTCCGCGTAAAGGCGCGATGGCGAAACGGGGCGCCCGGCATAAAGCGAGCGTAAAAGCGACCATCCGCTGCGCTGCCGTTCGATGACGGGTCGCCGGATCGCAGCGCGACGGAGCCGGGAACTGGTCAGGGCCGCCCGAAGCCTGGACGAGACGTCCCCCGGTCCGCAAGGAGACGGGCCAGCCGCGGCGCCGCTGTCGAGGCGCCCGACGGGTGCGACACCGTTACGAGGCCAGCCGCCGCAATTTGTTGGAACGCTTCCAAGCACTGAGCAGTTGGGGGAGCAGGCATCCGCGCAGCGCGGCGTCGCGAGGATGAGGTTCGTGAAAACGGATCGAGCGTCGCGATGTCAACGCAAGCGTCTCACGTTCCGGAGCGACCATGCAAATTCCCAGCGATCTGGCGGCGACGCGCCGCGACCTGCTGATCGGCACCGCGGCCGCGGTGGCGGCGACCTCGTCCTCGTCGCAGGTGGCGGCGCAGACGCCCGCCAGCCATGCCGCCAACGACCTCGCGCCCGTGATCTCCCGCGTCTCGTTCGAGGTGAACGGGGCGCGGCAGGAGCTCAGTCTCGATGTCCGAACCACGCTGCTCGACGCGCTGCGCGAACATCTGCATCTCAACGGCACCAAAAAGGGCTGCGACCATGGCCAGTGCGGGGCCTGCACGGTGCTCGTCGATGGGCGCCGCATCAACGCCTGCCTGACGCTCGCCGTGATGCACGAGGGCGACAAGGTCACCACGATCGAGGGTCTGGGCACGCCCGACAAGCTGCATCCGATGCAGGCCGCCTTCGTCAAGCACGACGGCTTCCAGTGCGGCTACTGCACCCCGGGCCAGATCTGCTCGTCGGTCGCCGTGCTGGAGGAGATCAGGGCCGGCGTGCCGAGCCATGTCAGCGCCGATCTCACCGCAGCGCCGGAGGTCTCGGAAGCAGAAATCCGCGAGCGCATGAGCGGCAACATCTGCCGTTGCGGGGCCTATCCCAACATCGTCGACGCGATCACCGAAGTTTCCGGGAGGAAGGCATGAAATCCTTCAGCTACGAACGCGCCGCCACGCCGGCGCAGGCCGCATCGGCCGCCGCCAGCAACCCGGGCGCGCGCTTCATCGCAGGCGGCACCAATCTGCTCGACCTGATGAAGCTCGAGATCGAGACGCCGCGCCACCTGATCGACGTCAACGGGCTCGCGCTCGACACGATCGAGCCGACGCAGGATGGCGGCTTGCGGATCGGCGCACTGGTCCGCAATACCGATCTCGCCGCCGATGCCCGCGTGCGGCGCGACTACGGCCTGCTCTCGCGCGCGCTGCTGGCCGGCGCGTCCGGCCAGCTCCGCAACAAGGCGACGACGGCCGGCAATCTGCTGCAACGGACCCGCTGCCCCTATTTCTACGACACCGACCAGCCCTGCAACAAGCGCCAGCCCGGCAGCGGCTGCTCGGCGCTGGGCGGTTTCAGCCGGACGCTCGGCGTGGTCGGCGTCAGCGACGCCTGCATCGCCACCCATCCCAGCGACATGGCGGTGGCCATGCGCGCGCTCGACGCGACGGTCGAGACGGTCAAGCCCGACGGCGCGACCCGCAGCCTGCCGATCGCGGAATTCTACCGCGCGCCGGGCGACACGCCGCATATCGAGACCGCGCTCGCTGCCGGCGAACTCATCACGACGGTGACGCTGCCGAAGCCCGTCGGCGGAAAGCACATTTACCGAAAGGTGCGAGACCGCGCCTCCTACGCCTTCGCGCTGATCTCCGTCGGGGCGATCGTGCAGCGCGACGGCACGGGGCGGGTCGCGCTGGGCGGCGTCGCCCACGAGCCCTGGCGCGTCGAGGCGGCGGAAGCCCGCCTTGCCGATGGCGCGAAGGCCGTGACCGAGCGTCTCCTGGCCAATCCCAGGACCACGGAAGACAACGCATTCAAGCTGCCGCTGGTCGAGCGCACGCTCGCCGCCGTGCTCGCCGAAGCGAGGGCCTGACGCCATGAAGTTCGACACACCCGCCACCACCAATCCGATCGACCGGCTCAAGGTGATCGGCCAGCCTCTCGACCGGATCGACGGGCCGCTCAAGGCGACCGGCACGGCCCGCTACGCCTATGAGCAGCATGACGTCGCACCCGGTCAGGCCTATGGCCATGTCATCGGCTCGGCCATCGCCAAGGGCAGGATCGTCTCGATGGATCTGGCCGCCGCCGGGAAGGCCCCCGGCGTTCTGACGATCGTCACGGCGCAAAACGCCGGCAAGCTGGGCAAGGGCAAGAACAACACCGCTAAGCTGCTCGCAGGCCCCGAGATCGACCATTACCATCAGGCGGTGGCGCTCGTCGTGGCTGAAACCTTCGAGCAGGCCCGCGCCGCCGCCCAACTCGTCAAGGTCCACTACGAGGAGGCGAAGGGCGCCTTCGATCTCGAAGCCGTCAAGGACGGCGCGCCCGATGCGCCCGACGGAGACAGCCCGACCCAGACCGCCGTGGGCGACTTCGCCGGAGCCTTCGCGGCCGCGCCGGTGACGCTCGACCAGAGCTATTCGACCCCGGACCAGGCCCACGCGATGATGGAGCCGCACGCCTCGATCGCCCGCTGGGAGGGCGACAGGCTGACGCTGTGGACCTCCAACCAGATGATCGCCTGGAGCGTCGCCGACATGGCGAAGACGCTCGGCATCCCCAAGGAGAACGTCCGGCTGGTCTCGCCCTTCATCGGCGGCGGTTTCGGCGGCAAGCTCTTTCTGCGCGCCGACGCGCTGCTGGCCGCGCTCGGAGCGCGGGCGGCCGGGCGGCCGGTCAAGGTCGCGCTGTCGCGCCCGCTGATGTTCAACAACACGACGCATCGTCCAGCCACGATCCAGCGCATCCGGATCGGCGCGACGGCGGACGGAAAGATCACCGCGATCGGCCATGAAAGCTGGTCCGGAGACCTGAAGGACGGTCAGCCGGAGGTCGCGACGCAGCAGACGAAGCTGCTCTATGCCGGCGCCAACCGGATGACCTCGCTCAAGCTCGCGGTGCTGGACCTGCCGGAAGGCAATGCGATGCGCGCGCCGGGCGAGGCGCCGGGCCTGATGGCGCTGGAAATCGCCATGGACGAGATGGCCGAAAAGCTGAAGCTCGATCCCGTAGAGTTCCGCATCCTCAACGACACCCAGGTCGATCCGGAGAAGCCCGAGCGGCCGTTCTCGCAGCGCCGCCTCGTCGAATGCCTGCGTCAGGGCGCGGAGCGCTTCGGCTGGGACAAGCGGTCGGCCACGCCGGCTGCGGTGCGCGACGGCAAATGGCTGGTCGGCATGGGCGTCGCGGCCGCCTTCCGCAACAACCTGGTGATGAAGTCGGGAGCGCGCGTCAGCCTCGGCCGCGACGGCATCGTCACCGTGCGCTCCGACATGACCGATATCGGCACCGGCAGCTACACCATCATCGCCCAGACCGCCGCCGAGATGATGGGCCTCCCGATCGACAGGGTGAAGGTCGAACTCGGAGATTCGTCCTTCCCGGTCTCGGCCGGCTCGGGCGGCCAGTGGGGCGCGAACTCCGCGACGGCCGGCGTCTACGCCGCCTGCGTCAAGCTGCGCGAGGCGATCGTCCAGAAGCTCGGCTTCAATTCGGCCGATGCGCTGTTCGAGGACGGCGCGGTCAAGGCCGGCAATCGCTCGGTTCCCTTGACGCAGGCGGCGAGCGAGGGCGAGCTTGCCGGCGAGGACACGATCGAGTTCGGCGATCTCGACAAGACCCATCAGCAGGCCACCTTCGGCGGCCATTTCGTCGAGGTCGGCGTCGATGCGGCCACCGGCGAGGTCCGGCTCCGGCGCATGCTGGCGGTCTGCGCGGCGGGCCGCATCCTCAATCCGAAATCGGCGCGCAGCCAGGTCATCGGCGCGATGACCATGGGCGCGGGCGCCGCCCTGATGGAGCATCTCGTCGTCGACAAGCGGCGCGGCTTCTTCGTCAACCACGACCTTGCAGGCTACGAGGTGCCGGTCCATGCCGACATCCCCCGGCAGGAGGTCGTCTTCCTCGACGAGACCGACCCGATGTCGTCGCCGATGAAGGCCAAGGGCGTCGGCGAACTCGGCATCTGCGGCGTCGGCGCAGCCGTCGCCAACGCGATCCACAACGCAACCGGCGTGCGGGTTCGGGACTACCCGATCACGCTCGAGAAACTGTTGGACAGGCTGCCGCCGGTGAGTTGAGCGATCTCGGCCCGCGGATGATCGCGGCGACGCATTCCCTTGGGCGCTTCGTCTTGCCAAGGCTTCGCGCTACTGATGCCGGACGATCGGGGCGATGGCTCCGATCCCGTTCGCGATCCTCGCGGATGCGGGGCGCTCGCGCCCTAAGTGATTGATTTCGCTGATAGAAAGGATGGTGGCGGAGACGGAGGGATTCGAACCCTCGATACCCTTGTGGGGTATGCTCATTTAGCAAACGAGTGCCTTCAGCCTCTCGGCCACGTCTCCGTTGGAAGCTCTATGCCCGATTGCCGCGCGATTTGACAAGCGCCGGCGGGGAGATTTGCGTGAATTCCCGGAGCGGCAGGACATTGGGCGACGCGAACCGCGCCATACTGGCGGTAAACGGGCTCAGTTGCCGATTTCGCGCAACCGGTCGAGCTCGTCGATCCAAGCCAGAGCCTCCGGCAGGGTCTCGAACACCGGCCCCTTCAGCACCTCGTCCTCGGCGTTGCTCAAGCCGAAGCGGATGCCGAAGCCTTTCTCGTCGCGCCTGATCGCGATGAAATGCGGGATCGAGTCGGGATTTTGAAACGGGGCGGACAACGTCGCGTGAAGCATGATCTGGGTCCCCGGGGCGGCGAACTGCCCTCTGCAAAACGCAGACCGTCGCGGCCGGTTCCCGCCAATTTCGGAGCACCGCCTCGTCGCCCGCTCGTGTCCCACGCGCTGTGCGCTTGGCGAGAGACGTCAATCGCACGCAACAGACCGTTTCGTCCGTTCCCGCAGATGTCCGAAGCCACGACTCGCCGATTTCAGGGAAGAAAAATGGTGCCCAGAGCTGGACCGGGCGTTTGGCGCGAAAAACTCAATTAAATCAGGCACAAACGAAACCCGACAAGGCGCTTTCTGTATCACCGACTCGTGTCACTGTCGATGGCCCACCCCTCGCCTCATACATCCACTCGTCGGTGGTTCGGTTCCGGATTTGGGAACCACACTGGCTTAGATGTTGAGCCATGGCTCCGGCCCGCCTACGTTCCCTAGCGTGACAAATCTTCCTCCCGCTTGGACGCACCTTCAGCCGGCCTCCCTTAAGGCGCTCCTAGAGCCGCCCGGCAGGGTCCCTCAGGCGCTCCGCCTGACACCTTACAACGTCCCCGTGGAGACCGCTCTTCAGGTCCCCATGGTCAACGCTGCACGGCTCCTGCTTCTGCGTGCCGTGGACAAGAACGGGTTAGTGCTCACGCCTGCCGGTGCCCTAAAGCGTGTCGATGTCTGGCACGTCTTCGACCAGACGGAATGGCCGGGCTACGACAAGGCCACCACGCTCGCGGTCAACAAGGTCATCAACGAGCACGACGCCTATGGGGTGCTGTTCACAAGGATCGTGCTGCAAGCTGCGGGGCTCCTCAGGAAGCGTTCAGGGGTGCTGAAGGCGACCAAGGTGGGTAAGGCGATGCTGACCCCTGAGGCCGCCCCTGCCCTGCTAGCGGAACTGTTCGAAGCGGTATTCTGGAAGGTGAACCTTCAGGACTTCGACAGGAACCCCATCGACTTCTGGCCGCAGCACCATGTGGGCGTAGTCCTTTGGAGCCTGTCGGTGACGGCGCATCAGTGGTCGAGGGCCGCTGACCTGATCGAGTCCTGCACAATCATGGACACGCTCGACAACGTGCCGAGGCCCGACCTTCCGGAGTTCGCCATGGTGTCGCGCGTGCTGCGACCGCTGACATGGTTGGGTGTTTTGGAGGGCCGGAGAGAAAAGAGGAAGTCCGGCTGGGGGTTTGATGAGGATTTGCGGAAGGTGCCGCTGTTCGGGCAGTTGGTGAGCTTTGAAGTGGCGATAAAGGGTGTGGAGGGGCTAAGGCAATGATATTGAGGCTGTCGCAGGCGGCCATGACAACTTGCCTTGCGGCAACGCGATTACCAGACCTAAAATGCGATGGTCAAAGTTGGCTGCTCCATCAGAAAGCTGAGGACAACCGCCATCTGGGCGGCTGCCTTTGAATGAGACTTTTGCTAAATTGCTACCAGCATGCCGAAGCAACCCAAGACACGCCCGAACGAATTATGCTCCTGCGGAAGTGGGTTAAAGTACAAGAAGTGCTGCGCCCGCCACGCCGGCACCCATCTCGATCCTGAAACTGTTATATTTCTCAATCGGCTCAAAGCCAAGGAGGCTCAGAGAGTTAAACAACAGGGCCATGGCCGTCCGATAATTACATCAGTTGACGCATTAGGTTCCCGCATTGTGCAAGTCGGAAATGATTTAATTCAAACGAAAACACATAATTTTTTTGATTTTATTTTGACTTACATGAAGAACTTGCTCGGAAATGATTGGATAAAATCGGAGAGTATGAGGCCAACCGATGACCGTCATGTTGTTGTTCAATGGTACGATTTGTTTACCCGAATTCGATCAAGGAGTCAGGTTTATGGGCAATCGCATGTAATGCAGAATTTTGGCGTTATAAATGCGCTAGCTGCCTTGAGCTACGGATTTTATTTACTTCGCCACAACGTTGAACTTCAGGACCGATTGTTAAAGCGTATTAGGGACCGGCTTCAATTTCAGGGTGCCTACTATGAGGTCATCGTTGCTAGCATAATGATACGTGCCGGTTTCGAGCTTCAACTTGAAGACGAAAGTGATGACACTCAGAAGCATTGTGAGTTTTCAGCCAAATCGACGGACACTGGGGTTATTTATACAGTCGAGTGCAAATCGCGCAGCGTACCCGGTGTTCTCCACAAGGCGGCGGTCAACGCTTCCAAAAGGCACAGCCCTACATCGCAAATTGTTTCCCATCTAAAAGACGCTTTACGTAAACCCGCTTCAGGCGAGCGGATTGTATTTATTGATATCAATGCGCCAGCAGTGCGAGTCGAACAGCCAGAATGGGTTGAGGAAACGGCGCGGGTATTGGCTCGATACCAACGTGACCTATTAGAAAAGAAGAGAGCCTTTGTGTTTGTAACGAACATTTGCTTTCACTGGCATTTAGAAGAGATTGATCCTCCTGCTGCGGCGTTTGCTCACGGGTTTAACATTCCGGATTTCGCGCAAATGGGCGAAATTCGTTTCTCGGATGCCTGGAGAGCAAAGCAAAAATACAAAGATATCCATAAGATTGGCGATTTTTTCTCTCAGCTTGGAAAAGTGCCATCTACCTTTGACGGCTCCCTGCCATCAGCGACGCTCTTCGGAGAATTGCCTCCCGTTCAAATTGGCGAAAAATATGTGTTTACCGACGCAGATGATATCGTGGGCACAGTAACATCAGCTACGGTTGGCGAGTCTGAAGGTACATTATATGTGGCAGTGTCTTCCGATGACGGTCGAAATGTTATTTTGCGACAAGAGATGAGTGATAGGCAATTGTCGGATTATCGCGAGCACAAAGATACCTATTTTGGCGAAGTATCTCGAAATGGCGATGTAAAAACAGATTTTGAAATGTACGAATGGCTCGTTAAAACGCACATGGAATATGATCGTGATCATATACTAAAGCAGCTTTCTGACTCTCCTTATATCGCGACATACAAAGTTGCAGACAAGGAAGAACTGGTATTAATGTATTGCGAGAGACTTATGGCATTTATCAGACTGCAAAGCTCTCAGTCCAAGAGTCAGCCGTCAGACAGTTAGAATGTTTTGTCGGATAATTCCGCACAAAAATCTGAGAGCCCTGCTCTTTACGGCCGCGCTCTTCTTCCCCCCGTGCCCCCTCGCGTTTCCTGTAGGCGACATTACGGGAGCCTGCCAGCCCGTGGCTACACCCAACATAACCGGAAACGGACCCCGTCCCAATCATGACGAGAGATGAAAAAACGGCATTAGCCCAACGGCTCCAACCTCGGAAGCCAAGCTCTCTAGCAGATGCATTCCTTGTCCTATCTGTTTGGAACGAAGAAGACACCTATCCGTACATGAAAAGACACACCATTGACTGTCTCGCGCCACGCCTAACGTGGGTTATGTGTCTGGCCGCGATCTTCATCCATTTTATATGGGCGTATCAGACGAGCTGCTCCGTCAACTTCCAACGCGGCGGCGCTATCGTCGTTTTTGCGTCGGCCCTGTGTTACGCTCTCGTGGATTGGCACAAGTCTGACGCGGCAGTTCCGAGCGGTTCGCCCGTAAAAAAGCTCTCTTTAGTCGAGCCCCTTTTCGTCTGCCCACTTTTCGGGACGATTGGGACCCTTATGTGGGGCTACGGTGACCTGATCACGTGGTTTGGCACACAGTGCACCGCCTGAACGACTGCGAGCGTGTCTTTGCCGCCGCAGTGACATGGTCATAGCGTTCCGTACAAGCAGGCACATATGGACCGTTCCAAAGCCGGCACTTATCGTTTCATAAGAATGGTCCATTGACATTGACGGCGAACTCAAAGAGTCTATCGGAACGATAGGCCCAAAGGAGAGCGCCATGCTCATCGGATACGCCCGGACCTCGACCCTCGACCAAACAGCCGGCTTGGAAGCGCAGCAGCGCGACCTTGCAGCGGCTGGGTGCGAGCGGACCTATGTGGAGCAAGTCTCCTCAGTGGACGTAGGGGAGCGGCAGGAGCTTGCCCGCGCCCTAGACAACCTTCGTCCTGGGGATGCCGTGGTGGTGACGAAGCTGGACCGCCTAGCGCGATCCATGGCTCACCTGATGGACCTCCTGAAGGTCATCGAGGGAAAGGGCGCGTCGCTCCGCATCCTTTCCATGAGCCTCGATACGGGATCGCCTACCGGCCGGCTGATGCTCAACGTGCTCGGGAGCGTCGCTCAGTTTGAGCGGGAGATCATGCTTGAACGCCAGCGCGAGGGTATTGCCAAGGCGAAGGCGGCGGGGAAGTACAAGGGCCGTGCTCCTACCGCGAAGGCCAAGGGCTCGCAGGTTGCCGAGATGGCCGCTCAGGATGTCAGCCTATCGGAAATCGCAAGGCGGCTTGGGATCGGCAAGGCCAGCGTCCATCGCATCCTGAAGGCTCAGAAGGAAGCCGAGGCGACAGCGTAGCGCGGCGGTATGCTGAACTTAACCGGCAGCGGTTTTCAATTGCCGCTTATAAATGCAAAGGAAGTTCTCGATATGATCGGCAGACAAGCGTCTTAGTGGCGCAGGGAATGCATCAACCGGAACCGGATCGCCACTGGCACTTAGAATACCAAGACTACGCGCACCCTCTGCTGTACCTGCGTGCAGGTAGACAGCATGAGGACGCAATCTGAGGAAAGCTCCTATGCGTGTGGTGATATCATAAACCGCCAAATCACCAATCCCATGAATTGGGAGAATTACGTTGCGAACTAGTGTGTATAGGCCCTCAAAATCGACCGCTTCAGCCAAATCCGTTTCAACAGTGAGAAGAGCACGTTCAGCGGCTTCTAATACCATCTTTTTTAGTCGGCGTTGATGAGGGTGCCTCCCGCCGTTGCTATCATTACATAGCGCAGATTCGCTGATGGCACGCCGCAAGGTTGGCAAGCTCGCGAACCAAACCAACTCATCTTCGCAGACGCGGCAGCACTTTGGATCGCGTTGGTAGTTGTCGACTAACTCGTCCAGCGTCATGGGCTCCTCGGATGCCTCTTCACGACACGGGTAGCTTGCCGCTCCCAGCCGTCCTCGCACGAAACCCGTAGGCTGTCCCTACTCATAACAGGAATGACTCGTTGGCCCTCGGTCGATTCATAAGTGTCATTGGACGGCAAACGGTCGGCGACCCATGAAAATCAAACCAGTTGCTGATTCAAGCCTGACGAAGCGCTCGGGAAAAGTGAACTGGCTTCACCTTTGACTGCGCAAGCGCTCCCTACCGACCAACAATGGATCACAAAATGCGTTGGGCGTTGCCGGTTGCCATAGTTGCATCAGCAGCATTGCTTTCACTAGCGACGGTTTACACCACGATGAACGATCATCGCTCCCGATGGTGTGTTGCTATGGCGGCCCGCGTCGCCTTCCCTGATCTCAAGGCGGCCGGTGCGTTGTCCAAACCACGCACGATCCTCGAATGCAGCGATGAAGAGTACGGCTTTGGCGTCTCTCTAGAGGAATGCCGCCGATCCCTTGGCGGTTTGCGTTAAAGGCTTTTGTACACCAAGCAGCACCGCGACGAACAGTGTAATACAGCTTCACTTTTGCAATTCCCATATTAAAGTTGTCTTCGAACAAGAGACTATAAGTCTCTTGTTGTGACTTGGTGCTTTATTTTAAATGGTTTGACATCGTAACTTCATCTGGCGTAATATTTTTTTGCGCAGACGGAAACGTTAGATGCGCAGCAAATCTAAAGCCGGTAAATTAAAATGGCCAGTGATCAATCAGCTCCAATGCTGATCGAGGATACCGTCATGTGCGGACACTCGATCCGATCAATTCGACATCCGCGATACGGTCGGATGCTATGTACCCACGATATTAATGCTGCGGCCGGGCACAAAAGTCCCAAGAGAACAACGGGTCACAGGCACGACACCGCCGGCATTGCCCACGTTGTTATCCCGTGGCGCGATCTAGACGGACGGTTGGGGAGAGCGCGAAAGCTATCGTTCTGGACGCACGCACAAGCCCTTCACTCTCTCTCGATCAGCGCATTGCATGCAGATCACTGTGCCACTGCCAAAGCACTGTACAGCCATATAGAGGCAATGGCCGCAAACGATAACTCTCCAAGCGAAGAACCTCCCAGGCACGCGGGAAATCATCCTCGCCAATCTCGGAAATACACGGGAGCGCCTCTTGAGATGAGCAGCTTGCTGTTCTTTCAGCAAAGTATCAGGTCCGTCTTGCACCCTCAAGAAGGGCTCATGCTCGCGGGTACAGACCTTCTGATCGCAGCGGGGTACTCAAAAGGTGTTGCGCCTTCGATCATGCAATGCCGGCGCAAAGTGAACCTTATCGAGCCCATGTTTTTCACGCGTACTCAATTGATTGGCGCACACCATACGAAGTTCTGCCATCTATCTTTTTGGACGCTTCCAAGTGCGATCAGGGCAATGGCGGTCGGCTTTTTTGACTACCGTGAGCCAAAGGCTCAGGCGCATGCAGTACTCTTGTGGCTGCACGGTCTAGACGATGCAGCCTAATTTTGACCTCAGATGGCAAGTACATACAGACGGCTGCCTGCATGTCGTTATCACTGCTCGCTTTGGCGCAGTTGTTCATTCGCATCTGTCTCTGACCGCACGTCCGCTATAATGACTCTTACTCTTTCGAGGCAGTGCCACGCTTCAGGCTGCCAGCTCCCAGCGACGGCATTCGGCAACTTCTGCACCACGCACAAAGCACGCAGGCGACGACACGGGCATCCAATGCAGCTTGGGGTCACCAAGGCTGAACTGAAGGGCTACCTTGGGTTGGTCAAAGCCCGCATCATGAAGAACCAACACAGCCCAGTTTGGACGACCTGTGAGGACCGCTGGGAGGCTCTTGTAGCGCTCTCTACGGGCATCCTTCAGGCGTACCATAGGGGACAGCCGGGGAGTCGGTATGAGCTTGCAGCGGCCTCTCATGTCGCCCGACTGGGGCAGGATGTTTCGGCACGATTGATCGTGGAAACGGTGATGGCGATGTACGTCTTGCAGGACCAAAGGCCGCGCCGGTTCATCACCGATGACGCTTTCCGTGCTCAGCTTGTCAGACGGGTGACGCGGCTGACGGATGCCAATGCGGGAGAGTGGTTCAACATCGCCACCGGCCGGATGCAGCGGGCTTACCGGGAGATAGCTCCGGGGACGGCCAAGGTGTTCGGCAGGTGGCTTGCGGAGTCAATTGGGCCAGTCGGGGTTCACCTTGCGCAGCTTGAACGCCGGGATCAGGAGGAAGCCCAACGCGACCGCCTAGAGTTCGGGAACGCCTTGGCATCGTTGACGTGATGACCATCCCGTCTCTTCCCTCAGAATGCGATGTGGATGCCACTGCGCTGGTTAGGAGGTATGCCGAGCCACCTGACGGTGCTGACCTTCAGTCGGCTACCATGGCGACCCTGCTAGCGACCTGTGCCAGTCGGGAAGCAGACGCCCTGTCGAATGAGGTGCTGGCTGCGATCATCGCCTATGAAGACGCCAACGCAGTACGCCAGCGAGCACGTCGAGCCGATGACCTCGCCAGCCTGTTGAAGACGGTCTCTGCGATCTTGGCCGACCTCCTCGCCGGCTCTCCACAGAACGGCAGAGGTAGTCTCGTCTATCGGTCAACGCACTCCAACGCCTTCTCAGGTGGCGCTGTGCCCTACCGCCCGTTCATGGCTGCGTACAAAACGCTCCTCGCACTTGGTCTGATTGAGCGATTTCCTGGCTTCTACCTGTCCAAAAAGTTCGACTGGGGAGATGGCCAGTACTCAGCCCAAGGCCGTGCGCCCCGCTTCAGAGCGACGGCGCAACTCCTCGCTATGGCTCATGCTTGTGGCATCACGGCGGGCGCTACAGGCGACCATTTCTCTTGGCCGGAGCAAGCCCCCGCCATCGTCCTAAAGCCAAAGTCCAGAAGGTCTAGAGGGTCCAAGGTTCGAGGCCGGCCCCTTGTCGTGCCCGACAGCATGCAGGTCCGAGAGCTGGCGAATCAGGTTGTCGCCATCGACGCCTTCCTACGGGGTGTAACCATCACCGGCGGGACGCATCGGGCATTCTATCGGGGCTTTGAGCACGGCGACCAAGCCGGCTTCGATTGGAACAAGGGGGGACGCCTCTACTCAAGTGGCGCGGGCAACTACCAAATGCTGCCTGCGGCCGGCCGGCTGGCGATGCGCTTCGACGGCCAAGGCGTGGTCGAGATTGATATTAGAGCCTCCTACCTCACCATCCTGCATGGAAAGCTCGGCATCGTGCCGGAGTTCGGCAAGGACCCTTACGAGGTTCCGGGGATACCACGGGACGTTGTGAAGAGCTGGCTAGTGACGACATTAGGCGCAGAGAGGCACCTTGAGCGATGGCCAAGTGAGCCGGTTGGTGCCTACCGCAAGATGACTGGAGGACAGCTAGGGCGGGACCACCCCGTGAAGGCCGTGCATGCAGCCCTACTCGCCAAATACCCTGTACTTGAGCGTGTCGGTGAAGCGGGCCTTGGGTGGTCGGACCTGATGTACGCAGAGAGCGAGGCGATCATCCAAACCATGACTGCTCTCATGCAGAACGGGATATCGTCCTTGCCAGTCCACGACAGCCTGCTTGTACCAGCTCGGGTTGAGGATTATGCCATTGCTGCCCTGATCAAGTCCTTCCAAGAGGTCGTGGGCATTGCCCCTCTAGTCAAGACCAGCAGATGACGTGGTAGGTCACCGCCTACGCTCGCTTCCTCGGCGTCCTCGGGGTTAACTGATAACGGTAAGAGGTTCGACCACCTTCGCCGTCCATCCTAGAGCGAGTTCTCTGGGAAGCATGACGCGAACCCGAGGGACGCGATAGGAACCCTGCTGCGCGACCAGAAGATGCTTGCGGAGGATAGCAAACCGAAGCTGTCAAAAGGGTACGCTAGGGGGTGCTATGGGGCGTGAGAAAGTTAAACTAATTTAAATTGGACCATAACTCCGCTTAACGATTAGTAAAAACAGACATCTAGAGCTTTCTTACGCGTGAACTAATTTGCTCATTATATACTTAGCAGCCGACTCCATTTCAGGAAACATCGAACTTCCATTAATATTCAATAGGTCAAGCTCTTTAATAATATCACGCTTTGAAGCAGCAGGAATTTTGAAGCGGCCTATATCTATCATGTCATAAGCTTGATCTATTTCGTCACTTAAACCGAATATAAAGAATAAGCCTTGTTGGGCTAGGATGCGCCTGTTGTTCTGTTTAGGCTTGACCAGAACTACTCTGTTGAGATCAGCCAAACGAATTTTCGGTAGAAAGTATGGTTTCTCTGTTTTTATAAAATGCAGGAGTCGTAAACCTGCTTCAGATGAATTCAATTCGCTATCGTTTTTGAACGAGCGGATTTCATTTCTCTCTTTAGATGAAAGGCTCGCCAAGTTAGCAACGCAACTCACGGTATCGCTATCAAAATACTTGATATGCTTTTTCTGAACGTCTAAATAAACTACATGCCCATCTGCCTTAGGATTTGAAATGCATGCAAAATAGAGCGCGACTAGAGGATTCATACTCACATCAAGAAATCTTGTTTCAAGAGAGAAGTGCTGCATTCTAACTAATTGATCAAAAGCACTCTTGTCGCGCTCAAATTCACTTGGATGCAGAACAATTATTTCCCTCAGAATATTTTTCTCTTCTTTCATATGACTGATATTTCGATATAGACTTGGCTTGAGTTTATACGTCTGCTTGGAATGGCCACGGTAGGTTCGGAGATAAGAGCTGGCCGGAGCCGCTTTGACCACCTCCGCTATAAACTGCGACACAGACGAAACCAAAACTTCGGCAAAGACCTTTTTTAGCGGGGCGCGCTTCTTGGAAACAACCATGAACATTTGCCTAGCACAGCTTCTGAAGCGACCACCGTAACCTAAAATAGAGATTGGGCAATCCAGCGGCCAGACCATTCTGCCGACTGCATATGCATAGCTAGCTGAAGCGCTCCGAAATCTACGCAGCCACAAGCGAAGGAAACCTAAGTGCCGCGCGCCTTATCCAGCCCCGCTTGTCCCCTGGCGCACCGCCATCGATTTGGTCCACCGCATTGCCGACCTGAAGGCTGAAGCTGCCACCCGAGGCTATGGTACGCTTGCCTACTTCATTGATATCGCAGAGCAGGAGGCGACCATTCAGGCGGACCAAGAGGCGCATGACCTGAAGGCTAAAGCCCGTCCATCCCGCTGACTTGTGGTTGCCGAAAGGGTAACCTAGCCTCTTTCTAGGCGAGTTGGGTTCTGAGCGATGGGGCACAAGACAGGCAGCTTTGGCGGCTGGGCCGTGCTTGGGCTCTTCGTGCTGGCATTGGCTAAGTGCGGAGACACGAAGACATCGTCCCCCGCACCCACGCCCTCTCAGACCGCCGCTTTGTATACCCCGGCTCCCGTCGCTCAACCCGCTCCAGCGCCATCACCTGTGGCAGCACAGCCCGCTCCTCCCGCCCGTAGCCTGTTCTCCGAACCGACCACCAATCGCTACCTAGCCACTCCTGAAGTCATCCTACGGCCCATCAAGCGGAGCCTGTACGTCACCGGCAAGGAAGTTCCGATCCGGGATGCGCCGAACGGCAAGGCAAAGATACTGGACCGACTGCCGACCGGGATGGAAGTGGGGGAACTGGCGCGTCGGGAAGGGTGGGTCGAAGTCCGGCATCCGATCAGCGCGGCCGAAGGATGGATGAGCACGCGGCGGCTCTCAACCAAGGCCCCGGAGACTGAGGAGGATGACGAAGAGGTCCCCGAGGTCAAACCGAAAGGGCTCCCCGGCGCTCTCGATACCGCTGCCATCGCTGCGGCCCTAATCGCTAGGAGCATCGCAAGCTACCCCGGCAACTGCGCCTGCCCGTATCATGAGGATCGCGCGGGGCGGTCCTGCGGGAGGCGTAGTGCTCATTCTAGGGGTGGCGGAAGGGCTCCGCTGTGCTTCGCCACAGATATAAAGCCTGAGGCGCTAGCCGCCTATCAACGTGGTCGGCGCTAGCTCGGAACTATGCTCCCTGCCTCGGGAACTTAGCCAACGCCAGCGCCATCGCCGCCACCGTCACGTCTCCATAGTCGTCGCCTGCGGTTCTCGGGGCGTGCCCTTGGATCGCATCCATGACCCTCGGGTCTATCCCAACATTACGGCAAACGGTCTTGAACCGATGTCGCCAGCCGTGGTTGGGCTTCACCAGCGGGTCCTTCACGACAGTCCGAGCCTGCTCTCCAAGGCGATTAGTTATGCCCTGTAGCGGCCCCAGAACGTCGCGCGTCAGCTTGTGAGGCGTGACGAAGAGATGCCCCGGCTTCGCCCCTTGGACGAAGGTTGGAAAGCCCTTCTCGACCAGATGCGGATGAAGCACGACATCCCGAGCTTGGTCCGTCTTGACCGTGCCAGCCTCGGGAGTGATCCGGATTACCCAATGCCCCGCCTCATGCCGAACGTCTTCCTTGCGAAGTTGGGCGACCTGCCCGACACGCGCACCCGTATAGGCGCACAACCAAGGCACCCATCGCTTCGCGGAGAATGTCTTGGGCTGCTCCTGTCCCCGCTTAAGATCGTCAGTGGCCTGAAGGATCGCTGTAGCCTCGGCATCCGTGAAGCCTTTGGACCGGATGACCGACTTCTTTCCGACCTTAACCGTGACCCCGAGAGCGGGGTTCGTAAGGACCTTGCGGTTCGCTAAAGCCCATCCGAAGACCGCCTTTAGGCCAGACAGGTCACTGCCCTTCACCGTCCTTGGCGAAATAGGTTTGCCGTTCCTCGGGTTGATCGAAGCGAGCCGGTGGTCCTTGAAGCCGATCACGTCCTCTGGCGTGACGCGCGCGGCGTCATCGTGCCCGAGGTACTTCACGAACCCGGCTATGGCCGTGCTGTAGCTCTCATGAGTGCTTGGCTTCAGCCCGGTCGCCTTCGCCTCTGTCCACCAAGCCTCTAGCAGGCCGGTAAGCGCTGCCTTGCCGGCCGCCTTTGGCACACCGGCAGGAGGCACAACGGGAGGCGCTGGAGTCCACTGAGGGAACCTCTCAGCTTTCGGATCGGGGCTGTAGTCCCCTTCTGCGTTCCGCTTCAGGTGTTCGCCGGCCTGCTCAGATGCGTCGCTGATTGCCGCCAGAAGTCGTGCGCGTGAGTCGGCATCGATGTTCAGGCCGTGACGGGTTAGGAGTTGATCGACAGAGGAGCCAAGCCATTGCTCTAGCTTCCCCGCCGCGCGCGTATCCCTCTCGATCCGCAACCAGTGTTCCCAAATAATCGGGCTACCCGGCTCGTCGGAAAGGTCCGCTGTCAGTTCGTGATAGAAGACGCCCGCGAGTGCAACCGCCTGCTTGTTCGTGAGCGACTCGGCGGGTGATCGAAGCGCCTGCCAATGCTTATCGACCTCTGCCGCCACCTTCGCATGAGCCGTGCGCGCCTCCGCAGGCTCCTTCGTTTTCAGCGTGCGCGTGAACTCGCGCTTCCCTATGACCCCCTGAAGGTCCTTCGGGACAGCCTTCCGGAACCAATAGACGCCTGTCTTGGGATGCTTGAACGGACGTGCCATCATCAGAACCATTTGGATCACCCGATTGTATCACTCGGGTTCCCGCAAGTCTCTGATTTGTTGAGTTTCTTTTGCCGATCAATCCCTTAGGAAGGGAGTGGTGCCCAGAGCTGGAATCGAACCAGCGACACTGCGATTTTCAGTCGCATGCTCTACCAACTGAGCTATCTGGGCGCCGGGCGCGCTGGCGCGAGGGCCTGCGTTCCTGTTGGTGGGCGGGGTATAATCGGTGCGGCGGGGGCTGTCCAGTCGGTTGAGCCGGCTTTGCGCAAGAAGCCGCCTGTGCCGGTCGCGGCGCGGGCCGCGGCGCAAAGACCTGGCGGCTCAGCCGTCGTCGTCCTGCCGGTTTCCCGGTTTGCCCGCCTCGGCCTCGTCGAGACTTGCGCCGGGAATCGCGTAGCTGCCCTTGAGCCAGCGGCCGAGGTCGATGTCGGCGCAGCGGGACGAGCAGAATGGCCGGAATTTCGGCAGAGCGAGCTTGCCGCAGACCGCGCAGGGTCTCTGCCGCAGGATCGGCGCGGGATCGGTGTCTTCAGCCATATTTGAGCGTGATGCCTCCATCGACCACGAGTTCGAGACCGGTGACATAGCGCGCTTCGTCGCTGGCGAGAAACAGCGCCGCATAGGCGACGTCCCAGGCCTCGCCCATATGGCCCATCGGCACCTGCGCGTCGCGCGCGGTCCACATCGCCTCGACGTCGCCATCGCCATAGATCCGGGCAAGCCCGCTGGAGAGCGCGACGCGCGGCGTCTTGATCAGGCCGGGCAGCACGGCGTTGACGCGGATCTTCTGGGCCGCGAACTCGACCGCCGTGTTGCGGGTGAGTTGGTTCAGCGCCGCCTTCGTGGCCGAGAGGCTGGCATAGGGCACGCCGGTGTGGCGCAGCGAGGCGGTCGAGGAGATGTTGACGATCGAGCCGCCCTCCCCGCTTTCGGAAAACTGGCGCTGCATCACCGGGATGACGTGCTTCATCGCCAGCACGGCGCCGCTGATGTTCAGCCTGAAAGCGCGCTCCCAGGCCTCCTCCGAAAGATCGAGCACGCTGCCGATCTCGGCCAGCCCGACATTGTTGTTGAGGATGTCGATGCGGCCATAGCGGCCCAGCGTGCGGCCGACGAGATCTGCCACCGCCTCGTTGCGGGTCACGTCGGCCTCGACCGCGAAGGCCTGGCCGCCCTCGTTCTGGATGATGGCGGCGGTTTCCTCGGCTGCGGCGAGGTCGATATCGGCGCAGATCACCTTCGCCCCCTCGCGGGCGAAGACCACGGCGGTGGCCTTGCCGTTGCCCCAGCCGGGGCCGACCGAGCCCGCGCCCGCGACGATCGCGACCTTGCCCCTGAGACGTGCCGACATGCGTGGTCCTCTCCTCAGCGCGCCCTGTTCTGCGTGCGGGCGCTTGTCGCGCACCAAGGATCGGGCTTTGCGTCCGCCGGGGCAAGCCCGCAGCCGCCGGCCGCGATCAGGCGGCGTTCATCCAGCCGAAGCGGATCGGGAAACCCTCGCCGCCGAGCAGGTTCACCGTCTCGTAGAGCGGCAGGCCGACGACGGCCGTGTAGGAGCCGGCGAGCTTGACGACGAAGGAGCCGGCGATGCCCTGGATGGCGTAGCCGCCGGCCTTGCCGCGCCATTCGCCCGAGGCGAGATACATCTCCAGATCGTCGCCCGAAAGCCGCTTGAAGCGCAGGCGGGTCTCGACGATGCGGTCCCGGATCGCGCCGCCCGGCGTCACCACGGCGACGGAGGTGTAGACCCGGTGCGACCGGCCAGAGAGCAGCCGCAGGCAGGCGGCGGCCTCGTCGACGATCTCGGCCTTGGGCAGGATGCGGCGGCCGACTGCGACGACCGTATCGGCGGCGACGATATAGCAGCCTTCGAGATCGGGGCGGGATTTCGCGCCGTCCCGTGCCGCCTGCGCCTTCTCGCGGGCGAGCCTGCGCGAGAGATCGCGCGGGCGCTCGCCCTTGAGCGGGGTCTCGTCGAGATCGGAGGGCAGCATGGCGTCGGGCTTGAGGCCGGCCTGCTCCAGCAGCGCGAGGCGGCGCGGCGAGGCCGAGGCCAGGACCAGCATGGGCCGCCAGCCGGGCGGTTTGGGCGTGGAGAAGATGCTCAAGGACGGCCTGCAGCGATGGGGGGCGACGCGGCGATCCCGCGCGCTTCCCTCTGGCTCTAACCCATTTTGCCGCGGGGAGAAATCGCCGATCGCCGCGATGCGCCCGGCGCAGGCGCGAAGCAGGAAATTCTCCTGGACATTCACCAAGCGCATAAATTTGTGTGCCGCCATGCGTCATATTGCATTGCACAATGAAGGGCGCCTCGCCACATTGCGAGGTCGACAGGCCGGGCGTTCCGCCAGGTCCGTCGGCGATGTTCCGGAGCGACCCAAGCCATGCCGATCTCGCGCAAGCCGATGAGTTCCGTGACCGGCGCGGGCGTCGAGGCGCAGGCCCTCACCGCCAAGATGCTGACGATGCAGGCCGATGCAGGGCTGACCATCGCCATGCGGATGCCGATGCTGATGAAGGGCGCGCTCGGCGACGTCCGCGGCCAGCGCGAGGCCGCCAAGGCCGTCAGCGAAAAGATGTCGGCGGTGATGGAGAGCGGCTTCGCCGCCGGGCAGGCCGCGGCGATGTTCTGGCTCGGCATGGCGCTGAACCCGCTCGCCCATGTCGACTATGCGGAGGCCGCCGCCAAGCTCGCCAGCAGCACGCTGGAACCGTTTTCGAAGCGCACCACGGCGAATGCGGCGCGGCTGACGAGGCGCCGGAAGCGCTGAGCGCCGTGTCATCCCGTGCGCGCTGCGGCGCGAAGCGCTGCTGCGCAGACACGGGACCGCGCGGTGAGTAATGCATCCTTTCACCGGCGGCGGAGCAGGCGTCTTTTCCGGAGGACGGTCCCGCATCCGCGCAGCAGCACTGCGTGCCGCAGCGCGTGCGGGATGACGCGTGCCCGTCAGACGGCGTCGGCCGGCTTCTCCATCGCCACGGCCGGCGCGGCCAGCGCCGCATCGTGCTCGCGCTCCAGCTTGCGGTAACGGGCGGCGCTGAGCGGGATCAGCGCCAGATAGGCGACGACGATCAGCGACAGCACCTCGAACGGGTAGGCGAAGAGCAGCCCGGCCACCACGACGACGGCGACGAAGATCGGCAGAACCCTGTCGCGCGGCACCCGCGTGCCCAGCGTCTTGCCGGCGTAGCAGGGGATGCGCGAGATCGTCAGGAAGGCGATGAACAGGATGTAGAGCCCGACCGGGAGCGCGCCGTAATCGGCCACCGGCACGCCGATGAACTGCAGATAGAGCGGCAGCATGGCGGTGATCGCGCCGGCGGGGGCCGGCATGCCAACGAAGAAGTTCTTCTGCCAGTCGGGCCGGTTGGGATCGTCGATCATGACGTTGAAGCGCGCGAGCCTGAGCGCCATGGCGCAGGCCAGCGTCAGCACGATGATCCAGCCGAAGGATTTCAGATCGTGCAGGACGAAGATCCACAGCACATAGCCGGTGGCGACGCCGAAATTGACGAAATCCGACAGCGAATCGAGCTCCGCGCCGAAGCGCGAGGTGCCCTTCAGCATGCGCGCCAGCCGCCCGTCGACGCCGTCGAGCGCGGCCGCGATCAGGATGCAGATCGTCGCGGTCTCGAGCTTGCCCTCGACGACGAGGCGCATGGCGGTCAGGCCCAGGCACAGCGCCAGCAGCGTCACGACATTGGGGGCGAGCAGCCGGAACGGGATCGGCTTGAAGCGCGCGGGCTTCGATTCGATGCGCTCGGGCTCGAAGGGAGGAAACAGATCGCTCATGGGAGCGGGATACGCGGTTTTGGGCAGGGTGTCATCCCGGACGCGCAGCGGCGCGAAGCGCCGCTGCGCAGATGGTCATCCCGCACGCGCTGCAGCACGCAGTGCTGCTGCGCAGATGCGGGACCGTCGTCAGGATCGAGCGCGTTTTGTCTCGGCGGCGGAAAAGCGCTCTGCGCGGCTCGCGGTCCCGTGTCTGCGGCGCATCACTGCGTGCTGCACCGCGCACGGGATGACGCGCGCCTCAAATCCCCTTGAACAGCCTTGCCGCCGGCTCGGAGCCTGAAAAATCCGCCAGCACGGTCTCTCCCGCAATCGCGGTCTGGCCCTCGCCGACCAGCGGGATCACATGCGTCGGCAGATAGACGTCGACGCGCGAGCCGAAGCGGATCAGGCCGAAGCGTTCGCCTGATGCGATCAGGTCGCCCTCCTTGACGAAGGGCACGATGCGGCGCGCGATCAGGCCCGCGATCTGGACGACGCCGACGGTGCCCGCCGCCGTCTCGATCGCCAGCGCGTTGCGCTCGTTGTCGTCGGACGCCTTGTCGAGTTCGGCGTTGAGGAAGAGGCCCGGCGTATAGGCCATCTTCACGATGCGGCCGGGCACGGGCGCGCGGTTCACATGGCAGTCGAAGACGTTCATGAAGATCGAGATGCGCGTCATCGGCTCGGCCGGCAGGTTCAGCTCCGGCGGCGGCAGCGCCGACGCCACCTGGCTGACGCGGCCGTCGGCCGGCGAGATCACCAGCCCCTCGCGCAAGGGCGTGATGCGGACCGGATCGCGGAAGAAGTAGCAGACCCAGAGCGTGATGATCGCGCCGATCCAGCCGAACGGCGTCCAGAGATGGCCGAGAACAAGCGTCGCCACGAGCGCGATGGCGATGAAGACATAGCCCTCCTTGTGGATGGGCACGATCACCTTGCGGACGGAATCGACGAGCGACATGGGGCTTCCCGTTGGTCTTGTTGGCGCGGCCGGGCTCGCTGGAGCCGGCCTTGCGCGGATGTGAATACTCTCTGCGGCGCGAGTGAGGCGCAGCCGGCGCCCGTGGTTTAGGGGGTTCGGGCCGCCGGGGGAAGGGGTCGCGGCGCCGGTCGCGACGCGGTGGTGGAACTCCGGAGGGCCGGACCGGTTGGCAAAGGCAACGATCCGCGCAGCCCGGGAGGCATCGATGGCGAAATCATCCGTGAAGGCGAAAAGGGCGCGAGGCGAGCCGCGCCGGTCGGCGAAGGCCGTCAAGGGCGCGGCCAGGCAGCAGCGCAGGATCCAGAAGCAGGTCGCCCGCGCCGACGCGAAGCCTGGCTCGAACCCGTCCGGCGCGATGCAGGCCGGAGCGCGGCGCTATCCCGAGCCGCCTTTCAAAAAGCAGCATCAGGCCAAGCCCGGTTCGGAAGCGATGCTCGATCCCGCGCCGATGTCCGACGCGCCCCATTATCGCGGCTCCGGCAAGCTGGAAGGCAAGGTCGCGCTGATCACCGGTGGGGATTCCGGCATCGGCCGGGCCGTCGCGGTGCTGTTCGCGCGCGAGGGCGCGGATGTCGCCATCCTGCATCTCGGCGAAGACGGGGATGCAAAGGAGACCGTCGCCGCAATCGAGGCGGAGGGCCGGCGCGGACTTGCGATCTCAGGCGACGTGCGCGACGCCAAATTCTGTCGCAAGGCCGTGGCGAAGGTGGTCAAGGCGCTCGACGGTCTCGACGTGCTCGTCAACAACGCCGCTTTCCAGGTCCATGCGCCGCGCTTCGAGGAGATGAGCGAGGAGCATTTCGACACCACGCTGAAGACCAATCTCTACGGCTACTTCCACATGACGCAGGCGGCGCTGGAGCATATGGGGCCCGGCGGCGCGATCGTGAATTCAGGCTCCGTCACGGGGCTGCTCGGCAGCAAGGACCTGATCGACTACTCGACGACCAAGGGCGGCATCCACGCCTTCACGCGCTCGCTGGCGACGCATCTCGTGCCGCGCGGCATCCGGGTCAACGCCGTCGCGCCCGGGCCGGTCTGGAGCCCGCTCAACCCCTCCGACAAGACGCCGGAGGACGTGGCGCAGTTCGGCGCGAAGACGCCGATGAAGCGGCCGGCCCAGCCCGAGGAAATCGCGCCGGCCTATGTCTTTCTGGCCTCGTCGCACTGCTCGAGCTACATCACCGGCGAAATCCTGCCGATCATCGGCGGCTACAATGGCGGCTGAGGCTCAGGCCGGCGTCCGGCTCGGACCGAAGCGTCGCGCCGCAAGCCATGTCAGCGCTGTGAAGACGACCAGCAGCACGCCCTGCGCGATCGCGAAGGGCGGCTCGGACTGGGTCGGCGCGATGGCGTTCAGCGCCGGCGTCTTCAGGAAGGCCTGCACGACGGCGACGAAGGCGAGCAGATAGAGCGCCAGCATCGCCGCTATGGCGTAAAGCCGACCCCAGCCGCCGACGAGCGCTTTGCCGTAAAGCGCATAGGTCGCTGGCAAAAGCAGGAGCAGCGAGATCACGCCAAAGATGTGCGAGGGCAGCACGCCGGTGAACGGAAACAGGAAGCCGGTCGCGCTCGTGGCGATGGCGGTGGCGAGATAGAGCCCCGACCAGCCTCGGCTCGCCTCTCCGCGCAGCAGCGCCGCCGCGACCGGGATGCCTGCCGCGATCGCGATCAGGCTCAGCCAGGTGTGGGAACCCACCAGTGTCGTCGGATCGAACATCGAAGCCCCCGCTTCTTCGCCGGCGTCGCCGCCAGGGGCTCAGAATGCAGGAACCGGGCCGGTTTTCCCATGTCGCGAATGCATGGGAGGGCAGACCGTCCCGCACTCATTCCGTCAGGCTGACCCGCACGCTCGCGCCTTCCGCCTCGGCGGCCTGTTTCAGCGTCGCCTTGGCCTCGTCGACCTGGCGCTGACGGTTCCAGAGCGCGGCGTAGACGCCCTCGGCCGCCAGAAGCTGCGGATGGTTGCCGCGTTCCACGATCAGGCCCTTGTCGAGCACGATGATCTCGTCGGCGTTGATCACGGTCGAGAGCCGGTGCGCGATGACCAGCGTGGTGCGGCCCTCGCTGACCCGGTCGAGCGCGTCCTGAATCTCCTTCTCGGTGAAGGAATCGAGCGCCGAGGTCGCCTCGTCGAGCACCAGCACCGGCGGCCCCTTCAGGATGGTGCGGGCGATGGCGACGCGCTGCTTTTCGCCGCCCGAGAGCTTCAGGCCGCGCTCGCCAACCGAGGTGGCGTAGCCCTCCGGCAGCGATCTGATGA
>JAESGM010000520.1_pt1 | contig 26957 bp, 27 predicted proteins | sample 9269721 | NCBI WGS metagenome assembly JAESGM01 (sample SAMN15720920, study PRJNA650825) | algae metagenome | isolation source: Komarekiella atlantica HA4396-MV6 and co-occurring heterotrophs from... | place: USA: Theobald House, Kauai, HI | collected 2009-07-29 | reverse complement strand
AGGCGCGGCTGCGCCGCGCGCCTCAGGATGACGGGGACGGGTTGTGCACGACTACGACAGCAATTCCGTCTTGCCGCCGACCGGAATGTTCGGCGCCGGCTTGTTGGCGGTGATGACGAGATCGAGATTGCCGCCCTTGCGCTGCCACTGGCCGGCAACGAGCGGCGTCTTGGTGACGTTCTTCACCGGCTGGCCGGTCCACTTCACCGGGCCGACAATCGACTGATAGTCGGTGGCGGCGATGGCGTCGCGGATCGCTTTCGGATCGAGCGATTTGGATCGCTTGAGCGTGTCGATCGCGACTTCGAACAGCGCGTGCTGGAAGCCGATCGGCTGCGTCCACGGCTTGCTCGCCGCCTTCTCGTAAGCCGCGGCCAGTTCCTTCGAGCTCTGGCCGGTGAGGCCAGACTTGAAGGGATGGTTCGGCGACCACCAGATCTCGGTGGTGAGGCCGTTGCCGCGCTCGCCGAGCGCATTGACCGCCGAGGGGAAGAGCAAAGCCTTCGCCACCGTCACGACCTTCGGACGGAAGCCCTGCTGCGCGGCCTGCGACCAGAAGGTCGCGAAATCCGGCGGGATGAACACGCCGGTGACGATCTCGACATTCGCCGCCTTGAACGCGGAAATCTGCGCGGTGAAGTCGTTGTTCATGAGCTGGAAGCGGCCCGGATCGATCAGCTTGTAGCCGGCCTTCGGCAGCGCGGCCGGAAAGCCGAGATTGGCGTCGCCAAAGGCATTGCCGTCCGCGTCGTTGGAGAACATGCCGCCGACCACCTTGTTGGTCGGCGTGCCGTCCCACAGCGAGGTGAAGGAGGCGATGATGTCCTCGAGGCCCCAGAAGAAGTGATAGGTCCAGTTGAAGCCCTTCTTCGGATCGCCCTTGCGGCCGAAGAAATAGGGCTGCCACGGGCAGTTGGTGGTGATGCAGGGCACCTCGTTGACTTCCGCCTGGTCGGCGACCGGGTTGGTCGTGTCGGGCGTGCCGGAGGCGAGGATCAGGTCGACCTTGTCGCGCAGGATGAGTTCGGCGGCGACTTCGGCGCCGCGGCTGGCGTTCGACTGGCTGTCCTTGGAGATGATCTCGACCGGATAGGTCTTGCCGCCGCTTTGCAGGCCCTTGGAGAGAATGCCCTTCACCTGATCGAGGATGAACGGGTCGGCCTCGCCGAAGCCGGCGAGCGGGCCGGTGCGCGGGCTGACATTTCCGATCTTGATGACCTTGCTCTGCGCGTTGGCGGGAATGACGCGCAGGATGGCCGGAGATGCAACGAGGCTTGCGGCGCCGGCCTGAATGATGGTGCGGCGGGACACGCCGCTGCGGAGTTTATCCTTGGAAGTATCCTTGTCCTTCATGGTCTTCCTCCCGTTGATGTGCGTATTCGATCAGGCGTCTTGTGCGCGCGCCTTTTTGAGATGCTGGGTCACTTTCGCCCGAAGGGCGGCCTGCTGCTCCGGCGTCCATTTGCGGAAGCCTTCGCCCGTCTTCATGCCAAGCTTACCATCCGCCACCAGCTTCTCCAGATAGGGCGAAGGGCCGGGGCGGCTCTCGATTTCGGGCAGCACGGTCCTGTGAATTGCAAGCGTCAGGTCGGTGCCGACAAGATCGGCATTCTCCAGCGGACCGAGCACGGCAAGCCTGCGGCCGAACGCCGCCTTGATGACGGTGTCCACGGTCTCCGCGTCGCAGATGCCATGCTCGACGAGCGCGACGGCCTCACGCCAGAGCGCATGCTGCAGGCGATTGCCGACAAAGCCGGCGACGTCCTTCTTCACATGCACCGGCGTCTTGCCGCTGTCCTTGTGCAGCTTCATCGTCCAGTCGATAGCCGCCTGCGAGGTCCATTGCGTGCCGATGACTTCGACGAGGGGCACGAGATAGGGCGGGTTCCACCAATGCGTGCCGAGCGCGCGCTCGCGGTGTTTCAGCCCTTCCATGATCTTCGTGATCGGAATGACCGAGGTGTTGCTGGAGAGGATCGTGTCGGGCCGGACGTGGCCTTCGATTTCGGCGAACAGCTTCTGCTTGAGGGCCAGGTCTTCCAGCACGGCTTCGACAACATAATCCGCATCGCGCACCGCCGCCGTGAGATCGCCCTGCGGCGTCACGCGCTCAACGGCTTTGGGATCGTCGCCGAGGTCGCGCAGGTTGGTGCCGATGCGGTCCCTGACCGTCTTCAGGTTGGCTTCGAACGAGTCGTAGATCGTGACGTCATGGCCGTGCAGCGCAAAGACCTGCGCGATGCCGTGGCCCATGAGCCCGGCGCCGATAACGGCGATGCGCGCTTTCTGCGTCATGGTCAGCCTGCCGTGTAGCCGCCGTCGGCGTAGAGGATGTGGCCGGTGTAGAAATCCGAGGCGGAAGAGGCGAGGAAGAGCAGCGGTCCCGCAAGATCGGACGGCTCGCCGAGGCGGCCCTTCGGCACGCGCGACAGAAAGCCCTTGCGCACGTCTTTCGCCTTGTCGGTGTCTTCATACATCCAGGCGGTCAATGCCGAGCGGAAGACAGTCGGCGCGATGGCATTCACGGTGATGCCGGTGTCGCCCCATTCGCAGCCCAGCGCCTTGGTGATGCCATCGACCGCGGATTTCGATGCGCAATAGGCGGTGTAGCCGGCGGGATGGCCGAGCAGGCCGCGCGCGGACGACATCAACACGATTTTGCCGCCAGGTTTGCCTTCTTGGCCCTGCTTCAGCATCTGGCGTCCGGCGGCGCGTGCCATCAGCCAGGATTGGGTGACGTTGGCGTCCATCACGTCGAGAAAACGGTCCGGCGACATGTCGACGATCTTCGACACGTCGTTCTTGCCGGAGCCGACAACGAGGATGTCGACACGGCCGAACGTGTCGACGGCGGCCTGAACGATCCTGTCGCAATTGGCCTCGGAATTCGGGCGAATGGCGACGCTCTCGACCTCGGCGCCGAGCTTCCCGCACTCGGCGGCGGTCTTCTTCAGTTCGTCGGCCCGGCCGGCGGCGATGACGACATTGGCGCCCGCGCCGGCCAGCACCTGCGCGGCGAGGGCGCCGAACGCGCCGGAGGCGCCGGTGACGATGGCGGTCTTGCCCTTGATGTCGAACAGCGACAGCGGATTCTTGAGCCAGGCTTCGGTCATGACGTTTTCTCCCTCGTCATGCCCGGCCTTGTGCCGGGCATCCACGTCTTATTCTTGCAATTCGCTAGGACTTGGATGGCCGGGACAAGCCCGGCCATGACGCCTCGTGTTAGGCCTGCGGATTGTTCATCGCGACGATCATGGTCACGACTTCGTTCGTGCGGTTGATGATCTCGCGCGTCTCGTTCGGGCCGATGAAGCAGGAATCACCCGGTCCAAGCACCGTCTCTTTCCCGTCCACGATCAGCGTCAGCTTGCCGGACAGGATCACATAGACCTTCTCGGTCGGCGAACCGTCGGGGCCGGCGCCGCCGCCCGGCAGGAAGTGCGAGAGGCCGACCACGAACTTGGTCGGGCCGCCCGCGTCCATGCCGAACAGCCGCAGCGAGGAATAGGCGCGATGGTTCGGCGCTTCGTACGATTTTGCGTCGTTGAGCTTGCGGACGATCATTTCAGGTCCTCCCCGCGTTCGATGCGATAGCCGCCGTTCTTGTCGATCATGGCGACGAGCCGAATGATGCAGCCGTCGCCGCGATCCCAGTTCCACGGGAAGAACGCGAAGGTGCAGCGCTTGCCGGTGACCTTGTCGAGGTCGCCGCCGACATTCTCGATGCCGAGAATGCCGTTCGAAAACAGCTTGCGGTGCACCGGCTCCCATTCGGGGAAGTCGTCCTTCCAGTCGCGGCCGCCGGACCATTCCTTGTATTCCTCGGCGAGGTGCGGATGCAGCGGGCCGTTGCGCTGCGGGCCAATGGCGGTTGCGAGCGGGTGGTCGTTGGCCTGTGTGTCGTGGCCGACAACCTTCACTTTCTTCTCGACGAACCAGTCGCCGGCCGAGGAGACGAAGCCGGGCGCGCGGCAGAAATAGTCTTCCGAGTCTTCGTATTGATGATGCCAGCCGGTATTCACCAGCACGACGTCATGCGGGCGCACATACTTGCCAGCGGCCTTCTCCATGTCGTCATAGGTGATCGGCTCCCATTTCTTCTTCGGGATCGAGACCACGATGCCGGTGCCGAAGAAGTGCGGCAGCGGCACCTCGTCGATGAAGGGCGTGCCCTGTACGACGTGCGCGGGCGCGTCGATATGCGTCGTGTTGTGCATGGACGTTGTGATGCGCTGTGACAGTACACCCGACTTCGCCATGTAGTGGATGCGCTCAATCTTCACGTCCTCGAAATAAGGCCAGTTCGGGGACTGATAGCCGAAGCGATGCGACAGGTTGTAGAATTCGAGCCCCATGCTGTTCTTGAGGTTGTCCTCGAAGTCGATGCCGCGGATCTTGATGGTCATGTTCGGTATCTCTCCTTTTCTTCTGAGCGCCGCGCGCGTTTATTTGCGAATATCGTGCAGGTTGAAAAAAGCCGCCGTCACTTCATGGCAGCGTTGATGTGCTCCTCGAGCGACGCCTTGGTGCGCAGCAGACGCTCGGCGATATCTTTCTGCTGATCCTTGAAACGCTGGCTCGGTACCGGCACCGAGATTGCGACCGGATTGCCGTGGAAATCGTGCAGGGCGACGCCGACGGCGCAGATGCCAAGCGTGTGCTCTTCGCGGTCGAAGGCGACGCCGTGGCGCCGGATGGCCTTCAACTCGTCGAGCAGGGCATCGAACTTTATGATGGTCTTCGGCGTACGTGCCTCGTACGAGCGGCCGATCAGATTCTCGATTTCGTCATCAGAAAGGAGAGCCAGATAGGCCTTGCCGTTTGCGGTGCAGTAGAGCGGGAAGGATTCGCCGACCGCAGAGACCGTGCGCAGACGATGCGATCCGACCACCTGATCGATGAACACCATGTGGTCGTCTTTCACAGTCGCGAGATCGACGGTCTCGCGCAGGTCGTGTGATAGCTTGGTGATGAAGGGTTTTGCGATCGTGACGAAATCGGTGCGGACCGACGCCGCGAGCCGCAGAATGGCCGGGCCGAGCCGCACGCGGCCGTTCGGCGAGGCCGCCATGACCAGCTTCTCGGTCTCGAGCGCCGAGACAATGCGCTGCACCGTCGAGCGGGCGAGGTTCACGCGCTGCGCGATCTGGCCGAGACTCAGTCCAGGTGTCGCGTCTTCCAGCGCGCGCAGGATGGACGCGGCACGGGCGATTACCTGCACGCTGCTCTTGTCAGGCGTTCCGGACGGTTGCGCGGTCATATGCTTGTTCATCGGTATCGTTCCGTATGCCTGAGGGGATCAGTTCGGCAGTCGCAACAATGTCTTCGCGTTGGCGTAGGCGATGTCCTGGCGCAGCTTGTCGGCGAGCGGCACCGTGTCCATGAAGTGACCGGCTTCTTCCGCGGATTCGAACGGATAGTCGGCCGAGAACATCACGCGGTCGGCACCCAGCGCGGCAATCGCACAATTGAGCGGTTCCGCGGAGAACATGCCCGACAGCGTCACGACCATGTTCTGCCGAATATAGTCGGATGGCTGCCGCTGCAGCTTGACGCCGTAGAGCTTGGCGCGGCTGTCGAAGCGCCAGAGCAGATAGGGCAGCGTTTCGCCGAGATGGCCCAGCGCCAGCGTCGCCTTCGGGAAGCGGTCGAACAGGCCGCCGAAGACGAGCCGCAGCGCATGCGAGCCGGTCTCCAGTGTCCATTCCCAGGTCGCACGTTTGAGCCCTTTGGTGCCGTTGAGAGCGGTGAAGGGCGACACAGGATCGGCGGGGTGCAGATAAACGATGGTTCCAAGGGCCTCAGCCCGCTCCCAGAAGGGGTACAGCTTCGGATCGTCGAGATACTGTCCGTTGGTGTGGCCGTTGATCATGCAGCCGGCAAAGCCGAGCTGCTTCACGCAGCGTTCGAGTTCGTTCGCCGCTGCGGCCGGGTCCTGCAGCGCGATATGGGCGAAGCCGGAATAGCGGGAGGGATTTTTCGCAATCTCGCCGGCCAGAAAATCGTTGGCCTCGATGGCTTTGCGGGTCGCCTTCGCGATGTCAGGTTCGGCCTGCACGCCGGGACCTGCGAGTGCAAGCACGGAGCGTTCGATACCGGCCTTGTCCATGGCCTCAAGGCGCAACTCGCCGAAATCCTTCAGCCGCGCGAGCACCTGACCGTAGAGTTTGGGATCGACGTCCTCGACCGTCTTCAGCCAATATTCGTCGAAGCCGGGCGCGAGGAAATGCTCTTCAAGCGCGATTTTCCTGACTGACTTGGCCAACGCAACCTCCCGAAACGCACGCGGCTTCTTGGTCCGCTATGCAGTACAACTGTATCGCTATTTGGTAGCCCGAATTTCCTCCGTTGGCAAGCCGGTTCGGAACGCGGCTTCTGATGCCTCGCTGCCGTTGCGGTCCGGAGCGAAGGACCCTCGCGAATTGCCTGCGACCGTTGTTCACCTGCGACCGCTGTTCAATTGTGCAGGGTGGTCGCTGCTGCTAATCCAAAAAAACAAAAGTGGGGGGATTGATGCGGCTATTTCCGACCGTTGCATGCGCCGTTTTGACAGCGATTGTTCCGCAGACGGCACATGCGGCCGAAGGACTCGACGGCGCCACGATGTCGATGCTGTGGTCGCTGCCTTTCATCGGAATCCTGCTGTCGATCGCAACCGGGCCTCTCTTGTTCCCGCATGTGTGGGAACACCACTATGGAAAGTTTGCCGCCTTCTGGTCGGCCTGTGTGATCGTTCCGCTCTTCATCTATGCGGGAGCCGGGGCCAGCGAGCCCCTGCTGCATACGATCCTGCTGGAATACATCCCCTTCATCCTGCTGCTCTTCGCGCTTTACACGATAGCCGGGGGGATCTTTCTACAAGGCAATCTGCGCGGGACGCCGGCTGCCAACACTTTGCTGCTGCTGATTGGCGCGGTATTGGCGAGCTTCGTGGGGACGACCGGCGCCTCGATGATCATGATCAGGCCGCTGATCCGCGCCAACGACGACCGTGTCTATCGGGTCCACACCGTGGTCTTCTTTATCTTCCTTGTGTCGAATATCGGCGGCGCGCTGACGCCGCTGGGCGACCCGCCGCTATTCGTCGGTTTCCTCAAGGGCGTGGATTTCTTCTGGACCACAACGCATCTGTTCTACGAAACATTGTTCGTAGGCGGCATTGTGCTGGGTGCGTTCTTCGTCCTCGATCTGCTGCTGCATCAGCGCGAGGAACGGATGCACCATCCGCTCGATCCCACACCGGACTCGCCGCTCAAGCTTCAGGGCATGCTGAATTTTGTCTGGATCGGCGCGGTCATCGCCGCGATCCTGATGAGCGCGTCCTGGAAGCCCGGCGTCGCCTTCACCATCGCCGGCGTTCATGTCGAGACGCAGAACATCGTTCGCGATGCGATCTTTGTGCTTGCCGCGCTGGCCTCTCTCAAATTCACGCCGCAGATTTATCGCAAGGCGAACGGTTTCGACTGGGGGCCGATCAAGGAGGTGGCAAAACTGTTCGCCTGCATCTTCATCTGCATCGTGCCGGTGATCGCAATTCTCAAAGCCGGACAGAAGGGTGCGTTCGCGCCCTTGCTGAACCTGGTCACCAATGACGACGGCAGCCCCAATGATTTGATGTATTTCTGGCTGACCGGCATTCTGTCGTCGTTCCTCGACAACGCGCCGACCTATCTCGTTTTCTTTGAACTGGCTGGCGGCGATCCCAAGGTTCTGATGACCACCATGGCTTCGACGCTTGCCGCGATCTCGACGGGCGCGGTCTATATGGGCGCGAACACCTATATCGGAAACGCACCGAACTTCATGGTGTATGCCATAGCCCGGACCTCCGGCATCAAGATGCCGTCCTTCTTCGGCTACATGCTGTGGTCCGGCGGGGTGCTGCTGCCGGTTCTCTTCCTGTGCGGCTGGATTTTCTTCTGGGCCGGCTAGAGTCTTTCACCGTTTCGTGGAAACGGTGAAAGACTCTAGGTAATTGACTAGACGCGTTTTCTTCACGCGAACCGGTACCCACTTCGCTCGAAAACGCTCTAGACTGAAAGGAAGCCGTCGATGGCCGCCAGGAATTGCCGCGGCTGCTCCAGCGGGGGGCAATGCCCGCAGCCTTTCAGCTCGATGGCGCGCGCGCCGGGCACCTTGTCTGCGATCAGCGTATTGAGAGCGGGTGGGGTTGCCTGGTCCAGTTCGCCGTAGACGACCAGTGTTGGTGTTCTCACTCCCGGCAGATTCGGCACCAAGTCAGCATCTACCAGCATCTGGCAGGCGGCGCGAAATGCGACCGGGTCGATCTTCAGCAGCGCCGCGCGGCGCTCGTCGACCGCCTGCGGGTTCTGCGCCAGATAGGCGTCGTGAAACACCCGTTTTGCGGCGATATCCACGATAGCGCCGAGGCCTGCGGCGCCAACCTTGTCCGACATGACTCGGAAGGCCTGCTTGCCTTGCTCCGGAAAGCCGGGCGCAACATCGGCCAGCACCAGCTTGCCCACGCGGTCGGGATGGGCGATGGCAAAGGCGAGCGCGACGGTGCCGCCATAGCCGTTGCCCATCAGGATGGTATCGCGTGCAATGCCGAATTCATCGAAAGCGCGCTGCACGAATCCGACGACGTCCTGCATCGTTGCGCCGACAGGTTGGGAGCCGTGAAAGCCGGGCAGGTTGACCAGGGTGACGCGAAATTTCGCTGCGAGGTGCGGCAGGACAGGATCGAAGGCGTGACGATCTGTGAGCAAGGAGTGCAGGATGACGAGGTCCGGTCCGTCACCGTCGCGCGCGGCCGTAATGCGGCCGTCGACACTGTGCAGGCTGCTGATGGGCATGCGATGATTGTCCTCCAGAGACAGGGCAACCTATCGCCTGCGGCAATTCATGCAAGAGCGGCCAAGGAAAAGCGCGGACCGAGCGCCGGTCCGCGCGACAGGTGAAAGGCAAGCGTTGTTATTTGCGCCGGCTGCTGCGCCGCATGGCCGTCTTCTTGCTGGCGGCGGCGCGGCGGACCTTCGGCGCCGTGCGCCGGCGGCTTGCGGTCTTGCGGCGGCTGGTCGCTGTGCTGCGCCGGCGTCCGGCCGGACGGCTGGCCGTACCCCGCATCTTCTTGCGCAGCGCATCGAGCAGATGCCCGGTGTCGAACTTGCTCAGGAACGTGCTGACCGCATCGTTGACCTGCTTGCTACCGGAACTGACATAACCGCCGACGGCACGCTGGGCTTCGTTCAGGGATTGCCTGATGCCGGAAGCAGCGCGTGAACTGGTCCGGCGTCGTGAGCGCTTAGCCATGTCTTGTTCTCCCTCGATATGGAGGCAGGCGAGGCTGCGAAGTGAATGAGATGAAACGTGTCTCGCCTGCGTCAGCCATAACGCGCAATGGCTCATTTAGCTCCCGATTGAGGCGCAAATTCGCGAGCATCGAACAGAGAGAGACTGCAGCGAAATTGCGTGCGCACGGTTAGCAGGCAACTGACGTGACGCTATCGCTGTCGGAAAAGGATCATTGATTCAGTGCGTTAGGGTTTGTCATGCACGCTTCACAACTCTGTGGATTGACCTTCACATTGGTCCATTTGAGCTTTATCTGGCATGGAACCATGCCGGATGCGATGAATTGAGAGGTCGCCGGCGAGGTTCATCCCGCATACCGGAGGTCTGAATGCAGCCCGCAGCGTCTTTGCGGAAGCAGGACAGCAATGGACGCGCCGAACTGCCGCCGCATGCGGCATTGAGGCGGGAGCGCGAACATTGGCTGAACATCTTTCGGCTGGTCCGAGGGGAGACGGAAGCGCGCGCAGTCCGTCTGACGGCTGAAGACCAGATCGTGCAGTCGATGCCGGATGCGAGCCCCACCAAGTGGCATCGCGCGCACGTGACGTGGTTTTTCGAGACGTTTCTGCTTGCGCCGCATGCCCCCGGCTACGAGATCTATGACGAGCGTTTCCCCTTCCTGTTCAATTCCTATTACGTGGCGGCCGGTCCGCGGCACGCGCGCCCGCAGCGTGGCCTGATTACCCGGCCGAACGCGGAAGAGGTCAGTGCCTATCGCGCACATGTCGATGCGGCGGTTGCGCGCCTGATCGAGGAAGCGGACGACGAAACCTGCGCGAAGATTTTTCCCGTCATCGAAATCGGCCTGCATCACGAGCAGCAGCACCAGGAATTGCTGCTGACCGATATTCTGCATGCCTTCGCGCAGAACCCGACGCATCCGGCCTATGATCCGGACTGGACCATGCCGCCAAGCCGGCAGGATCGCGATGCGTTTGCCGACCTGCCGTCTGGCATTCACACGATCGGCTATGACGGCGAGGGCTTTCATTTCGACAACGAAAAGCCGGTGCATGAAGTGCTGCTGCAGCCCGTGCGCATCGAGCGGCATCTGGTCAGCAACATGCTGTGGCTCGAATTCATGGCCGACGGCGGTTATTCAACGCCTGCGCTGTGGCTGTCCGACGGCTGGGCAAGAGCCGATGAAGAAGGCTGGACGGCCCCCGGCTACTGGCAGCAGCGTGACGGGCAGTGGTTTTCGATGACCCTCGGCGGGCTGCAGCCGATCGATCTGGCGGCGCCGGTCTGCCACATCAGTTATTATGAGGCCGATGCCTTCGCGCGCTGGGCCGGCAAGCATCTGCCGACCGAGATGGAGTGGGAAGTGGCGGCGCGGGAGGGGCTGATCGACGATGCCTTCGGCCTCGTCTGGCAATGGACTCGCAGTGCGTATGCGCCTTATCCGGGCTATCGCGCGCCGGATGGCGCGCTCGGCGAGTACAACGGCAAGTTCATGGTCAACCAGATGGTCCTGCGCGGCTCGTCCCTGGCGACACCGAAGGGGCATGCGCGCGCGAGCTACCGCAATTTCTTCTATCCGCAGGCACGCTGGCAGTTCACCGGGCTGCGGCTGGTCGATTATCCATAATCCAGCAGAGAGTTGATGATGGGTGCGCTTGCAAAACCGCGGCTTGTGTTCAACGCGGAGTCCCATGAAGCGGCTTTGTTCGCCGTGGATGCGGTTGGGGGGCTCACTGCGACGCCAAAGAACATTCCGCCGAAGTATTTCTATGACCGGAAGGGCTCGCAACTCTTCGAGGATATCACCCGGCAACCCGAATACTACCCGACGCGCTGCGAACTGGACATATTGAACGCGCATGCCCCCGACATGGCGGCGCTGATTCCGGAGAGCGCGGTGCTGGTGGAATTCGGCAGCGGTGCCGCGACGAAAGCGAAAATCCTGCTCGAAGCCGCCGCGCCGAAGATCGCGGCCTATGTTCCGGTCGATATTTCGGGCGAGTTTCTGGAACGGGAAGCCGCCGAATTGCGCAAGGCATTTCCGGCGCTGACCGTCGCACCGGTGGTCGCCGATTTCATGCAGCCATTCGATCTGCCGAAAATCGCGGTGCAAAAGCCGCGGGTCGGCTTCTTCCCCGGCTCGACCATCGGCAATCTTGAGCCGCACGATGCCGCAGCCTTCCTCCGCCATGCGGCGACGCTGCTTGGCCACAGCGCGGTGCTGATTGTCGGTGTCGATCTGGTGAAGGACCCCGACATTCTCAATGCGGCCTATAACGACAAGGCGGGTGTGACTGAAGCATTCAACTTTAATCTGCTCACGCGGATGAATCGCGAACTCGCCGCCGATTTCCAGCCTGAGAATTTCGAGCATCACGCATTTTACAATCGCGAGAAGCGGCGCATCGAAATGCATCTGGCTTCATTGAAGCGGCAGAAGGTGAGGGTGGCCGGGCAGGTGATCGATTTCCGCGCCGGCGACACGATTCATACCGAGAACAGCTACAAATACACGCCGGGCTCGTTCAGCGCATTGGCGCGCGGTTCACGCTGGTCGCCGCTCGCAATGTGGACCGACAAGGATAGTCTGTTTTCGGTGCATGCCCTGGTGCACAAATAGCCCTGCATTTCGCCTACGCCTTGCGGCGGCGTGAGTGTGGCAGTTTTTCTGCCGACGCTTGCTGCAAGGCCTCGCGGCTCAGGCGCGCGGTTGTCAAAAAATGCTCGTTGAGCAGATGCGCCGCCTTGTCGGCATCGCGGGCAACCGCCGCTTCCATGATCGTGCGATGCTCGTCGTTGCGGCGGCGTGCGCCGGCCTGCGGGGCGGTGCGCGACAGATGGCGATAGCGGTCGGCGAGGCCGAAGAGCTGCGCGCAAAAGCCGATCAGCCAGCGCGAACCGCAGGCGGCGATCAGTTGCTGGTGAAAGGCCGCGTGTGCGGCGTCCCAGGCCGGATCGATATCCGGAGGCGAACCCTCCAGCCGCGCCTCGATACGCGAGAGCCGGTGATAGGCGATCAGCACATTCTCTTCCCAGGCGGCGTCGCCATGCGCGATCGATTCCCGCAAGGCTTTCTCATTGGCCCACAGCCTTGCCTTGGTGAGTTCGTCGAGATCGGCTTCCGTCGCCGGCGCGACCGAAAAGCCGCGCAGATCGCTTTGCTGTACAAGACCGTCGCTCAGCAGACGGTTGAGCGCCTCGCGGATCGGGGAGAGGCCGGTCCCGAAACGTTCGGCCAGTTGCCGCACACGCAGTTTCTCGCCCGGCGCAAATTCCCCGGTGATGACGGCGCGGCGCAGCGCGTCAAAGACCGCCGAGGTCAGGGTCTCACCTTGCTTCTGTTCGACGTCGGTCAGGGCCACGGCCAGCTCTCCAGGAACGTTCGATCAAATAGCACAACTTGCAAAAATGTTCGAACAAATATTGACAGGGCCGGGCGAGGGGGCTTTAGTCGCCTCGCAACCGGGCCTGCCGGGCGATCCCGAACCGAGGCCCGAGGCAGTATCGGAGACAATCGGAATAATGACTGATGTAAAGGATGTGGTGGCCACAGGCGCGCGTGTGCGCCGGTTGGGTTCTGACTTCCGCTGGCCGGGCGGGAAGAAGGTGGCCGTGGTCATGAATATTGCGTTCGAAGGCTGGTCCGACGGCAAGGCGCCGGGGCTCGGCCCCATGGGCAATCCGCTGCCCGCCGGCACCTTCGACACCAATGCGCTGATGTGGGGCCATTACGGCGCCGTGCGCGGCATCGAGCGCCTGCTCGACGTGATGAAGCGCGCCGGCACCAAGGCCAGCGTCATGACCAGCGGCGTCTTCGGCGAGCGCAGCCCGCATATCGTCAGGCGCATCGCGGACGAAGGCCACGAGATCGTCGCGCATGGCTATGGGCAGGAGATCATCCCGGCCAAACTGACGCTGGACGAAGACAAGGCCAATATCCAGAAGACGACGGACTTGCTCACGCAGGCTTCGGGCGCGCGTCCGCGCGGCTGGATCAGCCCGCGCGGCACGCCAGCGGCGACCACGGCGAAACTGCTGCTCGACGCGGGTTACGCCTGGCAGGGCGACGTATTCGACGACGACCGGCCGTATGTGCAGGACTTCGGATCAGGCAAGCTTGTCGCCATTCCGCTCACCATGGAAATCAACGATCTGCCGCATGCGATGCGCTTTGGCCGTTCGCCGCGACAATTCGTGGAGCTTTACGAGGACTTCGTCGCGCATGCGCTGCAGAACGACGAGGCGATCATGATCGACGTCACCGCGCACACGCATTGCTACGGGCGGCCCTACGGCGCCTGGGCCTTCGAGGAGATTGCGCGCAAGGCGAAGGCAGACAGCAAATTGTGGGTCGCGACCCGGCAGGAGATCGCCGACCACGTACTGTCGGTCACCTGACATTCCCCGGATTCATCGAAAGGAAAAGAAAAATGAAACTCGTTGGTTTTGTAGCAGACAACGAACAGCGTCTCGGCGTTGTGCAAGGCGACAAGGTGGTTGACTTGCAGGCGGTGGATTCGAAAGTCCCGGCCGATCTCGCTGAAATCCTCAAGAGCACGAATGGCGATCTGTCGTCGCTCGCCGATCTCGCGAAGAAGGCGCCCGCATCCGCGCAACGTCCGCTGGCCGGCATCAAGTATGCGCTGCCGGTCGCCAATCCCGGAAAGATCGTCTGCCTTGGCCTGAACTACATGGAACACGTCAAGGAAGGCCGTTACGCCGACAATGTGCCGAAATTCCCGACCTATTTCCTGCGCGTGAATACCTCGCTGACGCCGCATAACGCGCCGATGGTGCGCTCGCAGGTGTCGGACACCTTTGACTTTGAGGCGGAACTCGCGCTGGTCGTCGGCAAGCGCGCCAAGCACCTGTCCAAGGACAATGCCTATTCGGTGATTGCCGGCTGGTCCTGCTTCAACGACGGCACGATCCGCGAATGGCAGAAGCGCACGACCCAGTGGGATATCGGCAAGAATTTCGACAAGACCGGCGGCTTTGGTCCGTTCTTCGTCTCCGCCGATGAAGTGCCGGCCGGTGCAAAGGGCCTGAAGATCGAGTCTCGCCTCAACGGTCAGGTCATGCAGTCGGATAACACCGACAACATGATGTTCCCGGTGGCGGAAACGCTGGTCGATCTGACCAAGGCGATCACCCTCGAACCGGGCGATCTGATCATCACCGGTACGCCGTCGGGCGTCGGCCAGGCGCGCAAGCCGCCGGTGTTCATGCAGAACGGCGACACGATCGAAATTGAAATCGAAGGTGTCGGCCTGCTCAGCAATCCGATCGTCGACGAGAAAATCTGATCGATGTCACGAAGCGGGCGCCTGCCGTTCATGATCATCGCCGCGGCCCTGTGGGTCGCGGCGGGAGCGCCCGCTTTCGGTCAGCAACCGCTTCGAATCGGCATGGGCAACGGGCTTGCCTTCCTGCCGATCTATGTCGCGACCGATCTCAAGCTGTTCGAGAAGCACGCCAGGGCGGAAGGCATCGCGGTGAAGCCGGCCTTCCATCGTGTGTCGAGTTCGTCGGCAATGCAGGAAGCCTTGCTGGCTGGAAAAGTGGATGTTGCGCCGTTCGGCGTGTCTGCATTCCTGCTCACGCGCGAAAAGACCGAGGGATCGCCGCTGGAGGCTGTGGCATTGTCCGGCCTCACGACATTGCCGATGGTACTGGTCAGCAATCGGGCCGACGTGAAGTCGCTTGCGGACTTCAAGCCAAAGGACCGCATCGCGTTTCCGGTCTTGTCCGGCCCGCAGATGTATCTGCTGCAGATGCAGTCGGAAAAAACCTTCGGAGTAGGGCAGGCTGACAAGCTGCGCAGCCAGGTGGTCGCGGTGCCGCATGCACAGGCGATCGAGGCGCTTGACGAGAAACGTGAAAATATTGCCGGCTATTTCGCGTCTCCGCCTTTCAGTCAGTCGGTTGTGAAGAACCCGAAGTTCGGCAAGGTTTTGTCTTCGCCGGACGTCATTGGCGGCAAAGCCTCCTTTCTTGTGATGACAGCCACGAAAAAGAGCATCACCGCGCAGCCGAAGCTGGCGCAGGTCATGATCAGGGCGCTGGGAGAGGCGGCCGAGTTCATCCGCAAGGAGCCGCGCAAGGCGGCGCAGATTTTCCTGAAGTTCGAACCCTCGCGAAGCCTCGACATCAAGACGCTGGAAGCGGTGCTGCAGGACCTGAAGGACGATTTCGGCGGTGAGGTGCATGGCATCGAGGCCTATGCCGGCTTCATGGGGCGCCACGGCAAACTGAAAGAGCCGCCGAAGAGCTGGAAGGATGTCGTCACTCCGCAACTCGCGGCAATGCCGGGGTCATAAAGCCGCATGCCAAATATCGATGCCGCAAAGCTGGAGACATTCGTCGCCGATATTTTCGTTCGCATCGGCTGCTCGCCGGCGGAAGGCGCCCGCATCGGAAAATATCTGGTCGGCGCCAATCTGACCGGCCATGACAGTCACGGCGTGGCGCGCGTGCCGCGCTACGTTAAATGGAAGCAGGACGGCCTTCTGATCGCCGACCAGGTTGTGAAGCGCGTGGTCGATACGCCGGCTCTGACCATCCTCGACGGACAGTTCGGATTCGGTCAGACCATTGCGCCGCAAGCGGTCGACATCGGGATCGAGAAATGCCGCGCAATGGGATTGTCCGCCATCGGCTTGCGGCATTCCGGGCATGTCGGGCGGGTCGGCGAATGGGCCGAGATGGCGGCGCAGGCCGGTGTCGTGTCGATCCATTTCGTCAATGTCGCCGGCAGCGTACTGGTGGCGCCGTTCGGCGGTACCGAACGCCGCTTCTCCACCGCGCCGGTCTGTATCGGCATTCCTCGCGCAGGGCAGGAGCCGGTCGTTCTCGATTTCGCGACGTCGCTGGTCGCCGAAGGCAAGGTTCTGGTGGCAAGTCAGGGCGGCAAGCCTGTCCCCGATGATGCGCTGATTGGACCCGATGGCCGCATGAGCGGCGATCCCAAACTCCTGTACGGCGATTACGGCGCGAGTCTTGCGCGCGACAATACCAAAGGAGAGGGCGCGATTCGCGCATTCGGTGAGCACAAGGGCTCGGGCCTTGCGCTGATGTGCGAATTGCTCGGCGGCGCACTGACCGGAAACGGCGCGTCGGCCTTCGAGACCCGGTGGTCGCAGGGCATGTTCTCGATCTATGTCGATCCTGCGAAGGCCGACCCGGAGCAGTTCTTTCCGGCGGAGGTCGCGCGGTTTCTGGATTTCGTCAAAAGCGCGCGCCCGGCGCGCAGCGACGAGCCCGTGCTCGTTCCCGGCGAGCCGGAATCGCGCGTGCGAAAGTCACGCCGGGAGAACGGCATTCCGCTTCCAGATGACACATTGTCGGCGCTGATTGCGACAGCTAAATCCGTCGGACTCGATCGACAACCTATGTGACAGGGAGTGTGACAAGTCATGTGACAGCGAATGTGATTGAAGGAAACATCGTTCCTGCGCGCGACGCCTGTGCGTGTTCAGGACGGCAGACCAAAACAACACCAAGAAACGACCCGTTACGTCACCTCAAGGAGTGGGATCAATGAAACTTAGATCGTTCATGCTTTCGGCCGCAGTTCTGGGTCTTGCGGCAATCGGCGTCAGCCCGGTGGCTGCGCAGGAGTGGCCGACGCGCAGTGTCAAATTTCTCGTGCCTTACGGTCCGGGCGGTGGCACCGACATCGTGTCGCGCATAATTGCGCAAAATCTGCAGGAAACGCTCGGCCAGTCCTTCGTCGTCGAGAACAAGCCGGGCGCCGGTTCGACGCTCGGCGCCGATACGGTCGCAAAGTCGGACAAGGACGGCTACACCGTTCTCGTGCTCAGCAATGCGCACGCCGTTGCCGGGGCGCTCTACAAAAAGCTGCCCTTTGATTCGGTGAAAGACTTCCAGATGATCTCCCAGATCGGCACCGTGCCGCTGGTTCTGGTCACTGCGCCGAATTTCGCGCCGAAGGACGTGAAAGAACTGCTTGCGACCTTCAAGAAGGATCCGGGCAAATACAATTACGGCGCGGCCGGCGGCATCGGCACCACGCAGCATTTCGCCGGCGAGCTGTTCCGCGTTCTCGCCAATGTCGATATCAAGCACATTCCCTTCAAGACCACCCCTGCCGTCATCACCTCGATGCTGCAGAACGATGTGCAGATGACCTTCGAGCTGCTTCCGGCAATCCGCGGTCAGGTGGAAGGCGGTCAGCTCAAAGCGCTGGCTGTGACGTCGCCGACGCGCAACCCGGCCTTCCCGAACGTGCCGACGCTGATTGAAGCCGGCGTGCCGGGCTACAACGTCACCAGCTGGTACGGGTTCGCCATGCCGGCCGGGACGCCGAAGCCGGTGGTCGAGAAGTTCACCAAGGCGGTGCACCAGGTGCTCGGCAAGGACGAGGTGAAGAAGGCGATCGCCAAGACCGGCATCGTGGTGCAGACCTCCGGCAACGACGAACTGGCCAAGCACGTCGCCTCCGAGGTCGCCAAGTGGAGCGACCTGATGAAGAAGGCCGGAATCGAGCAGCAGTAAGCGGGCGGATTTCCCCAGAAACCGGGCTGACGAAGGTTTGGCAAGCCTCGTCAGCCCGAACTCGTTCCGGGCGAGGTGACAGCGGCGGCAGAGCTGGCTATGACCTGTCATCCCGCCTTATGACCCCGTCGGGTCGCGATATTTCGGAAGGAAATCAGGCATGTCCAAGGTGATCTCGATCTGCGGCTCGCTGCGCAAGGGCTCGTTCAACCGGATGCTTGCGGATGCGCTGCCCGGCCTTGCGCCTGCGGGTATGACCATCGCCGGGTCGCCGGCAATTGAGATGCCGCTCTACAACGCCGACGTGCAGGCGGAAGGTTTTCCGCCGGCGGCGACGGCTCTGGCGGATGCGATCCGCGCGGCGGACGGGGTCATCATCGTCACGCCCGAATACAATTATTCGATGCCAGGCGTGCTCAAGAATGCGATCGACTGGGTGTCGCGCATGAAGGACCAGCCCTTCGTCAACAAGCCGGTGGCGATCCAGTCGGCAACGCAGGGTCCGCTCGGCGGCGCCCGCGTGCAGTATCACACGCGCCAGATGATGGTGTTTCTCGACGCGCTGACCTTCAACAAGCCGGAAATCTTTGTCGGCGGCGCGCAGAACAAGTTCGACGACAAGACCCGCGAGCTGAAGGATGAGGCAACGAAGACCATCATCAAGCAGCAACTCGAAGGCTTCGAGAAGTTCATCGCACGGGTTGGCGGCAAGTAATCTGTTATCGGGGGGCTACCTTGGCCGATCTGAATATCGTCACCATCTGCGGCAGTCTGCGCAAAAGCTCGTATAACGCCGCGCTGATCAAGCTTCTGCCATCTCTGGCACCGGCAAGTTTCAAATTCACCGCGGCGCCGGCCATCGACGGAATTCCGCACTACAATTCCGATCTGCAAAATGAAAAGGGTTTCCCGGCGGAAGTGACCGCCTGGGCCGATGCCATCCGCTCCGCCGACGGCGTCATCATCGCCTCGCCGGAATACAACTGGACGATTCCCGGCACGCTCAAGAATGCGATCGACTGGGTGTCGCGGCTGAAAGACCAGCCGTTCAAGGGCAAGCCGGTCGCGCTGCAATCGGCGTCGATCGCGCTGCTCGGCGGCTCGCGCATGCAATATCACCTGCGGCAATGCCTGGTGTCGATCGACGCGCTGGTGATGGGGCGGCCGGAAGTGATCGTGACTTTCGCGCCGACGAAATTCGACGACAAGACGCTGGAGCTGAAGGATCAGCCGACGCTCGACGTCATCAGGCAGCAGCTCGCCGCCTTCGAACCGTTCGTGCGCAAGATCAGCGGCAAGAACTGATCTCCGTATCGAAGACTGAAAAATGATGCCCCGCGCAAGCGGGGCATTTTTTTGATTGCGGAGATCGGCGGCGCCTCAGAGCGACTTGCCTGCGAGCCAGTCTTGGCCGCGCGCATACAGCGCTTCGACCTCCGGGCCGTCGAGGCCGGGCATGTCCTTCTTCACCTTGTAGCCGATGCGGGCCTGCATGTAGGCGAGGTGGCGATAGCCTTCCGGGAACTGCATCAGCAGATCCTGGTCGAGCTTGAGCGTGGCCGACGTATCGACCGGATCGACCCTGTCCTTTTCGTAGATCGGCTGGCGCAGCACGATGCCCCAGCGGCCGTCCTTCTTGTCCAGGAAATCGTAGAAGCGGCCGGTGCAGACCACGTCGCAGATCACGCCTTCAACGGTGCCACGTTGCGAGATGGTCATCTTGGTCTGTGCGATGGCGCGGTTGCCCGCGATGTCGACCGACATGCCGCCGAGGAAGTGCAGGATGCGCACGCCCTTGTCGTAGCCTTCCTGGCTGACCTTGATGAATTCGTCGGCCGTGCCCTGGAACCAGGTGGCCATCATCCTGCCTTCGCCGCTCCAGACACCGCGAAAGCGGTCCCACATTCTGGCGTCGCGCCAGACCGCCCAGTTCTCGATGACGTCGCGGATCGCCAGGCGGTCCAGGGTCTCACTGTTCATGAAGCGCTTTCATCCTGTCTTGAGGCATGTACTAATTCCCGCGCTCTTCTAAACAACGAGACGAACATGACAAGGGTGGAAACGACGCGGCTGGCCGGCAAGGTGGCGATTGTGACCGGAGGCGCGAGGGGCATCGGCCGGCATTATTCGGAAGCCCTGGCGGCCGCCGGCGCCGAGGTGATGATCGCCGATATTGCCGACGGCGCGGCGCTGGCTGACGAGATTGCCGGCGCGCATGGTGTTCGCATAGCGAACCATATTTTCGATGTCAGCGACGAGGCGCAGGTACAGGCGCTGGTTGCAAGGACGCTCGCTGAATTCGGCAAGATCGACATCGTGGTCAACAATGCCGCGGTCTATTCCAGTCTGCCGCCGGTCAAATGCACCGACATCGATGTGACGTTGTGGGACAAGGTGATGGCGGTGAATGTGCGCGGACCGTTCCTGATGGTGAAGCATGCCGCGCCGCACATGATCGCGAGGAAGGGCGGCAAGATCGTCAATATCGCCTCCGGCACCGCTTACAAGGGGCTGCCCGATTTCTTGCACTACGTCACCTCGAAGGGCGCCATTGTCTCCTTCACTCGCGCGCTGGCGCGCGAACTGGGGGCACACAATATCTGTGTGAACACGCTGGCTCCGGGGCTGATCCTCAGCGAGACGGGACTTGAGAATACGGCCCATCTCGACCAGTCACGGGCGCCCGTCATCGCCAGCCGGGCGCTCAAGCGGGACGGCTATCCGCAGGATCTTCTGGGAGCACTGGTGTTTCTGGCGTCGTCGGAGAGCGACTTCATGACCGGGCAGACGCTGGCCGTCGATGGCGGATCGATCAACACGTGACATTTGGCCCGTTTTGGCGAATGGCAGATATGCTCTAACCCCCTTTTTTCTTTTGCCGCTTTGGCTAAGATAGTTGCAATCGCAACAATTCCTGGAGGAGGAAGCGATGGACGCCGCATCAGCCACCGCACAAAAGCAGTTCGACAAAAAGGCGAAGGTTTATGAGGGCAGCAAGGATCCCAAGCGCGCTGCCTTCTACGAGAAGATTTCCCAGCGCGACATGGCGCCGCTGTGGGAGGTGCTGAAGGATCTCGTTGCCAAGAGCCCGAAGACCATTGCAGCACCGGCCATCTGGCATTTCGATCAGGTGAAGCCGATGGTGGAGGAGGCCGGCGGGTTGCTCACTGCCGAGGAGGCCGAGCGCCGTGTGCTCGTGCTTGAGAACCCGGCCCTGCGCGGCCAGTCGCGCATCACCACCTCGCTCTATGCCGGCCTGCAACTCATCCTGCCGGGCGAGATCGCCGGCGCGCATCGTCACACCGCCGGCGCCATCCGCCTGATCCTCGACGGCGACGGCGCCTATACCCAGGTCGATGGCGAAAAGACCCTCATGAAATACGGCGACTTCGTCCTGACGCCGAGCTGGAGGGCGCATGACCACGGCAACGAATCCAAGAAGCCGATGATCTGGCTCGACGTGCTCGACGTTCCGACCATCAATTTCTTCGAGACGGCTTTCGCCGAGCATCTCGACGATACGGTGCAGAACACCAAGTTCACCGACAATGACTCGCTGTGGCGTTACGGCTCAGGCGTGCTGCCGGACGGCACCAACACCGAGAAGACGTCGCCGATCATCAACTATGCCTATGAGCGCGTGCGGCCGATCCTCGATCGCATGGCGAAGACCGACGAGATCAACAAGTATCACGGCTTCCGCCTGCGCTACGCCAACCCGTTCAACGGCGGCTGGTCGACACCGACCATGGGCGCGCATCTGTCTCTGCTGCCGAAGGGCTTCAAGGGGCAGCCATATCGCTCGACCGACGGGACGATCTTCGCATGTCTCGAAGGCAAGGGACAGACGACGATCGATGGTGAAGTGTTTGAGTGGGGTCCGCGCGACGTGTTCGTGATCCCGTCCTGGAAGCAGTATTCGCACAAGGCTGACGATCAGAGCGTGCTGTTCTCGATCTCGGATCGTCCGATGCAGGAATCTCTCGGCATCTGGCGCGAGGTCAACTGAGCTTTCGCCTCGGTCGGCGGGCTGCAAAAAAAACGGCGCACCGAATGGCGCGCCGTTTTCATTTTACGACATGATTACGGCTCGACCGAAAACCCGCTCTCGCCATCGAGCGTGATGCGGCCCTGCGCGGCATGCGCGGCCCAGCGCGCAGTGGCGCCGATTCCTCCGAACGAGAAGAAATGCGCTGCGACATCGCCAAGCGTTCCGCGCGCCCACGCATCGCTCAATTCGCATACGAGGCCGTCCGGCGCGCTCACGCCGAACAGGTTCTTCATCAGTCCCGCATGCCGTGCGAGGCCTGTAGCCGATGCCTTCACGCCGCAGCGCTGCGCGTATTTGAGGAGAGTGGTGAGATTGGTCGGCCCGGCGAGCCCGAGGCGAACGGGATTTTCGATGCCGTAGTCGCGCAGCTTTTGCACCCAGCCGACGACATGAGCGCTGTCAAAGCTGAACTGGGTGACAATGTCGGCGGTCAGTCCGCTCTGCTCGGCCGCATCGACCTTGGCGCGCAGCGCACGGTCGAGAACGTCGGTCGAGACGCGGGGATGACCTTCGGGATGCCCGGCGAGCCCGACATGCTCAATCCCGTATTTTTGCAGCAGGCCGCTCTCGATCAGTTCGAGCGAGGTTTCGAACGGTCCCGCCGAGTCGTCGCGATCTCCGCCGATCACCAGCAGATGCTTCACCTGCGCTTCATCGCGCAGCCGTCCAAGCAGGCGGCCGATATCGTCGCGGCCTTGCAGGTTTCGCACCGACACATGCGGCACCGGCTCGAGACCGGCGGCGCGGGCCATCGCCGCGTGATCCGCCATCTCGTCCAGAGGCCGGCCCGGCAGCGCGCTCAAATAGAGGCGTGTGCGCGGCTCAACGTTTCGCGCAAGGGCGTCGATGTCCTCCGGCTTGGGCCGGGTGGCTTCGATCGAGAAATCGGCCAGAAAGCCCTGAATGCGCTGAAGTGTATCCGGTGCTTTCTCAAGAAGGGCAGTCGCTGTAGTCATAGTGTTGCTTTCCGGCGATCAGTCACGCCTGCGGGAGATGACGTAGGACTCGTCGTTGAACCAGAGTCCGTTGTTTTTGCGCAGCACCTCGCGTGTCGCGTCGAGGTAATGGCTGTCTTTCACAACTTCGTTCAGCCGCTCATCCTCGACTTGCGCGACATAGATCGCCGCATTCCAGGCCGCGAGGGTCGTCGAGGTGCCGATCGAGCCCGTGACTTCGTTTGGAAGCGTGTGCATGTCGTACTGAAAGATCGAGCGATTGTCGGCGTAGGTGTTGAAGTTCAGGTCGCGTGCACCAGGCCCGAGGATGCGTTTGACTTCACGCAGGATCGCATGCCGGTCGGTCTGGAACGGATTGTCGCCCGGCCAAACCTTGTCGATGATCTCCATGCCGGGATCGCCGCCGGCGGAATGGATGGCGATCAGCCGCCCGCCCGGTCCAAGCGCGCGCGCCAGCGGCGCAATCACCTTGCTGGCCTTGAACTCGGCCGACGCGCGGGCGCGATAGGGCTGTGACGCGATGATGAGGTCGAAATCGGCGTGCGCCTGTCCACGTTTCGGGATGATGGGGTCGAGCAGGAATTTGTGATCCTGCCGGTAGATCACGAGCACGACCGGCCGTTCGTAAACGGGATTGCCGGTCTTTGTGCTGACGCCGGCCTTCCAGTTCTCGGCCAGGAAATCCTGCATGCCGGTGATCTGCTCCTCGAAATCGTGCGAGGAGGAACCGGTCAGCGCGACTTCCTGCCAGACAAGCGAATTGGCGGCGGCCGGCGACTTCACGGTCAACCAGGGCGCTTCGGAATAATACATATTGGTGAGAACGAGCACCGTCGCCGGATGTTCGTAGAGACGGTCCGGCATTTTCTCGAGCGTCAGCCGGATGTCCTCAAGGCTGATCTCCTTGCCGGACACATAGAACGGCATGGTCGGGAACTTGTGGTGCATCGCGCGCATGGTGCGCGTCAACACCGTGCCGTCGCCCATTCCGGCATCAAAGATGCGCACTGCCGGTGGACGCGGATGAATGTTCGAGAGTTCGAGCGCGACGCGGTTCGCGACCACCCATTTCTCGCTGCAGGTGTTCACAAACAGCAGATATTTTTGCCGGTTGTCGAAGAACCGGAAATTGCGTTGCGGATCATCGTTGTCCGCGGTCGGCATCGCCGGTGCAGCCGGGACGTAAGCAGGCGCGGACGGGCGTCCGCTGCGCTCGATGATCATGGGGCGGCCACCATCCCTGTCGGCGTTTGTGGTCATGAAGGTGCGGATGCGATCGAGCGTCTCGGTTGTGATCCGGCCGCCATTGCGCAAACGGCTTGTCAGCTTGCCGTCGTTGACGGCGCGGCGCCCAAAAGTCGATTCGGCGAGACCGGTCTTGCGGCAATAGTCGGAAATTTCCTGCAACAGCTCGGCTGCATTCATGGCCCTGCTCCGGTCGTTTCCTGCGTGGTTTATTTTTGTTGAAGCCAACCAATCGAGGGACGACGGGTCAACCACAAAGCATCCCACAGAGTCAGTGGGCAGGATAATGGGCATTTGCCCAAAATCATATACCATTGAAATATAATCGATTATTCTCGGCGCCACTGCAGGTTGGCATCAAAGAAGTGGGCATCTTTCAGGAATGCACCTAAATGTGGGATTCTGCCCACCCGAACGCACAGCCGAACCGCCTGCGATTCAGGTTGATGCCGCAAACGCCTGATTTTTGTCAGTTCGCCTTCAGGTCCGCAGGCGAAATCAGGACTCCGAAGCGTTCGCACCAGATAATGACGCTGGGATAATCCTTCAGGTTGACGCCCGCCGGAATGGCGTAGCGCTGGCTGCCCTTGAAGGCCCGCAGGCGTCCGAGATCGACGAACATCACATTCTTCATGTCGTCTTCGTTGCGGATCGACGGCTTGGGAACCAGATAGACGTGATAGGCCGGTCCGGGCCCCACTTCGAAGTCCGGCTCGAGGAACACGGCGGCCTGATACACGCTGACCTTGCCGCGTCCCCAGTGAATAGGATCGGACGGCGTTGCGTGAATGAAGGTTCCGCTGGCGACGAGTGACGCGCGATCGGATTCGCTCAGTGTTTCCGCTGCGGGTGGCGGCGGAAAAACGAATGGGAACAGAAAAAATCCCAGCGCAACTCCGAAGCCGGTTCCAACAACTGCGCCGAAGAAAAATATGGCCAGCCCGCGCCACAATCGCTGCATCAGTTCCCCCTCAGATTCGTGCCGCTGCGTGTGCTGGAAGCATTCTGCGCAACGGGCACTACCATCTCACCATCGCGAGTTCCATTCACGCTTCATAAACGTTGCGTGAAGGTCACACGCTGTGAGCATCGCACAATAAGGCAGCATGGTGACCATTTATGAGGAACTTTCGCCCTAATTGGTTCTTAGCAGAGCGTCTGGGACGACAAGCGGATTTCCTTTCTGCTCGAACCTAACACCCAAACAATGGGGGACACCTGAATGCGTAAAGTAACACTCTCTCTTCTTGCGGTTGCCGGCCTTGCGCTCGTCGCGCAGTCTGCTTCAGCGGCCGATCTTCGCCGTCCGGTTTACAAGGCTCCGCCGCCGGCCGTCGTCGCCGCCTATAACTGGAGCGGCTTCTATCTCGGCGGTCACGTCGGCGGTGCGTGGAGCAGCGAAGAAGCACGCGATCTCGCGACCGGTCTCACCGGGGCGACCGATCCGGATGGATTCATCGGCGGTCTGCAGGCCGGTTACAACTGGCAGGCTGATCGCTGGGTGTTCGGTATCGAAGGCGACTGGTCATGGTCCGGCGCCGACGGCAGCACTCCGCTCGTGGGCGTGCCGTTCACATCCAATGACAGCTGGTATGCCACTCTGACCGGCCGTGTCGGTTACGCGTGGGACAACTGGCTGTGGTACGTGAAGGGCGGTGCCGCGTGGGCCGACAAGGAATACACCTATGCCGGTTTCGGCACGTTCAGCGACACGCGCGTTGGCTGGACGATCGGCACCGGCGTCGAATGGGCGCTCGGCCCGCAGTGGTCCGCGAAGCTCGAGTATAACTATCTCGACTTCGGCAAGGACACCTACACCTTCGGCGCTTTCCCGATCGATGTCGACAGCCAGGTCCACCTGGTCAAGGCCGGCATCAACTATCGCTTCGGTGGTTGGGGCAAGGCCCCGGTTGTCGCGAACTACTGATCGCGCAATCGCATCAAATCAAAAGCCCCGGCTTCGGCCGGGGCTTTTTTCATGTCTGCGCTTTGATTGCGGCGTCGAGAATGCGATCCAGCTCGGCTTTGCCTTCGGGAAAATCGGCGGCGATCCAGTCTTCCTCTGCCGCGCGCAGAACCTCACCCAGCATCGGACCCTTGGGCACGCCGCGTGTCATCGCATCTGCCGCGGCAATCGGAAAATCCGGCGGCGTCCAGTGTTTCGTCAGGCCGGCGATTTCCTGCCAGTGCGCATCCGACAGACTCTCCGGCGCGCGGCTCCAGGCCAGCAGCACGCGATCGATGAAGCGCTCGCTGCGCAGGCGGTAGAGCAGGGCGCGCATCTCCTGCGGCGAGGATTGCGCGGAAATCCGCCACCAGCGCTCGCCCATCGACTCGAGCCGGTCATGCTCGGCATTGGCCAGCCGCAATCTCTGCGTCAGCCGCGCCGCATCTTCGGCCACGATCACGTTCAGCGCGCCGAGACGGCGGACGGGATCGGGAGCGAGGCCGACGGCATGTTCGGCTTTCATCATGTTGCTCAGCGAGGCGAGCAGCGGCACGCCTGCAAGCAGCGTCACCAGCAGGCCCGCTTCCGACATGACCGCAAGAACCGGCACGGCATGCCTGGCCGCGAGCAACTTCAGCAATTCCATCCGCACACGTTCGCGCGACAGGCCGGCAAGGCCGTCACGCGCGGCAATGCAGGCGCGCAAGCCTTCTGCGTCCGGCAGGCCTTCGCCGCAATGGGCATGGAAACGGAAGAAACGCAGGATGCGCAGATAGTCCTCGGCGATCCGGTCCGCGGCATTGCCGATGAAGCGCACCCGCCGCGCGGCGAGGTCGGAGAGCCCGCCGACATGGTCGTGCACAACGCCGTCGCGCGTCACCGACAGCGCGTTCATCGTGAAGTCGCGGCGCTCCGCGTCCGCCTTCCAGTCGCGGCCGAACGCCACCCTGGCCTTGCGGCCATA
>JAESGM010000519.1_pt1 | contig 27014 bp, 25 predicted proteins | sample 9269721 | NCBI WGS metagenome assembly JAESGM01 (sample SAMN15720920, study PRJNA650825) | algae metagenome | isolation source: Komarekiella atlantica HA4396-MV6 and co-occurring heterotrophs from... | place: USA: Theobald House, Kauai, HI | collected 2009-07-29 | reverse complement strand
TCCTTGATCATCTTGTCGATGTCGGATTCGGACAGACCGCCCGACGCCTGGATGCGGATCTGCTGTTCCTTGCCGGTGCCCTTGTCCTTGGCGTGGACATTGACAATGCCGTTGGCGTCGATGTCGAAGGTGACTTCGATCTGCGGCACTCCTCTTGGGGCAGGAGGTATGCCGACGAGGTCGAACTGGCCGAGCATCTTGTTGTCGGCCGCCATTTCGCGCTCGCCCTGGAAGACGCGGATGGTCACCGCACCCTGATTGTCGTCAGCGGTGGAGAAGACCTGCGACTTCTTGGTCGGGATCGTGGTGTTGCGGTCGATCAGGCGCGTGAACACGCCGCCCAACGTTTCGATGCCGAGCGACAGCGGCGTCACGTCGAGCAGCAGCACGTCCTTGACGTCGCCCTGCAGCACGCCGGCCTGGATCGCCGCGCCGATGGCGACAACCTCGTCCGGGTTGACGCCCTTGTGCGGCTCCTTGCCGAAGAACTGCTTCACGACTTCCTGCACCTTCGGCATGCGGGTCATGCCGCCGACCAGAACGACTTCGTCGATCTGCGCCGCCGACAGGCCGGCATCCTGCAGCGCCTTGCGGCAGGGCTCGACCGTCTTCTGGATCAGATCGTCGACCAGCGCTTCGTATTTCGCGCGGGTGAGCTTCATGGTCAGATGCTTCGGACCGCTCTGGTCGGCCGTGATGAACGGCAGATTGATGTCGGTCTGCGTCGTCGACGACAGCTCGATCTTTGCCTTCTCGGCGGCTTCTTTCAGCCGCTGCAGCGCGAGCTTGTCCTTGGTCAGGTCGATGCCCTGTTCCTTCTTGAACTCGGCCGCGAGATACTCGACCAGACGCATGTCGAAGTCTTCGCCGCCCAGGAACGTGTCGCCGTTCGTGGACTTCACTTCGAACACGCCGTCGCCGATTTCCAGAATGGAAATATCGAAGGTGCCGCCGCCGAGGTCGTACACGGCGATGGTGCCCTGCTTCTGCTTGTCGAGGCCATAAGCCAGAGCAGCCGCGGTCGGCTCGTTGATGATGCGCAGAACTTCAAGACCCGCAATCTTGCCGGCGTCCTTGGTCGCCTGGCGCTGCGCGTCGTTGAAGTAGGCGGGGACGGTGATGACCGCCTGCTCGACCTTCTGGCCGAGATTGGCTTCCGCCGTTTCCTTCATCTTCTGCAGGATGAAGGCGGAGATCTGCGAGGGCGAATAAGTCTTGCCGTCGACTTCGACCCAGGCGTCGCCGTTCGGAGCCTTGACGATCTTGTAGGGGACAAGCTTCTTGTCCTTCTCGACCGTCGGGTCGTCGTAGCGCCGTCCGATCAGGCGCTTCACGGCGAAGATGGTTTTCTCGGGATTGGTGACGGCCTGGCGCTTGGCCGGCTGGCCAACCAGGCGTTCAGCATCGTCGGTGAATGCGACGATCGATGGCGTCGTGCGCATGCCTTCCGCGTTCTCGATCACGCGGGGACTTTTGCCTTCCATCACGGCCACGCACGAATTGGTGGTGCCGAGGTCGATACCGATGACCTTAGCCATATCTGTGTTCCTCTCTTTCAGGCAGATCGGCCGGGCCCTGAGCCGGCACCCGGATAGGCAGCGATGCGCGGGGCTGCCGCGATGCGTCCTTTTCCGACCCCCTCGATTTGAATACGTCGCCGCAGCCCTGCGGCGTCTTGGCTCATATAGGAGAGGCCACTTGGGCCGCAAGGCATTTGGCGGCCGGATCGACGCATCGGCGGCGCAGAAAGACCCGTTAACCGGACGTCAAGCTATGCGGGCGGCCCGATCAGAGGCCCAGTTCATCGGGGCGGCGCCCCGGCCGGGCGCGGTAGGGAGGCAGGGACCAGCCCCGGCTCAGAGCCAGGGCGCGAATGACGAAACAGACCAGAAATCCGGCCAGCGCGGCGGCGATCCCCGGACTGCCCGCAGCCGCCAGAAGCGCGAAGACACCGGACCCGGCCAGCGCGGCCGTCGCATAGATTTCCTTGCGCAGGATGATCGGGACTTCCCCACCCAGAATATCCCGGATCACCCCGCCGAACGTTGCGGTCATCATCCCCATGATCGCGGCGATGAACACGCCCGCGCCGGCCGAGAGCGCGATCTGCGAGCCCACCACGCAGAAGAAGGACAGGCCGATCGCGTCCAGTTGCAGCAGGAGCCGGTAGCGGGAATGCGGGATATGCGCCGTAAAGAAGACCAGAACCGCCACCGCGAAGCATACCGCAACATAGAGAGGCTTCTGCACCCAGAAGACTGGTAATCCGAGGAGCAGATCGCGTAAGGTGCCGCCGCCGATGCCGGTGACCGTGGCCAGCAGGGCAAATCCGACGACGTCCATCTGCTTGCGCGACGCGACAAGCGCCCCGGTCACGGCGAAAACGGCCACCCCCAGGACATCGAGAAGAGTGATGAGCGTTTCGAGCATTCTGCTTTCTCGGACTTTGTGCCGGCCTGCAACCTTTTACCGCATCGGGCGCGTCGTCCGCTCCGCAATCTGCGTCTTATCCGCAGTGCTCGCAGGTGCCGTCCTGCAGCCGCGGACTGCGCTGGCGAACGAGCCGGCGTTTCCGCTTGGCTCGCATATCGGCCTTGTCCCGCCACAGGGCATGACGCCAAGCGACGTGTTTCCAGGCTTCGAGGACCGGCAGAATGCCGTGATGATCCAGCTCAGCGAGTTGCCGGCGCCCGCCTATGAAGCGTTCCTGCAGTCGATGAACCGCGGAGAGATCAATGTTCCCGGTGTCAGCAATGCCAAGCGTGAAATCCTGATCACGCAGGGCGGCGGCGCGCATCTGGTGGTCGGAGACCAGGAGGCGGATGGCAGGAAATTCCGCAAATGGCTGCTGGTCACCCGGCAGACAATCTCGAGCGAGAAGATCGGCCTCACCATGGCATTTGTCGTGACGGTGCAGGTGCCGGACAGCGCCCGAAGCGCCTATTCCGATGAGGCCATCAGGAAATCGCTCGCCACCGTGACGCTGCGCAGCGAGGTTCCCGGGGAGGAAGTGCTGCGTACGCTTCCTCTCAAGCTCAACGACCTTGCCGGATTCACATCGGTCCGTCCGCTCATTCCCGGCCGGGCCATCCTGCTGAGCGAGGAACCGCTGGGCAATGTCGAGCCCACCGACAAGCCGTTTGTCACTGTGTCGGTCGCAGCGGGAAAGCCTCTGGAAGAGGCGGACGAGCGGCGGAAATTTTCCGAGCAGCTGCTGCGCGGCATTCAGGGCTACAAGGACCTGAAGGTCGTCTTTGCCGAGCAGCTCCGCCTGCAAAACCAGTATGTCTATGAGATCAGGGTGGAAGGCAAATACGAACGCACCGGCGGCGACATGATGCTGGTGCAATGGGTGCGCTTCGGCCGCCAAGGCTTCATACGCCTGGTCGGGATCACGCCGAAGCAGGACTGGGCGAAAAACTTCCCGCGCTTCCGCGCGATGCGGGACGGCATCGATAGCCGCTGATTGCGTCAGGGACGCGGATCAGTCGGCGCCCGGCGCCGGCGGTGCGCCGACATTGTTGTTGGCCGCGGGCGCCGTTTTCGGGCCGCCCTTCGACACGCCGACCATCGCGGGGCGCAGGACCCGCTCGCCGATCAGATAGCCGGGCTGCACCACCTGCACGACGCTGCCGGCCGGCACCGACGCATCGGGGACTTCGTACATCGCCTGATGAATGTTGGGATCGAACTTCTCGCCCAGCGGATCGATCTTGCGGATGCCGTTCTTCTCCAGCGACTTGAGCAACTCGCGCTCGGTCAGCTCCACGCCCTCGAGCAGTGCCTTGATGCCCGAATCGGAGGCGGTGCGCAGATCCGGGCCTACCGCATCGAGCGCACGGCGGAAATTGTCGGCCACGCCCAGGATGTCACGCGCGAAGGACGAGATACCATAGACACGCGCGTCCGCCACTTCGCGCTCGGTGCGGCGGCGCAGATTCTCCATGTCCGCGAGCGTGCGCAGCAGCTTGTCCTTCAGGCTGGCGGCTTCCTGCTGGGCGGCGGCGAGCGGATCGGCAACCGGTTCGGACATCGCGCTGTCGGCAGGCTTGGGCTCGGCGTCGTTCGCGGCTTCAGGCCGACCTGTATTGTTCATGGTTCAGCGTCCAGTCTGGTCTAGATGGCAATTTCGGGGTTTTGCGCCCCGCATATCAGAACTGGCGCCGGAAAAATCAAGTTCCGAGGCCGTCCAAGGCGTTAACAACTAGCCCGCCAGCAGCTTCGATACCACCCGGGCGGTATAATCCACCATCGGGATCACGCGCGCATAGTTGAGGCGGGTCGGCCCGATCACCCCCAGAACGCCCACCACCCGGCCGCTGGAATCGGAATAGGGCGCGATAATCGTCGAGGAGCCGGAGAGGGAGAACAGCTTGTTCTCTGACCCAATGAAAATGCGCACGCCTTCGGCGAGTTCCGCACGCCCCAGGAGGTCCACCACCTCGCGCCGCGCCTCGAGGTCGTCGAACAGAAGCCGCACCCGCTCAAGGTCTTCCAGCGCCTTGAGGTCTTCCAGCAGATGCGCCTGCCCGCGCACGATCAGTTTTCGCTCCTCGCTGCCGCCGCCGGACCAGCTTGCGAGCCCCGCTTCGACGATCTTCTGCGTGAGCTGATCGAGTTCGGCGCGGCTCGTCTCCAGCGCATGTTCAAGTTCGCCTCTCGCCTCCGACAGCGTCCTGCCGCGGATGCGGGAATTGAGAAAATTCGTCGCTTCGGTCAGCGCCGATGTCGGCAGCCCGGCCGGTACGTTCAGAATGCGATTCTCGACCTGGCCGTCTTCCGACACCAGCACCACAAGCGCGCGCTCGGGTTCCAGCCGCACGAACTCGATATGCTTGAGGCGCACATTCGATTTCGTCGTCAGCACGACGCCGGCGGCGCGCGTCAAACCCGACAGCAAGCCGGAGGCCTGCGTCAGCACGCCTTCGATCGTATTGCCCGAGGCTGCGATCTGCGCCTCGATCGAGCGGCGGTCCTTCTCGTTCAGGTCGCCGATTTCCAGCAGCGCGTCGACGAAGAAGCGCAGGCCGATCTCGGTCGGCAGGCGGCCGGCGGAAGTGTGCGGCGCGTAAATAAGGCCGAGCTGCTCCAGGTCCGACATGACATTGCGGACCGAGGCCGGCGACAGCGACATCTGCAGCAGGCGCGAGATATTGCGCGAGCCCACCGGCTCGCCGGTGGCCAGATAGCTCTCCACGATCTGGCGAAAAATCTCGCGCGAGCGCTCGCTCATCTGGGCGAGGCTCACCTGCGCAGAGCCAATGGGGATGTCGTGGGACGCCACCAGCTACTCCTTCGGAAACACGTCAGAATTGTCCCTTTGCGGGCGGAGATTCAAGACAGAGCTTGTCCCGGCCCGTCCCGCAACCTAAAAGCGGCCCAATAGCTGCGGACCCAGAACCACCAATCGCCGGAAAGGTTAACATATGCGGCCAAGCCGCCGTGCACCCGACGAATTGCGCGCCGTCTCGCTGGAGCGCGGCGTCGTGAAATATGCCGAGGGATCGTGCTTCGTGAAGTTCGGCGATACCCATGTCCTCGTGACCGCGACGCTGGAAGAGCGCCTGCCGCCCTGGCTCAAGGGACAGGGGCGCGGCTGGGTCACGGCCGAATACGGCATGCTGCCGCGCGCGACCCATGACCGCACCCGGCGGGAAGCCTCGTCCGGCAAGCAATCAGGCCGCACGGTGGAGATCCAGCGCCTGATCGGCCGCAGCCTGCGCACGGTCGTGGACCTTGTCGCGCTCGGCGAAAAGCAGATCACCATCGACTGCGACGTGATCCAGGCTGACGGCGGAACCCGCACCGCCTCGATCACCGGCGCATGGGTCGCCTTGCACGATTGCATTGCGTGGATGAAGGCGCGCAGCATGGTGAAGGACGGCGTGATCCGCGATCATGTCGCCGCCATTTCCTGCGGCATCTACAAGAATGTCGCGGTGCTCGATCTCGATTACGCGGAGGATTCGGAAGCGGACACCGACGCCAATTTCGTGATGACGGGCAACGGCAACATCATCGAAGTGCAGGGCACCGCCGAGAAGGAGCCTTTCAGCGAAGATCAGTTGCTCGCATTGCTTGGCTTGGCGCGCGGCGGCGTGAAGAAGCTGGTCGACCTGCAGAAGATGGCGGTGACGTGAGCGATCGCGCGGCAAACATGACGACAACCGGTCATCGTCAGATCGCCGGCAGGATCGTGATTGCCACGCACAATGCCGGCAAGCTGCGCGAGATGCGCGAATTGCTGTCGCTCTACGGTGTCGAAGCCGTGTCCGCCGGCGAACTCGGACTGCTGGAGCCCGAAGAGACGGGCAGCACATTCGCCGAGAATGCCCGCATCAAGGCGGTTGCCGCGACAACGGCCTCTAAGCTTCCCGCGTTTGCCGACGATTCAGGTCTGGTCGTGGATGCCCTTGGCGGCGCACCGGGGATTCATTCGGCGCGATGGGCGGGGCCGGACAAGAACTTCACGCGCGCGATGGAGAATATCGATTCCATGCTGCGCGATCACGGTGCGACATCGCCCGCGCGCCGCACGGCGCATTTCGTGTCGGCCTTGTGCGTGGCCTGGCCGGACGGCCATGTCGAGGACTTCGAAGCGATTGTCGAAGGCACATTGGTCTGGCCGCCGCGCGGCCCGGAAGGTTTCGGCTACGATCCGATGTTCCTCCCCGACGGACATGACCGTACCTTCGGCGAGATGTCCGCCGACGAAAAGCACGGCCTGCCGCCGCGCGGACAGGGCCTGTCGCACCGCGCCCGCGCGTTCGTGAAGCTGGCGGAGGCGTGTCTTGTCCGCTGAGCAGAAAGCCTTCGGTGTCTATGTGCACTGGCCGTTCTGCTTGTCGAAGTGTCCTTATTGCGACTTCAACAGCCACGTGCGGCATGGCGGCATCGACGAAGCGCGCTTTCTCCATGCCTACAAGAAGGAAATCGCGACCGTTGCCGCGCGCACGCCGGGGCGCGTCGTGTCGTCGATCTTCTTCGGCGGCGGCACGCCCTCATTGATGCAGCCGCAGACGGTTGCGACCATTCTCGATGCGATTGGCCGGCACTGGACAGTTTCGCCGAATGTCGAAGTCACGCTGGAGGCGAACCCGACCAGCGTCGAGGCCGAACGCTTCCGCGGGTTCCGCGCCGCCGGTGTCAACCGCGTCTCGCTCGGCGTGCAGGCCTTGCATGACAGCGATCTGAAGGCATTGGGCCGTCTGCACACGGCGCAGGAAGCCCTCGACGCGGTGGCCATCGCGCGCAGGCATTTCGAACGCTATTCCTTCGATCTGATCTATGCGCGCCCGAACCAGACGCCGGCGATGTGGGCCGATGAACTGCGCCGCGCGATTTCGGAAGCGGCCGAGCACCTCTCGCTCTATCAACTCACCATCGAGCCGGAGACGCCGTTCTTTACCCTGCATTCGCTCGGCAAGCTGATCACGCCGGACGACGATGTGGCGCGCGCGCTTTACGATACGACGCAGGATATCTGTGCGCAGGCCGGTCTGCCGGCTTACGAGATTTCAAATCACGCGCGGCCCGGCGCGGAATCGCGGCACAATCTCGTCTATTGGCGCGGCGACGAATATGCCGGCATTGGCCCCGGCGCGCATGGCCGGCTGGAAGCGGACGGCAAGCGCTTCGCCACCGCCACCGAAAAGAAGCCGGAGACCTGGCTGATGCGCGTGGAAACGCTCGGCCACGGCATGACGGTCGACGAGCCGCTCACGCGCGAGGAACGCGCCGACGAATATCTGCTGATGGGACTGCGCCTGACGGAAGGCATCGATCTTGCACGCTATCAGGCCTTTGCGGGGCGGCCGCTGGATGCCGAGCGTATCGCGCTGCTGCGGACGCAAGGCGCGCTGGAATTCACGGCGAACGGGCGTTTGCGCGTCACGCGCGATTGTTTCGCGCTGCTGGACGCCGTCGTCGCCGATCTCGCTGCTTAGGTTCCGGAAGCCCCGAACGTCTTCGGCGGCGGGCTGACAACCTGGCCGCCGGACGGGCCGACACGCAGCACCGCAAGCCCGCGCTCATTGGTGCCGTCGGTCTTGAAGCGGAAAATGCCGTCGATGCCGGCAAAGCCGGACGGATTGGTCAGCACCTCTTCGGAGAACTTTTGCGCGCCCTGGGTCTTCACCAGCGCGGCGACCAGCGCCGTCGCGTCATAGGCCAGCGTCGCCGTGCGCACCGGGTCTTGGCCATATTTCGCGCGATAGCGCTGGGCGAAGCTGTTGAAGCCGTTGGTGTCCGGCGCGGCAAAGGCGCCGCCATGCATTGCCGCATCGTTGAAGACGCGCGGGTCATCCCACAACCCGGTGCCGAGCAGTTGCAGGCGCCTGGTATTCACGCCGGCATCGTTCAACGCGGCGACGATGGAAGGAACGGTGTCGGCGCCATCAGGGATGAACAACGCATCCGCGCTTCGCGCCGATTGCGCGATCATCTTGGCCGTCTCGGCGATCTTCGAGCGATCCGCGTAGCGCTCCAGCGCCACGACACGTCCCCCGCGCCGCGCCACGACCTCGCGGAAGGTCGCTTCCACCACCGTGCCGTAGGCGTTTTCCGGGATCATCGCGGCGAACGACTTCTTGCCGGTGGCGATGGAATAGCTGACGATCCGCGCCACGTCCGTTTCCGGCAGGAAGCTCAGGAGATAGACGCCGCGCGAAGCCACGCTCGAATCGGTGGAGAAGGCGATGATCGGGACGCCGCGCGGCTTGGCGGTGGTCGCGGCCGCCTGCACCGACTGCGCGAAGAGCGGACCAAGAATGATCTCGGCGCCTTCGTCCATCGCCTGCTGCGCGGCGAACTGCGCGCCCGGCGACGAACCGCCATCATCCTTCACGAGAAGCTGAATATTGGGACTGTTGAACTCCGACAGCGCAAGCTCGGCGGCGTTCTTCATGGATTGCGCGGCGACGCCCGCATTGCCGGTCGCCGACAGCGGCAGAATCAGTGCCACCTTGACCTGCCCGCTGCCGATGGCGGAGGGCTGAACCGGCGGACCCGCCGATGCGGCACCAAAGGGATCGCCCGTGCCAATTGCCCCGTTCTGCGCAGCGCAGCCGGCCAGCAACATCACAGCTCCCGTGGCGAGACACTTAAGTCCCGCCCGGCGGCTGAACCGCAAAGGCAAAGTCCGCAATGTCCGGGACACGGCTGATTTCCTCAAGGACGCCACGCGAGGCAGGGCGCCAGTCCACGATTGCAATCTGACATATTGTCGGCGAATGGTTAACCCGGAGAAAAATTCTGGTTCATGGTCAGTGACATGACGCGGGAAAACCGGGAGAGAGGCTTCGTTCTGGCGGGCCAGGCGGTGAAAGCCCCGCGGCTTCCCGCCGGGCTTTACCCGGTCGCAACTCCCATCGGCAATCTGCGCGACATCTCCCTGCGGGCGCTCGAGGTCCTCGCGGGGGCGGACGTGATAGCCTGCGAGGACACCCGTGTCACGCGCAAGCTGCTGGAACATTACGGCATTTCCACGCCGATGCTCGCCTATCACGAGCATAATGCCGCAGCTGCGCGGCCAAAGCTGCTGGCGCGGCTCGCGGCAGGTGAGGCGGTTGCCCTGGTGTCGGACGCCGGCACACCGCTGATTTCCGATCCCGGCTACAAGCTGGTCCGCGCGGCGCAGGAGGCCGGGCACGTTGTCAGCCCCATTCCCGGCGCATCCGCGACGCTTGCTGCACTGAATGTCGCGGGTCTGCCGACCGACCGCTTTTTCTTTGAAGGCTTCCTGCCGCCGAAATCGGGGCAACGGCGTTCGCGCATCGCGGAGATTGCGCGGATTCCCGCAACTCTTGTTCTGTTCGAGACCGGACCGCGCCTTGCAGCAACTCTTGCCGACCTGGCTTCGGAGCTCGGCCAACGCGAAGCCGCGATCTGCCGTGAGCTGACCAAGCTGCATGAAGAGGTGCGGCGCGACGATCTCGCTGCGCTCGCGGCCGCCTATGCCGGCGAGGCGGAGACGCGCGGCGAGATCGTGATCGTGATCGCACCGCCACCGGAAGAAGCGAAGCCCGATGCGGCGCAAGTCGACGATCTGATCCGCAATGCATTGGCGCGCGTGTCGATGAAGGATGCGGTCGGCGAAGTCGCGATGGCGACCGGCTTGCCGAAGCGCGACATCTATCAGCGCGCGCTGGAACTGGCGAAAGAGAGCGATCGGGAGTCCTGATATGGCCCGCGGCACGAAACGCGAAGACGATCCCGATCGTCCCTCGGCGTTTCGCACCGGCCTGTCGGCGGAGAGCAAGGCCGCGGCCTATCTGATGTTGAAAGGCTTCCGTATCGCCGCGCGGCGCTGGCGCTGCTCCGCCGGCGAGATCGACATCGTGGCGCGTCGCGGCAAGCTGCTGATCTTTGTCGAGGTGAAGGCGCGCGGCTTGCTGGATGACGCCGCATATTCCGTCACCGAGCGCCAGCAGCGCCGTATCGCCGGAGCCGCCGGTGCCTGGCTCGCGGACCATCCCGATGACGCGCAATGCGACATGCGTTTCGATGCGATCCTGATCGCGCCGCGGCGTCTGCCGCGGCACATTACAGGCGCGTTCGAGGCGAGTTAATTACTTTGCGCGTGATCTTGTCCGAAAACCGGTTCCCACTTTTCGGGATCACGCGCTAGGCCGCGCGCAGGCGTTTGAAGAATTCGTCGATCTGGCCGCGAATGCGGGCCGCGACCGCGCCAAGCTCGTCGGCGACATTGCGCGCCTGCGCGACATGTGCGCTGGTGGTGCCGGTCGCCTCGTTCACGCGGTTGATCTGGTCGGCGGTTTCCGCCGAGCGTTGCGAGGCCGCTTCGACGCTGCGGGCGATTTCCTGGGTCGCCGCGCCCTGCTCGGTGACGGCGGCGGCGATGGCGCCGCTGATGTCGCCGATCTCGCGGATGGTGCGCTCGATGGCGCCGATGGCGGAGATCGAGCGATCTGTCGCATGCTGCATGGCCGCGATCTGCGCGCCGATTTCCTCGGTCGCGCGTGCGGTCTGGCCGGCCAGCGCCTTCACCTCGCCCGCGACCACGGCAAACCCACGCCCGGCATCGCCCGCACGCGCCGCCTCGATCGTCGCGTTGAGGGCCAGCAGGTTCGTCTGCTCGGCAATGTCGGTGATGAGGCGGATCACGTCGCCGATGCGGCCGGCCGCCTCGCTCAGTTCCTTGACGGTGGTGTTGGTCTGCTCGGCTTCGCCCACGGCCTTGATCGCGATTGTGTTGGCCTGCGAGACCTGCCGTTCGATTTCCAGAACCGACGCCGCGAGTTCGTCCGCGGCCGAGGCGATGTCGCGCACGTTGGAATTGGCTTCACCCGAGGCCGAAATCGCGCGAGTGGTGCGATCGGACGTCACGTCGACCGCGCCGGCGAGATCCTTCGCGCTCTTGCGCACCGCGTCCGACAGGCTGCTCAGCTGCGCCAGCATCGCTTCCGCTTCCAGCGAGAAGCGGCCGATCTCCGCTCCCACTTCGTCCTGCCGTCGCGCCCGCGCGGCCGCGTCGCCGGAGACGGTCCTGTTCAGCTCGTCATTGTGCCGCATCGCCGCCTGGAAGACGGCAACGGAGGATGCCAGCGCTCCGATCTCGTCGCGCCGCCCGCGATAGGGGATGTCGACCATCCGCTTGTCGGCGACGGCCTCGGTCACGCGCGTGATCTCGGCGAGCGGGCGGACCACCGCCCGCCAGATCGTAATGACTCCGGCGGCGACCAGCAGCAGCGCCGTGACGCCCAGCATGCTCATCAGCCACACCATGCGCGCATTGGCGGTGGTGACAATTTCAGAAATGGCGTGCGTGCGCTGCACGTAGATTTTTGCCAGCTGCTCGAGATTCTTGCTCAGCGCGGTCTGTCCCGTGCCTGACTCGTCAAATTCGCGAAGTTGCCGTGCGGCCGCCGCGCCCGACGCGATGGCAAGATCTGCGAGCTGGTTGCGGAAGTTGCGGAAAATCTCGATGCGGCCGGCAAAGGTCGCGAACTGCTCGGCGTCATCGCCGCTCGTGGTCCGCCCCCAGTCCTTGACGACCTCGGCGATGCGCTCGTTGAAGCGCTTCAGTGCAATCGCCCGGTCAGACGCGATCGAATCGTCGGCGGCCAGAAAGATGCCCTGCGACTCCGCGATCACCGCGTGGGTCAGCGCCTGCACCCGCTCCACATTTGCAACACCGGCATAGGCGGCTTCAAGCTCGGCGGTCAGCCGCGCCTGCTCGCGCGAATTGACGGCGGCGAGGCCGGCCAATGCGATGGTGACGGTCGCAAGCAGCGCAAAAATTGCGTAAAGCTTGGCCGCGATGGAGAGATGTGGAAAGGACACGTGCGCTGGTCCCGAAAACCCGTCTCCGGATGATCTAGGGAGACTGGCAGCTATATGTTAACCACTGGTTTTCGTTGATTTTACAGTCAATTCCGCAGGATTATCATGACCCTGAATGTCGCTGTGCAGATGGACCCGATCGAGCGGATCAATATCCGCGGCGATTCGACTTTCGCGCTGCTCCTTGAGGCGCAGAAGCGCGGCCACAGTCTCTCCTATTACACGCCCGACAAGCTGGCACAGCGCGGCGACCGCATTTTCGCGACGTCCCAGCCGCTCAGCGTGCGCGACGAGGCCGGCAGCCACTTTACCCTCGGCGACGCCAGGCGCACCGAGCTGACCGACTTCGATGTCATCCTGCTGCGGCAGGACCCGCCCTTCGATATGGCCTACATCACGACCACGCACATGCTGGAGCGCGTGCATCCCAGGACGCTGGTGGTCAACGATCCCGCGCATGTGCGCAACGCGCCGGAGAAGATTTTCGTCCTCGATTTTCCGGAGCTGATGCCGCCGACGCTGGTCACGCGCGACCTTGCCGAGATCAGGGCATTCCGCGAGGAGCACGGCGACATCGTCATGAAGCCACTCTACGGCAATGGCGGCGCCGCGGTGTTTCGTCTCACCCGCGATGATCTGAATTTCGGATCGCTCTACGATCTGTTCGCGACCACATTCCGCGAGCAATGGATGATCCAGAAGTTTCTCCCGCAGGTGAAGGACGGCGACAAGCGCATCATTCTCGTCGATGGCGACTATGCCGGCGCAGTCAACCGCGTGCCGGCGGCGGACGATTTGCGCTCCAACATGGTGCGCGGCGGCTCGCCGAAAGACACCGAACTGACCGCGCGCGAGCGCGAGATCTGCGCCAGGCTCGGACCGGCTTTGCGCGAACGCGGACTCATTTTTGTCGGCATCGACGTGATCGGCGGCTATCTCACCGAGATCAACGTAACCTCGCCGACCGGCCTGCGCGCGATCAAGAATCTCGGCGGCCCCGACATCGCGGCGAAGATCTGGGACTGCATCGAGAGCAAGCGGTGAAATTGTCCCGCCGACATGGTCTTGCATTGGAGCCAATTGCTCTGTCAGGCGTCATTGCCGCCGCATTGATCGCAGTGCCTGTTCAGGCCCTTGCCGCCGGCAATTGCTCGTTCAAGAAGCAGCCGCCGGTCACCGTGAAGAATATGGGGCCGTGCAATTTCGATCCGGAAACCCTGAGCTTTGCCGGCGACGTGCAGCAGCAGGCCAAATGCCTGCTCACGCCGGTGCTGGAAGGCGGCAAGCTCGGCGCGCCGCTGGAAACTTTGCCGGAGGTTTTTGCGGAGCGCTTCGGACGCTCCGACAATCTGCCGGACCGCACGGCGCTTGAAGCGTTGCTGAAGGAGCGCGGTCTTGACGTGATCTTCGGCGAGCGGCTGCCGCAGCCGGCGTCGCGCGGCAACGACAACGACCAGCAGGCACGCGGCGCGTCCTACATGGTGCTGCACGACACCTCGTCACCGAATTTCCGCAGCCGCCCCTGGCCGGTCAGCATCGACGACGATCGCGGCATCAACTCCCTCGCGCGCTATTCCTGCAACAACAACATCGAGCGCGCGCACATCTTCATCAACCGCATGGGCAACATCTTCGCCCCGCACGATTTCCGTGTGCCGTGGCGCGCGACCAAGTTCGAGATGGCGACGAATTTCGAAGGGCGTACAAAGGGCCTGTTCCTGCACATCGAGCTGGTGCAGCCGCGCAAGCGGCATCCGAAATTCCGCGGCAACAACGACCACCTTGCGCCGTCACCGGGCTTCGCACAGGCACAGTACGATGCGCTGGCGCTGGTCTATGCGATCGCGAGCCTGCGCGCGGGCGTGTGGCTCATTCCCACCTATCATGCCCTGCTCGACGAAGGCATCTACGACAAGCACGACGATCCGCAGAATTTCGATCTCGATGCTTTCGCCGCGGGCCTCACCAAGCTGCTCGATCAGCTGAAGGCGCGCGGCTGACGCTAGCGCTCAGTGCGCGACCGCGACCGGCGCGCCGAGGCCCAGCTCGATCTCCTGCAACGTCAGCCCCAGCCTGATCTGCTCCACCAGACTTTCCAGATCGCCGCCGGCAGCTTCAGCCTCGAGGCGGGCACGGCGGGCTTCCTGCAATTCGCGTTCGAGGGCTTTGATGTCCATGCAAGGCTCCATTCGCTGTGGGGTTGAAATTACCTGAGTCGGTTTGTTCTGCAAATGTTCTTGTTAGCGGTGTAGAAATCCGCTAGGCTGCAACCACGGGTAGGGGCAGCCGATGGTTCAGCGGGTCGCCACAGTCGCATTCGAGGGCATCGAGGCGCGCGCCGTCGATGTGCAGGTGCAGGTTGCGCCAGGGCTTCCGGCCTTCAATGTCGTCGGTTTGCCGGACAAGGCCGTGTCGGAAGCGCGCGAGCGCGTGCGCTCCGCGCTGATCGCCTCCGGCCTCGCACTCCCCGCGCGCCGCATCACTGTGAACATGGCGCCCGCCGACCTGCCCAAGGAAGGCAGTCATTACGATCTTCCGATCGCGCTCGGACTGATGGCGGCGATCGGTGCGATTCCGTCCGACGCGCTCTCCGGCTTCACCGTGCTCGGCGAGCTTGGCCTCGACGGCTCGATCGCACCGGTGGCCGGCGTTCTTCCCGCAGCCATAGGCGCCAATGCGCGCAGCGAAGGCCTGATCTGCCCGGCCGCCTGCGGCGCGGAAGCCGCGTGGGCGAGTCCGGAAATGGAGATCATCGCGGCGTCCTCGCTGATCCAGCTTGCCAATCATTTCCGCGGCACGCAGGTGCTGTCGCGTCCGCAGCCAAAAATCCGCGAAATGGACAGCGCGCTGCTCGACCTCGCTGACATCAAGGGACAGGAGAGCGCCAAGCGCGCGCTCGAAATCGCCGCCGCCGGTGCGCATAACCTCTTGATGGTCGGGCCGCCCGGCGCGGGCAAGTCGATGCTGGCCGCGCGGCTGCCCTCGATCCTGCCGCCGCTTATGCCCTCCGAGCTTCTGGAGGTGTCGATGATTGCGTCGGTCGCCGGCGAGATTTCCGGCGGCGCGCTCACCAATCGCCGCCCGTTCCGCTGCCCCCATCATTCGGCGAGCATGCCGGCGCTTGTCGGCGGCGGCCTGCGCGCGAAGCCGGGCGAGATTTCGCTCGCGCATAACGGCGTGCTCTTTCTCGACGAATTGCCGGAATTTCAGGCGCAGGTGCTGGATTCGCTGCGTCAGCCGCTGGAGACCGGCGAGGTCGCCATCGCGCGCGCCAATCACCGCATCACCTATCCCGCGCGCTTCATGCTTGTCGCCGCGATGAATCCCTGCCGCTGCGGCCGCGCCAGCGATCCGGGGTTTTCCTGCAAGCGCGGAGCGAACACGCGCTGCGTCGCCGACTACCAGATGAAATTGTCCGGTCCGCTGCTCGACCGCATCGACCTGCATATCGAAGTGCCCGCGGTGACCGCCGCCGATCTCATCCTGCCGCCACCCGCCGAGGGCAGCGCGGAGGTTGCCGTGCGCGTGGCACGTGCGCGCGATCTGCAGGCGGAGCGTTATGCTGCGCTGGGTCTGTCCGGCATCCGCACCAATGCGCAGGCGAGCGGTCCGGTGCTGGAAGAGGTGGCAAAGTCTGACAAGACCGGCCTCGCGCTGCTGCGTGACGCCTCCGACGCAATGCGCCTCACCGCGCGCGGCTATCATCGCGTGCTGCGCGTCGCCCGCACGCTCGCCGATCTCGATGGCGCCGAATGCGTTGGCCGCATTCATCTTGCCGAGGCCTTGTCCTACCGCGCGCTCACCGATGACATGCGCCGCGCCGCGTAACAGCGCATTAACCGTTCCTTAACCGCAATCCCGATCGGCCGCCGATGCCCCCGCCGGCTAAGGGGAATTGCAAGCACCTTTCCGCCACACTGCTGACCTGAAGAACGACGGAAGGCATCGCGCTGACGCGATGACCGGCCGCGCAACAGGGCACAGGCGTCGATGGCTCCGGTTCACACTCCGGCATCGCGGAATCACATGCACACGCATGCGCTCCGGCGCGCGCGTCCTTCGATTCTGCTGCTCGGTGGCATCGGTGCAGCGATCGTTCTATTGACCGGTGCGCTGGCCGTGCAGCACGGCTACGCAAACCAACTCATCACTGCCGGCCTTCCCGTGCTGCTTGGCACAGCTGCGCTCGCCATCGCTTTCCTCACCCACCGTATTCGCGCACTGACGAATGCCTGCACGATCATCGAACGCCGCGCCGACGATCTGGCGGACAGGAACTGGGAACTGCGCGAATCGGAGGAGCGTGCACGCAGCTTTCTGGAAGCGCAGGGCGACCTCATCGTGCGGCGCACACGTGATGGCACGATCACATATGCGAGCGACGCCTACTGCCAAATGATCGGCCGCCGTGCCGAAGCGCTCGTCGGCACCAATGCCGTCCCCGACATTCTCGAACAAGGCGACACCGCCTTGCTGCCCGACGGCAGCCGCGTGCACGACCAGAAGATCGCAAGCCGTGAGGGTCCGCGCTGGATCGCCTGGCGCGACGTCGCCGTGCGCACCGACGCAAGCCATAGCGAAATCCAGAGTGTCGGCCGCGACGTCACCGATCGTGTAAATGCAGAACTGGCGCTCGCCGATGCCCGCGACCAGGCACAGGCAGCGAGCCGCGCCAAGTCGCGCTTCCTCGCGATGGTGAGCCACGAAGTCCGCACGCCGCTCAACGGCATTCTCGGCATGGCCGGTCTGCTGCTCGACACGAAGCTGACGCCCGAACAGGCGACCTACGCCAAGGCAGTGAAGACATCCGGCGATACCCTGCTGTCGCTCATCGAGGAAATCCTCGACTTCTCCAAGATCGAATCCGGCAAGCTCGATATCGAGGCGCGGCCGTTCCCGCTTGGCGCCATGATCGAGGACATGGTCGAGTTGCTGGCGCCGCGCGCGCAGGCGAAGCGAATCGAGATCGCATCTTACGTCGACGAGCGGCTGCCCGACCGCGTGATCGGCGACGGCACCCGCCTGCGGCAGGTGCTGATCAATCTTGCGGGCAATGCCGTCAAGTTCACCGAGGAGGGCGGCGTCGCGATCGTCGCAGAACCAGGCATCTGGCCGGGCGACATCACATTCAAGGTGCGCGACACCGGCATCGGGATTGCGCCGGCGGAGCACGCGCGCATCTTCCGCGAATTCGAGCAGGGCGAGAGCGGTGCAGCCAGCGACGGCACCGGACTGGGCCTTGCCATCTCCAGGCAGATTGTGGAGCGCATGGGCGGCGCGATCGCGGTCGAGAGCATGCCCGGTGCCGGCGCGCTGTTCGAGTTCACGATCAATCTTCCGGCTGCCGACGAAATGCCGGCGATGTTTGCTACACCTGACCTCACCGGCCATGCGGTGCTCGTCGTCGCACCGGCGGCGATCGAAGCCACGCTGCTCGCACGCCGGCTGACGCACTGGGGCGCCAGCGTCACGGTCGTTCCCAACGAGCACGCCGCCGCCGCATTGCTGCCGGAACGGACGTGGCACACCCTGCTCGCCGACCATTCGCTGGGCCGCCAGGCGCTCGACACGCTGCTGAGTATCTCCGGGTCCATTGAGCGGCGTCTTGTGCTGATGACACCGGCGGCGCGCGGCGAACTCGACGCGCTGAAGCAGGCCGGCTTCACCGGCTATCTGGTCAAGCCCGTGCGCGCGGTCTCGCTTGCCGCGCAGTTGCAGCCACATGCCGACGGCTTTGCGCGCCCGGAGAGTACGCTGGTCTCATCGCAGCCTGACGCCAGGCGGCATGGTCTCTCGATCCTCGTCGCCGAGGACAACGAGATCAATGCGCTGCTCACACGCGCGCTGCTGAGCAAGCTCCGTCACATCCCCACTCTCACCACCGACGGCGCCGAAACGGTGGCGAGCTTTCTCGCGGCGCGGGCCGCCGGGACGCCATACGATCTGATCCTGATGGACGTGCGCATGGCCGGAATGGACGGGCTGGAAGCCGCCCGCCGCATACGCGCCGCCGAAGCCGCCAATGGCTGGCGGCGCACGCCTATCGTTGCGCTGACCGCCAATGCGCTGCCGGAGCATCGTGACGCCTGCCTCGCGGCCGGGATGGACGGCTTCCTGACCAAGCCGCTCGATCGCGAGCGGCTGCAAGCGGCACTCGCCTGCTACACGGCTGTTCCGCCGATCGCGGCCTAACGGTGGAATCTGTCATAATTCGGTAGCGGCAAACGGCTTTACAACTAACCGGTCCCTGTTCCGATTCGCGCCGATCTCGGCTACCAATATCGGGGGCCGGGAGACTGCGATGCTGGGCAATGCAAGTGCGACTTTGCCGCGACGGCTGATCGACCGTTTCTGGCCGATGCATGGCGGCCTGAATGCCTTCGTCCCGGCGCTGTCCGGCCTGCGCGACTTCTTCCCGGCAGGCACCGGCGTCGCGGCTGAGACGCTTGATACGACGCTAGGCCGGCTTGGTTCGCTGGAAGTCCGGATCGCGCAGACCGCCGCCGAGGTCCGCGAAGCGCAGCGGCTGCGCTATCGCGTCTTCTACGAAGAGGGCTCCGCCGTCGCCGGCGCCAAGACACGATTCCTGCAGCGCGACATCGATGCCTATGACGCGATCTGCGACCATCTGCTGGTGATCGATCATGCGCATGAGAGCGGTACGTCGCCCGTGGTCGGCACCTATCGCCTGCTGCGCCAATGCGTGGCGCAAAAGCATCGCGGATTTTACACCGCAGCGGAATTCGAGATCGACCGGCTGGTCGCGCGGCACCCGTCGCTGAACTTTCTCGAACTCGGCCGCTCCTGCGTGCTGCCGCCCTATCGCAACAAGCGCACCGTCGAACTGCTGTGGCACGGCTGCTGGTCGTATGTGCGGCGCAACGGCTTCGATGTGATGATTGGCTGCGCCAGCCTCGACGGCACCGATCCCGATGCGCTGGCACTGCAGCTTTCGTTCCTGCACCATTTCGCGCGCGCGCCGGAAGACTGGCGCACGCAGGCGGTGGCGCATCGCCATGTCGAGATGAACCGCATGGCGAAGGAGGAGATCGATCCGCGCGCCGCCTTGCGGCTGCTGCCGCCCTTGATCAAGGGCTATCTGCGGCTCGGCGCCTCGATCGGCGATGGCGCGGTGATCGACAGCCAGTTCGGCACCACCGATGTGCTGATCATCCTGCCGGTGTCGGCGCTCAATCCGCGCTATGTCGAGCATTTCGGCGCCGATGCGGAGCGGCATGCGGCGTAGATTCAGAGCCGCCGCAGCGCCACTTCCTCGACCGCGTGGCTTTCGGCTTTCGTCAGGATGAGATCGGCGCGCTGGCGCGTCGGCAGGATGTTCTCGCGCAGGTTGACGAGGTTGATGCGCTCCCAGATGCCGGTCGCCGTTTCCACCGCCTCGGTGTCGGACAGCGTCGAATAGCGGTGGAAATAGGAGAGGGGATCGCGGAAGGCGGTCATGCGCAGCGCCAGGAAGCGATCGACATACCAGCGCTTCAGCACCTCCTCGTCGGCGTCGAGATAGACCGAGAAGTCGAAATAGTCCGACACGAACGGGATCGCTTTTCCGTCCTTGGGCGGCCGGCCGGTCTGCAGCACGTTCAGCCCTTCGACGATCAGAATATCCGGCCGGTCGATCTCGATCCATTCATGCGGCACGACGTCGTAGACGATGTGCGAATAGATCGGCGCGCGCATCGGGGTCTGCCCGGCCTTGATGCCGGAGAGAAAGCGCAGCAATTCCGGCAGGTCGTAGCTTTCCGGAAAGCCCTTCTTCTCCATCAGGCCTTCCTGCTGCAGCACCGCGTTCGGATAGAGAAAGCCGTCGGTGGTGAGCAGATCGACCTTCGGCGTGTTCGGCCAGCGCGCCAGCAGCGCCTGCAGCACGCGCGCGGTGGTCGACTTGCCGACCGCGACGGAGCCTGCGACGCCGATCACGTAAGGCACCTTCGAATCCTCGGTGCGCAGGAATTTCTGCTGCACGCGGAAGAGACGCTGCGATTCGGCGACATACATCGAGAGCAGGCGCGAGAGCGGCAGATAGATCTCTTCCACCTCCGCCATGTCGAGCCGGTCATGCATCGAGCGCAAGGTCGCGACTTCCGATGGCCGCAGCGTCATCGGCGTATCTTCGCGCAGGCCCGCCCATTCCTTGCGCGAGAAGGTCTTGTAGGGCGAGACTTCCGGCTCGATGCGCTTTTCCATGCTCGGCTCTTGCGTTGTCAGTCCGGGCGGCGCGAGGCCTTCTCTTCCAGGCCGGATTGCGCCATGCGCCTTTCCAGTTCGGCTTCGACTTCGGCGAGTTTCACTCCGCGCGCCTGCAGCACCACCAGCAAATGGTAGAGAAGGTCGGCGGTCTCCGCGATCACCTTGCTGCGATCCTCCGCGACCGCGGCGATCACGGTTTCGGCGGCTTCCTCGCCCAGCTTTTTCGCACAATGCGCCACACCCTTGTCCAGCAGCTTGCGGGTGTAGGACACGTCGGCGCTCGCGCTTGCGCGCTCCTGCACGCGGGCTTCGAGGTCGGCGAGGGTGGCGGGTGTCTTGGTGTTCACGGTCGTCAGGTTCCTTCGGCCGGCGGCGTTGTAGCATGATGAAGTTTCCAGCGCGCTCTTTCTTCACCCTCCCCCTTGTGGGGAGGGTGAAGAAAGAGCGAGCCGGGTGGGGGACGCTTCGTGTTTCTCTGAAGGACCCCCACCCCGCCCGCTTTCGCTTCGCTCAAGCGGTCGACCCTCCCCACAAGGGGGAGGGTAAAAAACGGCATGCGTTATCGCCCGTATTCTTTGAGGCGCCGGGCCGCCTTTCTTCCGAAGCTCCGTTCCTTTCCCTTGCCTGGCGCAAGGGCGCGCGGAACGCCGGGCTCTCAGCCTGCCCGCGGCCCTGTGCGACAAAAGCGAAGGTCACACAGGCTTTCAGTCACCACGGAAAGCCGATTCTCCGGCGTTCCGCGCGCGGTGTGAGTGGCTTGCTCTGCGATAACCCCGGAGGACAGACGCCCTGGCACGGGCGGCCAACTTGATATCCTCCGCTGGTGGTCCACGGCCGGTGGGCCGGATCACCGCAGCTTGGGCCTCCGCGCGCCGGGTGTACGTCCTGCACCCCTCACGCGGCCACCGCACCCAGCCCCGCATCTCATGACGCTGATCAGACGCCCCTTGCGTGGGACAGGATGTAAAGGTTTATAATCCTATTAGGAATATTGTCAAGAACGATTTTTCGTCATTTTAGCGTAGAAATTGCCGGCATAGCCGTGCCCTGCTATTCCACCTCCGCATGCCCTTCCTCCCCGCGACCGACATCCTGCTCGCCTTCACGCTGGCCTCGGTGCTGCTGATCCTGACGCCCGGGCCGGACATGACCTTTTTTCTCGGGCAGACGCTGACCGCAGGACGCGCGCGCGGCTTCGCCGCCCTGTTCGGCGCCATGGCCGGATTGTGCGTGCATGCGATGCTGGCGGCTTTCGGGTTGTCGGCGCTGCTTGTCGCGTCGGCCGAGGCGTTCACGATCCTGAAGATCGCCGGCGCCGGCTACCTGCTCTGGCTGGCGCTGCAGGCGATCCGGCATGGCAGCATGCTGACGCTCGCGCGCGGGGACGGACAGCCGCTATCGCTGCGGCGTGTGTTCCTGACCGGCGTCGGCGTCAACCTGCTCAATCCGAAGATCGTGATGTTCTTCCTGACATTCCTGCCGCAATTCGTGTCGGCGTCGGACCCGCACGCAAGTGGCACGCTGCTGTTTCTCGGGCTGTACTTCAACGCTTTGTGCCTGCCGATCTGCATCCCGGTCATCCTGATGGCGGATCGTTTCACCGGCGCGATGCGGCGCTCGCCGCGCATCATGCGCGCCTTCGACTGGATGTTCGCGGGATTGATGGGCGCGTTCGCGGTGCGGCTGCTACTGGCGCGGGGGAATTAGTTTGTAGGGTGGGTTAGGCGCCATAAGGGCGTTCACGCCCGTCTTCGACGGGCTATGGCGCCGTAACCCACCATTGCTGGGCGCGGCCGGTGGGTTACGCGCCTTCGGCGCTAACCCACCCTACGTGCTAACTTCAAGTAATCACGCCACCCCGAGCGGCGCCTTCCACTTGCCGGCGCTGCGGCCGGCGATCAGCCAGTAGACGAAGCCGGCGATGATGCCGGAGGCGAGAACGATCTGCAGGCCGAAGGCGACCGGCGGCATGTCGGTCGTCTCCTCGATCTGCACCGACATGTTGGTGCCGAAATAGGCGAGCGCGCCGATCGCGGCGCCCCCGAGCGCATAATAGAAGATCGAGCGGATATCGAAGGCCTCGGCAATGCCGATCAGCGCCAAAGCCGGCAGGAAGGCATAGGCACCGACGAGGCTCGTGGTGAAGAAGCTGACGAAGAAGAAGGCGAAATGCTCGACCGGGTCGGTGGTGACCGTCACGAAGTCCGGCAGCATCACGCCGACCGCGAGCGCCAGACCGGCGGCGAGGATGGAGATCAGAAGGGCGAAGAGGATGACGAAGAAGCGGAGGAAGAGGGACATAAAATAATTCCTATCGTTGCAACCTGTCTCCGTCATCCTGAGGTGGCCGCGTAGCGGCCCTCGAAGGATGGCGGCCGTCACCCTTCGAGGCTTGCGCTTCGCGCAAGCACCTCAGGGTGACGGAGCAAAGTCAATCCGTCATCGCCATCGCCCGCAGCGCCATGCGCTCGCGCGCCGAGAGCTTTTCCGTTGCGCTCTTCAATTGCCCGCAGGCGGCGAGGATGTCGCGCCCGCGCGGGGTGCGCACCGGCGAGGCATAACCGGCGTTGAACACGACCTCGGAGAATTTCTCGATCTGCTCCCAGTCCGAGCATTCGTATGTCGTGCCCGGCCAGGGATTGAAGGGAATGAGATTGATCTTGGCGGGAATGCCCTTGAGCAGCCGCACCAGTTCCTTCGCGTCGGAGAGCGAATCGTTGACGCCCTTGAGCATCACATATTCGAAGGTGATGCGGCGCGCGTTTGATACGCCCGGATAATTGCGGCACGCCTCGAGCAATTCCCTGATCGGGTATTTGCGGTTGAGCGGCACAAGCTCGTTGCGCAGGTCGTCGCGCACCGCGTGCAGCGAGATCGCCAGCATGCAGGCAATCTCATCGCCGGTGCGCGCGATGTTCGGAACGACGCCGGAGGTGGACAGCGTGATGCGCCGGCGCGAGAGCGACAGGCCCTCGCCGTCGCTTGCGACCAGGAGCGCGTCGCGCACCGCCTCGAAATTGTAGAGCGGCTCGCCCATGCCCATCATCACGATGTTGGAGACGAAGCGCTCGCCCTCGGTCGGCAGGCCCGGACCCTTCGCGTGCTCCTGCCCGAGAAAATCGCCGAGCCGGTCGCGCGCCACCATGATCTGGCCGACGATCTCGCCGGCGGTGAGATTGCGCACCAGCCGCTGCGTGCCGGTGTGGCAGAAGGAGCAGTTCAGCGTGCAGCCGACCTGGCTGGAGACGCAGAGCGTGCCGCGATCGGTTTCGGGAATGTAGACGCACTCGACTTCGTGCGGCCGCTCGCCGGCGGTTTCGCCGGGAAGCCGCAGCAGCCATTTGCGCGTGCCGTCGTTCGAGACCTGCTCGGCGACGATCTCGGGACGCTCGAGCGTGAAATGCTTCTCGAGCTCGCCGCGCAGATCCTTCGACACCGACGTCATGTCGGAAAAATCGCGGGCGCCGCGCACATAGAGCCAGTGCCAGATCTGCTGCGCGCGCATCTTCTGTGCGCGCTCCGGCACGCCGATGCCGCCGAGCATCGCGGCAAGCTCCGCCCGCGACGCGCCGACAAGCGAGGGCTTGTCAGGGGCGACGTAGCGCTCCAGAGGGGTCTTTTCGAGGGTCAGGTCGGCGGCGGTCATGGAAGCCATATAAGGCGCGGTGGCGGCGCGGTCGAGCATTGCCGTGAATGCGCGAAAACCGGCGTTTACCCTCTCCCCTTGTGGGAGAGGGTGGCGAGTTGCGAGCCTAAGCGAGCAACGAGCCGTGTGAGGGGGCAAATCTATCGTCGAGCGAGCGGCTTACCCCTCACCCGGTTCCTCGCTTCGCTCGGAACCACCCTCTCCCACAAGGGGAGAGGGTTTATTACCGGCATTCCTGCGCGGTGCGGTCGAGCGCCTGGGAGATGCCCTTGAGCGAGAAGGTGTCCGTGGTCTTGGTGCCGCGGCCGGATTCGCCCCGAACCGTGACGTCGGCCCCCTTGCGCAGAGCATCGACCAGACGCGCCTCTTCTGCCGCGTTCTTGATCCAGGCGCCGTCATTCTGCGTGTACATGGCGAAGGTCGCCCCGCCGACCTCGACCGCGGCGTCGGAATTCGGCTTGAACGGATAGCCGATGATGACCGAGACCTCTTCCTTGACCTTCTCGGACGGGCGGGTGGAGACGAACAGCCAGGCCGGGTCGCGCGGGCGATTCGGCGGATTGGTGGACGAGGTGGCCGGCTTGGCGAGCGCGAAGCAGACCTTCTTGCCGCCGGGGGAGGCGGTATAGGCGCCCCAGTCGCCATACTGGCCGAGCAGCGTCGCGCCCGCCGTCGGCGACTGGCCGAATGCCACGCCCGCTGCGATTGAAGAGACGGCGACAGCCACGCCAAGCCCGGCTGCAAATGCCGGAAGTTCCCGCAAAAATCTCATGCCCGCACCTTTCGTTCCGGCGAACGCCGAAGCGGCCCCGGTTCGCGAATAATAAGCCAAAATTGGCAATGTGAAGGCGATTTCCACCACAGATTGCCGCAGGGCGCGAGCGTGGTAGGAGAACGCGCGGAAGGAAAAGCCCCTCATGAAAGCGATTCTCTGCCATCGGCCCGGCACGCCCGACGACCTGCAATTCACAGAAATTCCCGATCCCGTGGCCGGACCAGGGGAAGCCGTGGTGAAAATCGCGGCGGCGGCGCTGAACTTCTTCGACACCCTGATCATCGCCGACAAGTATCAGGTGAAACCGGCCTACCCGTTTTCTCCGGCCGCGGAATTCGCAGGCATGGTGGAGAGCGTCGGCGCGGGTGTCAGCGGCGTTGCGCCGGGCGACCGCGTGATGGGCTACATGCGCTACGGCGCGGCGCGCGAGCGCGTCGCGGTGAAGGCAGCGCAGCTTGTGAAGATTCCCGACGGACTCGACTTCGACCGTGCGGCGGGCCTCTCCGTCATCTACGGCACGACGCATTATGCGCTGAAGGATCGCGGACACCTGAAGGCGGGCGAGACGCTGGCGGTGCTCGGTGCGGCGGGCGGCACCGGGCTCTCGGCGGTGGAACTCGGCAAGCTGATGGGCGCGCGCGTCATCGCCTGTGCCTCGACCGACGAGAAATGCGACTTCGCACGCAGGCATGGCGCCGACGAGACGATCAACTATGCGACGCAGGATCTGAAGGCGGAACTCAAGCGGCTGGGCGGCGCGCGCGGCATCGACGTGGTCTACGATCCGATCGGCGGGACTTATTCGGAACCCGCTTTGCGCTCGCTCGGCTGGGAGGGGCGTTTCCTGGTGATCGGATTCGCGGCGGGTGAAATTCCGAAAATCCCGCTCAATCTGGCGCTGCTGAAAAGCTGCGACATTGTCGGCGTGCAATGGGGCGGCTTCACCGAGAAATTCCCGGAGCAGCATTCCGAGAACATGAAGCAGATCGTGCGATGGGTCGCGGACGAAAAACTGTCGGTGCATGTGCACGCGGTGTATCCGCTCGCCGACACGCCGCGCGCGCTGAAGGACATCGCCGCGCGCAAGGTGATGGGCAAGGCGATCATCCGGCCGTAAAGCATGTTGCCACACACTCCGTTCATTCCCGCGAAAGCGGGAATCCAGCATTTCCTGGCTCTGGGTCCCCGCTTTCGCGGGGACGAACGGAGAAGATGCATGAAAGCGAGCTGACACTTGTTTCCGTTTTCCCTGGACCCGCTCTATCTCACGGTCGCGATCGGCGCGATTGTCGGCGGCTTCGTGCAGGGGCTGACCGGCTTCGCGTTCTCGCTGGTGGCGATGTCGATCTGGGCCTGGACGGTGGAGCCCCGGCTTGCCGCGACGCTCGCGGTGTTCGGCGCGCTCACCGGACAGATTGTCGGCGTGTTCTCGGTGCGCCGCGGATTTGACTGGAAGCTGCTGCTGCCGTTTCTCGCCGGCGGCATCGTTGGCATCCCGATTGGAGTCTTTCTCCTGCCGCTGCTCGACGCCAATCTGTTCAAGGCGATGCTTGGGGCGTTGCTGGTGGTCTGGTGCCCGGTGATGCTGGCGGCGCCGCAATTGCCGAATGTCACCTTCGGCGGACGCGCCGCGGACAGCATCGTTGGGCTGATCGGCGGCGTGATGGGCGGCATCGGCGGCCTCGCCGGTGCGATCCCGACCTTGTGGTGCAGCCTGCGCGGGATGAAGAAGGACCACCAGCGCGCGGTGATCCAGAATTTCAATCTCACCACGCTGGCGCTGGCGATGCTTACCTATCTCGTGACCGGCGTGGTCACGGCGGACATGCTGCCCTTCTTCGCCATCGTCGCGCCGGCGATCCTGATCCCGAGCCTGATCGGCGCGCGGCTTTACATCGGCATCAGCGAAGCGGCGTTCCGCGCCATCGTGCTCGGCCTGCTCACGATCGCAGGCGTCGCGCTGCTGGCATCGTCATTGCCGCATTTGCTCGGCCGCTGACGCTCAATCGTCGGAGAGTTTCGCGCGTGCGGCGTCGCGATGCTCGGGGCGGATCGAATCGATGACGAGCTTCATCGCCGCGGCGA
>JAESGM010000517.1_pt1 | contig 27053 bp, 22 predicted proteins | sample 9269721 | NCBI WGS metagenome assembly JAESGM01 (sample SAMN15720920, study PRJNA650825) | algae metagenome | isolation source: Komarekiella atlantica HA4396-MV6 and co-occurring heterotrophs from... | place: USA: Theobald House, Kauai, HI | collected 2009-07-29 | reverse complement strand
CGCGAGCTTCTCCGAAACGATCAGCTGCTTTGTTGTGGCCTCAAGCTGACGATTGGCGAGCTGAAGCTCGCGGGTGCGCTGATCAACGCGCTTGTTCAACTCGTCGTTCCATTCCCGAAGCTGGCGGTCGCGTTCCTGGAGCTGGTCCAGCAAGTTGTCGAGATGGGATGCGACCATTCCAATTTCGTCATTGACGCGATGCAGATATGTCCGGGCGCCCAGATCGCCGCCCTCCACCTTCGAGATCGTGGTGGTCACGCGCTCCAGCGGCCTGAAGATGGATCTCGCCCAACGCAGGAAGATCGGAACGATTGCGGCCGTGATCACAAGAAAGGCGACCGCGATGGTCAGCAACGTCAACAGCTTGGCCTGCGTGAACGGCGCCTCAAGAAAGCCGACATAGAGCATGCCGACGCGCTTGCCGTAGCTGTCCACGATCGGCTCATACGCCGAAATGTACCAGTCATTGACCACGAACGCGCTGTCGAGCCAGGTCTTGCCCTGATCGAGGACGGCGGAGCGCACCGCACCGGACACGCGCGTGCCCAGTGCGCGCCGCCCTTCGAACAGGCGGACATTGGTGCTGATGCGCACGTCATCCAGGAACAGCGTGGCTGTCCCCTGGCTTCCGTCAGGAAGGCTGGCCGCGCGATAGACCAGATCGTTGATCGTATCGATAAAGATAAGGTTTCCGTTCAGCAGCAGGCCCCCGACAAGCGCGGCCGGCTTGCCGTTTCCCATGTTCACGGGACTGGCCGAGTGCACCACCATGCCGCGCGTCTCGACGTCCCGATCCGTGGGAACCGCGTTCGGCGTGGGCACGAGATCCTGCTTTGCGCGCCAGGCAAGCCCGAGCGCAATCTTGGCAAGCTCCTCATTGGCGAATATGTCGATCGCCGTCGACGGCGCGTTCGCCAGGGCTGAGGTTATCACCGGCCAATCGGTGCGGATCGGAGATGACGCCAGTTCAGGGGCCGATCCGACCACGCGTCCATCCGCACCAACAAGATAGAGAAAGTCCAGCGCCAGCACCTCCCGGTTCTTTTCGAGCAGGGCGGTCAAGTCCGCGGCGCCTCCCTTTACAATCGCATCACGAAACTGGGCGGACTGGCCAAGCGCCTTGATGTGCTCGCCGGTATATTCGAGGATGCGCGCCAGATACTGATGGGCAATGGTGAGATCGCCATTGACCTTCGAGATCAGCATGGCGTTCAGCCTGTCGTTCCATCGAACGAACGTGATCCCGAGCAGAAGCGGCAGGATCACCAGCATCGGAAGCAAGGCGATCGCGAGGAGCCGGAACCGGACCGAGCGTCCTTGAATTCCCGGTGATGATCCAGGCAGCCTAGACATTCCATAACACGCATTTGCGGTCGATGGTCTTGCGCGAAATCCCCAGCCGACGAGCCGCTTCGTCTCTGTTGCCACTGGTTTCCTTCAGTACGGCAAGAATGTAGCGCCGCTCCATCTCTGCAAGGCTGTCGACGGCCTCATGGCCGCTTGCGGCGGGCTGCCCGCCGAAATCATCGGGAAATGCGCCGAGGATCAGCGTGCGCTCGATCAGGTTCCTCAACTCCCGCACGTTTCCCGGCCAGTCGTATTTCGACAGCGCCGCCCTGACGGGATCGTCAATGACCACTTGCGGCATGCCAAGTTGCTGGGAGAGCTTTTTCATGAACAGGGTCGCCAGTTCCTGCACATCGTCCTCCCGATCCTTGAGTGGCGGCAGGCGGATCTGCATCACGTTGATGCGGAAGAACAGGTCTGGACGGAAACGCCCTTTCTCGATTTCCTTCTCAAGTTCGACGTTGGTGGCGAATACAAACCGCAGGTCGATTGGCACCTCGCGCTCTGAACCAACCGGCCGCACGCGCCGGTCTTCCAGGACGCGCAGCAGCTTGCTCTGCATGGCCAGCGGCAATTCACCGATCTCGTCGAGGAACAGGGTTCCGCCCTGTGCGTGCGTGAACAGTCCCTCGCGATTTCCTTTTGCTCCGGTGAATGCGCCCTCCAGATGCCCGAAAAATTCCGATTCCATCATGTCCGGGGGAATGGCTGCGCAATTGACCGGGACAAACGGCTTGTCGGCCCGGTCGGAGAGCGAGTGCAGCATACGCGCCGCCACCTCCTTGCCCGTCCCCGACTGGCCGGTCAGCAGGACCGACGTCGGCAACGGCGCGACACGTGCCAGCGTCTCGCGCACGCGGCGGATCGCCGACGATTCGCCGATGAGCCGGTCCCGCAGCAGGACGTGATCCGAGGTCGATCGCAGTTCGTAACGCAGCACGTAGTTTTCTCGCTGCAGCTTGCTGCGATGAAGGCATCTCGCAACCGCATTCAGGATCTGGTTGGAGCGGAAGGGCTTGAGCACGAAGTCCACGGCGCCGGCCTGTAGCGCGCGAATCGCCGTCTCCAGATCGGCAAAGGCCGTCATCAGGATGGCGTCGGCGAAAAAACCGATCGTGCGCTGTTCGGCGAGCCAGTCGACGCCGTGCCTGCCAGGCATGACGTTGTCGAGAATGACGACATCGAAGTAATTGGCATCGAGTTTGCGCGAAGCTTCCTCGGTATCGGCGGCTTCCTCGATGCGCTTGCAACGCGGTCCGAGTGTCCGCACCAGAAAATTGCGCATGCCCGGCTCATCATCGATGACAAGAATCGATGCCTGCGCCAGCCACGGTCCGAATTCCGGGTCGCCCGGCGTATCGTGCCTGCGACGTGCCAATTCCCCCCGCACGCGGTTCCCTTTTCTGGTTGCGCGCAAACGAACCGGCATGCGCCGGCTTTCTGGTTTTTTATGAATTCAATTCTGACATGCTGCTGGCCGCTTTGGCTACAGCCTGTCGATCAGCACTTTGGATCGATTACAAACAATCGATTAGTTTAGCCTATCCTGGGCGCGGAGTGTCAGGGCGCGAAACGAATCTGGCCGGCCATCGAGATGTCGTAGCCGCCTGCTGCGTCGGCGCGCTGCTGCATTGCCGGCGTCTTCAGAAAGGCAAAGAAGGCTTGCAGCGGCGGGCGCACATACTCGCTTCGTCGGACGACAAGATCGAACCTCTCCCACGCCATCGGGACGAAATCCAGACCCGCGGCCACGGCAACGCTGCGGCTCGCGACACCACAATCGGCACGCCCCGTCTGAATCGCTTCCGCGATATCCGGGCCGGTCGGACACACGGGCATAACCGCGTTCAGTTTCGAGACGTCGTATTTCTCCCGCGCCAGCAGCGATTCCAGCAGCAACTGGGCGCCCGCCCCGGCCGGGCGCACCGCGACACACACGTCCTTCGTGACAAGATCGCGAATTCCCGAAAACCCCAGCGGATTGCCCTTTGCGACGACAATGCCCTGCTCCCGCCGCGCAAACCCGACCAGCATCGCATCGCTCAGCGCAGGCTCACTGCACATCACCGCGACATTCTCGTCGCTGTCGTCGCTGAAGGCATGCAGATGAATGGCGGCGGCGACCACAAGGCCATCGGCGTACCGCTGCAGGCCGGCCGCACTGCCTTCGGCCAGATAGGCGATACCCGATTTGCTCTCCCGCAGCGCCCATTCGAGCAAAGGATCGTGGCTGCCCCCGACCACAGGCAGGGCTTCCTGCGCCGCCGGCTTGTCGGCCCGCGACGCGCTGTGAACCAGGCGAAGCCGAGGATAGGAGGATTGCATGGCCTTTGCCGCGTTTGCCTGTCACGCAGTTTGCAAACACCGCAAAGGAAGGCAAGCGTGCTTATGCGCTTTGCCGCGCTGCGTCCCTGAGCTGCGTAATGGCCGCGCGGACATCCGGATCGAGGCCTTTCCCGCCACCGTCCAGATGCGCGAAGATCGCATTGCGCATGCGCGGGTCCCAGAACTTCCTGATGTGTTCGGCTATGCCGGGAACTGCCTGGTCCGGCCCCTGGCTGGTGAAGAACTTGCCGATCTGGTTCGCCATATAGACCAGCTTGTCGGTGTTTTTATCATGCGACATTGACTTCACGCGACCTGGCGGTCGCGTCCTCATGAATACGTGCGGGATGCGTGAAGACCTCGAAGCCATCGTCGCGCGCGACGGCAACCAAGGTGATGCCCGCAGCCTCAGCCGTCCGCACGGCCAGCGCCGTCGGCGCCGACACGGCGACGATAATGGGCGCGCCGATCACGGCTGTTTTTTGCACCATTTCGACCGACACGCGGCTGGTGACGATCACCATACCGGATTTCCCGGAGCGGCCCGCGCGGGCCAGCGCACCGCCGAGCTTGTCGAGCGCGTTGTGGCGGCCGACATCTTCGCGCAATGCCAGTATGCCGTAAGCCGGCTCCCAAAAAGCGGCGGCATGCACCGCACGCGTCTGCCGGTTCAGGTCCTGCAAAGCCGGCACGGCCGCCAAGGCCTGCATGATCTGTTCGGGCGAGACCGTCCGGCCGTTGTCCGCGACCTGCGGCGTCGGCCGCATGGCTTCAGAGAGGCTTTCCAACCCGCACAGGCCGCAGCCGGTCGGACCGGCAATATGGCGGCGCCGCTCGCTCAATTGCTGCGAATGCGCGTCGCCAAGCCACATGCGCAGTTCGACGCCATCCTCGTGCTCGACGATGTCGAGCGAGGCGATATCCGCCGGCGAGGCAATGATGCCTTCATGCAGGCTGAAGCCGCATGCGAAATCCTCCAGATTCTGCGGCGAGGCCATCATCACCGCATAGGAGCCGCCGTTATAGGTGAAGGCGATGGCCACCTCTTCCGGGATCGCGCGCATGCCGCTGGCCGAACCGCTGGCGGCTCGCCACGACAGCCGCGGGACAATCGAGACCGGCTGCATCGTCCTACTCCGCAGCTTCCAGCGGTTCGATACGGCGGCTCTGGCGCGAGAACTCTTCATACTCTTCCTGCCAGCGCGTCGGTCCGTTGGACGGCGCGATCTGGACCGCGGTCACCTTGTATTCGGGGCAGTTGGTGGCCCAGTCCGAGAAATCGGTCGTAATGACGTTGGCCTGCGTATCGGGGTGATGGAATGTCGTATAGACCACACCCGGCGCCACGCGATCGGTGATCTCCGCGCGCAGCGTTGTTTCACCGGCCCGGCTCTGCAGCTTCACCCAGCTTCCATTCGTGATGCCGCGCTGCTCGGCATCGTGCGGATGGATCTCAAGCAGGTCCTCCGGGTGCCACGCCGTGTTGTCGGTGCGGCGGGTTTGCGCGCCGACATTGTAGTGCGACAGGATGCGTCCGGTCGTGAGCAAGAGCGGGAAGCGCGGGCCGGTCTTCTCGTCGGTCGCGACATATTCGGTGACGATGAACTTGCCCTTGCCGCGCACAAAGCCGTTGATGTGCATGATCGGCGATCCTTCCGGCGCCTTGTCGTTGCACGGCCACTGCACCGATCCGCGATCGTCCAGCATCTTGTAGGAGACGTTGGCGAAGCCCGGCGTCAGGCGTGCGATCTCGTCCATGATCTCGGACGGATGATTATAGTGCATCTCGTAACCCAGCGCCTTGGAGAGCATCAGCGTGATCTCCCAGTCGCCGTAGCCGTTCTTGGGTGACATCGCCTTGCGCACGCGCTGGATGCGGCGCTCCGCATTGGTGAAAGTTCCGTCCTTCTCGAGGAAGGTCGAGCCTGGCAGGAACACATGCGCGAAGCGCGCGGTCTCGTTCAGGAACAGGTCCTGCACGACGACGCATTCCATCGCTTCGAGCCCGGCGGACACGTGTTTTGTGTCGGGATCGGACTGAAGGATATCCTCGCCCTGGATATAGATCCCCTTGAATGTGCCCTCGACCGCGGCGTCGAGCATGTTGGGAATGCGCAGGCCAGGCTCACGGTCCAAGATAACGTTCCAGTCCTTCTCGAACAGCTGGCGCGGCTCGTCGAGCGAGATGTGGCGGTAGCCCGCGAGTTCGTGCGGGAACGAGCCCATGTCGCAGGCGCCCTGAACGTTGTTCTGGCCGCGCAGCGGATTTACGCCGACGCCATCGCGCCCGATATTGCCGGTCGCCATCGCGAGGTTGGCAATCGCCATGACTGTGGTCGAGCCCTGCGAATGCTCGGTGACGCCGAGGCCGTAATAGATCGCGCCGTTGCCTCCCGTCGCGTAAAGCCGCGCCGCGCTGCGGATCGTTTCGGCGGGAACGCCGGAAATCTTCGCAACGGTTTCAGGCGAGTTCTGCGGCAGCGACACGAATTCCGCCCAGTGCTGGAACTCCTCCCAGTCGCAGCGCTCGCGAATGAACGTCTCGTCGTAGAGGCCTTCGGTGACGATCACATGCGCCAGCGAAGTGACCACCGCGACATTGGTGCCCGGCCGCAAGGCCAGATGGAAATCCGCCTCGATATGCGCGGACTTCACCATCTCGGTGCGGCGCGGATCGATCACGATCAGCTTGGCCCCCTGGCGCAGTCGCTTCTTCATCCGCGACGCGAACACAGGATGCGCCGAGGCGGGATTGGCACCGATAACCAATACAACATCGGTGTGCTCGACCGAATCGAAGTTCTGCGTGCCGGCCGACGTGCCATAGGCCTGACCAAGGCCGTAACCAGTGGGCGAATGGCAGACCCGCGCACAGGTATCGACATTGTTGTTGCCAAAGCCGGCGCGGATCAGCTTCTGCACCAGAAAGGTTTCTTCGTTGGTGCAGCGCGACGATGTGATGCCGCCGACGGCGTTCTTGCCGTATTTCGCCTGGATGCGCTTGAACTCGGAGGCGGCATAGTTGATCGCCTCCTCCCAGCTCACTTCCTTCCAAGGATCCTTCACGTCCGTGCGGATCATCGGCTTGAGGATGCGCTCCTTGTGCGTAGCATAGCCCCAGGCAAAGCGGCCCTTCACGCAGGAATGGCCGCGGTTCGCCTCGCCGTCCTTGTAGGGCACCATGCGGACGACCTCCTCGCCGCGCATCTCGGCCTTGAAGGCACAGCCCACGCCGCAATAGGCGCAGGTGGTCACCACGGAATGTTCCGGCTTGCCGATTTCGATGACCTTCTTTTCGTTGAGCGTCGCCGTCGGACAGGCCTGCACGCAGGCGCCGCAGGACACACATTCCGAACCGAGGAAGCTTTCGTTCATGCCCGGCGAGACGCGGCTGTCAAAGCCGCGGCCGGAGATGGTCAGCGCGAAGGTGCCCTGCACTTCCTCACAGGCCCGCACGCAGCGCGAGCAGACGATGCATTTTGAGGGATCATAGGTGAAGTAAGGATTCGACTCGTCCTTCGGCAGCCAGTTCAGGTTGATGCCGCCCTTGGTCTCGGCGAAGACGTGGTTCTCGCCTTCATAGCCATAACGCACGTCGCGCAGGCCGATCGCACCGGCCATGTCCTGCAATTCGCAATCGCCGTTGGCCGAGCAGGTCAGGCAGTCGAGCGGATGGTCGGAGATGTACAGCTCCATCACGCCCTTGCGCAGCTGCGCGAGGCGCTGGGTCTGCGTCTTCACCACCATGCCGGGCATGACCGGCGTGGTGCAGGACGCCGGCGTGCCGGCACGGCCCTCGATCTCGACCAGGCACAGGCGGCAGGAACCGTAGGACTCCAGCATGTCGGCGGCGCAGAGTTTCGGGATCTGCGTGCCCATCTCCATCGCCGCGCGCATGATGGAGGTGCCTTCCGGCACCGAGATTGTCTGGCCGTCGATGGTCAGCTCGACTGTCTTCTCCGAACGAGAGCGTGGCGTGCCGTAATCGGTCTCATGAACGAGTGACATGTGATGTCTCCTTCATTCCGCGGCTTGCAGATGCGTAGGCGCCGCGCCGAAATCCTCGGGGAAATGGGTGAGCGCGCTCATGACCGGATACGGCGTGAAGCCGCCCAGCGCGCAGAGCGAGCCGAACTTCATGGTGTTGCAAAGGTCTTCCAGCACGGCGAGATTCTCGGCGCGCTTTTCGTTCTTCATGATGCGGTCGAGCGTCTCGACGCCACGCGTCGAACCAATGCGGCAGGGCGTGCACTTTCCACAGGATTCGATGGAGCAGAACTCCATCGCGAAGCGCGCCTGCTTCACCATATCGACGGTGTCGTCGAACACCACGATGCCGCCGTGACCGATCAGGCCGTCGCGCGCGGCGAAGGCTTCGTAATCGAACGGCGTGTCAAATAACGCAGGCGGAAAATATGCGCCAAGCGGTCCGCCGACCTGCACGGCGCGCACGGGACGCCCGCTGGCCGTGCCGCCGCCGATCTCGTTCACGAGTTCGCCGAGCGTAATGCCGAAGGCAACCTCATAAACACCGCCATGCTTGACATTACCGGCAAGCTGGATCGGCATCGTGCCGCGCGAGCGGCCCATGCCAAAATCTTTGTAATACGCGCCGCCCTTGTGCATGACGACTGGCACGCTCGCGAGCGAAAGCACGTTGTTGATGATCGTCGGCTTACCAAACAGACCCTTGTGTGCTGGCAGCGGCGGCTTGGCACGCACAAGACCGCGCTTGCCTTCCAGACTTTCCAGCAACGACGTCTCCTCGCCGCAGACATAGGCACCCGCACCCGAGCGCACTTCCAGTTCGAACGCAAAAGGCGAACCGGCGATGTTCTTTCCCAGCATGCCGCCACGCTTCGCTGCCCTGATCGCATCATTCAGCACCGCGATGGCGAGCGGATATTCCGAACGGCAATAGATGTAGCCTCTGCTCGCGCCGACGGCGATGCCGGCAATTGTCATGCCCTCGATCAGGACGAAGGGATCGCCTTCCATGATCATGCGGTCGGCGAAGGTGCCGCTGTCGCCTTCGTCCGCATTGCAGACGATGCATTTCTGATCGGCTTTCGCGTCGGCGACCGTCTTCCACTTGATGCCGGTCGGGAAGCCCGCCCCGCCGCGGCCGCGCAGGCCGGACTCGGTCACTTCAGCGACGATGCCGGCGGGATTGGCAAGCGCCCTTTCCAGGCCCTTGTAGCCGTCATGCGCCTTGTAATCGTCGAGCGAGCGCGGATCGACGATGCCGCAGCGCGCGAAGGTAAGACGTGTCTGGCTCTTCAGCCACGGAATTTCATCGGTGACGCCGTGGCACAGCTTGTGTGCACCGCCATCCGCCAGCATCGCCTCGAGAACGGAGGCGACATCGCCCTCTTCCACCGGACCATAGGCAATGCGGCCTCTCAGCGTTTCGACCTCGATCAGCGGCTCAAGCCAGTGCAGGCCGCGCGAGCCATTGCGGATGATGGTGACATCCACCTTCTTCTTCGCGGCCATGGTTTCGATCGCGGTGACGATATCGTCGGCGCCACAGGCGACAGCCGCAGAATCTCCGGGAATATAGATGCGAAGGCTCATCGATCGACCTCCGCAAGCATCCTGTCGATCTTCTTCTCGGTCAGGCGGCCAACCAGCTTGCCGTCCAGCATCGCCGACGGCGCGGTCGAGCACAGGCCGAGGCAATAGACGGCTTCGATGGTGACGCGGCCGTCAGCCGTCGTGTCGCCCAGCTTGACGCCAAGCCGCGATTCCGCATGCGCAATCAGGCTATCGCATCCGCAAGACTGGCACGCCTCCGCACGACAGACTTTCAAGACATGTCGGCCGGCCGGTTCGCGGCGAAAATCGTGATAGAAGGTGATGACGCCATGCACTTCCGCGCGCGACAGATTCAGCGCTTCGGCGATGACTGGCGCAGCAGCTTCCGGCACGTGGCCGAACGTTTCCTGGAATTCATGCAGGATCGGCAGGAGCGGGCCTTCGCGGTTCTTGAAGTCCGCGATGATGCTTTGCGCGCGCTCGGTGGTCCACGATTCAAAGGCCTGCACGATACGACCACTCCTCAGATCAGAATGGTCAAAAACTGATCGAGAAAGCTTGATGAATCAATACAGTGGGACAGATGGGGCGATCAGCATTCCTGATCGTAAGGAACGATCCAAATTTCAGATCGACCGATCAGGTTTTCAAAAAATGAGGCTCCTGCTGCGCGGACAGCCTTACGCCGCGACCTGCTGCGCCAGCACCTTTGCAAGCTGCTTTGCCTCGGTGATCAATGCCCCGATCAGCGGCGTCGTCTTGTCCCGGTCCGACACGACAAGCCCGACCGCATGTGTCGCCGCCGGCTCGACAATTGGGATGGCGCGCACGCTGTCTGTCAGCCCCAGCGTATCGGCGAGCTTGGCCGGCATGATGCTCGCCCACTGCCCCGTGCGGACATGGGCGAACAGCACGATCATCGAATTCGATTCCAGCGTTGGCGACGGCTCGGAGCCGGCCGCGCGCAGCAATCCGTCGATGATGCGGCGATTCTGCATCGTCGGCGTCAGCAGGCAGAGTGGGACCTGACCGACCTCCGCCCAGGTGACCTGGTCCCGGTTGCCGAGCACTCCATTCGGCGACGTCAGCAGACGATACTCCTCTTGATAAAGAGGAATGGCGTTCACGCGATTGAGCGGCTCGTTGTCGAGATAGGTGATGCCCGCATCAACCTCGAGATTGTCAATCAGGCTCAGCACTTCCACCGATGTGTGCGACAGGATGCTGAATTTCACGTCAGGATGCTTCGCGCGATAGGGTGTGGTCAGCATCGCGCTCATCGCCAGAGCCGTCGGAATGGCCGCGATGCGCAGATGCCCCGCGAGTCCACGCTTGAGGGCATCGACTTCCTGATGCATGGCACGCGTATCGGCGATGATCCGGCGCGCCCATTCCAGCACGCGCTCTCCTTCCGGCGTGAAACCGCGGAAGCGCGAGCCGCGATGCACCAGCAGCACGCCGAAGGATTCTTCGAGGCTTTTTACGGCGGCTGAGAGCGAGGGCTGACTGATGCCGCAACTTTCGGCGGCCCTGCCGAAATGCTGCTCGCGCGCCAAGGCAATGAAAAATTCGAGCTTGTCGATCATCAGGATCCGTCAACTCTCAAAATACGGAGAAACACCCATAGAGCAATATCTTAGCTTAACAAGCTGCGACAGATAATCAGCCAATCGGTTTATTCAATGAAGGTCATAGCCTCTGGCTATAAGAGCGTGGAGCTCGTGATTTGAAGTTTGAGGCAGTCATTCCGAAATCTGTCATCCTCCGAATGGAGGACAGCAACCTGACCCGCGCTTCCTGCATCTACCGATTGGAGATCAGCGCACTACACCCCGCACCGCTCAGTCTGATACGTGCCAGTCTCCGCCCCAATTCTCTCCAAAACGGGAGTCTGTGCCGCGTTGTGCAGAGACGGCGGGGCGATTTCGGGCGAGGTTCGCCCTCTCTCTAACGCAGAGACCGAAGTGACACCGAATATCCGCCGAATTCGCCGCGGAAACCGCCACTATTATTGAGAGCCGCTGACCGCGCCGAAACCGGCGCGCACTGGCTGGCTGGGACCGCAGTCAGATACGCGCCCCGCTCCACCCTAACTCCCTGCGAACAGGGATTTTGCAGGGAATTTCGGCAAATCGGCCGCCAACAGAGCGGAATACGGAGCAATAGTGACGAGCTCTCAAGGTCTTACAGCTGAAATCCCTGCACGATAAAACAGGGAAGTTTCGGTCTACTGCAGGGAAGCCATCACAGAAAGCAGGGATCCGACCTTTGGCCTTGCGCCGCACGGATATCAATCAACGTTTTCCAATGTACGCTTCGATCACTTGCGGATCGGACAGCACCGTCTCAGGCAATCCATAGGCCAATTCCTTGCCGTAATGCAAAACCAGCACCTTGTCGGCCAGATCGCGCACGAGCTGCATGTCATGCTCGATCCAGATCATGGTCGGCGAGAATTCATGCCGCACGCGCAGAAGGTAACGCGCGAGGTCTTCCTTTTCCTGCCGGTTGAGACCGGCCGATGGTTCGTCGAGGAGCAGGAGGCGCGGCTCCGCCGCAAAGGCGCGCGCCAAGCCGATCAGCTTCTGGATGCCATAAGGCAGATCGCCGACCACCTGCTTGCGGTAAGGCTCAAGCTCGAAAAATTCGATGACTGCTTCGACCTTTTCCCGCTGTGCCAATTCCCATAAGCGGGATTTGCCGAAGAACAGTCCCGCGCCAAACAGACCGTAGTCGAGCGCCCCATGGCGCCCGAGCAAAAGGTTTTCCAGCGTCGTCAGCTGCGGAAATAATTCGTTGTGTTGAAACGTCCGGGCGATGCCCCGCTTGGCGGCGCGGTGCGCAGGTTCCTGGGTGATATCCGCCTCTTCAAACACGATACGCCCTTCGCTCGCCCGATAGGCACCGGTGATGCAGTTCAGCAGGCTGGTCTTACCTGCTCCATTCGGACCGACGATCGCCAAAAGTTCACTCTTTTGCGTTCCGAAGGAGACATCATTCAGCGCGACGATGCCGCCGAAGCGCAAAGAGACCTTGTCGACGTGAAGAAGCGCGCTCATCCCCACCACCTGCGGCTGCGGCGATACTGCTTCACTTTGCGATAGCTGACGCGACCGGAATCACTTGAGCCGAGATAGAATTCCTGCACGTCCCTGTGATTGTGAAGCTTGTCCGGAGTGCCCTCATACACGATGCGGCCGCCCTCCATGATGTAGCCGTAGTCGGCGATCTCCAATGCGGACAAAGCGTCCTGCTCGATCAACAATATGGAGATACCGAATTCGGTGCGCAGCCGGCTGAGCTGCTGCATCAGTTCCTGCACGAGATGTGGCGCAAGGCCGAGCGACAATTCGTCCACAAGCAGAAGTTTGGGTTCGCACAGGATGCCCTGTGCAATCGCGAGCATCTGTCGCTCGCCGCCGCTGAGATAGCCTGCGATCTGGTCCTTGCGAGACGCGATACGCGGAAAAATATCGAACAGGCGCTCAACCTTGCGCCGCCATTCCGCGCCAGTTCCGCCGCCACCATGCGATAGCCGCAGGTTGTCCCAGATCGTCAGGGTCTCGAAAATCTTTCGCCGTTCGGGCACAAGAACGATGCCCATACGCGCGATCCTGTAAGGCGGCATGTCGAGCACTGACTGGCCATTGAAACGGATGGTTCCTTTCTTGATCTCTGCATCGTCCACTGGCAGGAATCCGGAAATCGCGCGGACTGTGGTGCTCTTCCCGGCCCCGTTCGTGCCCAGCAACGCAACAATGCTGTTGTCCGGCACTTTGAGAGAAACGCCCTGCACCGCCACAATCACCCGGCTATAGGTGACTTCGAGATTCTCGACGTCTAGCATGGCTGACGCCGACGCTTGCGTGGATTGGATTTCCGCATTCGTCTGCACGGTCATGACTCCCACGACCGGTATTTGAATGGCCAAAGCTGAAAGTAAAATCGTATCCGCGCCCAGAGGCCGGCGAGGCCGCGCGGTTCGAGAATGAGAAAGAGCAACATGATCAGGCCGAACAGGCCGGTCTGAAGTTCGAAAACCCGGCTCCCCAATGCTCCTAGAAGGGGCGTTGCTTCGACCGCGTACGTGATCAGATGCGGCAGGACGATCACGAAGATCGCACCGAGGATGCAGCCGAGGATCGAACCCAGACCGCCAATAATGACCATGGCGAGATACTGGATCAGCATGTGGAAATCGAAAGCCTCCACGGAAACAAACGCGGTGTGAAAAGCCCAGAGCGCGCCGGAGAAGCAGGTCAGCGCCGTGCTGGCGCTGAATGCGAGCAATTTATAGAGCGGCGCATTGATGCCGAGCGATTCCGCCGAGATGTCGCGGTGATGGATCGCCATCCAGGCGCGGCCATAGGCCGAGCGCAGCCAGTTCACGTTCAGCAGCACAACGCCGAGCGCAACCGGGAGCAGCGCGTAAAACCACATTCGTTCAGATTGGATCGTCAATCCAAACACGCCCGCCGGTGGCATGGTGAACCCGGCGCCATAGCTGATTGCGGCCTGATACTGGCCAAGGCCGACGACGATCACGAAATAGGCCGCCAGCGTGCTGACCGCGAGATAAAGGCCCTTGAGCCGCAATGCCGGCAGACCAACGAGCACGCCCAGGATGGCGCCGACGAATGAGGCCGCGAGCAGACACACCAGGATCGGCGCGTCAAAATGCGTGACCAGCGCCGCAGCAGTGAATGCGCCGGCGGCGATGAAGCCGGCGTGACCGAGCGAAATCTGCCCGGTCGTCCCCATCAGGAGATTGAGCGCGAGCGCACCGATGATGGCGATGAAGGCCTGGTTGGCGATGCCGGTCCAGAAGTTTGTCAGAAGAAACGGCAACGACAGGGCTGCAGCCAACCCGACCAAAGCCCAGAAGCGGACAAAACCTGAATCCAGAAGCCGCATATCGCGCCGATATGTGGTGCGCAGCGTGCTTGGCAGATGCGTGAACAGACTCATATGCGTTCAAGCTCCTCGCGCGAACCGAAAATGCCCCAGGGCCTGATCCAGAGCGCGACCAGAAGTACGAGGAAGGGAGCCGCCATTGCGACCTGAGGCGCAATGTAACGTGAGGCCAACACTTCGGCCGCAGCCACAATCAGCGCACCGATAGTGATGCCTTTCAGACTGTCCATGCCGCCGATCAAGGCCGGGGCAAAACCGGCGAGCCCCACATACCAGATGTCCGGCCCGAGCCTCACCTTCAACGCGAAGAAGATGCCGGCGACCGTCGCCATCACGGTCGCCGCCGCCCAGGACAGCGCATTGATGGAGTGAATATTGATGCCGCGCTGCGCGGCCAGCAACGCGTTCTCGGCAACGCCGCGCATTTCGACGCCGATTGAGGCGCGTTGCAGCAGGATCGGGAAGCCCGCCATGGCAACAATGGCCGCAGCGATGATTCCAACATCGATCCCGCTGATGCTGAGTCCTGCGAACAGCTCGATGGGCTTTCCGAGCTGACCGAGATATTCGCCCGGATAGCGCGTTTGCCCGGACCAGATCGACGTGGTGATCGAGCGCAGCAGAATTCCAAGCGCAATTGTCGCCAGCACGCCTACCGCGACCGGATAGCCAGCAAGCGGCCGCATCACCCCGAAATAGATGAGCGCGCCCATCGTCGCCGCGCCTGCGAGCCCGGCGACGATGGAGACCGGCAGATTGCCCCCGGTGACGAGCAAGGTCTGAAGGAAAAGAAAGGCGCCGAAGACCATGAGATCTCCGTGCGCCAGGTTGAGAACCCGCGTGGCACGATAGATCAGCACATATCCCATGCCGAGCAAGGCATAGAAACTTGCCTGAATGAGAATGACGAGCAGAAGACTCATGACGCAGGTTCCAGGGAGATCGAGAAATCAGTCGAGCACTTTGACAGTGGCAAGCGTGCCAGCCTTCACCCGCGCCCAATCGGCGATGCGTTTCACCGAGGAGGTCTTCGGATCCCAGGCATAGGCGGTAAAGCTCGCAGGGCGCGTGTGATCCTCCTTGGTCCATTTCACAGGATCGGGATAGATGCCGGCAGTCTCGACGCTGACGGCATTAAGCGCGTCGAGCAGTTTCTCGCGCGTGCAGCCCGCCCCACATTGCTTGAGGGCCGACTCCAGGATCATGCCGCTCGCCCAGCCGAGGCTGAGGGTATCGACAGGCAAGTTGACGCCGTATTTCTTGGCGGCCGCTTCGATCTCGCCGAATACCGGCAGCTTCTCAACAGTGAAGGCGTATTCCGGGCTCATGACCAGCTTCGGGTCCTTCAACTGGCGCAGCGTGTCTTCGGCATCGCCGCTGTGGTTATGCACGAACCAGCCGTTCCAGCCCTGCCGGCGGAGCGCACCCAGCATTTGCACGGCAGTCGTCACCGGCGCCCAGCTCGTGACGTAGTTGGCACCGCTTGCGACGATGCGCGAAGCCGCACCACTGACGTCGGCCGCGGCCGGCGGGATTGCCTGTTTGTCAACCACTTTCACGCCGAGATTGGCCGCCAGCCGCTCCATATTGTCGATGCCCTGACGGCTGATCGGGATATCCGCAGCAACAAGCGCCAGCTTCAGGTCATCCTTGTTCTTGTCTGCCAGCGCCTTCACCAGCGGCACCTGCCAATAGCCGGCCGTATTGGGATCCGACGTGCTGCCACCGCAGAAAACATACGGACTGGTGCCCGCATTCGCCGCTGTGGCCGGACACACCGCCTGCCCCAGCAGCAGAACCGGAGTCTTCGTCCGGGTGGCCGACTGGAACATCGGCGCATAGGTGGACGACAAACTCATCAGCGCAACGGCGATCACGCCGTCATCGTCCATCAGACGCTTGGCGTTGTTCGCGGCTTCACTCGGCGCCGCCTTGTCGTCGAGCAGAACGAAATCGATCTTGTTGCCGTTGACGCCGCCCTTATCGTTGAGCTGACGCAGATAAGTGCGGAAGCCCTCGATATGCGGCAGATAGCTCGGTGAAGCCGGCCCGGTGGCAGCACCTGAAATGCCGATCTTGTAGGTGGATTGCGCCGGGGCTTGTGTCGTCATGCCAATCGCCGCGGCCAGAACTGCAAGCGGCAAAGCTGCAAACATGCCAGAGTTTCTCATAGTCTCTTTCTCCCTCATGGACTCATTGAACCAGTTGGCGGCTGATGCGCCGCTCTTCGTCGTCGCTGTACATCTGATCGATGAGATGGCCGAAATGCTTTTGCAGGAGGCTGCGTTTGATCTTGCGGGTTGGCGTGACCGCTTCACCTTCGACCTCGGGATCGAGCTCGCGATCAAGTATGCGAAAGACCTTGACCTGCTCGACGCGGCCGAGCTGCCCATTGCCGCGCTTCACTTCCTGCTCGATCAGGCGATAGATTTCAGCATTGGTCACAAGCGAATGGTAGCTCGTGTAGGAAACACTGTTGGCGCGCGCCCATTCGGACACGGTTCCAACATCGATCTCGATGAGCGCGCTGAGGTACTTGCGGCCTTCGCCGATAACACTCGCCTCACTGATATAAGGGCTCGATTTCAGCGCCGTCTCGATGCGGCTCGGGCTGACATTCTTGCCGCCGGCGGTGATGACGATGTCCTTCTTGCGATCGACGATCCACAACTGGCCCCGCTCGTCGATCATGCCGACGTCGCCGGTATGGATGCCGTCGGGCTGCAGCACCTCGGCCGACGCCTTCTCGTCACCCCAATAGCCGGCGAAACAGCCGGGCGTGCGTCCGATGATTTCGTCATCCGCGTCGAGCCGCACGTCCGCGCCTGGATACGGAACGCCGACCGATCCCGGCTTTGGAAACGAATCGACCTGCGCCGTGAGCACGCCGCCTTCGGTCTGGCCAAACAGGTTTTTGAGATTGACCCCCCAGACCTGCCACAGCGCCTGTACCTCGCTGGGCAGCGGCGCACCTGCGGACAAGGCAATCCGCACCTTGTGCAGCCCCAGCTTTTTCAGCATGCGATTGAAAACAGTAATGCGTGCGAGCCAATACAAAATCCCCAGGCCGAACGTCGCATCTCCATTCCACCGCCGCTGCCGGTAGGCCCGCGCAACCTGCATTGCGGCGTTATAGCTGACGCGTTTCAACGCGCTGCTGTTCTCGATGCCGACGATGATGCGCGACGCCAGCTTCGACCAGTAACGCGGCACGGAAGCATGATGTTGGGGGGCCACCTCGTACAACGTCTCCAGAAAGCGCTCCGCCTCATCGCCGAAATGCGGAACAATTCCCTTCGCCAGCATGCCCATCGGCGTGTTCATGCGCTCATAGAGATGATTGAGCGGCAGATGCACGACACTGCGAAAAACCTCGCGGCCGTCGATTTCCGGAAACGCGAAGAACTGATGCCCCTGCGTCACCAGCCCGCGATGGGTATAGACTGCGCCCTTGGGATTGGCGCTGGTGCCGGACGTGTAGACAATTGTCGCGTAGTCGTCCGGCTGCACTGCGCGGCACAGCCTTGCGAACCCGTCTTTGCCGCCTGGATGCGCCGCGCCCAGCTTCACCAGATCGCCGAGCGACATGAGCGCCGGGTGCTCGTATCCGAACATGTTGCTGTCGTCGATGACGACGATCTTTTTCAGGTTCGGCAGGCGCTCCAGCAAAGGAAGAACCTTGTCGACGTGCTCCTGGTCCTCGGCGATCAGCACCGACGCTCCGCCATGCCGCAGCACGTATTCGGCTTCGTCGCGCGAACTTGTGGGGTACAGGCCGTAGCTGACGGCGCCGATGCATTGCGCCGCAAAATCCGACAGCAGCCATTCCGCCAGTGGATCGCCGACAATGGCGACGCGGTCTCCGCTTTTCACCCCCAGCGCATGCAATCCGAGACCGATATGTGACACGCGTTCGAGCAGAGCGACCCAGTTCAGATCCTGATAGATGCCGAAATGCTTCGCGCGCAGCGCGACCTGTCCCCCTCGCTTCGTCACGACATCCAGCAGCAATCCCGGAACCGTCAGGCAGTCTTCGCCGGGCAGGTCGAGCGCCGGGCCGATCAGGCGGCGCGGCATGCCCTGGTTCACAGACGCGGCAGAATCGGCGCGAGTGGACACGCTCGATGAGCCGGTTTCTCCGGCAATGCCAATGCCTTGCAAACCCATAAAGGTGTCCTGTGACGTCCTCACCCGAAAATCCTAACTGCTTGTTCTTGCTTTTAGACTTGCATTCTTTCGAACGCTCGCTAGAAATTATAGACAGATGATGACCGCTGAATCAACCCCCTCCCGCTGGGAGCCGACGCCCCGCTGGGAGCGCCGCTATCGCGAAGTCCTGGGCGTCGCTGCCACGGCCTTCGCGGAGAAGGGCTATCTCGGCGCCAGCATCAAAGACATCGCCGATCGCATCGGCGTCCGGCAGGCGAGCCTCTATTATTATTTTCCGTCGAAGGAAGCCGCCCTCGCCGCAATCTGCGAGCTTGGAGTCAAGGACTTCATCGGCAATCTGCACGACATCCTCGCCCAGCCGATCCCGGCGGCAGAGAAGATCCGGGCCGCCGTCGCCAATCATCTGATGCCGCTGCGGACCCGGCCCGAAGCCGACTACATTCGTGTCTTCATCAGACATCGCCACGAACTGCCGGACGAGCCGCGTCACAAGATCGCGGCGCTTGCGCGCGAATATCAAAACCTGATTGAGCGGTTATTCGCCGAAGGGATCGCCTCCGGCGAGTTGCGCTCCGATCTCGATCCGCAGCTCACGACGCTGGCGCTGCTCGGCCTTTGCAATTCCGTCATCGCCGCGCACGCCCTGCCGCACTCGTCGAGCATCGACGACTTCATCGAGGAGTATGCGCGGATTTTCACGACCGGCGTGGTGTCCGCCGCAGACCGTTCGCGCTGACCAGGCAAACCAACTGTCTTATCTGCGTCAGGAAAACAAAAACGAGGGTGGAATGAGTAAGGAGAGTCTCAAGGAGCTCTATCGCCAGGCCAATCAGTACAGGAAGATCCCCGTCCTGGAACGGCCCTATATCGGCTCGCCTGCCGCGCCGGCGCAGACGGAGACCAACACCAGCAATATCTGGGGCCATATCAATGGCGGCTTCCTCATCGGCTACGAATATACCCGCTGGTGGAAGGAATCGCAGGCGTTGCGCAACACCGCGATCCTTGGCGATTGGAGCTGGCTGAATAAGGTGCGGATAACCGGTCCGGATGCCGGGCGGTTTCTGAACTTCGCGACGGTGAAGGACATCAGCCGCATCCAAGTCGGCCAGATCATGTACACGCCGATGACCAACGAGGACGGCAAGGTCGCGATCGAAGGGCTGACGCTCCGCCTGTCCGAAAACGAGTACATGTTTACCCAATCGGGTGCGCAAAGCTGGCTGCCGCAGATTTTGCAGCTCACCGATTTCGACGTGACACTTGAAGATGTGACGCCGGATTACACCTGCTATGCCCTGCAGGGACCGCGCGCAACCGACATTCTGGAAGCTGCGACCGGCGAAAGTTTCAAGGACATGAAGTTCTCGCGCTGGCGCATGACGCGCATTCTGGATGAGGATGTGCTGGTAGGCCGGCAAGGCGTGACCGGCGAGATCGGCTACGAATTCATGATGCGCACCGACACCGGCAAGGCGCATGAACTCTGGCGCGAGCTGCGCCGTGTCGGCCGCGATTTCGGCCTGCGCGAGCTCGGCTTCAAGACGCAACTTGTCGGCCACACCGAAACCGGCATCGCCACGGTGATCCGCGACTTTCTGCCCGCCCGCATGAAGGGCGACAGCATCACGAAGTTTGCCAGGCTGTGGGCGAGCGACGAGGAAGTCGACGCCATCGATATGGACCTGACCGAGCATTTCTGCTCGCCGGCGGAACTCGGCTGGGCCCACACCATCAATCTCGACAACCACGATTTCCACGGCCGCGAAGCTCTCGTCCGCGAAAAAGAGCAAGGCGGCCCTGCCCGCAAACTGATGGGCCTGATGTGGAACAGCGACGACATGGCTGATTTGTACGCCGCCCTCTTCCGCGACGGGCCCTCGGCCCCGCCTCCCGACCTGCCCTGCGGCCAGTTCCGAATGTTCTACCTGAAGGTGCTGCAGGGCACCGAGCATGTCGGGTGGGCAACGGGCGTCACCTACAGTCCAAATGTTCGCCGCATGATCTCGCTCGCGCGCATCCGCAAGGATCTTGCACAGCCTGGCACCGAACTTTCCGTGGTCTGGGGCGGTTTTTCGGACGAACCGACAAAAATCATTCGCGCGCGGGTGCATGAGTTGCCCTTCATCAAGCAGCACCGTAAAGACGACCTGACGAGTTTGAAATAGATTCGAAGGCGCGGCTCTTCTGCAAGGCTTGCCATGACGGCCAAGATCATCGACGGAGTTGCCGTTTCGGCGAAGATCCGTGCTGAATGCAAGACCAGGGTTGCCGATCTGACGGCGCGCGGCATTCGGCCAGGTCTCGCGGTCGTCCTGGTGGGATCAGACCCCGCGTCGGCAGTCTATGTTCGCAACAAGATCCGCGCCTGCTCCGATGTCGGCATCCGCTCCGTTCGTTATGACTTTCCGGCGGATGTCGGTCCTGACACCGTGATTGCGACGATCGAGCAGCTCAACGCCGATCCCGCCATTCACGGCATTCTGGTGCAGCTCCCGTTGCCGCCGCAACTTGCCGTGGCACGCGTGCTGAGAACGATATCGGCGGAGAAGGATGTCGATGGTTTCCATCTTTACAATGTCGGCGGGCTTGTCGTCGGTGATACGGTGTTCCCGCCCTGCACGCCCTATGGCGTGGTGAAGCTTCTGGAGCACGAGGACATCACCGTCGAAGGCAAGAATGTCGTCGTGGTCGGCGCCAGCAACATCGTCGGTAAGCCCATGGCGCTCATGCTGATGCAACAGGACGCGACCGTTTGCATCTGCCACGCCAAGACGCGCGATCTTGCGCAGTTCACCATTCTTGCCGACATCCTTGTCGTCGCCGCGGGCAAGCCCAACCTGATCCTGCCGCAGATGATCAAGACCGGGGCCGTTGTCATCGACGTCGGCATCAACCGGCTCGCCGACGGTCACCTAGTCGGAGACGTCGATTTCGAAGGTGTCCGGCAAAAGGCTTCCTACATCACACCGGTGCCTGGAGGAGTGGGTCCGATGACGGTGACAATGCTTCTCGTCAATACCATTGCATCTGCGAAGCAGACGTCCGACCCGTGAACCAATGTCCTCTTCTGGGTCGAAGCGAAGAACACGATACGAAAGAGCTAAAGTATCCGGCCATCCACTCGATACAAAAGCAGAGTTTTGTATCGAGTTGAGGAATGTCCGCCTTGTGCCAAGAGCGGACTGAATCGAAAGCGTGACACGCACCGATGTGCTCTACCAGAGAAGCTAGTCGTTGCCGTCTTTGAGGCCCAGCCTCACCTCTTCCTCTATCAGTTTCCAAATTCGATCTACAAGCGCGACAAATTCCACTGTGCGCTTGAGTTCCAGATCGCGCGGACGCGGGAGTTCGATCGGCACCTCCTGGCGCACTGATCCCGGCCGGGCGCTGAATACAATCACCCGATCCGACAGGAACACCGCCTCATCAATCTGATGCGTGATCAATAGCACGGTCTTGCGGCTCTCGCGCCAGATCGAAAGCAACTCGGTCTGCATGATCTCGCGGGTCTGTGCGTCGAGCGCAGCGAATGGCTCGTCGAGCAGCAGGATGCGCGGATTGACGGCCAGAGCCCGCGCGACGTTCACGCGCTGCCGCATGCCGCCGGAAAGCTGGTGGGGATAGTGGCTCTCGAAGCCGGACAATCCCGTCATCGCAACGAAACGCTCGGCCACCTTGGACGCCTCACGCCACGGCTTTTTCGCAAGCGTCAGGCCATAAGCCACATTCTCGATCACGGTCTTCCAGGGCAACAGCGAATCCTGCTGGAACACCATGGCGCGGTCCGGTCCCGGCCGCTCGACGCGACTGCCGTCGACATAGACCGCGCCGTCGCTCGGCGCGAGCAAGCCATCGATGATGCGCAGCAGGGTCGATTTCCCGCTGCCACTCGCACCGACGATGGAGACAAACTCACCCTCCTTGATCGACAGGTTGATGGAACGCAAAGCCTCGACCGAGGGCTTGCCGGCACGATCGAATGTCTTGTTGACGTTGTCGACGCGTAGAAGAGCGGATGCGGTCATTCCTGTCTCCATGGTGCCAGCCGCCGCTCAAGCGAGGCGAAAATGACGCTGCCGATCAGACCCATCGCACCAAGCACGAACACATAACCGAGCACGCGCGCGGTATCGAAGGTCTGGCTGGCCGAAAGGATCGCAAAACCGAATCCAGCGAAGGAGCCAAAAAACTCCGCCACCACGATGCCAACCAATGCGCGCGCCCATGCGACGCGGATGCCGCTGACGATAAATGGCAAAGCGTAAGGAAAGGTCACGGTGGTGAATATCTGCCAACGCGAGGCATTGAACGAGCGTGCCGCTTCAATCAGCGGCTTGTCGGCGGCACGCAGGCCCGCTTCCGTCGTCACGACCACCGGAAACACGGCCACCAGCAACACCAGCACAAACTTCGAGGCAAAGCCCAAGCCCAGCCATGCCACGAACAAGGGCGCCAGCGCGATGATCGGCACCGAATTGAGCGCACTGAGCACAGGGCCGCCCATCAGCGACAGCAGCCGGCTCGATGCCAAAGCCAGGCCGATCGCGATGCCGATGAGTACCGACACGATGAAGGAAGTCACCACCGCCGTCACCGTGGCGACGGCGTTGGTCCAGATGTTGCCGGCCAGCAGTTCCTTCCACAATGCGATCGCTACATCCGCCGGCGGCACCAGCAAGAGGCGGTTGGTCACGACCAGCGAGACAAGCTGCCAGACGACCAGCACGCAGGCCGTGGAGAAGAGGACACGCATCGTCGCCGCGAGCCGCGTGTCCTGCTCCAGAAAGTCGAAGATGTTGCGCAAGATGCCCCCCTCGCTCCCCGGATCAGTTCGGATACTTGGCGCGGGCCTGCTTGCCCCAGCCCTTCTCACCGACCACCTTGCCGTCGGCATAAACGGTCTTGCCGCGGACAATGGTTCGCACCGGCTTGCCCTTCACCTTGCGTCCTGCATACGGGCTCCAGCCGGTGAGACTGAGCACGTCCGCATCGCGAATCTCATATTCGCGTTCAAGATCGACGAGGACGATATCGGCGTGATGGCCGACGACGATGTCGCCCTTCTTCTCGACGCCAAAGATGCGTGCCGGCGCGGTGGAGGTCGCTTCGACCACGCGCTGGAGCGGGATTTTGCCTTCCTGCGCGGCGGTCAGGAACATGCTGAGATAGAACTGCGTCGATGGCGTTCCGGTATGAGCCTTCCAGCCATCCTGCCAGCCGATTTCCTTTTCCTCACGCGTATGCGGCGCGTGGTCGGTCGCGACGATGTCAATCGTCCCGTCGTTGAGGCCTTCCCAGAGGCCCGGCACGTTCTTCTCCGGCACCCAGTAGGACAGCGCGTAGGAGCCGAGACGCTGGATCGCCGACCATTCGCAACCGAGGAACAGCGCCCAGGGATTGATCTCGCAGGTCACGCGCTGACCGGCGGCCTTGGCCTTGCGGATCAGATCGACGCTGCCGGCGGTCTGGGTGTGCAGGATGTGCAGATGGCAGCCGGCAGCGCGCTGCAGACGCAGCAGGGTCGCGATCGCCGTCTCCCAGATCACACCGTCATGCGCGGCATAGGCCTTGGCGTAGGCGAGCGCATCGCGCTGCTGGCGCTCCCAAAACTCCTTCTCGATCACGTCCATCAACGCCTGATCGTGCGGATGCACCATGAGCGGCACATTGGCCTTGGCGCAGTGCTGCATGATCTCGAGAATCTTGCCGTGATCATGCACGCCGATGCCCGGCATGTGCGGATAGGAGCGGCCGGTGTCGACGACCATGAAGATCTTGAACGCCGCAATCCCCTGCTCCGCCATGGCGGGGATTTCATCCTGGATGGTCGGCGCCGGATTGAAATTCCAGTCGACGATCGCATCGCGCTCATAGATCGCGAACTGCTTCTTGAGCAGCGCCAGCGAGTTCGGCGGCGGCGTCACATTCGGCATCGCCACGGACGTGGTGACACCGCCGGCGGCACATTGCTGCGTCGAAGTATAGATCGTGTCCTTGTATTCAAAGCCCGGTTCGCTTCCCTCGCGGTGATGCGAATGCATGTCGATCACACCCGGAAGGATCGCCAGTCCACCGGCATCGATCACCTCTTTCGCCTCGGGCTCCTGCCCCGGCTCATAGATGCCGGCAATTCGACCATCGCGGATACCGATGGAGGCGCGGCTTTGGCTCTTTGAGGTAATCAACAGGCCGTTGCGGATCAGGCTATCCATATTCTTCATTCTCCGGGAGACACTAGCTGGATCGATGAAAGTCAGGCCGCGGCGTGTCCGGCGGACGGCATTGGCCGCTTGCGAATGGTGTCGAGCACTTCGCTCACGAAGCCACGCGTCAGACCGCGCGTGATGAACACGATGCGGGATTTGCGCATGCCGTCCGGCCAGGCCGGAAGCTCGAACGGTGGATGGAACAATTGCTGCACCGCCTGCACCACGATGGGCCGCTCGCGGCCCACGACATCGAGGATGCCTTTCACGCGCAGCAAATCGTTGCCATGGCCAAGCACCAGCGCGTCCAGCCAGTTGGCCACGTGATCCCAATGCAGCGGCTCGTCGAAGGTCAGAACAAACGAGCCGATCTCGGCATTGTGCCGATTCACATCATGCGCGTGATGGTGATTTTGGTGGTGATCATCGGCATGCGCTTCGGCACTGAGCCAGGCGGCGACATCCGGAGCCTTGGTTGCGGGATCGTAGATGTCGATGGTTGCCAGATCATTTGGCATCATGATCTTGTCGGGCGCCGAAAGATGAATGTGGGCGCCTGGATTTAGACCTTTGAGCTGCGCAACCAGCGCTTTAGTAGCATCGGCGGCCAGATCGGCCTTGGTGATGACGATCTCATCAGCAACAGCCGCCTGCTTCACCGATTCCGGATGCTGCTCCAGCGTGCGGGCACCATTCGCAGCGTCAACGGCGGTTATGACTTGACGCAGACGAAACCGCCGCGCGACCGGAAACGTCATCAGGGCCTGTATCACCGGCGCCGGATCGGCCAGTCCCGTGGTTTCGATAATCAGGCGGTCAAAGGCACGCACCTCGCCCTTCTCCCGCTTCACGATCAGTTCGCGCAACGTATCGACGAGATCACCTCGCACGGTGCAGCAGAGGCATCCCGTCGACAGTTCGATCGTGTTTTCGCTGCTCGATGCGATCAATGCGTGATCGATGCCGACTTCGCCGAATTCGTTGACGACGACCGCCGCATTGAAAAGCTCGGGCGAACGCAGCCACGCATTGAGCAGCGTCGTCTTTCCGCTTCCAAGAAAGCCAGTCAGCAGCGTTACCGGCAGGCGGTCGTCGGTGAGCATGTCTTGCCCGGTCCGCTTGCGCGGCCTTACTTGGCCGCGAGGAAGCTGGGGTCGAAATAGCGCGACAGTTCGAACGGCTTCGACGACGCCGGATTGGCGCCGATCGCCTGATCGATCTTGATGATGTTGTTGAGGCCGTCCGCTGCCACTTCGAGATTGCGGCCGATCGCCTTCTGCTCCTCGACAATGAACTTGTACGAATCCGCACAGACATCCTCGGGCACCTTCGTGTAGACCGAGAGAATTTCGATCGCCTTCTGCTTGTTCTTCGGATCGTAAATCCATACCGCCGCTTTTTGCAGCGCCTTGGTCAGACCGACAGCCGCGTCCTTGTTCCTGGCGGCCCAGTCCTTGTTCAGGATCAGCGGCGTCTGGATATAGGGACCGCGGTAGACATCGAGCACTTTCAGGTTTTTCTGTTCTGCCAATGTGTCGAATGGCGCAATAAGCAGCGCGCCTCTGACCTGACCATTGCCAAGCGCCACCACACGGTCGCGGGAATTGGTGAGCGCCACCATCTTGACACTACGAGGGTCGACGCCACCACGGTTGAGTTGATAGCGAAGCAGATTTGCAGTGCCCCCTTCGACCGCGCCAGCGGTGACAGTCGTGTCTTCAAGGTCCTTGATTTCAGTCACCCCAGCTCCGCCGACAAGGCGCAGGATTGTCTTTTCCAGCACAGCGCCCGCGATCACCACAGGCGCGCCCTGATCGATGGCGCGGATCACAACATCGCCGAGCGAGATGCCGGCTTCGACGCTGCCGGACGACACCGCCTGCAGCAGCGCCGGGCTCGACCCGGCGATCAGCTCTTTTACGGTGATCTTCCGCTCATCGTAGAAGCCCTGATCCTTGGCAATCGCGTGCAACCACAAAAGCGCGCTCGGTGCCAGCATGGCCACGCGGACTTCCGTGGTTTGCTGGGCGCGGGCTGCCGGCACTTGCATGATTGCAAAGGCGCAGAAAACACCGAGCAGGCGCAGGAAAGACAACATCGCAGTTCTCCTCGTGGTTTCCGGCCGTGCGACCGGGAGGGCCGGCAGTCCCCTTCGATGCTGGCAAGTATCGCAGCAGCCTCCGCGAGATTCAACAAAATTATCACTGATAGATAATTTTGTAATTTTCCGAATAGTGCTAATAAATGAGCGTGCTGCTAAACCTCTGGGCACGAAACAAAGATCCAAATTGCCGCATGAGCCGCCCGCATCCCCTGATCGCGATCCTGCAATTGTTCGAGAATGGCCGTCCGGTCTGGACGGTCGAGGATATTGGTGCGGCGCTGAAGATGCCTACCAGCACGACCTACAGGCATGTCCGCGGTCTCGTTCAGGCGGGCTTTCTCGATCCGGTGACCGGCGCCGGTTACGCGCTTGGACCTGGCTTCATCCACTACGACCGCATCCTGCGGCAGAACGACGAACTGATCCGGCTTGCCGAACCCGTCATG
>JAESGM010000516.1_pt1 | contig 27163 bp, 21 predicted proteins | sample 9269721 | NCBI WGS metagenome assembly JAESGM01 (sample SAMN15720920, study PRJNA650825) | algae metagenome | isolation source: Komarekiella atlantica HA4396-MV6 and co-occurring heterotrophs from... | place: USA: Theobald House, Kauai, HI | collected 2009-07-29 | reverse complement strand
AGGGAGGCTTCCCTGGCGGCGGGCGGATTAAGCCAAAAATCCCGGATGCATGCGGCGAGGCCTGCCTCGCTAATAAAAATTGCATGAGGCAATCCTCGCCGCATGCCGCTCGACTAACCGCAACCGCGAGGCCACATGGCCGGGCGGAGCTTCCGTGCGCCCCAACGACGAAATTCCGCCCTCTTTGCCCGTATTTATCCGCGACAGCGTGGCGGTTGCATTGCACCGCATCGCTCACTAATGATCGTCTGATGGCCGATGATCGCGACAAGGACAACCAATTGGCCGAAATGCCGCAAACGCCGCTGCTCGATACCGTCAACTCGCCCGCCGACCTTCGCGCCCTGCCGCGCGAGGACCTGCGCCAGCTCGCCGACGAATTGCGCGCCGAGATGATCGACGCCGTTTCCGTCACCGGCGGGCATCTCGGGGCCGGCCTCGGTGTCGTCGAGTTGACCGTCGCCCTCCATGCCGTCTTCGACACGCCCCACGACCGGCTGATCTGGGACGTCGGTCACCAGGCCTATCCGCACAAGATCCTCACCGGCCGGCGCGACCGCATCAGGACGCTGCGCCAGAAGGACGGGCTCTCCGGCTTCACCCGCCGCGCCGAGAGCGAATACGATCCCTTCGGGGCCGGCCACTCCTCGACCTCGATCTCGGCTGGCCTCGGCATGGCGGTTGCCGCCGACCAGCAGGGATTGAAGCGCAACGTCATTGCCGTCATCGGCGACGGCGCCATGTCGGCCGGCATGGCCTATGAGGCGATGAACAATGCCGGCGCCATGGACGCGCGCCTCATCGTCATCCTCAACGACAACGACATGTCGATCGCCCCGCCGACCGGGGCGATGAGCGCCTACCTCGCCCGGCTCGTTTCCGGCCCCGTCTATCGCGGCATGCGCGAGACGGCCAAGACCATCGCCAAGAAGCTGCCCTCGGTCTTCCACGAGCCGGCCCGCCGCACCGAGGAGTTCGCCCGCTCCTTCTTCACCGGCGGCACGCTGTTCGAGGAGCTCGGCTTCTACTATGTCGGCCCCATCGACGGGCACAATCTCGACCATCTTCTGCCGGTCCTCACCAACGTGCGCGACGCCGGCGAGGGGCCGATCCTCGTCCATGTCGTGACCAAGAAGGGCAAGGGCTATGGGCCCGCCGAGGACTCGGCCGACAAATATCATGGCGTCTCGAAGTTCAACGTCATCACCGGCGCGCAGGCCAAGGCCCCCTCCAACGCTCCCTCCTACACCAGCGTCTTCGCCAGGGCGCTGATCGAGGAAGCCAAGGCCGACGACAGGATCGTCGCCGTCACCGCCGCCATGCCCTCGGGCACCGGGCTCGACAAGTTCGCCGAAATCTTCCCCGCGCGCACCTTCGACGTCGGCATCGCCGAGCAGCACGCCGTCACCTTTTCGGCCGGCATGGCCGCCGATGGCTTGAAGCCCTTCTGCACCATCTATTCCACCTTCCTGCAGCGCGCCTACGACCAGGTGGTGCACGATGTCGCCATCCAGGGCCTGCCGGTGCGCTTTGCCCTCGACCGGGCCGGCTATGTCGGCGCCGACGGCCCGACCCATGCCGGCAACTACGATGCCGCCTATCTCGGGGCCCTGCCCGGCATGGTGCTGATGGCGGCCGCCGACGAGGCCGAGCTCGTCCATATGGTCGCGACCGCCGCCGCCCACGATGCCGGCCCCATCGCGTTCCGCTATCCGCGCGGCGACGGCATCGGCATCGATCTGCCCGAGCGCGGAACGCCCCTTGCCATCGGCAAGGGCCGGATCGTGCGCGAAGGCGCGACCATCGCCATCCTCTCCTATGGCACGCGGCTCTCCGAAGCGCTTGCCGCCGCCGAGCGGCTGGCGGCCCTCGGCTTCAACCCGACCGTCGCCGACGCGCGCTTCATGAAGCCGCTCGACGAGGAACTGATCGCGCGCCTGGCGCAGAACCACGACGTGCTGCTCAGCGTCGAGGAAAGCGCCATCGGCGGCTTCGGCAGCCATGTGGCGACGTTCCTCGCCCGCAACGGCCTGCTCGACGGCAAGCTCAAGTTCCGCCCGCTGATGATCCCGGACGTCTATACCGAGCACGCGAGCCAGACGGACATGTATGCCGCCGCCGGGCTCGACCGCGCCGGCATCCTCGCCGCCGCCCTCGATACCCTCGGCTACGACGAGGCCGCCATGCACGCGGCCGCCGACCGCATCGGCTGAAACGAAAAAAAGTCCGCCGCGGCCCAGCCGGGCGGACTTGTCCACGCATTCGGGAACCGGCTTAGACTTCGCTTGGTGCGTTCACCATGCCGAGGGCTGCCATGTAGAGTTCGAGCAGCGCCTCCTGCTCCAGGCGCTCGTTCGCATCCTGCTTGCGGATGCGGATGATCTGGCGGAGAATCTTGGTGTCGAAGCCATTGCCCTTGGCCTCGGCGTAGATTTCCTTGATGTCGGCGGCGATCGCCGCCTTTTCCTCTTCCATGCGCTCGATCCGCTCGATGAACGCGCGCAACTGGTCCTGGGCTACACTTTCAACCGACATGTAATCACCTTTCGTCTCGGTCTTGGTTCAACCCCAGCCGGGCCTCCGGTTCAAGCGCTTTTGACCTCAATCCACACCGCACTGGCCTCAGCCCCGCAATTCGGTCAAAACCCGTCTTTAGCGATTGACAGCATCCGCGCCCCGCGCTCAAACCAGGTGACTTTCCTTCCCATGATTTCCGGCACGCTCTTGCACGTCCTGCGCCTCGGTCTCGCCCTTGCCGGCATGCTGCTGCCCGGCGTCCTGCTCCTGCCGGCGCCCGCCTATGCGGACCTGCGCATCTGCAACGAGACGCGCAACCTCGTTTCCGTGGCGCTCGGCTACCGGGCCGAGCGCGGCTGGCAGTCGGAAGGCTGGTGGCAGGCCCCGCCCGGAGACTGCCGCGTGCTCTACCAGGGCGAGCTCACCCGCCGCTACTACTACGTCTATGCAGCCGACGACATCGGCGGCGGAGACTGGGGTGGATCGGTGTTCATGTGCACGCGTGACGAAACCTTCACGATATTCGGGGTTGAGGATTGCCTCGCGCGCGGCTATGAGCGCACGGGGTTCTTCGAAATCGACACGCAGGGCCGAAGCGACTGGACGCTGCAGCTCACCGAAGGGAGCGCGGTGCCGGATGTGATCAGCCCGGACGGCGGGGAAAACCTGGAAGAGGAACCCCTCCTGCTCGTCGATCCGGATGATGTCGACATTGAGATCGAGGGCGGGATCGAAGACGACTTCGACGCAACAGATACCGAAGGCACGGACACCCAATGAGACGTATGAGACGCGTGAAGATCGTCGCAACCCTCGGCCCCGCCAGCAACGAGGAAAAGACGATCGAGGATCTGGCGCGTGCCGGTGCGGATGTCTTCCGCATCAACATGAGCCATGCGAGCCACGACCTGCTGCGTCAGACCGTCTCGCGCATCCGCGAGGTCGAGGCGCGCCTCAACCACCCGCTCGGCATCCTCGTCGACCTGCAAGGCCCGAAGCTTCGCATCGCACGCTTCGCCGAAGGGTCGGTGCAGCTGGCCGCCGGCCAGAAGTTCGTCCTCGATTCCACTGACGCTCCCGGCACCGCCGAGCGCGTCTACCTGCCCCACCCCGAGATCATCGAGAGCGTTTCGGTCGGCGACCGACTGCTGCTCGACGACGGCAAACTGCAGTTCAAGGCGACCAAGGTCGGCGGCGGCGCCATCGAGACCGAGGTCGTCTATGGCGGCAAGCTCTCCGACCGCAAGGGCGTCTCCCTGCCCGACACGCTCCTGCCCGTCGGCGCCCTGACCGAGAAGGACCACGCGGACCTGCTCGAAGGCTTGAAGTGCGATGCCGACTGGATCGCGCTCTCCTTCGTCCAGCGCCCCGAGGACATCATCGACGTCAGGAAGATCGTCCAGGGCCGCGCCGGCGTCATGGCCAAGATCGAGAAGCCCCAGGCCATCGACCGGCTCGAGGAGATCATCAAGCTCTGCGACGCCTTCATGGTGGCGCGCGGCGACCTCGGCGTCGAGCTGCCGCTCGAAACCGTGCCGGGCCTGCAAAAGAAGATGATCCGCATGGCGCGCCGCTTCGGCAAGCCCGTGGTCGTCGCCACCCAGATGCTGGAATCGATGATCACCTCGCCGGTGCCGACCCGCGCCGAGGTCTCGGACGTGTCGATCGCCGTGTTCGAGGGCGCCGACGCCGTCATGCTCTCGGCCGAAAGCGCCTCCGGCCAGTATCCGGTCGAGGCGGTGACGATGATGAACCGCGTCGCCGTCGCCGTCGAGAACGACACCAACTACCGCACCATCATCCGCGCCCAGGCGACCGAGCCCGAGGCGACCGCCGCCGACGCCATTTCGGCGGCGACCCGGCAGGTGGCCGAGACGCTCGACCTCGCCGCCATCGTCACCTACACCTCGTCCGGCTCGACCGGCATCCGCGCCGCCCGCGAGCGGCCTGCCAAGCCCATCATCGCGCTCTCGCCGAACCTGCGAACCATCCGGCGCCTCTCGGTCGTCTGGGGCATCCACTGCGTCCAGACCGAGGATGCGGCGAGCCTCGAGGACATGGTCGACCGCGCCTGCATCATCGCCTACCAGGAAGGGTTCGCCCGGCCTGGCGACCGCATCGCCATCACCGCCGGCGTGCCGCTCGGCACCCCCGGCGCCACCAACATGCTGCGCATCGCGTTCGTGCGCCAGGACGGCGCCGGCTCGAGCTGAAGCCCCGCCCCTCGACGCCAATCGCTTTAAGGCCAGTCGGCGAACGTGCCGGCTGGCCTCATGTTTTGAGGCTCTCGAGATAGGTCTTCAGAACCTGCAGGTCCGCCTCGATCCAGGCGCACTCGGAACTGAAGAGCTCCGTGCTCATGCCCTCCTGCTGGAAGAGCGTGATGGCGACCTCGCACCCCCCGCCATTGGCATAGACCCTCGCCGGCAGCGCCTGCGCGCCGAACTGTGCGCTTTCGATGGCGACATCCAGAATGCCGAAGCGGTTGGACGGAGTGAACCGAATGCGCGTTCCTCCGACCTGCCAGACATGGTTCGACACCTGCTGCCACTCGCGCGCCGGGATCTGCGTCCAGCGGGTGAGGTTGGCCGGATCGGCAAGGAACTCATAGACACGCTGCAATGGCCGATCGATGGCGACGGTCACGGTTCGGCTGGGGTACATGAGTGTCTCGACGCGGCAGGTGAATGCGAAGCGCCTTAGCCACTGCCCCAACCAATATGACGGCACAATAGAAAAAGGCTCGCGGTTTTCGCGAGCCTTTTCAAACCGTTACCAGGTTCGTTAAACGCTTAGCCCTGGCGGGCCTTGTAGCGCTTGTCGACCTTGTTGATGATGTAGACACGCCCGCGGCGGCGGACGAGCTTGTTCGCGCGGTGGCGAGTCATCAACGCCTTCAGCGAATTGCGGATCTTCATCTCTTACCCCGGATAAACAAAAAACCGGGCGCTTTGGGCGCCCGAAAACTGGCCGGAACATAGGGACATCGATCCCATATGTCAACGCCGGAAACGCAGGGTTTTCCACCGTCCGCGAGGGCGGAAAACCCGGACTGCGCACGCGTTAACAGCCCGCACACCGCCACAGGCTATAACGGTATGACGAGCCATTTCCGCGAGCCACCCCCCATGCCCGCCGAGACCATAACCGCCCACGGCGTCCTCATCGCCGATCCCAGCCAGCACATGATCGACATCGTTGCTGCAATGCTGCGCCACATCGGGCGTCGCGACGTGCGCAGCGCCGGCGACGTAGCCGGCGCCCAGTTCGAGCTCAACCGCCGGAACTTCTCCGTCATTCTGATAGATGACGGGCTTGTCGGCCTCGACACGGTGGAGTTCGTGCGCCAGCTCCGCCACAACGCCGAATGCCGCAACCGGCTGACCCCGGTCGTGATGATGGCCGCGCGCCCGGACGCGACGCGTATCGCCGCCGCCCGTGACGCCGGCGTCACCGAATTCTTGAGAAAACCGTTCGCCGCCAACCATCTCGAGGCGCGGTTGGCAGCGATCGCCAAGGCTCCCCGCCCGATCATCGAAACCGAAGACTATGTGGGTCCCGATCGCCGCCGCCGGCCGCCGGTCGAAATGGGCTCGGCCGAACGGCGCACCAAGTAGCAAGGCGCATCACGCCCCGAGCACGGCTTCCTCGGGCACCTCGATTTCCTGCCAGCGGTGGCAGGCGACCAGCCGTCCATTGCCGATGGTCTCGAGCGCCGGGCGCTTCTCGGCGCAGATCGGCTTGGCGTAGCGGCAGCGGGTACGGAAGGTGCAGCCCGACGGCTGGTTGATGGGCGAGGGGATTTCGCCCCGCAACGCATCGATGCTGCGCTGGCGCGCGAGCTTGGGATCGGGGATCGGCACGGCCGTCAGCAGCGCCCGGGTATAGGGGTGCTTGGGATCCTCGTAGATCTCGTCCCCCGCCGCCAGCTCCACAATCCGCCCGAGATAAAGGACGAGGATGCGATCCGACACGTGTCGCACGACCGAGAGGTTGTGCGAGATGAAGATGAGGGTGAGCCCGAACTCGTCCTTGAGGTCGGCTAGGAGGTTGAGGATCTGCGCCTGGATGGAGACGTCGAGTGCCGAAACCGGCTCGTCGCACACGATCAGTTTCGGCTCGGTGATCAGCGCCCGGGCAATGCCGATGCGCTGCGCCTGCCCGCCCGAGAACTCGTGCGGATAACGGTTGATCATCTCGGGCAGGAGCCCGACGGACTCCATGATCTTGATGACGCGCGCGCGCCGCTGCTCGCGGTTGAGCTCGGGCCGCAGCGTGCGCAGCGGATCGGCGATGATCTCGCCGACCGTCATGCGCGGGTTGAGCGAGGCCAGCGGGTCCTGGAAGATAATCTGCAGGTCTTGGCGCTTCTTGCGCATCTCTTCGCCGGGCAGGCGCGTCAGGTCCTGGCCGAGCCAGAGCACCTGGCCTTCGTCAGGCGCGATCAGCTGCAGGATGCAGCGCCCGAGGGTCGACTTGCCGCAGCCGCTCTCGCCCACGATCCCAAGCGTTTCGCCCTTCTTGATGCTGAACGAGATGTCCTGCAGCGCCTTGAGCTCGAGGGGCTTGGAAAAGAGGCCGGTGGTGATCGAGAAGCTTTTCTTGAGGTCCCTGATCTCGAGCAGGGTGTCGGTCGATTTCGCCATCACGCCACCTTCTCATAGTTGAGTTCACCCTCGTAGAAGCAGGCCTTCTCCCGGCCCTCCCCGGCTGGAGTGAGCGGCGGGCGCTCAACGAGGCACCGCTCGAAGCGGAAGGCGCAGCGCGGGTTGAACGAGCAGCCCTTGGGAAGATGCTCGAGGCTCGGCGGCAGACCCTGGATGGGGTCGAGCCGCGCCGCTCGGTGGGCGATGTGCGGCGTCGAGTGCAGGAGGCCAAGCGTATAAGGGTGCTTGGGGTCATAGAAGAGATCGTCGACCTTGCCCTTCTCGACGGCGCGCCCGCCATACATGACCATCATGCGGTCCGCGACGCCCGCCACCACCCCAAGATCGTGGGTGATGAGCACCAGCGCCGTGCCGAAATCCTGCGTCAGCGACTTGAAGAGATCGAGCATCTGCGCCTGCACCGTCACGTCGAGAGCGGTGGTCGGCTCGTCGGCGATGAGAATCTTGGGCTGACAGAGGAGCGCCATGGCGATCATCACGCGCTGACGCATGCCGCCCGAAAGCTCGTGCGGGAAGGCGTTGGCGCGCTTGGCGGGTTCGGGGATACCGACGCGCTCCAGCATCTCGACGGCGGCGCGCGTGGCCTTGTCCTTGTCGAACCCGCGATGCTTGACCAGCACCTCGGCAAGCTGGGTACGGACCCGCAGGCTCGGGTTTAGCGAGGTCATCGGATCCTGGAAGATCATGGCGATGTCCTTGCCCCGATAGGCATCGAGCCGGGACTTGTCCATGCCCACGAGATTGATGTCCCCGAGCAAGGCCTTGCCGGTAGCGCGGCCGTTCTTGGCGAGAAGCCCCATGATCGACAGGAAAGCCTGGCTCTTGCCGGAGCCGCTTTCCCCGACTACGGCGAGGATCTCGCTTTCGGCAAGGGTGAAGTTCATGTCGCGCACTGCATGCACCTCGCTGTCGTGCAGGGCGAAGGTGACGGACAGGTCTTCGACGGTGAGAACGGTCTTGGGCATCTCAGCGGTCCTTCGGATCGAGCGCGTCACGCAGGCCGTCGCCGATATAGGTGAGGCAGAGGAGCATGGTGACGAGCACGGCGGCCGGCGCCAGCAGCATCCAGGGCAGCACCTCGGCGACGGGCGCGCCGAATGAGATCAGCGTGCCAAGCGAGGTCTGCGGTTCCTGCACGCCGAGCCCGAGATAGGAGAGGAAACTCTCGGCGATGATGATCTCGGGGATGGTGAGGGTGGCGTAGATCACCACCGGGCCGGTCAGGTTCGGCACGATGTGGCGCATGATGATGGTCCACGGCTTGGCCCCACCGGCCTTGGCCGCCTCGACGAACTCCTTTTCCTTGAGGGATAGGGTTTGCCCGCGCACGATGCGCGCCATGGTCAGCCATTCGATGGCCCCGATGCCCACGAACAGCAGCACCGGATTGCGCCCGAACATCACCACGAGAATGATGACGAAGAGGATGTAGGGCAGCGCATACATGATATCGACGATGCGCATCATGATCGCATCGACGCGCCCGCCGAAATAGCCGGCGACGGCGCCGTAGACGACGCCGATGGCAACCGAGACGAAGGTCGCGACCGCCGCCACGATGATCGACATCTGCGTGCCCTGCAGCACGCGCGCCAGCATGTCGCGACCGTTCTGGTCGGTGCCGAAATAGTGGCCCTTGTCGAAATCGGGGGGCTTGCGGATCGCCGTCCAGTCGACCTGCGAATAGCTCCACGGCAGAAAGTAGGGGCCAATGAACGCGATGAGGACGATGGCGATCAGCAGGAAGATCGAAACCACGGCGGCCTTGTTGCGGGTGAGCCTGCGCAAGGCGTCCTGCGTCAGCGATCGCCCCTTAGGCGCATCGAGCGCTGCGAGCTTGTTGGCGTAGTCGGTCAGGACCGCGTCTTTACCCGTGATCCCGGCCATCAGCGGTACCTCACCTTGGGATCGAGCCAGGCATAGACGAGGTCGACGATGAGATTGAGAGCAAGAATGATGAACATGTAGAGGATGGTCGTGCCCAGCACGACGCCGTAGTCGCGGTTGAGGGCCGCGGTGACGAAATACTTGCCGATGCCCGGCAGGCCGAAGATCTGCTCGACAGCGAGCGAGCCTGTGAGCAGGTACGAAAGACCCGGTCCGAGGTAGGAAACCACCGGAATGAGAGCCGGCTTGATGGCGTGGCGCGCCAGCACCAGCCGTTGTCCGATGCCCTTGGAGCGGGCGGTGCGCACATAGTTGGTGCCCAGGACCTCGATCATCGAGCCGCGCATCAGACGCGAAATGCGCGCCGCGTGCGGCCAGGCGAGCACGGTCACCGGCAGCACGAGGTGCATCCACGAGCCGGTGACCCAGCCCCCCGCCGGGAACCAGCGCAGATAGACCCCGAACCAGAGCTGCAGAAGCGCGGCCATCAGGAAGTTCGGGATGATGACGCCGACCATCACCACCAGCACCAGCACGTAGTCAGGCCACTTGTTCTGGTTGACCGCCGCGATCACGCCCGCCACCAGCCCGATGGCGGTGGCGATGACGAAGGCGGTGAGCGCCAGCGTCAGCGTGAAGGGAAAGCCGATGGCGATGAGCCGGCTGACCGAGAAACCCTCGATGACCATCGATGGGCCGAGGTCGCCGTGAAGAAGCCGCCAGATGTAGATGAAGTACTGGACGGGCAACGGCTGGTCGAGATTGTAGTGGGCGCGCAGGTTCGCCAGCACCAGCGGCGGCAGCGCGCGCTCGCCGTCGAACGGACCGCCGGGCGCCAGCCGCAGAATGAAAAAACAAATAGTAACGGCGATCAGTGCAATCGGTATTGCCGAAAGCACCCGCCGCAATGCGTAACCGAGCATTTCATGTGACCTTTACTATCCGGGGCGCCGCGGCGACCGCGCACCTGGCCGGAAAAGAGATCGTGGGGCCGGTCGGCCCCACGATCCTTATGTCAACGGCTATTCCGTCTTGGTCAGCCACCGCGTGCGGTGGATGTCCTTGGCGTTGTCGACGAAGCCCTCGATCTTGGGCGACACGACGTTCTTGGAAACGTACCAGTAGATCGGGATGGCAGCGAACTCGTCCATGGCGAGCTTCTCGGCCTCGGCCAGGATCTCGCCGCGCGCGACGAGGTCCTGCTCGGCGGCGGCCTGGGTGAGCAGCGCGTCGAACTCTTCGTTGGAGTAGCGGCCGTAGTTGTTGCCCCAGTTCATGCCTTCGCCCTGGGTGATGCCGGTCTTCAACAGGTCGAGCGTGTTGGACGGATCGTTGTAGTCCAGGAGCCAGCCGGCGCGGCCGACCTGGAAGTCACCGGCGCGCAGCGCGTCGTAGTGCACCGCGGTTTCCGCGTTGAACAGCTCGACATTGACGCCCAGCGGCTCCCACATGGCCGCAATCGCCACGGCAATACGCTGGTGGTTGTCGTTGGTGTTGTAGCGCAGCTGGAGATTCAGCGGATTGTCGGGACCGTAGCCGGCCTCGGTCATCAGCTCGATCGCGCGTGCGACGCGCTCCTCATAGGGCATCTCGGCCCATTCGGGCGCATAGGCATTCTCGACATAGTTGCCGGTGCCCGGCGGCACCCAGCCATAGGCCGGCAGTTCGCCGGTGCCGAGCACGTCCGGCCCGATCACGTCGCGCATCACCGAGATCGACAGCGCCTCACGGATGCGCACGTCGTTGAGCGGCTCGGTCTCCTGGTTGAGGACGTAGTAGTAGATACCGAGGAACGGCTCGACATGCGCCTCGCCGGGCAGGTTGTCCTGCAGCCACTGATACTGGTCGGCCGGGAAGTCGGTCAGGATGTCGAACTCGCCCGCCCGGTAGCGGTTGAGCGCGGCGGCCTGGTCCTCGAGCACGTGGTAATAGACCTCGTCGATCTGCACGTTCTCGGCGTCGTAGTAGGTCTCGTTCTTCTCCGAGCGGACATAGGAGCCCGGCAGCCACTCGACGATCTTGTAGGGACCGTTGGCGACGATCGTGTCGGTTTCCGTCCAGGCGTCGCCGTGCTCCTCCACGAGATGCTTGGGCACCGGGAAGGCGGTGTAGTGGGTCAGCGAGTCGAGGAAGAACGGGGTCGGCTGCTCGAGGGTGATCTCGACGGTCGTCTCGTCGGGCGCCTTGACGCCCAGCTCGTTGAAGTCGGTGATCTCGCCCGAGTTGATCGCCTCGGCATTCTTGATCGAATACTGGAGATAGGCATAGTCGGAGGCCGTCGCCGGGTTCATCAGGCGCTGGAAGGCGAAGACGAAGTCGTCGGCGGTGACCGGCGTGCCGTCGCTCCACTGGATGCCGTCACGCAGGTGGAAGGTGTAGACGAGGCCGTCCTCGGAGACATCCCAGCTCTCGGCCTGGCCCGGAATGGGCTCGGCGTCGGCGTTCTCGGTCACGAGGCCTTCGATGTAGTCGCCGACGACGCGGTTCTCCCAGTCGCCGGAAACCTTGTGCGGATCGAGCGAGCCCGGATCGCCGCCATTGTGCATCTGCAGGGTCACGGCGTAAGCGGTGCTGCTCATGAGGAGCGCAACCACGCCGGCGGTCGTTGCCGCCTTAAGGACCTGTGTGATTTTCATTATCGTCCCATCTCCTGAAAGGGTTTCCTGCTGTCGGCCGGCATTTGAGTTTGGCAGGCCGTTCTTGCCTGATCGGCAATTTTTATCGCCTGATCAAGATCGGTGGACGGTATCCCCACTTTTCGTCCAGTTGCAAGCAAAAGGTTGCCGCAAACGTCAACCTTGTCGAATTTGTTAACACTCGGCAAAGCAGCGCTGGCTGGCCGGTTTTTGTTCCCCGCCTGAACTATTCCGCACGCTCGACCAGCGCCGCGACCCCCATGCCGCCGGCGGTGCACACCGAGATCAGCGCCCGCCGTTTCTGCTCGCTTGCCAGCAACTTTGCCGTGAGCCCAAGGATACGCGCCCCGGTCGCCGCGAACGGATGTCCGTAGGCAAGACTGGAGCCCTTCCGGTTGAGCTTTTCCGGATCGATCTCGCCCATAACCGCTTCCCGCCCCAGCACCTCTCGGCAGTAGGTCGGGTCTTTCCAGGCCTTGAGAGTACACAGCACCTGCGCGGCGAATGCCTCGTGCAACTCGAAAACATCGATGTCGGCGAAGGTCAGGTTCGAACGCGCCAGCATCTCGGAAACCGCAATGGTGGGCGCCATGAGCAGCCCCTCTCCGCCGGCGAAATCGTTGGCCGCCACGCGCCCCATGGTGAGGTAGGCGAGCACGGGCAGACCGCGGGCCTTCGCCCATTCTTCGTCTGCCAACAGCACCGAGGCGGCGCCGTCCGTCAGTGGCGTCGAGTTGGCGGCCGTCAGCGTGCCGTGACCCGAAGACTTGTCGAATGCCGGCTTCATCGTCGCCATCTTTTCGAGGCTCGTATCGGCGCGCACGTTGTTGTCCTTGACGAGACCGACGCACGGCACCAGCAGGTCGTCGTGGAAGCCCTCGTCATAAGCTCTGGCGGCGTTGTGATGGCTCTTCAGCGCTAGCTCGTCCTGAGCCTCACGCGTGATGCCCCACTCGCGCGCCATCAGCTCGCAGTGCTGACCCATCGAAAGGCCGGTGCGCGGCTCCTGCGTCGAAGGCGCAACTGGCGTCAGCTCGCCGAACGAGAACCCCTTGAAGGCGCCGAGCTTCTCGCCAGCGCTACGCGCACGGCTGAGGTCGATCATCCGGTGCTGGAACTTGTCGCCAAAGACCACCGGGCTGTCGCTGACGGTGTCCGAGCCCGCAGCAATCCCACTGTCGATCTCGCCCGTCGCGATCTTGCCGGCAAGGGTCAGCGCGGCTTGCAGACTCGTGCCGCAGGCGATCTGCATGGTCGTGCCGGGCGTACGCGGCGAGTAACCGGCATCGAGTGCGGCCTCGCGCGCGAGGTTGAAATCGCGCGAGTGGTTGATGACCGCGCCCGCCATCACCTCGTCGATCTTCTCGCCCTTGAGATTGTATTTATCGGCGAGCCCCCCGAGTGCCGTCGAGAGCATCGAAAGGTTGCTCTCGTCGGCATAGGCGGTATGTCCCCGCGCGAAGGGAATGCGGGCGCTGCCGACGATGGCGACTTTTCTCGTTCCGTTCATCATGACGATTTCCTAAGCCCTGCCGTCCGCACGCGCCTTGACGGGACCGCCGAGGAACGGCGCGAACCCGGTTCCGAGAATGACCCCGATATCGGCGAGGTCCGCATTGGCGACGACGCCCTCGCCGACCACCACCTCGGTCATGTCGACCAGGGGCTTGACCAGTTCGCGCCCGAGCCCGGCAAGATCGGGAGGCAGACTCACCTCGCCCTTCTGTGCCTTGCCCTTTTCCCACCTGTAGAAGCCTTCGCCGCTCTTGCGGCCGAGCTTGCCGGCGGCAACGAGCGCAGCGAACTTCGAACCCTCCGGCACCGCATGGCCGAGCTCAGTCGCGACCGACTTGCCGACGTCCAGCCCGACCGTATCCATCAGCTCGATCGGCCCCATCGGCATGCCGAAGGCGACGGCGGCCGCGTCGATCAGCTCCTTGCTCTCGCCATGCTCCACCCGTTCGACGGCGCCCAGCATGTAGGGCATGAGCACGCGGTTGACGAGGAAGCCGGGCGCGGACTTGACCACCACCGGGCTCTTGCCGATGGCAAGCGCAAAGGCGGCGCCCGCGGCGATCTGCTCGTCGCTGTTGAAGGTCGAGCGGATAACCTCGACCAACGGCAGCTGCGCGACGGGATTGAAGAAATGCAGGCCGATGAGCCGGCTCGGGTCCTTCAATCCTTCCGCGATCCGTTCCAGTTCGATGGAAGAGGTATTGGTGGCAAGAATAGCGCCGGGCTTCAGCTTGTCTTCGATGCCGGCAAAGATCTTGCGCTTGATCTCGAGGTTCTCGACCACCGCTTCGATGACGACATCGGCCCGGGGTACACCTCTGCCGGCGGGGTCGGCTTCCAGCCGCAACATCGCTGCATCGACCTCGCGCTTCTTCTTCAGCCGCTTCTTGAAGAGACCTTTCGCTCGCTCCAGAGCCGGCTTGATCCGCTCCATGTCGAGGTCCTGCAGCGTCACCGCCATGCCGCGCAGCGCACACCAGGCGGCGATATCCCCGCCCATGACGCCGGCGCCGATGACGTGCACGCGAGAGAACTTCGCGGCCTTCGTTCCCTGCTTCTTCAGCCCCTCCGAGAGGAAGAATACGCGCCGCAGGTTCGTCGCCGTCGACGAGCCCATCAGCGGCACGAAGGCGTCGACCTCGCCACGGATCATCGCCTTAGGGTCATCCCCGTGCTTTTCGAAGAGGTCGATGAGCGCGTAAGGGGCCGGATAGTGCTCCGGCCGCGCCTTCTTGCCGGCTTCGGCGCGCATCTTGCTCGCCACGTACCCACGCAGTGGCCCCATGGCCATGGCGCGCTTGGCAAATCCCGCCTCTCGCGATTTGCGCTTCTGGAGGACCGCCTTGCGCGCCTCCCAGCGCAGCATGTCGCGGTGCCGCACGAGCTTGTCGACGAGGCCCATGCCCCGCGCCTGCCGAGCGCGCAGCATGCGCCCGGTCAGCATGATCTGCATGGCCTCGACCGGTCCCGCCTGCCGGATCGAGCGGCCGGTGCCGCCGAACCCAGGGAAGATGCCGAGATTGACCTCGGGAAAGCCGATGCGCGTCTTGTCGTCGTTGACGGCGATCCGATAGTGGCAGGCGAGCGCCAGTTCCAGCCCGCCCCCGAGGCAGAAGCCGTGGATGCCGGCGACGACGGATATCTTCAGGTTCTCGATCCGTTGGAAGAGCGCATGCGCGCGCTTCAGCGCCTCCGGCAGGATCGAGAAATCCGACATGGCGTCGAACTCGGAAATGTCCGCCCCGGCGATGAACCCGCTCTCCTTGCCGGAAAGGAGGATCACGCCGATGAGCTCGCCACTCGCTGCCAGCTCCTCGAAGTGCTCGACAAGGCTTTCGAGCTCGGCAATGGCCTCGCGGCTCAGCGTATTGACCGAGGCATCGGGCCGATCGATGGTTAGCCAGCCCAATTGCTCGACATCGATGCGGAACGACCAGTGCCGCGTCTGGGGTATCTGCGATTGGATCACCGCGGGCTCCTCTTCCCGTGTTCCCAGCATAAGGGGCTCCTATTCGGCCGCGGCGCGCGACAGCTTGCGCCCGGCGAAAGCCTCCGGCGCGAAGTCGTCGACCGCCACCGCCCTGTCTGTCGCTTCGTCGGCGGCGCGCAGAATTCCCGCCTCGTTGTCGTTGATCACACCAGCCTTGACCGCGTCGGCAATGGCGTCTCGATCCAGCCGGCGTGACACCGTACCAGCCCTCACGGCCTTGACGAACCGCGCCTCGATCTCCTCAGCGGCGGTGACCTTGACGAAGGCGTCCTCCAGCCGGCCGGTGACATCCTCGGGATCGTCCGACACGTAGGCGCCGACCGTCAGCCGGTCGCGGAAGGCGCCGGGCCGCAAAACCTTGCGCACCAGCGTATAGTTGACCTTGTCCGCCGCCGGCCGCGCATGCCGCCCGAACGGGAAGCAGAGGAAGCGCATGGACCAGGCAAAGAACCGATTGGGGAAATTGGCAAAGACCTCGCCAAAGGTCTTCTCCATCGCCGCGATCCGGTCGGCCATGATCGCATCGACCAGCGGCCGGTCATCCTCCAGCCGCCCCTCCTCCTCATAGCGCTTCAAGACCGCGCTCATCAGATAGAGCTCGCCGAGGATATCGGCCATGCGCCCCGAGATCTGCTGCCGGGCTTTCAGCGACCCGCCCAGCACCACCGTCGTCCAGTCGGCAACGAGCGCGAAGGCCTGCGTATAGTGATGCAGCTGCTTGTACCAGCGCGCCATCTCATGATCGACGGGCGAGGAGGCGAAGGCGCCGAAGGTCAGCGCATGGAAGAGCGTCGCGATCTTGTTGCGCAGCATGAAGGCCGTGTGGCCGGCGAACGCCTTGTCGAAGGCGTCGATCCCGGCCTTGCGATCCGGGTTCTGCGCCGCCTGCACTTCCTTGTAGAGGAAGGGATGGGCGCGCAGCACGCCCTGCGCGAAGGTCATCAGCGTGCGTGTCAGGATGTTGGCGCCCTCGACGGTGATGGCGACCGGTGTCGCCATGTAGCCGCCGAAGAGATAGTTGGACGGCCCTTCCTGTATGGCACGCCCGCCATGGATGTCGAAGGCCGCGTCCATGCTGTCGCGCATCGCCTCGGTCGTCCGGTACTTCAAGAGCGCCGAGAGCACCGAGGGACGCTGCCCCTCATCGACCATCGAGGCGGTCAATCGGCGCGCCGCCTCATAGGCATAGGCGTTTTTGACCATCCCCGAGAGCGGCTCGGCGACGCCTTCCATGATGCCGACGGGAATGCCGAACTGCCGGCGGATGCGCGCGTAGGCAGAGGTCACCCGCAGCGCCTGCTTGATCGAGATCGAGCCGATGGCCGGCAACGAGATGGCCCGGCCGGTCGAGAGGCACTCCATCAGCATGCGCCAGCCCTGCCCGACATAGTCGGTGCCGCCGATAAGATAGTCGATGGGGACGAACACGTCCGTGCCGCGCGTCGGTCCGTTCATGAACGCCTGCCGCGCCGGAAAGTGCCGCCGCCCGATCTCGACGCCCGGATGGTCGCGCGGAACGAGCGCCAGCGTGATGCCGACATGCTCACCCTTGCCGAGGAGATTGTCGGGATCATGCAGGTCGAATGCGAGGCCGATGAGCGTCGCGACCGGCGCCAGCGTGATGTAGCGCTTGTCCCAGGAGAGGCGGACGCCCAGCGTCTCCTTGCCGTTCCAGGTGCCTCTTGTGACGACCCCGACGTCGCGCATGTTGCCGGCGTCCGAGCCCGAATGGACGCCGGTCAGCGCAAAGCACGGCACGTCCTCGCCCTTGGCGAGGCGGCCGAGATACTTGTCCTTCTGTTCCTGCGTCCCGTATTTTTCCAGCAATTCGCCGGGGCCGAGGGAGTTGGGCACCATCACCGTGATGCCGGCCGCGACCGAGCGCGAAGCAATCTTCGAAACGATCATCGACTGCGCCTGGGCTGAAAAGCCCAATCCGCCATACGCCTTGTCGATGAGCATGCCGAGAAAGCCCTTCTCCTTGAGGTAGCGCCATACGTCCGGCGACAGGTCCGCGCGGTCGTTGCGCGTCTCCCAGTCGTCGATCATGGCGCAAACCTCTTGCGTCGGGCCGTCGAGGAAGGCCTGCTCTTCGGCGGTCAGCGTCAGCGGTCGAATGCCGGTGAGCTTTTTCCAGTCGGGCCGGCCAGAGAAAAGTTCAGCGTCCCAGCCGACCGTGCCGGCATCGAGCGCCTCCTGTTCCGTGCGCGAGACCTTGGGCAGGATCTTCTTGACCATGCCGTAGGCCGGACCGGTGACCACGGCCTTGCGCACACCGGGAACCGCCAGCGCCAGCAGAACAATGGCAGGCAACAGCGCCAGCAGGATGCCGACGACACCGAGCCCGCCGACTGCCAATGCGGCTACCCCGAGCGCCAACGCCGCAACGCCCCACTGCCAGAGCGGGGACTCGCGCATGGCGAGCACGATGAAAGCGACGATGCCGATGACCCAGAGCGCGAAAGTCATCCCGGTTCTCCTCTTCCTCCCGGCCAGCTTAGAGCCTTGCAGGCAAAAGTGGGCGCACTTTTGCGTTGGCCGGCCAGGCGCCTCTCCATGGCCCCGACAACCAAGTGTACTCATCTTTACGTTAACGTCAATCTGTCGCCGCATGCGTCGTCTGTTGATCGCCGGCAGGGAACATCCGAAGTTTCGCCAGGCTCTGTCGGTTGCCGTTCCGGCATCCGTTTGACGCTTACGTAAAGCCATGGAATACTCCTCTCTATCCGTAACGCGGCGCGAGACCGCACCCGGAGTCAGGAAGAGCCACGCGGATCAGGCGAGGCAGGAGGAGAATGCATGCAGACCCTTGAAGGCCAGGACGCCGCAGCCGCCCGCCCGTGGATCGCGAGCTACCCGGAAGGCATAGCCTGGGACGTCGAAGTCAATGTGCGTCCGGTGCACGAACAGGTGCTGGCCGCCTGCGCAAAGACACCCGATGCGGTCGCGCTCGATTTCCTCGGTGGCAAGACGACTTTCGGCGACATGGGCAAGGCGATCACCGCCTTTGCCGGCGCTCTCCAGAGCCAGTTCGGCGTCGGCAAGGGCAGCCGGGTCGCGCTCCTCCTGCCCAACACGCCCTTCTATCCCATCGCCTACTACGCGGTGCTGCGCGCCGGCGGCACGGTCGTTAACTGCAACCCGCTCTACACGGTTCACGAACTGAGCCACATCGCCGACAACGCCGGCGCCGATCTGATGATCACGCTCGACTTGAAGATGATCTTCGAGAAGGCCGAGGCGCTGGTCGACAAGGGCCTCGTCAAATCATTGGTCGTCTGCCGCTTCACCGACGCGCTGCCCATGGTCAAGCGGGTGCTGTTCTCGCTCGCCAAGCGCAAGGACCTCGCGGACCTGCGCACCTCGCGGATTGGCGGCAAGATCTCGCACTATCATGAGCTCATCGCCCGCAACGAGACGCCGAAGTCCGTCGTCATCGATCCGGTCAAGGACGTCGCCGTACAGCAATATACGGGCGGCACTACGGGCCTGCCCAAGGGGGCGATGCTCAGCCACGCCAACGTGGCGGCCAATATGAGCCAGATCGACGCCTGGGGTTGTGGGCTCTTCTACCCACCGAGCAAGGTGGTGGCGGTCCTACCCTTCTTCCACATCTTTGCGATGACGGTGTGCATGAACGTACCGCTCTGCAACGGCACGCAGGTCGTCATGCTGCCGCGCTTCGAGATGAAGGCGCTCGTCGCTCTCATCAAGCGCACCCACGCCAACGTGCTGCCGGCCGTGCCGACGCTGCTCGCCGCGCTCGCCAAGGCCGACAACATCAAGTCGGATGATCTCGCCGCCCTGGAGGTCGCGATCTCCGGCGGCGCGCCGCTGCCCAATGAGGTGCGCGCCGCCTTCTCCAAGAAGTCCAAGGCCCTGCTTGCCGAGGGCTATGGCCTCACCGAAGCCTCACCAGTCGTTTGCTGCGCGGCGCTGCGCGTGCCTTCCAAGCCCATGTCGATCGGCCTGCCGCTGCCGGCGACCGACATCCGCTTCGTCGACGTCGACAGCCACCGGCCGGTCGGCATCGGCGAGAACGGCGAACTGCAGGTCAAGGGACCGCAGGTGATGCTGGGCTACTACGAGAACCCCGAGGCCAACGCCGAGGCCTTCATGGACGGGTGGCTGCGTACCGGCGACGTCGGTCATATGGACGAGGACGGCTACGTCTTCCTAGTCGACCGCATCAAGGACCTCATCATCTGCTCGGGCTTCAACGTCTATCCGCGGGTGATCGAGGAAGCGCTCGCCGAACATCCGGCTGTCGACGAGGTCAACGTCATCGGCGTTCCCGATGAATACCGGGGCGAAGCGCCCATCGCCTTCGTCAAGCCCGCGGCCGGGCAGACACCGACCGAAGCCGAGCTGAAAACTTTCCTGACTGCAAAGCTCAACAAGATTGAAATGCCGCGCGAAATCATCTTCAAGGATGCCTTGCCCAAGACGCTGATCGGCAAGCTCTCCAAGAAGGAGCTGCGCGAGGACTATGCCCAGATGAAAGCCAAGAGCCGTGAACAAGCCTGAGAGCGAAAGCAAGGATCTCTTCGCCATCGCCGACCTCGCACGCGAGTTCGGCATCTCGACACGCGCCATCCGCTTCTACGAGGCCAAGGGCCTGATCTCGCCCGAGCGGGTCGGAGCCACCCGCATCTTCCGCCGCCGCGACCGCGCCCGGCTGATCCTGATCCTGCGCGGCAAGCGGCTCGGCTTTTCGCTGCGCGACATCTCCGACTATCTCTCGCTCTACGACGCCGACCGCACCCAGCAGGTCCATCTTCTGGCCGAAATGGTCGACCAGCGCCTTGCCTCGCTCGAACGCCAGAAGGCCGATCTCGATACGACCATTACGGAGCTGCGCGAGATCAGGAAGCTGGCCGGCGAGCGGATCGCCACAGAGAAGGCTTGAACTTCACGTTGCCGGCACCAGCGCCCGTACATCCTCGATTTTGTTCGCCTCGCCGGCCGGTTTGTCCCACCGTATCCGGTTGATACGGGGAAACCGCAGCGCCACGCCCGATTTGTGCCGGCCCGAGAGCTGGGCGCTGTCGAAGGCGACTTCGAAGACCAGTTCCTTCCTCACCTCGCGCACCGGGCCGAACGAGCCGATGGTATTGGCGCGGATCCAGCGGTCGAGCTGCTTCAGCTCCTCGTCGGTGAAGCCGAAATAGGCCTTGCCGATCGGCACGATCTCGTTGCCCGCCCAGACGCCGAACGTGTAGTCCGAATAGAAGGACGAGCGTTTGCCGTGTCCGCGCTGGGCATACATCAGCACCGCATCGACGACGTTGGGATCGCGCTTCCACTTGAACCAAAGCCCCTTGGGCCGCCCCGGCACATAGGGCGAGGTTTTGAGCTTGAGCATCACGCCCTCATGCCCGCTCTCGTCGGCCCCGCGCCGGCGTATGGCGGCAAGCTCGCTCCAGTCGGAGAACGCGATGACCTCGGAGAGGTCGAGACGCGTCTGCGGATTGCTGACGAACCAGGCCCCCAGCCGCTCCCGCCGCTCGCGCCACGTCAACGGCCGGACATCGTCATCGCCGTCGAAAAGGATGTCGTAGACGCGGATGAAGGCCGGATACTCCTTGAGGTGTTTGGGCAGCGCCACCTTGCGGTTGAGCCGTTGCTGCAGGTCGTTGAACGGCAACGGATCGAACGCGTGCCCGACCAGCAGCTCGCCGTCGAGCACCGCCTCGCCGAACACCTCCTCGACGATGTCGGGAAACGCCTGCGCGATGTCGTCGCCTGTGCGCGAGAAGAGCGAGATGCCGCCTCTGCCCATGACGAGCTGCACGCGGATGCCGTCCCACTTCCACTCGGCGGCGAAGTCGCGCGGATCGAGGCTGGCGAGGTCCTTCTCCTCGTCGATGGCGTTGGAGAGCATCAGGGGGTGGAACCTCGCCGTATGCGCGATCTGCGGCGCCTCGCCCCTGTCCTCGAGCCAGGCGAAGAGCTCGACGTAAGGCGGGGTGATTCCGTGCCAGATCTCCTCGATCTGCTGCAGGTCCTTGCCACTCATTTCCGCCAGCGCCGTTTTCGCCAGCCGCGCCGACAGCCCGATGCGCAAGGCACCCGTCGCGAGCTTGACCAGCGCCCAGCGCTCGTTGACCTCCGCCCGCGTCAGGAGCGATGCGATGAGCGCCGGCAGGTCGTGCTTGCTGGTCGTGTTGAAGAGCTCGATGAGGTCGGAGAGCTTGGGCAGCTCCTCGGTGCCGCCGTGGTGGGGCCAGATGAGCGCGATGGTTTCGCCCAGGTCACCCACGTAGTCGTAACTAAGTGCGAAAAGGTGCGGGTCGACCTCGGCCAGCACCGTCTCCTTGAGGAGCGCCGGCTTGACGTTGCGGAAGGTCAGCGCCCCGGTCAGCACCGCCAGCGCCAGCCCGCGGTCCGGATCGGGCGTCGTGCGGAAATACTCCGCCAGCGCCGAGAGCTTGCGGTTGCGCGACGGGGTCAGCGCCAGAAGCTCCATCAGCTGGGCGAAGCGCTTCACTCCTCGCCCTCCCCGCCGTCGTCCTCGAAGCCTTGGATGTTGAGCGGTTCGGCGTTGAGGCCCCGCTGTCGGCAATAGTAGACCAGCGCATCCTCGCGCCCGTGCGTGACCCACACCGTCCCGGCGCCGGTCTCCGCGATGGTCTCGCCCAGTTCGTTCCAGTCGGCATGATCGGAGATGATGAGCGGCAGTTCGACCCCGCTCTGGCGGGCGCGCTGCTTGACGCTCATCCACCCCGAGGCCATGGCGAGCACAGGGTCCGGCAGGCGCCGGCTCCACACGTCCTTCAAGGCCGACGGCGGCCCGACGGCGATCTTGCCGGCAAGCTCGGCCTTGCTCGTTTCCATGACCAGCCGCAGCTCGCCCAGCGCAACGCCCCGCTCCTCGTAGAGCTCGCAGAGCTTGACCATCGCGCCATGGAGGTAGATCGGCTCGTCATAACCCGCATCGCGCAGCAGCCGGATGACCCGCTGCGCCTTGCCCAAGGGATAAGCGCCGATGAGATGCGCGCGCTCGGCATTGGCTGCGACCGAGCGCAGCAGCCGCGCCGTCTCCGCCTTCGGGTCCGGATGCTGGAAGACCGGCAGACCGAAAGTGGCTTCCGTCACCAGGAGGTCGCACTTGACCAGCTCGAAGGGCTGCGCCGTCGCGTCGGGCAGGCGCTTGTAGTCGCCGGTGACGACGACGCGCTGCCCCTTGTGCTCGATCAGCACCTGCGCGCTGCCGAGGATATGGCCGGCGGGATAAAGCGTGACGGTGACGTCGTCGATGACGACCGGCTCGCCGAACGCCGCCACTTGAAAGCGCCCAGCGCAATCCTCGCCATAGCGCGTCTTCATCACCGCGATGGTGTCGGCCGTTGCCAGCACAGCCCCATGGCCGGAGCGCGCATGGTCGGAGTGCCCGTGGGTGATGATCGCCCGAGCCCGCGGAACGGTCGGATCGACATAGGTGTCGATGGCGCGGATATGGAGGTTGCGATCGATGAGCGTCATGGCGTTCATTGTAACCCGTTCACGGGAACGGTGGAGAGATGTCCGCGGTTGCCTTGAGACGAGAGGAGATGCCCGATACCGACGACCCCGCTTCCCGATGGCTCTCAGATGCCCGTTTTCGGGCTCGGCACCTGGATGATGGGCGAGCGGCGTAGCGACCATGAACGCGAGGTCACGACGCTGCGCACCGGGCTCGACCTCGGCATCACCCTCATCGACACCGCCGAGATGTACGGCCAGGGCGGCGCAGAGCGCGTCGTCGCGCAAGCGATCGCGGGGCGGCGGGAAGAAACGTATCTCGTGAGCAAGGTGCTTCCCTCAAACGCATCCCATGATCGAACGATTCGCGCCTGCGAGGAGAGTTTGCGCCGCCTCGGCACCGAGCGGCTCGACCTTTATCTCCTCCACTGGCGCGGCAATTACCCGCTGGAGGAAACCGTGCGCGCCTTCGAACGGCTCAAGGCCGACGGCAAGATCCTCAACTGGGGCGTCTCCAACTTCGATGTCGACGACATGGAAGAGCTGGAGGCGATCTCGAAGGATTGCGCCGCCAACCAGGTGCTCTACAACCTCTTGCGCCGCGGCATCGAGCATGACCTGATCGCCTGGTCGCGGGAACGCTCCATGCCGGTCATGGCCTATTCCCCCATTGAGCAGGGGCGGTTGGCGCGATCCTCCGAGCTTGCCGACATCGCCCGCGCCCATGGCGCAACGCCGGCGCAGATCGCACTGGCCTGGGTGCTCGACAAGCCCGGTGTCGTCGCCATTCCCAAGACCAGCCGTCCCGAGCGGGTGGAGGAGAACTTGAAGGCGCTCGATATTCGGCTGACGGATGATGACCGTGCCCGGCTGGACCGCGCCTTCCCGCCGCCGCGTGGGAAGACGGGGCTGGAGATGATCTAGAGGAAGGGCCACGCCCGACGGCTTTGCCGTCGACCTCTCTCCAAGGGAGGGGTGAAGAGGGCACCGTGCTTCTCCCACCCCCGGTGGGGATGCAACGAGCCCCCTCACACCACCTTGCTGACCGCCAAAAACCCGCCCCTTTCCGCATTGGCCTTCTCGATCGCCGCCGCGTTACCCATCACCACGACACGCCCCTCGCGCGCCACGGCTTCCAGCGCATCGGCAAGGGTCAAAAAGTCCCTGCCGGTGGTTGCCAGCACTTCGTCGCGCCGCTGCTGACGCAGGAGGTCGGTGGTGCCGGTGAGCTCACGCCACATGGACGAATACCCCTTGGCGTCGGAGAACTGGTAGGGATCCATGTCGCCGACGACGCCGATGATCGAGCGCGTGAGCTCTTCATCCCCGACCGGCTGACGCAGCGCCGCCGCCGAGCCGTCATAGGCGTCGAGGGTCTTGAGGAGATTGGGGTCGCGATAGGAGAGGAACGCGAAATTGCCCGAGATCAGATCGAACCGGCTCGATCCGCCATAGGCCCCGCCTTGCACGCGCACCTTGTCCCACAGCCACGTGGTGTTGAGGTATTTGAGCGCAACGCTCGCGGCGCCCGTGAGGTCAAAGCCGAGCGCCTTGAGGTTGGCGCCCTTGCCCACATAGTTGACCTGTGCCGGGATGGTCAGCCCCTCGTCGAGCGGGCTCGCGCCGATACCCCAGCCGTGGGACACGACCGGCCCGATCGGCAGATCGGAGAGGAACGCCGAGAACTCCGCCTGAGCCCCGCGCCAGATGCTATCGTCCGCCGTGACGTTGACCACCATCTGCGCCCGGTTGACGAGGCGGTCGCGAATGGTCTCCAGCGTTTTCTGAACGCCGGCCCAATCATCCTCGATGCGTTTGACGAGATCGCGCAGGAACAGCAGATAGCCGATGCCGCCCATGCGCTCGGCGATGGAGCCCGCTTCGGTGAGCGCCGACTTCAGCCGCAGGTCGACGAAGCCGTTGCCGCCCGGCACCAGACGTGCCTCGAGCCCGGCCTTTTCCTCGAGCGCCATCTGCTTGAACCGTTCGCGGTTGTCGAGGCGGGCGGTGAGGATCACGTCCTTGAGGATCGAGAGCAGCTCAGGGACCTTCTCCGGCACGGCCTTGCCTGAAAGGAAGAACCATGCCGCGGTGCCCTCCCCGCCCTGCCGGGTCGAGACGCCCCGGTGCTGGGCGATGCCGCCGGTCGAACGCCCGATGCGCTGCGTCAGCGAAACGAAGTCTTCCCGAGCCGTTCCGGTCTGCAACAGCGCGCGCCCGAAAAGCGGCATATAGGGCAGGAGCTCGGCCTCGAGCGCATGCATGTCGAAGCCGAGGTCGAGATAGAGAATGCCGAGCGTCGGCAGATCGTGGGTGAAGAGCGTCGCCCCGGCGATCCCATCACGCTCGATGGGTACGGTGCGCACCTCGCGCGGCAGGTCGGCGCGGGTCAGCGACGGGATCCTGGCAAGGTCCGCCGGATCGTCCTCCTTCTCCTGCAGGGCCTTCAGCGTCTTGGTGGTCTCGATGGCCGCGTCGATCTCGGCCGCGCTCATCTTGCCGCGGATCGCGGCGAGCTTTTCGGTTTCCGCCGCTTCCTCGCGCGCGCCCTGTCCTTCGTCGGCAGAAAGGGTGACGGTCACCCGATGGGTATTGTCGAGGAAGCGCTTGGCGATCAGCTTTTCGAAGTATCCGGTCTCGGCCTTTTGCTTGAGCGAAGCGAGCGCCGCTTCGAAATGCAGCGGCTCCAGCGGATCCCCGTCATGCAGCCACGTGCCGAGCGCCCCGAACATCAGGGCGATGCCGCGCGGGAATGAGCCGGTGTTGTTCTCGCGCAGCGAGAATTCGAAGGTATTGAGCGCCGCCTCGACCGTGCCGCGGTCGAGCCCGGTTTCGCTCAACTCCCTGAGCTTTGAGAGGATGAGGTCTTCGACCTTGCCAGCGTCGGCCGGATCGATGCCCTTCATGCCGAAGGTCGCCATGGGCTGCTTCAAGCCCATGCCGATGCCGCCGCCCATCAGTCCCTCGCCGAGCCCGGAGTCGGTGAGGGCCTTCCTCAGCGGCGCCGCGGAGGTGCCGGCGAGCATGTAGGAGAGAAGGCCGTTGGCCAGCGTCTCCTCGCGGTCGGCCGGCTGGTCGATCATCCAGCTGACGGTGACCATGCCGTCGCGCGCCTTGCCCTCGGATTTGGCGCCGGCATAGGTCGCCTCGATCCGCCGCGGTTCGTTAAAGCGCCCCTGTTCGCCGACCGCCGCGTCGACCTCGATCGGCTCGAACTGCGAGAAGTACTCATCGAGAATGTCGAGACGCCTGCCCGCATCGTCGTCGCCCGAAAAGAACGCCCGCGCGTTCGACGGGTGGTAGAACGTCTCGTGGAAGCGCTTGAACTTGCGGTAGGTCAGCTCCGGCATCACCACCGGATCGCCGCCCGAGGACTTGCCATAGGTGATGTCCGGGTAGAGCGCCTGCTGCGCCGTCTTCATCATCAAGGCGTCCGGCGAGGACCAGGCGCCCTTCATCTCGTTGAAGACGACGCCCTTGTAGGTCAGCGGCCCGTCCTTGTCCTCGATCTCGTAGTGCCAGCCCTCCTGGCGGAAGGTGTCCTCGCTGATCAGCGGGAAGAAGACGGAATCGAGGTAGACGTCGACGAGGTTGTAGAAGTCGGCAAGGTTCTGGCTCGCCACCGGATAGGCCGTCTTGTCCGGGAAGGTCATGGCGTTGAGGAAGGTATGCATCGAGCCCTTGATCAGCTCGACGAAGGGCTTCTTGACCGGATACTTGCGGCTGCCGCAGAGCACAGAGTGCTCGAGGATGTGGGCGATGCCGGTCGAATCGTCCGGCGGCGTCTTGAAGGTGATGCCGAAGACCTTGTTCTCGTCGTCGTTGACGAGGCTGACGACCTCCGCCCCGGTCTTCCTGTGCCGGTAGTACCGCGCCAGCGAATTGACCTCGGGGATGGTTTCCTCGCGCACGAGATCGAAGGCGGCGTGGTGGGTCATGGCAGAACTCGCTGAAACGACGTGAGGCGGGAACCCACAACGTAGGAAGGGATGGCGGCGAACGCTAGTGCCATTCCCGTTTGAGGACGTGCGAAAGCGCCCGGCGGGTTCTGCCCCCGGGGTTCGGTTAGTCGAGCGGCATGCGGCGAGGCTTGCCTCATGCAATTTTTATTAGCGAGGCAGGCCTCGCCGCATGCATCCGGGATTTTTGGCTTAATCCGCCCGCCGCCAGGGAAGCCTCCCTTCCGGCTTTCACCGGTACGATGCCGGCAGGCATCCGGTCGGGTGACGGTTTGGACCTCGCCTGGAGCGACCCCCATGCGACCCGGATCCGCGTAACGAAGGCCGGTCAGCAAGAACCGGACAACCGGTTCCCCTTTTCCTGACTGACCTCGCGCACCGGAAGCTCGTATGCATCCTCGCCCGAGGTGCGGCGGTCAGGGGAGTATGGGGTCATCTCAAGCCGTGGGGATAACTTCCTGCTTTCAGTGCAGGATCAATGGGTTGGGCGCTGGCTCCCCTCCCCCTTGAGGGGAGGGGTTGGGGGTG
>JAESGM010000515.1_pt1 | contig 27170 bp, 23 predicted proteins | sample 9269721 | NCBI WGS metagenome assembly JAESGM01 (sample SAMN15720920, study PRJNA650825) | algae metagenome | isolation source: Komarekiella atlantica HA4396-MV6 and co-occurring heterotrophs from... | place: USA: Theobald House, Kauai, HI | collected 2009-07-29 | reverse complement strand
GAACACGAGCACGGAAGAAATGACGTAGGAGATCATGCTTCGGCGGATGACGATCGGGAATTGAGCGGGCACGACCCAGATACGCGCCCGCTCCGTGCCGGTTTCAGCCCGCCGGCGTCAGATATCCCGGCCCTCGACCTTCTCGGTCAGGGTCTTGATGAGATCGGGGATGCGCGGCAGGTGCGGATGCACATCGAGCGCGCGGCGGTAAATCTCGAGCGCGCGCTTGTCGTCGCCGAAATCCTGCATGATCAGCCCGAGGCCCGCCAGCGCGCCGAAATGGCGCGGCTCGCGCGCCAGGATCTGGCGGATGTCGGCGAGCGAGCGCTCGAAATCCTTGCGCATGTAATGGATGGTCGCCCGCCGGTTCCAGGCTTCGACATAATCCGGCTTCAGCACGATGATGGCGTCGAGCAGTTTCACCGCGAGATCGAGGTCCTTGGTCTCGATCGCGGTCTTCACCCGCGTCATCAGCAGGTTGGCAGTGTCGCTCGGCGAGATGATCCACACCGCCCAGATGCGGTCCTCGATCGCCTTGGCGGAGGCCGCGTCGGGCGCCGCCTTCAGCGCGCCGAACAGAAACTCGATGTCGTTGAGGCGGTCGACGCGCGAGGCGCGCGGCAGCTTGTCGGGAGCTTCGACAAAGCCGCCCTTCTGGGCGGACACCGTCTCGGAGGCAGACAGGGCTGCGCCGCACAGGACGGCCAGAGCCAGCATGCGGAATCGTCGCGACATGCCGGTCAGTCTAGACCGCTGCACCGCAACCGCAAGACGGGAGATGGTGACTGCCCCGGCGGGGACAGCGCGGGCGTCAGCCAGGAAACTTAGCCCTGGCGTGCCTTGAAGCGCTTCTGGGTCTTGTTGATCACATAGACCCGGCCCTTGCGCCGCACGAGACGGTTGTCCCGGTGGCGACCACGCAATGATTTCAATGAGTTACGGACCTTCATGGCAGACCTCTGGGGCCGCCAGGCGGCCGGTATCGGGAAATTTGCGCGGAAACTAGGGGCCAAGCCGTCCGAAGTCAACGCAGGGGCGCGATTCCGGCCCCTGAAACAACGAAACCCCGCCCCCGCACCAAGGCGGGGTCCGGGGCCATGTCAGAAACCCTGAATGGGCGGGATCAGGCCTTCGGGCAGAACGGCTCCCAGCAGGCCATCAGCGACGGGTACCATTTGCCATCAATGCCACACCACTGCATCCGGCACAGGCCGTTGGCGCAGGCCGCCTTGGCATATTTCGGCGCGACGCAGGTGGCGACCGCCGGCTTCGCCGCCTTCTTCTTGGCGGCATGCGACAGGGTGGTGGTGCCGGCCAGCGCGAAGGACGCGACGGCGGCTGCGAGCACGCATTTCGAAATCAGCTTGATCATGGTGTGTCTCCCCGCTTGCAAAGAAAGAAAACCCCGGTTTGCAAAGGATTGCACAAAGAAATTTCGCTCACAAGCAGTCCGGTTCCAAAGCCGGATTGTGTGTCCTGCCGGTGACGTTCGCGGTGTCGAGTGATGGTGTTGTGCGACCGGGCGAAGATGGTGGGCGCGACAGGGATCGAACCTGTGACCCCTACCATGTCAAGGTAGTGCTCTTCCGCTGAGCTACGCGCCCATCTTCGCCACTGGGTGGAGGCGCCCCCTATATATTTTCCCCCCGCGGGTGGCAAGCACGGCCCCCCTGCCGGGGGGCAAGGCCCCGGGCAATACGCCGCAAAATCTCCGGGAATGGCAAATGGAATAGAACACACTGTTATGGTGTAGGAAAAACTGGCTGCCCGGATCGTCCGGAAACGCAGCCGCCGCAAGGGAGTGCGCAGATGCTGTCCGGTCTTGTCTCGTTCCGTCCTGCCTTTTACGCGCTGGCCATTGGCGCCGGCCTGATGACCACCCCTGCCCTGGCGCAGCAGGAGCCAAGGCTCGACGTGATCTATGTCCCCACCCCGCAGGAAGTGGTCGACCGCATGCTCGACATGGCGCAGGTCAAGGCGGGCGATTTCATGATCGATTTCGGCTGCGGCGACGGCCGCATGGTGGTGACCGCTGCCAAGCGCGGCGCCCGCGGCTACGGCGTGGACATCAACCCCGTCCGCATCAAGGAAGCCAACGAGAACGCGCAGAAGGCTGGCGTGACCGACAAGGTCGAATTCAAGATCGCCAATCTGTTCGAGGAAGACCTGAGCAAGGCTGACGTGATGGCGATGTACCTGCTCACCGACATCAATCTGCGCCTGCGTCCGAAAATCCTCGACACCATGAAGCCCGGCACCCGCATCGTCTCGCACGCCTTCGACATGGGCGACTGGGAGCCCGACCAGCGCGACACCGTCGCCGGCAAGCAGGTCTTCTACTGGATGGTGCCGGCCAAGGTGGAGGGCAAGTGGGTCATCGACGGCGAGCCGAAGATGACGCTCAGCCTCAAGCAGCAATACCAGATGGTCGGCGGCCAGGCCGAGATCAACGGCAAGTCGGCGAATGTCACCGGCGGCCGCCTCAAGGGCGCGGAGATCACCTTTACCGTCGACGGCAAGACCTATACCGGCAAGGTGGACGGCAACACCATCCAGGGCGCGGGCTGGAAAGCGACGAAGGCGTGACCTCTCAACCGGCCTCATCCTGAGGAGCATTGCGAAGCAATGCGTCTCGAAGGATGGGGCCGCCCTCTCCTTCGAGACGCGGCCTGCGGCCGCTCCTCAGGATGAGGGCGGAAGTGGTTCAGCATCGACGAATGACACTCTAGACTGAACCCATCGACGCTTCTCCGACGGGAAGCATTCTCATCCTCAGGAGCGCCTCAATCTCATGACCACCCCGCAACCCGGCGCTCCGCGCGCAAGCCTCTCCGTCACCGACGGCGCGCTGATGATGGTCGGCATCATCATCGGCATCGGCATTTTCAAGACGCCGCAGCTTGTCGCGATGTTCAGCCCCAATGAATGGACCTTCGTGGCGCTGTGGGTGTTCGGCGGCGTGACCACGCTGATCGGCGCGCTCGTCTATGCCGAACTCGCCGCCGCCTATCCCTCCACCGGCGGCGAATATCATTTCCTCAGCCGCGCGCTCGGTCTGCAGGTCGGCTTCCTGTTCGCCTGGGCGCGCACGACGGTGATCCAGACCGGCGCCATCGCCGCCGTCGCCTTCGTCTTCGGCGACTATGCGCAGGAACTGTTCCCGCTCGGCGCCTATGGCCCGGCGATCTACGCCGCCATCGGCCTGATCGCGCTGACGGCGATCAACATCGCCGGCACCTATCAGAGCAAGACCGCGCAGAATGCGCTGACGCTCGTGCTCGTCGCCGCCATGCTGCTGATCGTGGTGGTCGGCTTCATGAATGCCGGCGCGCGGCCCGCGCCCGCCGCGGCGGCGAGCGATGCCGGCTACAGCATGGTCGGCCTTGCGATGGTCTTTATTCTGCTGACTTACGGCGGCTGGAACGAAGCTGCTTACCTTTCGGCCGACGTGCGCAATGTCGGCCGCGACATGGTGCGCATCCTGCTCACCGGCACCGCCATCGTCACCGCCGTCTATGTGCTGGTCAATGTCGGCTATCTTTTGGTCCTCGGCCTCGAAGGCCTGCGCAAGAGCGACGCCATCGCGGCGGATGTGATGCGCACGGCCTTCGGCACGAGCGGCGCTGTCATCGTCAGCCTCATCGTCTGCGTCGCCGCCTTGTCGACCATGAACGCATCGATCTTCACCGGCGCGCGGCTCTATCATGCGCTCGGCCAGGACCTGTCGCTGTCGCGGCTCAAGGTGTGGGACCAGGTGCGCAACAATCCACGCAACGCCATCATCCTGCAAAGCGTGATCGCGATGGTGCTGGTCTGTTTCGGCGCCATGGCGCGCGACGGCTTCAAGGCGATGGTGGAATACACCGCGCCGGTCTTCTGGTTCTTCCTGCTGCTGGTCGGGATCTCGTTCTTTATCCTGCGCGCCCGCGAGAAGGACCACCCTCGCCCCTTCCGCGCGCCGCTTTATCCGGTGGTGCCGGCCCTGTTCTGCGCGATCTGCGCCTACCTGCTCTATTCCAGCCTGGTCTATACCGGCCGCGGCGCGCTGTTCGGCGTCGCGGTCCTCCTCGCCGGCATTCCCCTGCTCGGCTTCGTGCGCAAGAAACGGCGGCTTGCCGCGGCGGAGTAAGTTCTCCGTCATTCCGGGGCGTCCGCCCGAAGCCGTCAGGCGAAGGCGGACGAACCCGGAATCCAGATGTACACTCTGAGCATGATTTCTGGATTCCGGGTCCGGCGCTTTCGCGCCGTCCCGGAATGACCAACGGCTGGGGATTACCGTGCGCGACCCTTACGACGTCATCATCATCGGCGGCGGCCATAACGGCCTCGTCTGCGCCGCCTATCTCGCCATGGCGAAGCTGAAGGTGAAGGTGCTGGAGCGCCGCCACGTGGTCGGCGGCGCGGCGGTGACGGAGGAATTCCATCCCGGCTTCCGCAATTCGGTCGCCGCCTACACCGTCTCCCTGCTCAATCCGCGCGTGATCCGCGATCTCGACCTGCACGAGCATGGCCTGCAGATCGTCGAACGCCGCGCGCTCAACTTCCTCCCCACCGAGGACGACCGCTACCTCCTCACCGGCGAAGGCCGCACCAGGGACGAGATCGCCAAGTTCAGCGAGAAGGACGCCGCGCGCTACGAGGATTACAGCGCCGAACTGAACGCCGTCGCCAACATCCTGCGTGACCTCGTGCTGCAGGCGCCGCCGAATGTCGTGCGCGGCTTCAGCCGCCGATCCTTGCGCGAACTGCTCAAGCTGGTCGGCATCAGCCGCAGGCTGCGCCGCCTGTCGATCGGGCGCCAGCGCGCGCTGCTCGACCTCTTCGCAAAATCCGCCGGCGACTATCTCGACGGCTGGTTCGAATCCGAACCCGTCAAAGCCGTGTTCGGCTTTGACGGCGTGGTCGGCAATTACGCCAGTCCCTACACGCCGGGCTCGGCTTATGTGTTGTTGCATCATTGCTTCGGCGAGGTGAACGGCAAGAAGGGCATCTGGGGCCATGCGCTCGGCGGCATGGGCGCGATCACCCAGGCGATGGCGAGATCCGCAGCGAGCCTTGGCGTCGAGATCGAGACCGGCGCTGACGTGCGCGAAGTCATCGTCGAGAAGGGCCGCGCCGCCGGCGTCGTGCTGGCCGACGGCCGCGTCATCCGCGCCCGCGCGGTGGCCTCGAACCTCAATCCGAAACTTCTTTACGAGCAGATCGTGCCGCACAAGGCGGTGCCGGCGGATTTCCTCGCCCGCATGATGCGCTGGAAATGCGGCTCCGGCACCTTCCGCATGAATGTCGCGCTGGACCGGCTTCCGAGCTTCACCGCTTTGCCCGGTCATGAGATGGGCGATCACCACACCGCCGGCATCATTCTGGCGCCCTCGCTCGATTACATGGATCAGGCCTTCCGCGATGCGCGCGCATCCGGGTGGAGCCAGCGGCCGATCATCGAAATGCTGATCCCCTCCACGCTCGACGATTCACTGGCGCCCGAAGGCAAGCATGTCGCCAGCCTGTTCTGCCAGCATGTCGCGCCGGTTCTGTCCGGCGGCCGCTCCTGGGACGATCACCGCGAGGAAGTCGCCGACCTGATGATCGCGACCGTCGATCGCTTCGCGCCCGGCTTCAAGGACTCGGTGATCGCGCGCACCGCGCTGACGCCGCTCGACCTCGAGCGCACCTTCGGCCTTGTCGGCGGCGACATCTTCCATGGCGCGATGACGCTCGACCAGATTTTCTCCGCGCGTCCCATGCTCGGCTTTGCCGATTACAGGAGCCCGCTGAAGCGGCTGTATCTGTGCGGCTCCGGCACGCATCCCGGCGGCGGCGTCACCGGCGCACCGGGACACAACGCGGCGAAGACCATCGTCGCGGACCTGAAACGGCGGCGGCTGTTGCGGAGAAGCTAGGCGCCAAATCACATACGTTGAATCTGTTCCGCCCTCGTCCTGAGGAGCGCTCCGCAGGAGCGCGTCTCGAAGGACGAGGGCGGCCCCATGGTTCGAGACGCGCCGCGTTGCGGCGCTCCTCACCATGAGGCCGATTGAAGCAAGTATCCCGGATGAGCGGGCGATGTCGAAGACCCGGACGGCGCGAAGCGCCGATCCGGGTGGCGCTAACCCACCCTACGCGCTCGGGCGATGACAGAAATTCTGCGCCTACCGTCTCTCGGACCGCCCCGAATTGCAGAATCCCAAAACCGGACTTGCCCGCACAAATTTCAGGGCCTCGATTGTCAATCGATGCAGGTCGCGCTCGCCGCGGCCGGCAAGATCGACAATGCGCTTTGCAACAAGTTCGGAAATGGCATCTGCGTCGCCACGAAGTTCTCCCGTTTGCCGGAGAACTGCGATCGCGCGGTCGTGGGAATCTGCAAGGGAAAGCAGCGTTTCCGAATCAAGAATGTCGGACCGGAAAATCGGCTTGGTCTGCATCTCTCAACCCCCGCACCAACACCACAGACTTTCCCGTTCTCATATTAGGGCCACACACGTTCAGCGGCTGCGAATAGCTGACGCTATCCACCTAAAACAACTTTATTGATGATAAGAAACGTCGCTGCCAATCAACCTCGCGGCGGCGGCTGTTGCGAAGGAGCTAGGGCGGACACGCCCTTGATGCTCGTCAGGCCATCTGCAAAACTGCAGCTGGTTCCAAAAATCGACGCGTCCCCGTTTCGTGGGATATCTGCCGGGAGGTGAATATGCCTCGCACAACACACCCGGGCTGCATTGCATTCGCTGCAGCAATTCTGCTCGTGCTTGCAGCGCATGCTGGCGCCCAATCATTGCCGCAGAATCTGACAAAGGACGACCTCGCCCGCGACAACAATCTCTTTCTCACGCTCGCGCGCAAAGCGTTGAAGTGGGACCAACCGGCTGAGCCGCTCAAGATCGTCGGGCCGCTCCATTTCGTCGGCACAGCAGGCTTGAGTTCCTGGCTGTTCGCAACGTCGGAAGGCCACATCCTGCTCAATACCGGAATGCCGGAATCCGGACCGATGATCGTCGAATCCATTCGCAAGCTCGGCTTCAAAGCCGAAGACATCAGGATCATTATCAACGGTCATGCTCACTCGGATCATGCCGGCGCATTCGCGGCCATCAAGGAGATGACTGGTGCGCAGCTCGCCGTGATGGAGGCCGACGTCGGGTCCATGCAGGACGGCGGCAAGAGCGACTTCCACTATGGCGCCGACTGGAAAATCATGGGTTTCCCGCCGGTAAAGGTGGATCGCGTACTGCGTGACGGCGATACGGTCAGGCTCGGCGAGGTCGTGCTGACGGCGTACAACACGGCGGGTCACACACGCGGTTCGACGACGTGGATGACAACGCTGGTCGATAGCGGCCGGGCCTACACAGTCGTTTTTATTGATGGCGGCGGGTTCAATCCGGGCTACCGGCTCGCAACTTCGCCGTCATATCCCGGGATCAACGCCGATTACCGCAAAACGCATCACAGACACGAGATGCTGAAACCGGACATCTGGCTCGGACATCACACCGAATATTTCGACCTCGAGGGCAAGCGCAAACGCGCGTCAACCGAAGGCGTGAACGCATGGGTCGATCCCGAAGGATACCGGCGCTTCGTGTCAAAGCAGAAGCGCGCCTTCGAGGATCAGGTCGCTGCGGAAGTTGGCGGGCAGTCCAAACCTGCGAAGTGAAATTACCGGGTCGGACATTCCTCCGGCAGCCCCAGTTATTCTGGAGCAACTAACCCGGATGGAGCGAAGCGAAATCCGGGCCGCTTCCGTTACTCGCAGGACAATCCGGACTACGCTGCGCTCTATCCGGGCTAGGCTTGCTCAGCCGCGTCGCGCCTTCTCGATTGCGGCGACGTCGATCTTCGTCATGCTCATCATCGCCTCGAAGGCGCGCTTTGCCTCATCGCCGCCGGCCTGCATCGCCTCGGTCAGCACGCGCGGCGTGATCTGCCACGAGATGCCCCACTTGTCCTTGCACCAGCCGCATGCGCTTTCCTGGCCGCCGTTGCTAACGATCGCGTTCCAGTAGCGATCCGTTTCGGCCTGATCGTCGGTGGCGATGACGAACGAGAAGGCCTCGGTCTGCTTGAACGCGCTGCCTCCGTTAAGGCCCATGCATGCGACGCCGGCGACGGTGAACTCGACGACCAGCACATCGCCCTTCTTGCCGGAGGGAAAGTCGCTCGGCGCACGCCAGATCGTGCCCACCGCGCTGTCGGGAAAGGTTTGCGCATAAAAGCGCGCGGCAGCCTCGGCGTCCTTGTCGTACCAGACGCAGATCGTGTTCTTCGCCATTGCATGTTCCCTTTGCTTTGAAGCAAGCCCTGATCGCCGAACAATCCCTTTCGGAGAGAAGTACGGCACTGATAAGTCCCGGTGTGGTCGACAACGTCGCTCAAACCCGCCCTGCGCGCTGCCACATTTTCTTCCTCCGCGGAGGATTGCCGCGAATACCCATGCTCCGGCCGAGCAAGCCGCTCCTCGCGACCGAGGAACGAGGCTTCTACGAGCATGACAAGGCCCGCATTCTGCTTCCAGTGCGGAACCGTGATAGGAATTGTTTCACATGAAACGCGGCCGGTTTCGGAATGATTCCAGCCGCTTGACCGAGATCAGGACCGCTTCGCGCGCCGCTTCGGCTGCACCGCGCCGATATGCGTGTGCGTGAGTTCATACACACGGTTCATCACGAATTGCTGCAATTGCGGGGATTCGTCGATGTTGGTGTGGCTGAGATTGGTGTCGCCCGTCAGATCGAGATTGCTGAACTCGCCGGAAAATCCCGGCGCCGGCGTTGCCGGGCGCCCGAAGCCGTTGCGCTGATAGAAATTGACGAAGCGCGCGACATTGGTCGGCACCGTCAGCGGCTCGGTGACGTCGAAAGTCACCGCGAGATCGACCGGAATATTCTGCTGCGCCAGTTGATTGGCGATCTGCACCACCGCATTCGAGCCCAGCGAATGTCCGATCAGCACGATATGCGCGGTGTCGCCGCGGCGGTGATTGACGATGATCTGGTCGGCAACGGACTGCGCGCTGTCCCAGGTGGTGACCGTCGGCGCATAGCCCTGCGCCTTCAGCTTCGCGGCAAGCGAATCCATCCCGAGGGAATAGATATTGAACAGCCCGCGCAGCAGGTAGATCTCGGCCTGGCTGGACGGTGCGGGCGTCTGCGCCTGGCTTCTGTCAGCGGCCGAGACGGACAGAAAGCTGCCGAGCAGCGCCAGCACCGCAAATGAACGCAAAAACGAACGCATGACATGCTCCCCAGACCCAAGGGGCGCACTTTAGGAGGCCGTGGGAACAGCCTCAAGCGCGGTTCCGGAGAGGAGAATGGCGGTCAGGCCGCGAGCAGCTTCTGCACTTCGTTGACGAGGTCGCGCAGATGCACGGGCTTGGACAGCACCTTGGCGTGCTTGGGCGCCGCCGAATCCGCGTTCAGCGCCACCGCGGCAAAGCCGGTGATGAACATGATCTTGATGTCGGGATCGAGTTCGGAGGCGCGGCGTGCCAGCTCGATGCCGTCCATCTCCGGCATCACGATGTCGGTCAGCAGGAGTTCGAACGGCTCTTCGCGCAGGCGATGATAGGCCGACAATCCGTTGTCGTAGGAGACGACATTGAAGCCGGCATTCTGCAGCGCCTTGACAAGAAAGCGGCGCATGTCGGTGTCGTCTTCGGCGAGAAGGATTTTAACGCTTTCATCGGTCATCTGATTATCATCTCACGCGCACGCTAACGTCTCGTTACAGCATGACCTGTCCGGCCCCGATTTTCCGGGGCTGGAGACAGTCCAGCCGGCAGGCCGTCGGTTGTGAAAACCCGTCCACACCCATTAATCCGGGACCCGGTAAATATCGGGTGAAAACCGACCGTCCCTGCCCGTCCCAAGCTACGTCTCCCGGCAGGTCTCTTGGCATGGACAAATCCAAGCCACAAACGGATAGTTGTTCAAGTCCCTGTCTGCCGGAAAAAGGCCTGATGCCGCCTCACGACGAACTGGACCCGCCTTACGACATCCTCGAGCCCGAGCATTGGCGGGGTCCCGTGGTGTTCAACTCCCCGCATAGCGGCAACGTCTACCCGCAGGATTTTCTCGCCACATCGCGGCTCGACATGACGGCCCTGCGCCGCTCCGAAGACAGTTTTGTGGATCAGCTCGTCGCCGGCGTCGTCGAGCGCGGCTATCCGCTGATGCGGGCGCATTTCCCGCGCTGCTATGTGGACGTGAACCGCGAGCCCTATGAACTTGACCCGCGCATGTTCACCGGCCGGCTGCCCTCCTTCGCCAATACCCGCTCGATGCGGGTGGCGGGCGGCCTCGGCACCGTGGCCCGGGTGGTCGGCGACGCGCAGGAAATCTACGACCAGCGCATTTCGGTGGACGACGCGCTTCAGCGCATCGAGAGCCTGTACAAGCCCTATCACCGCGCACTGCGGAAGCTGGTCACCCGCGTGCACCGCGATTTTGGCGCCGCGATCCTGATCGATTGCCATTCCATGCCGTCCTCCACCGGCCGCGACGACCGCCCCCGCGCCGATGTGGTGCTGGGGGACCGCTATGGAACCAGTTGCGTGGCGGCGGTGATGGAGGCGGTGGAGGCGACCCTGCGCGAACGCGGCTACAGCGTCAGCCGCAACAAGCCCTATGCCGGCGGCTTCATCACCGAGCATTACGGCAATCCTAGCGCCGGGCTGCACGCCATCCAGCTCGAGATCAACCGCGCGCTCTACATGGACGAGCGCAGCTTCGCCCGGATCGAGTCCTTCGACCGGCTGGCCGCCGACCTGGAATGGCTGTCCGACCGCCTGGCCGAAATCCCGCTGGAAGAGCTGCGCCCCTATCGTTCGGCTGCCGAATGATCGGCGCACCGGCCACCGCATAGCAGCATCCCGATTTGCGCATTGCTGAAAAACCGGCTATCAGGCGCTCCCTGACCGGAATTGCTTGCCCGCCGAATCGCGTCGCTGAGGGCCTCCCGCCCCGGCCGGCATCGGCAGCAGAAAAAGCTTGGCAAAAAAGCCAAGAAAAAAGGGCCGCTTGAGTAAACAAGCGGCCCAAGTCTAGGGAGGAAACGCCCAAGGAGGGCGGCGGGAACGTGCAGAGCACGTTGCCGCGCTGCAGCAATATTGCATCGCGCCGCACAAAAGGCAACCCTTTACGTCAGCGATACTGACCTATCCCCAATGCAGTTTTGCGGGGTGTGGTTTTTCCACCACAAGCCGGTCGCAGGCCGAAAAAGCCTTAGCCGCCATGCTGTTCGCGCCAGGGATCGCGGACGCGCAACCAGTAAACGACGCAGGCGGCCAGCATCACAGCGGCCTGAAGGCCGAAAACCAGCCGATAGGCATCCAGTGCGTAGGCGCCATCCTTGACCGGAAACAGGTCAATCAGAAAACCGCTGATCACCTGCGCGATGAACACGCCGCCCATGGTCCCCATGTTGAGCAGCGTGATTCCCCGCCCGACCAGTTGCGGCGGAAACAGCGACTTTCCGTGCGCGATCATAACCGGCGTATAGGCGGAGAACGCGCCCACGAGGATGAACCACACCAGCAGCCAGCCCGCCGGCAGCTTGCCCAGCACGGCGACGACACCGAGCGTCAACGCCGTCGATGCGGCCCCCAGCAGAACCGGAATCTTGTAGGCCCGGAACAGGCGGTCGGTCGGTCCCCAGACAAAAGCCGCCGCCACCTGCGCGATCGCCGCAGCAAACAGCATGTTGCCGCGGGCCGTGAGATCGTAGCCGTAGATATGCGTGAGATAGGGTCCGCCCCACAGGCCAACCACCAGCACGAAACTCGCATGGGTGACGAGGTGCAGGAAGAAGATCGGAACGACCGACGGCGTGCGGATCGCCGCCGACAGACCGGCAAGACTCTCGCCAAAGCTTTCCTTCTTCGGCTCGAACCGCGGCGAGCGTCCGTCCTCACGCACCACCAGCATGACGCACACGGTCACCAGCACCATCAGCAAGGCGACGCCGATAAAAGTCGCGCGCCATCCCACCGCACCGACCGCGTAGGCAAACGGCGCTGTCGCGATCAGCGTCCCGATACTGCCGAGGCCCATCTGTATGCCGGTCAATGACGCGAACTGATGCGGCGCGTAGCGCCGCGCATAAAGGGCCAGCGGCGCCATCAGGTAACAGGACGAGCCGAGGCCCATCAGGATGCGCGCGCTGATCAGTCCGGCCGGCGAGGTCGCAAGCGCGAAAATCACCGCGCCGATGGCGGCGATTCCGCCACAGACCAGCATGCAGGACTTCGGGCCGTAGCGGTCGAGCGCGATGCCGAGCGGAATTTGCGCCGCAGCGAACGAAAAGAAGAACGCGCTGGCCAGCAGTCCGATTTCCGATGCACTGAGTTGAAGTTCCTGCGCGAGATTGGGCGCGATCACCGCAACGGAATTGCGCAGAAACTGGCTGACCATGTAGATCGACCCCAGGGTGCCGACCAGAATGATGGTCGCACGCATAGGGATCGAGACCCTGAGAGGCTCGCTCTGCGTCGTCATGCCCGGCTTTCCTGACTTCCGCCGGCAACCTTCGTTGCACGGCACAGGGCCGGCAGCAAGTCGACGGCGCAGTTGCCCGCCATGCGACTCTTCGATAGGTGTCAGTTCCATTCTTGTCGCGCGCCCGGACGAAAAACCGGTGTCCACTTCTCCTGGACGCGCCTTGACGGACCGCCGGCATGACCGCCATCGATTTTGCAGCTTTCGTTGATGAACTCGCGACCGTCTCCGGCGAGACCATTCTGCCTTTCTTCCGCACCGCGCTCGGCGTTGACGACAAGAATGCAGCGGGACGTTTCGATCCCGTCACCGCCGCCGATCGCGCCGCCGAACAGGCCATGCGCACGCTGATACGCCGTCACTTTCCTGAGCATGGAATTATCGGCGAAGAATTCGGCAACGATCGCAGCGATGCGGAATATGTCTGGGTGCTGGATCCCATCGACGGCACCAAGTCCTTCATCGCCGGCATGCCGGTCTGGGGCACGCTGATCGCATTGACCCGCATGGGCGAGCCGGTCTTCGGCATGGTGCACCAGCCGTTCATGCGCGAGCGTTTCACCGGTGACGGCGTCGCCGCGCAATATCGCGGACCGGCCGGCAAGCGCGACCTGCTGGTGCGGTCCTGCGCCTCGCTTTCGGATGCGATCCTGTTCACCACCAGCCCGTTGCTGATGAACGAGACGGATCGCGCCACCTTCCAGCGTGTGGAGACAACCGCAAAGCTCTCGCGTTATGGCGGAGACTGCTACGCCTATTGCATGCTAGCGGCCGGCCACATCGATCTCGTCATCGAGACCGAACTGAAGCCGCATGACATCGTGCCGCTGATCCCCATCATCCGCGGCGCCGGCGGCATTGTCACGTCATGGGACGGCGGCCCGGCCGAGGCCGGCGGCCGCGTCGTCGCGGCCGGTGACAAACGCGTGCATGCCGCGGCGTTGAAATTGCTTGGCAGCGATTAGTCCGCGCCAGAGTCTTTTTAGACGCGTTTTCTTCACGCGAACCGGTGCCCACTTCGCTCGAAAACGCTCTAGTACAGCGGTGTGCCCGGCACGAACGCATCGAACGCCGCCCAGAACTGCGCGCGATAGCGATCCTGCTCCTGCATGATCTCGTGCTTGGCGCCGGCGATGATGAGATGCGATCCGGCGCGCAGACGCGTCGCGTAGGATTCGATCTTCGGCGTCGACACGATGACATCGCGACCGGCGGCTATCATCAGGATCGGCTGATGGATTTTCGCAGTATAGGCGGGGTCATCGAACCGGCGCATCGCCTCGAATGCGGCATAGGCCCAGCCGACCGTCGGCGAACCGACACCCAGCACGGGCTCCGCTTCAAGCACGGCGACCGTTCTTGCATATCGGACAGGGTCAGAGGTCACCGGATTTCCAATGAATGGCCGCAAGGCCAGTATCTTGCTGTCGCCACCGGGGATGTAGGAGCGCCCGAAACCGACGATCTTGAGAAACCGGACGGCCGCCTCGGAATAGCGCGCAAAGGTTTGCGTCGATAATTCCAGAAGCGGCGCGCACAGCACCATCCTGTCAAACCAGCGATAGCCCTTGGCGCCGATGCCGAGCAGCACCGCCGAGCCGGTGGAATGTCCAAGCGCATAATAAGGCGGCGGGCAATCCGGCAGCACAACTTGTCTCATGAACGTTTCGAGATCGATTTCATAATCGCGGAAGTCGTCGACGTGTCCCTTGCGCGGATCGGACAATTCGCGCTGCGACAATCCCTGGCCGCGGAAATCGATGGTCGCGACGGCGAAGCCGCGGCTGCGCAACTCTCGGATCGTTTCGAAATACTTTTCGATGAATTCGGTACGGCCGTGGAAGATGCAGACCGTTCCCTTGCGGCCGGGCGGCGGCGCCCAGCGCGCAAAGCGCAGTTCAATGCCGTCCGGCGTCTTGAGGACACCGGTCACAACATCGTCGGGCACCGGATTAGCCGGAATGGAAACCAGTCGCATGGGAAAGGCCGAAGGCGGCAGGATTGCGCGCTTATAGCAGGCTGTGGCGCGGGCTCAATTGCGGCGCCGAATTACGATTTTCTCCGCAGCCGGACACCAAACATTTGATTTGCCTGAATTTTCCAGCCCTTGACGGCCGAATTTGGCTTCCTAAATGACGACTGCGCAGACCAAAAGGTTGCGCATAACCCCGGTCCGGCCCCTCGGGCGGACCTTTTCATGGTGTCGCTCAAAGGAGGACATGACATGCGTACATTCGATCTCACTCCCTTCTATCGTTCTACCGTCGGCTTCGATCGCCTGTTCAACCTGCTCGACCAGGGCAGCGTCGACAGCGCGCCAAGCTACCCGCCCTACAACATCGAGCGGACCGGAGAGAACGAGTACCGCGTGACCGTTGCGGTCGCCGGCTTCGGCGAGAACGAGCTCAACATCGAACTCAAGGAAAACACGCTCACCATCAAGGGCGAGAAGCAGAGCAAGTCGGAACAGAAATCCGGCGAGACTCTCTATCAAGGCATTGCCGCCCGCGCCTTCGAGCGCGTGTTCCAGCTTGCGGATTTCGTCCAAGTCAGGGGCGCCGCGCTCGAGAACGGCCTCCTGCATGTCGATCTCGTCCGCGAGATCCCGGAAGCCAAGAAGCCGCGCCAGATTCCGATCAATGGCGGAAAGGCCATCGAAGGCAAGACTGTCGAGACTCGGCAGGCCGCGTAGTACACTCGTTCGCTGAGAAGGGAGCGCCCCGGAATTTTCCGGGGTGCTTTTATCTTTGCCGCTTCATTTCTTCTGCTGCGCCAGTTCCTTTTCCAGCAGCGGTTTCCAGCGCGCGATCTCGCTCTTGATGAAGGGCCCGAACCAGGAAGGTGCGCGACGCTCCGGCGGCGCGATTTCAATTCCGAGTTTTGCCATCCGCTCCCTCATCTCCGGCTCATCCAGCACCTTCGACAGCGCCGCGTTGACCTGCTTCACGATCGATTCCGGCGTGCCTTTCGGAAATTGCAGGCCGTTCCAGGCTCCCAGCGTGAAATCGGGCAAGCCGGATTCGGACGCGGTCGGCAGATCGGGCAGCATCGGAGACCGCTTCTCGCTGGTGATCACATAGGCCTGCAAGACCTTGGTGTTGACGTGCTCGACCGTCAGCGGCGCCTGGTTGCAGCTATAATCCACCTGGCCCGCAAGCAGAGCCTGGGTGGATTCGCCGAGACCACGATAGGGAACGGCCACAGGCTGCACGCCGATGATGCTCTGGAAATAGGCGCAGAAAATATGGCTGATCGAGCCGACACCGGAATGCGCAAGCGTGGCGGTTTTCTCGTTCTCACGCAGATAGGCGATGAACTCCTTCAACGTCTTCGGCGGCAGATCCTTGCGCGCAATGATCGCCACCGGCGTCGATCCGATCAGCCCGATGCTTTCGAAACTCTCCACCGGGTCGTAGCCAAGATTGGGATAGAGCGCGATCGCACCTGCATGTGTCCCCGTCGACGCATAGGCGATGGTGTATCCGTCCGGAGCGGCTTTCGCCGCCCGGGTGATGCCGGTCGTGCCGCCGGCACCGCCGATATTCTCGACGATGACCTGCTGACCGAGATACTTGGCCAGTCCCGGCGCGAGCAGGCGGCTGATCGTGTCGGCGACGGCTCCGGCGGTGAACGGCACGATAATCGTGATATGGCGGCTTGGATAGTTTTGAGCCTGCGCCGGACCAGCGCCAATCAAGACGGCCGCAAGGCAGCCGAACAAACGAGATTTCATCTTATCCCCCCATGCAGCGCTGTGATCGCGCTGTTATGAGCCGATTAGGTCACATGCTTAACGAGCGAGGCAAGTCACACGATCCTGGAAATTCCACATCATCGGGATTGCGTTGCGGGATTTGCAGAGCAGATGCGCTGTCCGATTTGTGAAGCGACGTCACAGCAGACTCACGAAAGCGTGTCGCAGAACTCCGACTAAAGTAGTTCTTCGCGCACGTGAATTCTGCGCATCGCGTTCTACATCTCCGGTGCCGGCGGAAATCAACGACCGGCAAACAAGGGGGCAAGAAGAAGGAGATAGTTATGTTGAAAACTTCCAAAGCGGTGATTGCCGCTGCCCTGATCATCGGCTCTGCTGCGACTGCCTTTGCGGCGGAGACTTACGATGTCGATCTGTATCGCGCGAACCCGAATCTCGATCCCGCCTATGTGGTGAACGATGCCCGCGGCGCCTACGCCTACGCACCTCGCGGGCAGGTCCATCGCGCTCCGGCCGCCATTTACGAGAACGGCCAATATGTCGGACAGGATCCCGACCCAAGCATTCGCCTGCAGCTGCAGCGCGAAACGCCGCCTCAGTAACGCAGGTCATGAAAACGCCCCGGCCAAAGGCCGGGGCGTTTTCGCATTTTCTTGTTGTTGGTACGGCTCAATCAGACTGCGGCCGCAGAATTTCAGATACGTGGTTCCGGCTTCTTGATTTCGATAATCCGGATGCCCGATTTTGGAGCGTCGGACTTTGTTGACTCGTTCTTCGCGGTTTCAGCCTTGCTCCCGGACTTGATCTCCGGCGCGGGCGCATCAGCTTTCGCCTCTGCAGGTTTTGAAGTGACCGCTTGTGTCTCTGCCGCGGCAGGATCTTGTTGCTGACTATCGCCCGCGGCCGGTGTCATGCTTGCCTGCATCTCCGGGCGAGGACGCGGCAGCGGCGTCTTCGGTAGCGTCACTGCGGCGCTGCGTGTTACGGGCGAGCCTTGCGGACGCGGCGCGGCGGATGTCCGAGAAGCATCGCGCGGCGGCAGCGACCCGGTGCGATCGTCCTCATCGGCATCGAAATCGTCCGGACCCTGGCCCGGATAATCGTCATCGTCGTCGTCCGGCAATGCCTGCGGTGCGCCATAGCGTGGATCGGACGCATGCGGTCGCGGCACGGCAGCCGGCGGAACGTAACGCGGTTCGGCTTCAATCACGCGCGGACCGGGCGCGGGCGGCGGACCGGACTCGTAGCGGCGGTAAGCCGGCGGGCGATCATATTCGGGCGTGGCGTAGCGATCGAGCGGCCTGATCGACAAGACACGCGCGGCATAGGCATCCACCACGACGCGCACTTCCTCGCCGCGCGGAGCAACCGCATGCACGACATAGAAGCGGCCGCGATAATGCGGACGGCCGAGCGGACGCAATCCCGCCGAGCGGATGATGGTGAAAACTTCATAGGGCGGAATGACATCGGCGGCGAACCGCTGCGCCAGCCGGACCGGCTCGGCGGCCGCCGGCGTCATTCCTGAAAGACCAAGCAGCACAACAACAACGATGGATGATGACTTCACGATGCGCCTCCCGCGCAAGCCGCGCGAGTCCCCCGAGCGGCGGGCGCAAAGATCGGCTTGGATTTAGGCGGCGCTGCGGCGGAATTTCAGCCGTTTTGAATCAGGCGGATAAAATTTTGCACGTCGTCGTCGGTCGTCGCAAACGAGGTGACAAGGCGTGCCAACAGCCCGCCACTGCCGGCGTTCTCGCTGCCCGCGAGCATGTCGCCACGCCGCACATAATACGACGCCCCGGCCGCCTTCAGTTTTCTGTCGAGTTGTTCAGGCAGCAACGTAAAGACCAGATTGGCTTCGACCGGCCAGACAAGTTGCAGACCGGCCTTGCGCAGGCCGGCCGCCAGACGGTCCGCCATGCCGTTGGCGTGCCGCGCCAATGTCAGCCAGTAATCGTCCGACAGGAAGGCGTCGAACTGGGCCGCGAGATAGCGGTGCTTCGACAGAAGGTGCCCGGCACGCTTGCGGCGTTCCGCCATTGCCTCGGCACGCTTCGGATCGAAGAACACCACCGCTTCCGCGGCCATGGCCCCGGCCTTGGTGGCGCCGAAGGAGAGAACATCGACGCCCGCCTTCCAGGTGGCCTCCGCCGGCGACACGTTCATGCGCGCGAGCGCATTGCCGAAACGCGCCCCGTCCATATGCACGGACAGCCCATGCGCGTGAGCCAGCGACGCCAAAGCTGCGACCTCCTCAACGCGGTATATCGTTCCGCCCTCGGTGGCCTGGGTCAGCGAAAGGGCAGCGGCGTTCACCTGATGCGGGACATGGCCGGAATAGCGGACGATGGCCGCTTTCACCGTTTCCGGCGACAGCTTGCAGTCGTCGCCTGGCAATTCCAGCAGCTTCAGGCCACCGCCGAAGAATTCCGGCGCGCCACACTCGTCGGTCACGATATGTGCGTTGGCATGGCAGAGCACTCCGCGCCAGGGCGGCGTGACATGCGCGAGCCCGAGGGCATTCGCGGCCGTTCCGGTCGGCACCAGGAAGACGGCGACCTCCCGCTCGAACAGTTCGCTGAAGCGCCGCTCCACGCGCCGCGTCAGTTCGTCATTGCCATAGCCGAGGGCGAAGCCGTCAGCCGCCTTGCCGATCGCATCCAGAATGCGCGGCGCGATGCCGGCGGTGTTGTCGCTCGCAAAATTCATCGTCGTATCGGCCGTTTCTCGCCCTCACCCGGCATTCAAGAACCCGGTTCCCGCCGTCCTTGCAAGGGAGGAGAGGATTTGCCGGGCGTCCTCAGATTCTCCTTGTCTCGGTCCGGCCGGGGCGCGACAAATATCCGGTCACACGCCTGCCATTCCGACCCTCCCCGGCCCTTGTGTGCCGGGAGGAAATTTGGCAAGTTCGTGATAGGACAGCATTGCTGTCCCAGTTTTGCGGGTCACGACGACGGTGGACGAGCCACCTCCGTCTGCCAGGGGCGAAGCGGTGCGGCTCGGCATCGGACAGCCCGGACCTCTGCAGCCCAGCAATGGCGCGCGTCCGCGCCAGAGACGGCTGCCCGTTCCGAGCAGGGTTCTTGGCAACACGCAGCGCCTGACCGGCGCAGCGAACGCGGCAGGTACGCCGCCGGGTGGATGAGATGAGTGCTGGGTTCGACAGGACAGGCAAGACACGCGCGCTGACCGCGGCGGACTTCGCCGATTCCGCCGATCCGGGCGTGCCCTCGGCCGCGGGCCTTTACGACCCTGCGCTCGACAAGGATTCCTGCGGCGTCGGTTTCATCGCCGACATGAAAGGCCGCAAGTCGCACCAGATCGTCGCCGACGCGCTCACCATCCTGGTGAATCTCGAACATCGCGGCGCCACCGGTGCGGACCCGCGCATGGGCGACGGCGCCGGCATTCTGGTGCAGATTCCGCACAGGTTCTTCGCCCGCAAGGCGAAGGAGATCGGCATCGCCCTCCCCGCGCCCGGACAATATGCCATCGGCTATCTGTTCCTGCCGCGCGACAAGGAATGGCGCGAAACCATTCGCGCGCTCTATGAGGAAGTCGCTGCGCAGGAGGGTATGAAGGTGCTCGGCTGGCGCGATGTGCCGACCGACAACGCCTCGCTCGGCGAGTCGGTAAAGCCGACCGAGCCCTACCATGCGCAGGTGTTCGTGGAACGCGGCGCCAACATCAAGAGCGAGGACGAGTTCGAGCGCCGCCTGTACATCATGCGCAAGGCGATCTCGAACGCCGTCTACCAGCGCCGCGAGCGCCGGCTGTCGGGCTATTACCCGGTGTCGCTGTCCTGCCGCACGGTCATCTACAAGGGCATGTTCCTCGCCGACCAGCTCGGGGCCTATTACCCCGATCTGCACGAGCCGGACTTCGAATCCGCGCTGGCGCTGGTGCATCAGCGCTTCTCGACCAACACCTTCCCGACCTGGTCGCTGGCCCATCCCTACCGGATGATCGCGCATAACGGCGAGATCAACACGCTGCGCGGCAACGTCAACTGGATGGCCGCGCGGCAGGCCTCGGTCTCATCGCCGCTGTTCGGCGACGACATCAACAAGCTCTGGCCGATTTCCTATGAAGGCCAATCCGACACCGCCTGCTTTGACAACGCGCTCGAATTCCTCGTGCAGGGAGGCTATTCGCTCTCGCACGCGATGATGATGATGATTCCGGAAGCCTGGGCGGGCAATCCGCTCATGGATGAGGAACGCCGCGCCTTCTACGAATACAACGCCGCTTTGATGGAGCCGTGGGATGGCCCGGCCGCGATCGTGTTCACCGACGGCACCCAGATCGGCGCGACGCTCGATCGCAACGGCTTGCGCCCGGCGCGCTACATGCTGACCCGCGACGACCGCATCATCATGGCGTCGGAAATGGGCGTGCTCACGATTCCGGAAAAAGACATCGTCAGGAAATGGCGCCTGCAGCCAGGCAAGATGCTGCTGGTCGATCTCGAAGAAGGCCGGCTCATTCCCGACGAGGAGCTGAAGGCGGAAATCGCTGCCAGCCATCCCTACAAGGAATGGCTCGAGCGCACGCAGATCGTGCTGGAAGACCTGCCGGCTGCCGCCGACCACGCGCCGATCTCGAACCTGTCCCTGCTCGATCGGCAGCAGGCCTTCGGCTATACTCAGGAAGATCTGAAAATCCTGATGGCGCCGATGGGCACGACCGGCGAGGAAGCCGTCGGCTCGATGGGCAACGACACACCGATTTCGGCGCTGTCGAGCAAGGCCAAACTGCTCTTCACCTATTTCAAGCAGAACTTCGCGCAGGTGACGAACCCGCCGATCGATCCGATCCGCGAAGAGATCGTCATGAGTCTCGTGTCCATCATCGGGCCGCGGCCGAACCTGTTCGACATCGAGGGCACCTCCAAGACCAAGCGTCTGGAAGTGCGTCAGCCGATCCTGACCGACGCCGACCTGGAGAAGGTCCGGGCGATTTCGGATATGGACGACAACCAGTTCAAGTCCTGCACGCTCGATGCCACCTTCCCCGCCGACCAGGGCGCGGCCGGCCTCGAGCCGACGCTGAAGCAGCTCAAGGCGGACGCCGAAAAGGCAGTACGCGACGGCTACAACATCATCATCCTGTCGGACCGCAAGACCGGCGCGGACCGCATTCCGATCCCGTCGTTGCTCGCTTGCGCCGCCGTGCATCATCACCTGATCCGCGAAGGCCTGCGCACGTCGGTCGGTCTTGTCGTCGAATCCGGCGAGCCGCGCGAAGTGCATCACTTCGCCTGCCTCGCGGGCTACGGTGCGGAGGCAATCAATCCCTACCTCGCCTTCGAGACGCTGGTGGCTGCAAAGGATCAGTTGCCGCAAAAACTCGACGAGAAGGAAATCGTCAAGCGCTACATCAAGGCTGTCGGCAAGGGTCTGCTCAAGGTCATGTCCAAGATGGGCATCTCGACCTACCAGTCCTACTGCGGCGCGCAGATTTTCGACGCGGTGGGCCTCGGCTCCGATTTCGTGGCGCGTTATTTCACCGGCACCGCCACGCGCATAGAAGGCGTCGGCTTGCAGGAAATTGCTGAAGAGGCCGTGCGTCGGCATCGCGACGCCTTTGGCGACGCCGAAATCTACAAGAACGCGCTCGATGTCGGCGGCGAGTACCAGTTCCGCACCCGCGGCGAGGATCACGCATGGACCGCGGCGACAGTCGCCACGCTCCAGCACGCGGTGCGCGGCAATTCGCAGGACAAGTACCGCGCCTTCGCGAAGCAGCTGAACGAACAGTCCGAGAAATTCGTCACCATCCGCGGACTGTTCCGCATCAAGAGCGCGGAAGAGGATGGCCGCAAGAAGGTGCCGCTTGAGGAAGTGGAGCCGGCCGCCGACATCGTGAAGCGTTTCGCGACCGGCGCCATGTCGTTCGGCTCGATCTCGCGCGAGGCGCACACCACGCTGGCGCTGGCGATGAACCGCATCGGCGGCAAATCGAATACCGGCGAAGGCGGCGAGGAAGCCGACCGCTTCAAGCCGATGCCGAACGGCGATTCCATGCGCTCGGCGATCAAGCAGATTGCGTCCGGCCGTTTCGGCGTCACGACGGAATATCTCGTCAACTCCGATATGATGCAGATCAAGATGGCGCAGGGCGCCAAGCCCGGCGAGGGCGGGCAGTTGCCCGGCCACAAGGTCGACAAGGTGATCGCCAAGGTGCGCCACTCGACGCCGGGCGTCGGGCTGATCTCGCCGCCGCCGCACCACGACATCTATTCGATCGAGGACCTGGCGCAGCTCATCTATGACCTGAAGAACGTCAACCCGTCGGGCGATGTCTCGGTGAAGCTCGTGTCCGAAGTCGGCGTCGGCACCGTCGCCGCCGGCGTGTCGAAGGCACGCTCCGATCACGTGACGATTTCCGGCTACGAAGGTGGCACCGGCGCAAGCCCCCTCACCTCGCTGAAGCATGCCGGCTCGCCCTGGGAGATCGGCCTCGCCGAAACGCACCAGACGCTGGTGGCAAACCGCCTGCGCGGACGCATCGCCGTGCAGGTCGACGGCGGCATCCGCACCGGACGCGACGTCGTCGTCGGCGCGCTGCTCGGCGCCGACGAATTCGGCTTCGCTACGGCCCCCTTGATAGCGGCCGGCTGTATCATGATGCGCAAGTGCCACCTCAACACCTGCCCGGTCGGCATCGCCACCCAGGACCCGGTGTTGCGCAAGCGCTTCACCGGCCAGCCAGAGCACGTCATCAACTACTTCTTCTTCGTCGCCGAGGAAGTGCGCGAACTGATGGCCGAGATGGGCTATCGCACCATTAACGAGATGGTCGGCCAGATGCAGATGCTCGACCAGCGTGCAGTGATCGAACACTGGAAGGCGAAGGGCCTAGACTTCTCCAAGCTCTTCACCAAGCCGGTCGCGCCGGACGGCGTCGCGATCTATCACTGCGAGAAGCAGGATCACCATCTCGAAGCGGTCCTCGACCGCAAGCTGATCAAGGAAGCGACGCCCGCGCTCGACCGCGGCGCGCCGGTCAAGATCAAGACCGGAATCAAGAACATCAACCGCTCGGCAGGCGCCATGCTCTCGGGTGAAGTCGCCAAGCGCTACGGCCATGAAGGCCTGCCGGACGACACCATTCACGTGACGCTGACCGGCACCTCCGGCCAGGCCTTCGGCGCATGGCTCGCCAAGGGTGTGACCTTCGAGCTCAACGGCGAAGGCAACGACTATGTCGGCAAGGGCCTGTCGGGCGGCCGCATCATCGTCAAGCCGACGGCCGACACGGGCATTGTGCCGGAAGACTCCATCATCGTCGGCAACACCGTGCTGTACGGCGCGATCGCAGGTGAGTGCTATTTCCGCGGCGTTGCTGGCGAGCGCTTCGCCGTGCGCAATTCCGGCGCGACCGCCGTGGTCGAAGGCACGGGGGACCATGCCTGCGAATACATGACCGGTGGAATCGTTGTTGTGCTCGGCCGCACCGGGCGCAATTTCGGCGCCGGCATGTCGGGCGGCATCGCATATGTTCTGGACGAGGATGGCACTTTCGAGAAGCGCTGCAACCTCGCCATGATCGAGCTTGAGCCGGTTCCGGCGGAGGAAGACGTCAACGACCGTGTCTACCATCACCGCAACGATCTTGAGACCAGCGGCCGCATCGAGATTCTCACCGACATGACGCAATTCGATGCCGAGCGGCTGCGCTATCTGATCGGACAACATCACCGATTCACCGGCTCAACCCGGGCGCAGGACATCCTCGCCAACTGGGCTGCCTATCGCGGCAAATTCCGCAAGGTGATGCCGGTCGAGTATCGCCGGGCGCTCAAGGAACTTGCGGCGCTGCAAGAAGAAACGCCAAAACTGGCCGTCGGCGCCTGAGTATCGATATGGGCAAGGTTACTGGTTTTCTCGAAATCGAACGCGAGGATCGCGACTACGCTCCGGTGGAGGAGCGGGTCAAAACCTGGCGTGAATTCGTGCTTCCGCTTCCCGAACAGGAACTGCGCGATCAGGCCGCGCGCTGCATGGATTGCGGCATCCCCTATTGCCACGGTACCGGCGCGGTCGAGCCCGGCACGCCCGGCTGCCCGGTCAACAACCAGATCCCGGACTGGAACGATCTTGTCTACAAGGGCGACTGGCAGGAAGCCGCGCGCAACCTGCATTCGACCAACAATTTCCCCGAAGTGACCGGACGTGTCTGCCCGGCGCCGTGCGAAGCCTCCTGCACGCTCAACATCGACGAGAACCCGGTCACCATCAAATCGATCGAATGCGCCATCGCCGACAAGGCGTTCGAGAGCGGCTGGATCAAGCCGGTCATCGCGCCCGAAAAGACCGGCAAGAGGGTCGCCGTGGTCGGCTCCGGACCTGCGGGACTTGCCTGTGCGCAGCAGCTCGCGCGTGCCGGGCATGACGTGCATGTCTTCGAGAAATTCGCCAAGGCGGGCGGCCTGCTGCGTTACGGCATTCCCGACTTCAAGATGGAGAAGGGAATCATCGATGTCCGCGTCGAGCAGATGCAGGGCGAAGGTGTCACCTTCCATTACAACGCGCATGTCGGGGTCAATCTTCCGGCCGAAAAACTCCTGAAGGAGTTCGATGCGGTGGCCCTGACCGGCGGCGCGGAAGCGCCGCGCGACCTAGCAATTCCTGGCCGTGAGCTGGACGGCATCCACTTCGCAATGGATTTCCTGCCGCAGCAGAACCGCCGCGTCGGCAACGAGCCGCTTGGCGACGTGACGCCCATTCTTGCCACCGGCAAGAAAGTCGTGGTCATCGGCGGTGGCGATACCGGCTCCGACTGCATCGGCACCTCGATCCGCCAGGGTGCTGTCTCGGTCACAAATTTCGAGATCATGCCCGAACCTCCGATGCACGAGAACAAGGGACTGACCTGGCCGAACTGGCCGTTGAAGCTGCGCACCTCATCCAGTCATGAGGAGGGGGCGCTGCGTCAGTTCTCGGTCGCCACCCAGAAGTTCACCGGTGAAAACGGCAAGGTGAAGAAGCTGCATTGCGCGCAGATTGACGCGCAGTTCAAGCCCATCCCCGGTACCGAATTCGAGATCGAGGCCGATCTCGTGCTGCTCGCGATGGGCTTCGTGCATCCGGTACAGGAAGGCCTGCTGAAGTCGCTGAATGTCGCGCTCGACACGCGCGGCAATGCGAAGGCCTCGACCGCCGACTACAAGACCTCGGTCGCCAAGGTGTTCACCGCCGGCGACATGCGGCGCGGCCAGTCTCTCGTCGTCTGGGCGATCCGCGAAGGTCGCCAATGCGCGAACTCCATCGACACGTTCCTGATGGGATCGAGCGTCCTGCCGCGCTGATTACCAGCGGCCGCCGAACAATCCGAAGAAACCGCCGCGCGGGCGGTCCTGCCAGGCCGGAGGCGGCCGGCGCCAGAATGGCGGCGGCGCGGCACCCTGCGGGCGCTGCGGCTGGATCTGACCCTGCAACACGGGCTGCCCGGCGACGCGTGTGCCGCCCGGCGTTTGCGCGGTCTGTTTCGGCGCTTCCGGTTTTGGCAGTGGACGCGATGCATAGATCGGTGCGCCGCTCGGCGGCAGCGGCTCACTCACCGCGACATTCGGCGCGCGCGGCGGCCACGAGAAATCGTCGGCGCGACCGGCAGCCGTCGACTCGATGGGCTCGCCCTTGACCAGAACACGGCTCGCCTGCTCGTCCGTCTTCGGGCGCGCCGTCGGGCTGCCGAGCAATTCCTCTTCATGCGGCGGCGAGGCAAGGAACAGCACCGGCCCGGCGAGCGGGCGCGCGGCGGGTGTCGCTGGCGCGCCGGGCGCGGGCTTCTGCACTTGCGGCTGTTGCGGGTCCGACGGCGTGGTGAGCGCCACGGGCATCGGCGCGGTCAACACACGGCGCAGGTCGCGTTCAACGTAGTGAGCGATCTTGCGGGCACCAAATCTGGTGAAGTGCACGCCGTCACCCGTACGCAGCGGGCGGATCTGGCCTTCAAAGTCCGGGCCGCGCGTCGTGAAGCGGCCTTGCTCGTCGACGAAGCCGTCCCACACGTCGACATAGATGATCCCGTTGCGATCGGCGGCCGCGCGATACTGCTCGTTCAGGTATTGCGCGTCGCTGGTCGAACGCGCGCCGCGGATCGAGGGCAGGCCGACCCAGAGAACGGGCACGTTGGCGCTCTTCAGCACCGCGATCATCTCGTCGAGCTTGCGTCCGTAAAGTTGCTCCCAGCGCTCGGAACGATATTCGTGGACACCGCCCGCAGCCGGGCGGCCGCGCTGCTGTTCCTGCGCGGCGATGGTCGGCGTCTGTTCCGGATCCTGCGCGTCCTGATTGGGCTGGGCATTGGGGCCCGTCTGCGGCTGGCCCGGCGTACCGGGTTTTGCGGGCGCGGCAACTTTCTCGCGGATTGCCTGGCGATCCTGCACGCCGAGTAGCACGACGATCGCCTGCGGCTTCTCTGCGGCGATCGCCTCACGCGCGACCTGCGGCCATTCGGCATCGCTGCGGGTTTCATAGCGGATCAGTCCGGAAAAGGCCCGATGCTTGCGCACGATGCCGATCTCCGGTGTTTCGGAAAGGGCATCTTCCAGGCCATAGGCGAGCCAGTCGGCAAGCGAATCGCCGAAGACGACGATCTTGGTTGTCGGCTGCGCATCGGTCTTCTTCGGCGCAGGCGCGCGCGAATAATCGACCGGGCGTTCATCCGGCTGGAAATCGAGAAACCGGCGTTGCTGGAATGGATAGCGGTCGTCGAAGAACTGCGCCGAGGCGGGCGCCGCCAGTACAGCCGCACCGGCCAGCACAGTTGCCAGCGTCACCTTCCTGACGATTCTTTGCAAATTGGAGCCTGTTGGCCACATTCCGGACCTGCCTTGCGCAAGACATGCGCCTGACAACGCATCCCGGTCAAGTAAGCTCCAAAAATGGCGGAAAAAGGCGGGTCAGGCGCCTATCTCGCCGTCGCGGACTGCCCGCGCAGCCGCATCA
>JAESGM010000514.1_pt1 | contig 27248 bp, 24 predicted proteins | sample 9269721 | NCBI WGS metagenome assembly JAESGM01 (sample SAMN15720920, study PRJNA650825) | algae metagenome | isolation source: Komarekiella atlantica HA4396-MV6 and co-occurring heterotrophs from... | place: USA: Theobald House, Kauai, HI | collected 2009-07-29 | reverse complement strand
CCAGCGCGTCGGACGAGCGCGACATGATTTCGGTGCCGCAGGTCGACGACGACGAGCGCGACACGCAAAACCATCTGCCGAAGTCGCAACTGGTGCGGATCATCAAGCCGCGCGTCGAGGAAATCCTCGAACTGGTGCGCGACCGGCTCAATGCGGCGGGTTTTTCGGCCCAGGCCGGCCGCCGGGTCGTGCTGACGGGCGGCGCCTGCCAGCTGACCGGGCTGCCGGAGACGGCGCGGCGCATCCTCGGCGGCCAGATCCGCACCGGGCGTCCGCTCGGGATCAAGGGTCTTCCCGAGGCCGGAAAGGGCCCGGCCTTCGCGGCGGCGGTCGGGCTGCTGGTCTATCCGCAGGTCGCCCATGTCGAGCATTTCGAGCCACGCAGCGCCGGCGCGTTCCAGCCGCCGGGGATGGACGGCTATCTCTCGCGCGTCGGGCGGTGGCTCAAGGAAAGTTTCTAACGGGTAGAGATGCGCGGGGCGTTCTTTCCGGCCGCATCACAAGTCGAATCGTAGCAATCGGGACGGCTCCCGCCAGGCGCCGGACAAGGATCAAAAGAGGCAACCATGGCGATGAATCTGCAAGCCCCGGACATCCGGGAACTGAAGCCCCGGATCACGGTGTTCGGCGTCGGCGGAGCCGGCGGCAATGCGGTCAACAACATGATCGAGGCCGGCCTCGACGGCGTCGATTTCGTCGTCGCCAACACCGACGCCCAGGCGCTGGCCCTGTCGCGCTCGTCGCGCATCATCCAGATGGGCCTGCAGGTCACCGAGGGCCTCGGCGCCGGCTCGCAGCCGGAAGTCGGGCGCGCGGCGGCCGAGGAGGTGATCGACGAGATCCGCGACCATCTGGCGGGCGCGCACATGGTCTTCATCACCGCCGGCATGGGCGGCGGCACCGGCACGGGGGCTGCTCCGGCGATCGCCCGCGTCGCCCGCGACATGGGCATCCTGACGGTGGGCGTCGTCACCAAGCCGTTCCAGTTCGAGGGCCATCGCCGCATGCGGATGGCGGAGGCCGGCATCGGCGAGCTCAACGAGGCGGTCGACACGCTGATCGTGATCCCGAACCAGAACCTGTTCCGCGTCGCCAACGAGACCACGGGCTTCGCCGACGCGTTCGGCATGGCAGACCAGGTGCTCTATTCCGGCGTCGCCTGCATCACCGACCTGATGGTCCGGCCCGGCCTGATCAATCTCGACTTCGCCGACGTGCGCGCCGTGATGCGCGGCATGGGCAAGGCGATGATGGGCACCGGCGAGGCGCAGGGCGACAAGCGCGCGCTCAACGCGGCGCAGGCGGCGATCAACAACCCGCTGCTCGATGACGTCTCGATGAAGGGCGCGCGCGGCCTGCTGATCTCGATCACCGGTGGGCGCGACATGAAGCTCTACGAAGTCGACGAGGCGGCCACCCGCATCCGCGAGGAGGTCGATTCCGAAGCCAACATCATCGTCGGCGCGACCTTCGACGAGGCGCTGGAAGGCACCGTCCGCGTCTCGGTGGTCGCGACCGGCATCGACAAGCCGCAGACGACCCAGGCCGAGATGGACGAGACCGAGGCCCGCATCGCCCAGGTCGCCGAGCGCCTGAAGGCCGAAGCCCGCCTGCGCACCGCCGCTCCCGCGCCGCGCCAGCCCCTTGCGCCGGCCGAGCCCGCCATGGTTCCCAGCATCGAGACGCTGCGCCCAGCAGTCGCGCCCGCCCCGGTCGCGATGTCGGAGCATATCCGCATCGAGCCGGCGCAGCCGCGCCCGGTGATGGCCGCCGCGCCCCTGCTCGAGCCTGTCGTCCCGGTCGAGCCGGTGGAGGCTCAGCCCGAGAGCTTCATCCCGCCGATGGCCGAGCGCTCGGTCGTTCGCCCCACCCGCATGCCGCGGATCGAGGACCTGCCCGTGCCGGCGCAGAACCAGATCAACGCCCAGCGCGGCGCGCAGGCAGCCCCTCAGTCGGCCGTCTCCGCCGATCAGAAGCGGATGTCGCTGATGCAGCGGCTCGCCTCGGTCGGCTTCGGCCGCAAGGACGAGGATGCGGCCGAGGCGCCTGGCCCGGTTCGCCAGGCGCCCCCGCCGGTTCCCGTCGCCCAGGCGCCGAGCGCGGCCCATGCGGAGTACATGCGCCGGCCGGCGCAGCCTGCCTCGCGCCCCGCCCAGGGCCAGCTCGATACGCTGGGCCGCGCCCAGCCGAATCGCAGCAGCGAAGACGATCATCTGGAGATTCCGGCCTTCCTGCGCCGCCAGACCAGTTGAGCTCCAGCACAAGCCGTCACACGGTTGCGACAAGCCCCGGCGCGATGCTTCGCGCCGGGGCTTGTTCACGTCTGGAAAACCATATTCATCAATGGGATCGTCAGGATTTTCTGGCGTCCTGCGGTTGTAACAGAGCGAAAGAAAGCGTGATTTTGTCTGCTTGGCCGAGGCGCTTATGTTGCGACTGCACTAAGGGGGACATCGGCGCAGGATTTACGTCCAGCGCCGCGCTTTCAGGAGTACCGCAGGACGTCACGATCGGGGTCGCTTCGAGCAAGCGTCCTGTTCCGTCTCGCGGTCTAGAAATTGGATACCGGAATGAGCTTCGATCGGCAGACCACCCTGCGCGCTCCTGTGACCCTGACGGGTATCGGCGTGCACTCCGGCGCTCCCGCCACGATCTGCCTCAAGCCTTCCAGCGCGAATTCCGGCATCGTCTTCCTTCGCAAGGGCCTCGATGACGGCCCGGCCCAGCTGATCCACGCCAGGCACACCAAGGTCAGCGCGACCGAGCTCTGCACCGTCATCGGCGACAAGGCCGCGGCTTCCGTCGCGACGATCGAACATCTGATGTCGGCCTGCGCGGGCCTCGGACTCGACAATGCGCTCGTCGAGATCGACGGGCCCGAAATGCCGATCATGGACGGCAGCGCCGCGCAATTCGTCGCCGGGATCGAGGGGGTCGGCATCGTGCCGCTCGCCGCCGCGCGCCGCTATCTCAAGGTGCTGCGGCCGGTGCGCGTCGAGAACGGACGGGCCTTCGCCGAACTTCTGCCCTCCGATGAGGGCTTCCGCCTCGATGTCGAGATCGATTTCGACACCACCGTGATCGGCCGCCAGCGCAAGGTCTTCGATCTGGACCCGGTCGCCTACGCCCACGAAATCTCGCGCGCCCGCACCTTCGGTTTCATGCGCGATGTCGAGCAGCTCTGGAAGGCGGGCTTCGCGCTCGGCGCCTCGCTCGACAATACGGTCGCCATCGGCGAGGACAAGGTCATCAACCCCGAAGGCCTGCGCTACGCCGACGAGTTCGTGCGCCACAAGGTTCTGGATGCGATCGGCGATCTGGCCCTGGCCGGCTATCCGCTCCAGGGCGAGTTCCGCTCCTATTGCGGCGGCCACCGCCTCAATGTCCGCATCCTCGAGGCGCTCTTCGCCGACCGTGCGAACTACGCCATCGTCGAGGCCGCTCCCGTCTATGCCGCGCCGCGCGCCGTCCAGATGGCCGCCGCCGCGCCGGCTGCCTTCGCGCCCGATGTGAGCTGATTCGCGGGCTCGCAGCCTTCCATTTCTGTGAAGAATGCCTCGATCCCTGCTGGCTCCGCCTTCGATTCGTCGATTTTCTGTCGCATCCGGGGCTCCGATTCCGGCCGAGATCGAGCGCAGTGGCGCAGCGGCCGCGTCTGAGGTAAGGCATGCGCTCCCGCCAGCGGGAGCGAGCGAAAAAGGACGGACGACGTGAGCGTCAATCGGCAGATCATTCCGACTTCCAACCGCGCCGGCACATTCGGCGCCGGTCCCGCGCTGGCGCTCGGCGCCGCCCTGCTGCTCGGCGGCTGCGACACCATGTCGTCGCTGAACCCCTTCGACAGGCCGGAAGTCTACAAGCCCGAGATCGTCGCCGAGGTGCCGGCCGACAGGCTCTACAACGAGGGCCTGGCCCGGCTGCAGAACGGCGACAGCGAAGGCGCGTCGAAGAAGTTCGACGAGATCGACAAGAACGCGCCGTTCTCGCCCTATGCCAAGAAGGGCCTGATCCTGGCCGCCTACACCAACTACCAGGCGAACAAGTGGGAAGAGGCGATCACGGCCTCGCGGCGCTTCATCGCGCAGAACCCGGCCAGCCCCGACGCGGCCTACGCGCAGTACATCATGGCGATGTCCTACTTCAACCAGATCCCCGATGCGACGCGTGACCAGGAGCGCACGGAGCGCGCCATCGTCGCGCTCGAGGAACTCGTGGCCAAGTATCCGAGGTCCGAATATGTGCTCGACGCCAAGGAGAAGCTCCTCATCGCGCGCGACCAGCTTGCCGGCAAGGAAATGAATGTCGGGCGCTACTATCTCGAGAAGCGCAACTACACCGGCGCGGTGAACCGCTTCCGCGACGTCATCACCAAGTATCAGACCACGCGCCATGTCGAGGAGGCGCTGATGCGCCTGACCGAGGCCTATATGGCGCTGGGCATCACCAACGAGGCGCAGACGGCAGCCGCCGTGCTCGGGCACAACTTCCCCGACAGCCCGTGGTACAAGGATTCCTACGTGCTTCTGGAGAGCGGCGGGCTCGCCCCGCGTGAGGATCGCGGCTCCTATATCAGCCGTGCCTTCCAGGGTTTTTCGCGCGCGGTCGTCAGCCTGAACCCGTTCTGAAGCCAGCCCCCATGAAGGCTCGCGCGCGCATCTCCCGCTGTTCGAGCCTGTGCTGAGCCATGCTGGCCCAGCTTCTGATCCGCGACATCGTCCTGATCGACCGGCTCGATCTGAGCTTCGCCGACGGGCTGAGCGTGCTGACCGGCGAGACCGGGGCGGGCAAGTCGATCGTGCTTGACGCTTTCGCGCTGGCGCTGGGCGGGCGAGGGGACGGATCGCTGGTCCGCCATGGCGAGGCGCAGGGGCAGATCAGCGCGGTGTTCGATCTCGCGGCGACCCATCCCGCGCGAAGGCTTGCCGAGGCGCAGGACATCGACACCGATGGCGACCTGATCCTGCGGCGGGTGCAGTATGCCGACGGTCGCACTCGCGCCTTCGTCAACGACCAGCCCGTCAGCGTCCAGATCCTGAAGCTGATCGGGGCGGCGATCGTCGAAATCCACGGCCAGCATGACGACCGCGCGCTGACCGACGCCGCCCAGCATCGCGCGATCCTCGACGGTTTCGGCGGGCTCGAAGCGCAGGCCGCCGAGGTCGCGGCCGCCAGCGAGACGCTCAAGCGGGCGCGCCAGGCCCTGCAGGCGCAGCGCATCCGCGTCGAGGCGGCGCGCAAGGAGGCCGATTTCCTGCGCCACGCCGTGGCCGAGCTGACGAAGCTTTCGCCCGGGTCCGGCGAGGAGGAGGCCCTGGCCGCCGCCCGGCAGGGCATGATGCAGTCAGAGAAGGTCGCGCGCGATCTCATCGAGGCCTATGAGGCGGTCGGCGGGCAGGCCTCGCCCTTGCCGGCGCTGTCGGCGGTGCTGCGCCGCCTGGAGCGCCGGGCGAGCCAGGCGCCGGCCCTGATCGATCCGTCCTGCGCGGCGCTCAACACCGCGCTGGTGGCGCTGGAGGAGGCGGGCGAGGCGCTGCAGGCGGCGATGCGCGCCGCCGAGCACGACCCGCGCGAACTGGAGCGCGCCGAGGAGCGGCTGTTCGCCCTGCGGGCGGCCGCGCGGAAATTCGACGTGCCGGTCGACGGGCTCCTGCCGCTGGCGGACAGCATGGTGGCCGATCTCGCCGCGCTCGACGAGAGCGAGGGCGCGCTCGGGCGGCTGGAAGCGGAACTGGCGCAGGCCGAGGCCGTCTTCGTCAGGCAGGCGCAAGCCTTGTCGCTCGCGCGTCGCGAGGCTGCGGCCCGACTCGATGCGGCGGTGAAGGCGGAACTGCCCCCGCTCAAGCTGGAGCGCGCCCGCTTCATCACGCAGATCGAGACCGATGCCGGCGCGCGCGGGCCCGAGGGCTTCGATCGCGTCGAGTTCTGGGTCGAGACCAATCCCGGCACGCGGCCCGGCCCGATGATGAAGGTCGCGTCGGGCGGCGAACTCTCGCGCTTCATGCTGGCGCTGAAGGTGGTGCTGGCCGAGCGCGGTTCGGCCCCGACGCTGGTCTTCGACGAGATCGACACCGGCGTCGGCGGCGCGGTCGCCGACGCCATCGGGGAGCGGCTGGCGCGACTGGCGCAGCGCGTGCAGGTGGTCTCGGTGACGCATGCGCCGCAGGTCGCGGCCAAGGCCGCGCAGCATTTCCTGATCGCGAAATCGGTGCTGGACGGCGATGCGGCGGGTCGGACGGTGACCCGCGTGAGCCTGCTGGCCGAGCAGGCCCGGCGCGAGGAGATCGCCCGCATGCTGGCGGGCGCCGCGATCACCGAAGAGGCGAGGGCGGCGGCAGGGCGGCTGCTGGAGGCCGTCGCGCGGTCATAGGAATGCGTCCCGCTACGAGCGCGACTACGCGCCCACGAGGTCGAACCAGCCGGCCTCGTCGATCACCTGCACGCCATGTTTTGCGGCGTCCTTAAGCTTCGATCCGGCGCCCGGCCCCGCCACCAGCAGGTCGGTCTTCGAGGAGACCGAGCCCGCGACCTTGGCGCCGAGTCGCTCAGCCATCGCCTTGGCTTCGTCGCGAGTCATCCGCTCCAGCGCGCCGGTGAAGACGACGGTCTTGCCGGCGACAGGGCTGACGGAGGCAACGGCTTCCAGAGGCTGCGGGCTCACCTGCGCCAACAGCCGCTGAAGCATCTCCTGGTTATGCGCCTCGGCGAAGAACTGCAGCAGCGCCTCGACCACGGTGGGGCCGACGCCGTCGATCGCATCGAGTTCCTGCCGCTCGGGCGCGTCCGGGTCGCCCGCCGCGATCACGGCCGCCTGCAAGGCCTCGAACGAACCGTAGTGCCGGGCCAGCAAACGCGCATTGGTCTCGCCGATATGGCGGATGCCGAGCCCGAAGACGAAGCGGTTCAGCGGCGGCGTCCGGCGATCCTCGATCGCGGCGAAGAGTTTTGCGACGCTCTGCGCCCCAAAGCCCTCCTTGTCCTTCAGCTTCTTCAAGTTCGCGCCGTCGCGGATGGCCAGCGTGAAAATGTCGGCGGGTTCCTTCACGGGCAGGTCGGGATCGGCGTGGAACAGCTCGATCTGCTTGTCGCCGAGCCCGTCGATGTCGAGTGCGTCCCGCGAGACGAAATGCTTCAGCCGCTCGACGGCCTGCGCTTCGCAGACCAGCCCGCCGGTGCAGCGCCGCACCGCGTCCTCCTTGCCGGAGCGTGGATTGTGTTCGCGCACCGCATCGCTGCCGCAGATCGGACAGGCTGTCGGAAAGACATAGGGCTTCGAGTCCGCCGGCCGCTTGCTCAGGTCCACCGCCTCGACGCGCGGGATCACGTCGCCCGCGCGCTTCACCGTCACCGTGTCGCCGATGCGGATGTCGGAGCCGTCGCGGATGGGCGCGCCCTTCGAATCGAAGCCCCGGATGTAATCCTCGTTGTGCAGTGTCGCGTTGGTCACGACGACGCCGCCGACCGTGACGGGTTTGAGCCGCGCCACCGGCGAAAGCGCGCCCGTCCTCCCGACCTGGATGTCGATCGCCTCCAGGATCGTGGTCGCCAGTTCGGCCGGGAATTTATGCGCGATCGCCCAGCGCGGCGCGCGCGAGACGAAGCCGAGCCGTGCCTGCAGCGCGAGGTCGTCGACCTTGTAGACGACGCCGTCGATGTCGTAGCCGAGCGTGGCGCGCTGTTCCTCGATCAGACGGTAATGCGCCAGCAGTTGGTCGACGCTCTCGCAGCGGAGCATCAGCGGATTGGTCCGAAAGCCCCAGCGCCCAAAGGCCGCGACCACGCCGGCCTGCGTCTCGGCGGGCCGAATTGGCATCTCGCCCCAGGCATAGGCGAAGAAGCGCAAGGGGCGCGCCGCCGTGATCGAGACGTCGAGCTGGCGCAGCGAGCCCGCCGCCGCATTGCGCGGATTGGCGAATTCGGGCAGCCCCTTCTCGCGCTGGCGCTCGTTGATGCCGGCGAAGTCGTCATGGCGCAGGTAGACCTCGCCGCGCACCTCGGCGATGTCGGGAACGTCCTTGCCGGCGAGCCGGTGCGGGATATCGGCGATGGTGCGTGCGTTGGCGGTGACGTCCTCGCCCTCCTCGCCGTCGCCGCGCGTGGCGGCATGGACGAGTTCGCCCTGTTCGTAACGCAGCGACAGCGAAAGTCCGTCGATCTTGGGCTCGGCCGTGAAGGCCGGGCCTTCGACCTCCGGCTTCATGCCGAGGAAGGAGCGCACCCGCTGGACGAATTCGGCGACGTCCGCGTCGGAAAAGGCGTTGCCGAGCGAAAGCATCGGCACGCGGTGCCTGATCTTGGCGAATTTCGACGAGGGTTTCGCGCCGACCGTCTCGCCGACGCCCCCGGCCTGCTTCAGCGCGGGAAACGCCGCCTCGATCGCCGCAAGCCGGCGGCGGCGCGCGTCATAGCTGGCGTCGTCCAGGATCGGCGCGTCGTCCCGGTGATAGGCGAGGTCGGCCTGCGCGATCTCGGCGGCGAGCGCCTTGTGTTCGGCCCTGGCCTGGCGGGAGGTCAGCGTCTCGATGGGGGTGTCGTCTGTCGCGCTCATGCGCTTCTATTAGGCGAGATCGGCCGGGCAGGGGAAGTCAGGAGGCTTTGCGGCGGCTCCCCGATTCGTGTTGCCGCCGCGTGCGACAAAAGCATGCTTCGCGGCTATAATGCCGCTGCTGGGAATTGGACGCTCGACGCCTGCAGGCCGTTGGTCGAATCAAGGATCGCATCAAACGCCTCAAGGCGAACCGGGCGAGAACCGGGAGACACGCCATGGCCAATCTCGACACCACCATCATGCAGGCCGGCCGGCACGACGCCGCCATGCCGCGCATCCGCACCATCACCACGCAGGATCTGCGCGACGCGCTCGCGCGCGGCTGGGAGGATTTCAAGGCCAAGCCGAGCCATCTCGTCTTCCTCGCCTTGATCTATCCTGTCGCCGGCGTGCTGCTCGGCCAGCTCACGGTGAGCTATGACATCATCCCGCTGCTGTTTCCGCTGATCGCGGGCTTCGCGCTGCTCGGACCGTTCGCGGCGATCGGGCTCTACGAGATCAGCCGGCGACGCGAGAAGGGTATGGATTCCTCCTGGGGCCACGCCTTCGCGATCCTGAGATCGCCCTCGATCACGCAGATCGCGCTGCTGGGCGCCATGCTGACGGGACTTTTCGTCGCCTGGATGATCTCCGCCTGGCTGATCTATCGCGGACTGCTCGGCTTGCCGGCCGGCGCAAGCGCGGGCGATTTCGCGCGCGCCGTGCTGACCACATTCGACGGCTGGGTGATGATCGTCGTCGGCAACGCGGTCGGCCTGCTCTTCGCCATCGCGGCCTTCGCGATCTCGGTGATCTCCTTCCCGCTCATCATCGACAGGCGCGTCGATGCGGCGACCGCGATCAAGACCTCGATCGCCGCCGTGGAAGCCAATCCGCGCGTCATGACGCTCTGGGGGCTGATGATCGTCGGGCTGCTCGTGCTCGGCTCGCTGCCGGTGCTGGTCGGCCTCGTGGTGGTCATGCCGGTGCTGGGTCATGCGAGCTGGCATCTGTACCGCAAGGTCGTCGAGGGCTGAGCGAGGCGGGTCGGCCGACTGCGAGCCGGCTTGCGGAAAGAAACGGCAGCCCGCTTTGAACCTCGCCGCTCCCGTCCGCGACCAACGGACATGGAGCGGCATGGTGCGGCTCCTGATCTCAAGGGAGCCCGTCATGTCCTTCCGCATCACCTTCGCCAGCCTCGCAACCGCGCTCGTCCTCGGCGGCGGCGCGCTCGTCGGCGGCTCGATCGCCAGTTCGACCTCGGCCGAAGCCTTCACCGTCCTGCCCGGACACGGCCATCATGGCCATTTCCGCGACAGTTGGCGTCATCCGCGCCCCTGGGGCGAGCCGCGCCGCCATTGGGGCCATCGCGGCTGGGGCTATGCGCCGATCGGCTATCGCGGCTTCTACGGCGGCTGCTACACCGTCATCAAGGCGCGCTTCGTCCCCGGCATCGGGCTGGTCGAGCGTCCCGTCACCCGCTGCCGCTGAGCAGCATGAGACGCCTCGCATGAGGGAGCCGGAGCGATCCGGCTCCCGAGATCACGCGCATGGCTCGAGCGAAAAACCGGTCCCCACTTTTCGCGCCATGCTTCAATGCTGATCGACCGAGACCTCGCGCAGCAGCCCGCGCCTGACCAGCCCGATCGCCGCCAGCACCGGCAGCGAGGCCAGAAGCCCGATCGCCGAGAGCCGGCCCCACAGCGTCTCGTCCTCGGTGATCAGGGTCGCGATATAGGCCGGCAGGGTGAAGTTCGACGGCGTCTGCACGAAGAGCAGCGCGAACAGAAACTCGTTCCAGCTCATGATCGCCACGAAGACGCCGGTCGCGACCAACCCCGGCATCAGCAGCGGCGCGACGATGTCCAGCGTTCGGCGCAGGAAGCCGGCCCCGTCCATCATCGCCGCCTCCTCGAAGGCGACCGGCACGTCGCGCACGAAACCGAGCAGCATCCAGATCGCGAAGGGCAGCGCATAGATCTGGTTGACGAGGATCAGGCCTAGATGGCTGTCGATCAGCCCGAGCGCCCGCAGCAGCTGGTAGAGCGGGATCGCAAACGCGATCGGCGGGGCGAGCTTCACCACCAGCACGAAGCCGAGAAAGACGAGGTCGAGCTTGCGCGGCAACGACAGCCTGACCAGCGCATAGGCCGCCGGCAGCGCGACCGCGAGCGAGAGCAGAACGGTGCCGCTGGCGACGACGACGCTGTTCAGTCCCAGCCGCCACGCTGACGTCTCCAGCAAGGCGCGGTAATGCATCAGCGTCGGCGTCTGAGGCCAGAGCGAGATCGAGGGCGAGACGTAATCAGCGGGCGGCTTGAACGAGGTCGCGCCCATCCAGATCAGCGGGACGAGGCCGATCAGGGCAATGAGGCAGGCGGCGACGACGCGGATCATCGGCCCGCCCCGCGCAGCATGGACGCCGCATAGACCAGCGCCAGCGCGCCGGCGACCACGATCATCACGATCGCGGCGGCCGAGGCCATGCCGATGTCGAAGAAGCGGAAACCCTGCCGGTAGATGTACAGCGAGACGGTCTCGGTCGCCTGCCCCGGCCCGCCGCCGGTCATGGCGTAGACCTTGTCGAACAGCTTGAAGCTGTCGACGCAGCGCAGCAGCGCGGCGATGAACAGATAGGGCGAGAGCAGTGGCAGGGTCATCGTCCAGAAGCGCCGCCACGGCCCGGCCCCGTCGATGCGGGCGGCCTCATAGACGTCGCGCGGGATCAGCCTCAGGCCCGCCAGGATGATCAGGAACGTGAAGGGCGTGCTCTGCCAGACATCGACCAGCACGATCGACCAGAGCGCGAGGTTCGGATCGAACAGCCACGGCACGGGCGCGAAGCCGAGCGAGCGCAGCAGGTTATTGAGGAAGCCTAGGTCGAAATGGAACCAGGCCCGCCAGATCGCCGTGACGACCATGGTCGAGAGGACGAAGGGCGCGAGCAGCAGCGTCATCACCAGCGCCCGGCCCGTGAAGGCGCGGTCGAGGAGAAGCGCGAGGCCGAGCCCCAGCGCCACCTCGATGATCGTCGAGGCGAGCGTGAAGATGACCGTGTTGGTCACGGCCTGCCGGAAGAAGCGGTCTCCGGCGAGATCGAGATAATTGGCGAGGCCGACGAACTTGGCGCCGACGAAGCCGTAATCGGTCGCGAAGAAGGACAGAGCGAGCGTGCGCCCGAGCGGATAAAGCGTCAGCCCGCCGAGCAGGAGCGCGGCGGGCATGAGCAGGAGCCAGGGCAGCAGGCGGTGATGGGCGATCATGGTTGCTTCGAAGACTGGCTCGGTCGTCCCCACCTCCGCGCCGTCATCCCGGACGCAGCGAAGCGGAGCTCCGGGATCCATCCTAGAGCACTGTGTCGCCCTATGATGGATCCCGGGGCAAGCCCGGGATGACGGCGTGGTTCTCGTTCAAACCCACTCAGCGCGCCAGCGCCCGCGTGATCTGCGTGTTCGCCTCGGTCAGCGCCTGCTGCGGCTGCATCTGGCCGATCAAGGCGAGCTGGAGATAATCGCCTAAAATCGTCTCGACCCGGGCCCATTGCGCGATGCGGGGCCGCGCCTGGGCGAGGTTCAGCGCCTCGAGCTGGGCCGGATACCAGCGGTATTTCGCGACCAGATCCTTGTCGGTGAAGAGCGCAGCCAGCGTCGGCGGGTTGCCGGTTTCCAGCGCGATCAGCTTCTGGTTCTCAGGCGAGGTGACGAAGCGGATGAAGTCCGCCGCGCGGGCCTTATTGGGCGAATCCGCCGGGATCGCCAGCAACCAGGCGCCCAGCATCGGAGCCGGCCCCTTGACCTCGCCGGGCGAGGCCACGACCTCGACCTGGCCTGAGACCTTCGAGACCTTGGCGTCGTCGAGCGAACCGGCCCAGGACGACCACATCTCCACCGCGATGGCGGCGCGGCCCTGATGGATCGCATCGCGTAGCTCGGTCGCGTTGTAGGTCTCGACGCCTTTGGGCGCGAGCGCCCTGAAGCTGAGAAACTGGGTCAGCGCCTTCAGCGCCTCGGGCGTGTCGAGCACGGCCTTGCCGGCGTCGTCGACCACCTGTCCGCCATTGGCCCAGAGCACCGGCAGGAAGGAGGTCACGATCGGGTTGCCCTTCAGGCCGCGGAAGACGAGGCCCGCGACGCCCTCTTCCTTGGCCTGGATCGTCTGCGCCGCCTTGACGACCTCGCTCCAGGTTTTTGGCCGATCGAAGCCGTGCTTGGCGAGCAGATCCTTGCGGTAGGCGAACATCGCGATGTTGCCGACGAAGGGCGCTGCATAGAGCTTGCCCGTGCCGACCGGATGGCGAGAGACGGCCGCCGCCGATTTGACGAACTCGCCGGGCACGCCGCCGACCGTGTCGAGGTCGGTCAGCCAGCCGCGCGACATGAACTCGGGCGCCCAGATGTCGTCGAGCATGGCGACGTCGGTCGCGCCCGTCTTCTCGCGCGCGCCGATGGCGAGGCGCTCATAGAGCGGGCCGCCGGGCAGTTCGAGCCGCTCGATCTTAACGCCGGGGTTCTTCGCCTGATAGAGCTCGACCATCTTCGCCAGAGCCGGCGCGAAGCCGGCGTCGCGCCCGGCGATGACGAGGCGGTCCTGGGCTGCGGCCCCAAGCGAGGAGGCCAGCAGGACGAGCACGGCGCAGGCCGCGTGACGGACGAGTTTCATGGACATCTCCCCTCTTGATTTTTGCCGAGCCTAGGTCCGGCAAAACACGGGGGCAAGTGAGCCGACGATGCGACAGCCATGCGACAATCCGGGAACAATCGCGGCTGAGAGCGGTTGCCTGTGCGCCGGGGCGGTCGTCGCGGCGTCCATTCATGCGGGCTGCGATGGTCCGCTCAAGCCTGGGGGCTCGTCATGAACAACATCATCTATATCATCGGTCTGATCGTCGTCGTGCTCGCGATCCTGTCCTTCCTGGGACTGCGCTGAGCGACCAGCGACAATCAGAGACGAAAACGGCCGGCGCTGTGCGCCGGCCGTTTTCGTTTGTAGCGGTTCTCGCCGGGGCTGCGCGCTTCAGCGCGGCTCGTATCTAGCGTGGCTTCCTGGCCTTGAACGGCTTGCCCGCTCCGAAGGGCTTGCCGGCCGGGCGCTCGCCATCGCCCTTGCCGGCATAAGGCTTGGCGAAGCCGGGCTTCTTGCCGGCATAGGGCTTGCCCGCAGGCTTGCCGTCAGGCCTCGGACCCGAGCGGAACGAGACATTCGGGTCGAAGACCTGCTGGTCGCGGTCGCTGCGAACGGGATCGTAGGACTTGGCCGCGCCGAAAGGCTTGTTCTTGCCTTCATAGGGCTTCTTCTTGCCCTCATAGGGTTTTTTGCCCTCGAAGGCGCCGCCCTCCGGCGCGCGGCCTTCGAACGGCTTCTTCTCGTAGGGCTTCTTCTCGAAAGCCTTCTTCTCGAACGACTTGGCCGCCCGCTCGCCGCCGCGTTCGGGCCGGGCATGGGCGGCGGGCGCATGGTTTGAAGGGACATGGCTCGCCTTCTCGGCGAAGGGCTTTGCGGGACGTCGCTCGTCCTCGCCGGTCACCGGCTCGATTGCGATCTTGTCGCGGTCGGCCGCCTTGGCCAGTTCGTAGAAGCGCTCGGCGACGCCGGCGTCGATCTCGACCTTGGTTTCCTTGTCGAAGATGCGGATCGCGCCGACCTCGTCGCGGGTGATCTTGCCGCGCCGGCACAGCATCGGCAGCAGCTGGCGCGGGTCGGCGCCGTCCTTGCGGCCGATATTGAGGCGGAACCAGACCGTGTCCCCGCGCGGACCGGCCTTGCGGGGCGCATCCGAGCGCGGGCTGCCCTCCCGTCCCTCGCCGAAACGCGCGCCCTCGCGAGGGGCGTAATCCTCGCGGGCACGGGCAGGACGGCGCTCGTCGCGGCCGAAATTCGGATCGCCGACCTCTTCGGCGCCCGGCAGGCGCGAACGGTAGACCCGCACCAGTGCGGCCGCGATCTCGTGGGGCGAGCGGCCGGCGACGAGCGCCTCCACCATCGCCGCGTCGTCCTCGTCGGCCTCGGCCGTCAGGATCGGGTCGCTCAGCAGGCGCTGCTGATCGAGCGCGCGGATTTCCTCGGCTGTCGGCGGGCCGGCCCAGACCGCCTCGACCTTCGCCTCGGCGATCAGCATCTCGGCCTTCCGGCGGCGCGAGACCGGCACCAGCAGGACGCTCGTGCCCTTGTTGCCGGCGCGCCCGGTGCGGCCCGAGCGATGCTGCATCACCTCGGGGTCGTTGGGCAGTTCGGCGTGGATGACCAGCGTCAGCCCCGGCAGGTCGATGCCGCGGGCCGCGACATCGGTCGCGACGCAGACTCGCGCCCGGCCGTCGCGCAGCGCCTGCAGCGCCGAATTGCGCTCGCTCTGCGAGAGCTCGCCCGAGAGCGCCACGGCGGAGAAGCCGCGCTCCAGCAGGATCGCCTCGAGATGGCGCACGGCGTTGCGGGTGTTGCAGAAGACGAGCGCCGTCGGCGAGTCGTGGAAGCGCAGCAGGTTGACGACGGCGAGTTCGGCTTCCTTCGGATAGACGCGGATGGCGCGGTATTCGATGTCGGCATGGCCGCGCGAGCCGCCCGTGACCTCGATCCGCAGCGCGTCGCGCTGGTAGTTGGTTGCGAGCTGGATGATCGCCCTGGGCAGTGTCGCAGAGAACAGCAGGCTCTGGCGCTCCTGCGGGGTGGTCTTCAAGATGAATTCGAGGTCGTCGCGGAAGCCGAGATCGAGCATCTCGTCGGCCTCGTCGAGAACCACGGCCTTGAGCGCAGACACATCGAGGCGATGGCGCTCGATATGGTCGCGCAGACGGCCGGGCGTGCCGACGACGAGATGGGCGCCCTCGTCGAGCAAAGCGGCCTCGCGGCGCGGGTCCATGCCGCCGACGCAGGCGATGACGCGGGCGTTGGCGTGCTTGTAGAGCCAGGCGAGTTCGCGCTGGACCTGCAGCGCCAGCTCGCGCGTCGGCGCGATGATCAAAGCGAGCGGCTTGCCCGCCCGGCCGAAGGCTTCGGCCTCGCCCAGCAGCGTCGCGGCGATGGCGAGCCCATAGGCGACGGTCTTGCCCGAGCCGGTCTGCGAGGAGACGAGCAGGTCGCGCCCTGCGGCGTTCTCCTCCAGCACGGCGTTCTGCACCGGCGTCGGATCGGAGTAATTGCGTTCGGCGAGCGCACGCGCGAGCGGCGCACTCGTGGGAAGAAAGGACATGGGATGTCGAGCCTAGGGTTACGGCGCAGGACGAAAGATGGCGCAGGACGTCGGCGACGGGCTGAGCGGCACAAGAGCACAAGCCCGCACGCATCCATCGGTTAGATGCGGCTCATAGAGCAGATCGGCGGAAAAGGGAATGGAGCGGCTGCAAACCCTGCGCGCAGCCCCCGCATCGATGACCGGCATCACTTTTCTTCAAGACACGCGGTCGACGATCGGTTCTATCCTGCGCCGATGGACACGGTCACGCAGGGTCAGACCTTCGGCTTCGCGCCGCTTGCCGCCGGCGAGCGCGCGGACCTCTTCCTCGCGCGGAATTTCGACCGGCTGGAATGCCTGAGCGCCAGCTTCTCGAGCCATGCCTATGCGCCGCACAGGCATGAGAGCTTCGTCATCGGCGCGATCGAGGCCGGCTGCGAGACCTTTCGCGTGCGCGGCGTCCGGCAGTATGCGCGGCCGGGCCAGATCGCCTTCGTCAATCCGTTGGAGACCCATGACGGCGAGCCCCATGGCGAGGGCTACAACTATCGCATGACCTATCCGGACGCTGGCCTGCTGCGCGAGGTCGCGGGCTCGCTGGCCGGGCGCGAGACGAACGCGACGCCGTTCTTTCCCGAGCCGCTGGTCGAGGATGACGAGGGCGCGATGCTGTTCTCCGCCGCCCATTGCGTCATCGAGCAGGGTCGCGATGCGCTTGCCGGCGAGGAGATGCTGCTACGTTTCTATGCGCGCTGCCTTTCGCTGCATGCGCACTGGCCAGTCGCGGCGCTCGGGTGCGAGGCAGGGCCCGTCGCGCTTGCCCGCATGATCGTCGAGGAGCGCTTCGATGAGGATCTGTCGCTGGCCGATCTGTCGCGCCTGACGGGCCTGCCGCGCCATCACCTGATCCGCGCGTTCCGGGCGCAGACCGGGCTGACGCCGCATGCCTTTCTGGTCGATGTCAGGGTCAGGCGGGCGCGCGACCGTCTGCGGATGGGGCAGACGCCCGGCGAGGTCGCGGCCGCCACCGGCTTCTGCGACCAAGCCCATCTGACCCGCGCCTTCAAGGCGCGCTACGGCGTGACGCCCGGCGTCTTCCGCTCGGCCCATCTCGCCGCCTGACGGGACCGGCGCATGTCCTCCCCGCTCGATGACGCCCGGCTGGGCTTGTCCGACGTCTGGCCGGCGATGCTGGCGGCGGCGCCCTTCGCGCTGCTGTTCGGGGCGCTGGCCTCGGGCAAGGGCCTGTCTCCGTTCGAGGTCTTCCTGATGAGCGCGCTGGTCTTCGCCGGCGGGGCGCAGTTCGCGGCGGTCGAGCTCTGGGCGACGCCGACGCCGGTCGCGGCGCTGGCTTTCTCGACGCTGCTGATCAATGCGCGCCATGTGCTGATGGGGGCGTCCCTCGTGCCGAAGCTCGGCCGGTTCTCGCGCTGGCAAAAATGGCTCGGCCTCGCCTACATGGCAGACGAGAACTGGGCGCTGGCCGAAAAGCGGGCGCGGACGCAGGCGCTGACTCCGGCCTACTGGTTCGGCATGCTCGTGCCCTTCGTCGGCTGCTGGCTGGCGATGACGACGCTCGGCGCGGTGATCGGCCCGGCCTTCGGCGATCCGCGCCGCTTCGGCGCGGATTTCGCCTTCACCGCCATCTTCATCGCGCTCACGGCCGCCTTCTGGAAGGGCCGCGTCACGGCCTGGACGGTGGCGGCCGCCGGCATCGGCTCGGCGCTGACCTTCAGGTTTGCCGGCCCGCCCTGGCATGTGCTGGCGGGCGCGCTGTGCGGGCTCGCGGCGGCATGGTGGGCGGCGGGGTCACAGAGGCCGGCGCCGGCGACGGGAGCGGAGGAGGGCGCATGATGAGCGTCGATCCGCTCAATCTCGCGGCCATCCTCGGCATGGCGATCGTGACCTATGCGACGCGGGTCGCAGGCCTCGCGCTCGCGGGACGCCTGAATCTGTCTGAGCGCGCGCAGGCCGCCTTCGACGCGATCCCGCCGGCGGTGCTGATTGCCGTGATCGCGCCCAGCGCGCTGGCGACCGGGTGGGCGGAGACGGGCGCGGCGGCCGTCACCGCGCTGGCGGCGACGCGGCTGCCGTTTCTGGCCGTGGTCGTGGTCGGTGTCGTGGCGGTGGTGGGGTTGCGGGCTGTCCTCTGATCCCTCTGCCCCCGGAGGGCAGAAGGAAGGAAACCTCACAACGGCAGGCAAGCCTTCTCCAGCCAGTCCTTCGCCTCGCCCTCCACCGAACCGGCGAGCTTGCTCCAGACCTGCGCGTGATAGGCGTCGATCCAACCGATCTCGTCCTTGTCGAGCAGGGAGAGATCGATCAGCGCGCGCTCATAGGGGCAGAAGGTGATGGTCTCGAAGCCGTAGATGGTGCGATCGCCGCCGGGGATGACGCGCTCCTCCACCGCGATCAGGTTTTCGATGCGGATGCCGTACTCGCCCTGCTTGTAGTAGCCCGGCTCGTTGGACAGGATCATGCCCGGCTCCAGCGGCGTCGTCCCGAGCTTGGAGAGCCGCTGCGGCCCCTCATGCACCGAAAGATAGCTGCCGACGCCATGGCCCGTGCCGTGGTCGAAATCCAGCCCGGCCTGCCAGAGCGGCAGTCTTGCGAGCGCATCGAGCTGCGCGCCCGACGTGCCCTTGACGAAGAGCGCGCGCGAGATCGCCAGATGGCCCTTCAGCACGCGGGTGTAGCGGTCGCGCATTTCGTCGGTCGGCTGGCCGATAGCCATGGTCCGCGTGATGTCGGTGGTGCCGTCTTCGTATTGCCCGCCTGAATCGACCAGAAAAATGCCGGGCGTGATCGGCAGGTTGCTCGCCTCGGTGACGCGGTAATGCGGCAAAGCGGCGTTTGGGCCGGCGCCGGCGATGGTCGTGAAGGAGACGTCCTTGAGCAGGCCCGTCTTCAGGCGCTCGGCTTCGAGCGCGGCGACGGCGTCGATCTCGGTGAGCCCGCCCTTGGGCGCCTCCCGCGCCAGCCAGGACAGGAACCGCACCATCGCCGCGCCGTCGCGCAGATGGGCGGCGCGTGTGCCGGCGAGCTCGGCTTCGTTCTTCCGCGCCTTCATCAGCGCGATCGGGTCGGGACCGGCGTCGGGAATGCCGCCGGCGTCGCGGATCAGGGTCGCGAGCGCCGACGCCCCCGTCGCCGCATCGAGCCTCACCTTGGCCCCGGCCGCGCCAAGCGCCTCGAGTTGCGCCGTCAGGGCCGCTGGAGGGGCGATCTCGCCGACCGCGCCGATGGCGTCTCCCGCCTCGTTGGTGATCTTTTCGGCTGCGAGGAAGACGGTCGGGCGGCCCTCGCGCGGCACGATGGCGTAGCCCAGCGGCAGCGGCGTATGCTCGACATCGCCGCCGCGCACGTTGAAGGTCCAGGCCAGCGCATGCGGGTCCGAGACCACCAGCGCATCGACTTTCGCCTTGACCAGCGCTTCCTGGATGCGCGCCAGCTTCTCGGCCGATGTCTCGCCGGAGAAATCGGCGCGGTGCGCTTTTACGGGCGCGGTAGGTGGAGCGGGGCGGTCGCTCCAGAGCGCGTCGATCGGGTTTTCCGTCACCGCGACCAGCGTGCCGCCCGCGGCCGAAACCGCCTTCTCCAGTTTCGCGACGCCATCGACCGTATGGAGCCACGGATCGTAGCCGAGCCGGCCGCCGGCGGGCAGGTTCGCCTCGATCCATCGCTCCAGCTGCGCCTCCTCCATCTTCGTCGGCGTGACGACGGCCGTGTCGGTCTGCGCGGCCGACTGGATTGTGTAACGGCCATCGACGATCAGCGCCGCCTTGTCCGCGAGCACGACGCATGAGCCGGCCGAGCCGGTGAAGCCGGTCAGCCAGGCGAGCCGCGCCATATGCGCCGGGACATATTCGCCCTGATGCTCGTCGGCGCGCGGCACGACGAAGCCGTCGAGCTGGAGTCTCGCAAGCGCTCCGCGCAAGGCGGCGAGCCGAGGGGCGACCTGCGACGGGTCGCTCGGCTCGGTGAAGGACTGGAACCGGCAGGCGGGCGCGGCGGAGACAGGCGATTCGGTCATGTCGGGTCCGGAGGCGGTCATTTGACGCATCGTCGCGTCTTGTCCCTGGCAACGCCAGCGCAAAAGCGTCGTTCTGCGGTGCTTTTTCGCGAACCGTCCCTGCCCAGCGATCAGGCGAGCTGCCTGTTTGCTATGCGGATAGTGCAATCATTAACGGAATGCGACGCCTCGCATGCGTTTGGTGCATATCTCGCATCTGCGAAATCATCTTCTCGCAAGTGCGAACAGCATCCACTTTAGCAGCATAAGAGAACGAGGAAGCGACCGGGACTGTCCTTCGTTTCACTGTTGGAGAGACCCTATGACCTATCTGACGAACACCACGGCCTCGCTGCTGGCTTCGGACGCCGCCAAGGTTTCCGTCTCCACCGGCCCGAGCTTCTGGCAGCGCCTCTATGCGGCGATGATCGAAAGCCGCCGCCGCTCGGCGATCCGCGAGCTGCGCGCCCGCTCCTATCTCGTCAACGAGGCCGAGATCGTTCTGGGAGGCTTCCCGCAAGCCACTCTGAAAAACGACGCCGTGCTGCCGTTCAACCGCTGAATCCCGCCTTTCCTCCTTCCATCAGCCGCAACCGGGCGCCTCGCTCAACGGCCAACATCGGACACATCGCCATGATCGCCATCATCAAGCACCTCTACAACACCGTCGTCGACGCGGTTCGTTTCACCTCCGCCGTGTGGCAGGACGCCCGCGCGATGCAGGACGAGGCGGAAGCCAAGTACAGCCATCTCGGCTTCTGACCCGGACGGCGCGCTCCTCCGACCAAGCCGGCCGCCTGACGCGGTGTGCTGCGCTTCCGGTGCTCACGGACCAACGTCCGCTCCGCTCCGGTTCTCGAACGCCACGCCATTCGGCTCAGCCTGGCGACGATTCGGATCGCTCGGCGGCTGGAATGACATGATCATCGAAGGCGGCGTGGTCTGGGGGCCGCGCCGCCTTTTTTCATGACCAGCGTCGCCCAGCCCTCGCGCAGCGACTGGCGGGCCAGATAAAGCCCTTGATGCCGGTAGGCGGAGACGATGCCGGCGACGTCCATCGCAAGCAGGCCCGACAGGATCACCGTGCCGTCGGTGCTGAGCACGCGTGCGATCGAGGGGGCGAGCCGGCGCAAGGGGCCGGCCAGGATGTTGGCGACGACGAGGTCGAAATGTCGCTGCCGGTTCGCCTTGGCGTGGCGCAGGCCCGGCGCGACATAAAGATCGAGCCCATGCGGCGCGCAGTTGATGCGGGCGTTGTGAGCCGCGACCTCGACCGCGACCCTGTCGATATCGCCTGCGACGACCTTGCGCCTGATCTGCTTCGCCAGCGCCAGCGCCAAAATCCCCGTGCCGGTGCCGACATCGATCGCATGGCGCGGGCGGCGCTGTTTCATTTCCGCGTCGAGCGCGAGGAGGCAGCCGGCGGTCGTGCCGTGATGGCCGGTGCCGAAGGCGAGCGCGGCCGGGATCTCGATGCCGACATCGTTGATCCGCACCGCGTCGCGATCATGCGCGCCATGGACGAGCACGCGGCCGGCGCGGACGGGCTGCAAACCATCGAGCGAGGCCGCGACCCAGTCCTGCTGGTTCATCGTCGCGAAGGGCGTGGAGTCGACGGCGTCGCCGACGATCGGGCGCAGCATGTCGCGCACCGCGTCCTCGTCGGGATGGGTCGCGAAATAGATTTCGACCTTCCAGGGCGCGTTCAGCGAGAGCGTGGTCACGCCGGTCTCGATCTCGAAGGCCGAGATCGCGGTCTCGGTCGGGTCGAAGACCTCGCCGAGCAATTCGGTCAGCGCGCGCGCCTTCTCGCCGGAGGTGGAGAGTTCGAGAACGGTCGCGACCGTGGAGGGGAGAAGGCCTTCGCGCATGATGGGAGCGCGATAGCAGCGCGTCTGCGCTTTGTCATGCGCGCAAAAAAAGCAGCGGATCACGTCCGGGCTCGAGCGGCGGGTCGCTCGATGCCATGGGTCGCCTTGAACCCCCACAGCCTCGTCGCAGCCGGCCAGCATCGGCGGCGGACCGTTTGCAAGGCAGCGGTCGATGCATCCAGTCGTTGCATCATCGTGTCGGGTCGATACTTAACCTGAATGAATATTCATGGAACACCGTATTGCGGAGTTTGTTATTCGCCGGGGCTCTTGTTCAAGCTCAATAGGAGAACGACCATGATCAAGAAACTTGTTCTTGTCACCGCGCTGGCGGTTGCGCCTGCCATCGCATTCGCTCAGTCGGAGTCGGGCGCGCGCGCCGGAGCTGCGGCCGGTGCAGGCGCCGGTGCTGTCGGCGGCGCGATCGTCGGCGGACCCGTCGGCGCGGCGGCTGGCGCCGCAGGCGGCGCTGCGGTCGGCGCGATCACGGGCGGCATCGCCGGCGATCAGCGCGCCGAGTTCCGCACTTATGTGAGAGAGCAGCGCGTACCCTCGGTCGCGTATCGCGAGGAGGTCGTCGTCGGCGCGACCCTGCCGGAGACGGTGACCTATCGCGAGGTGCCGGCCCGCTACGGCAAGACCGAATACCGCTACACGGTCGTGAACGACAAGACCGTTCTGGTCGAGCCGCGGACGCGCAGGATCGTTCAGATCATCGAATGAGCGGAAGCTCGTTTAACGAGGAGGCCCGCCCGTCAGAGCGGGCCTCCATCGTGAATCGGCTACGATCGGGGCGAGCTCACTCGGCCGCCGGCTGCAGCGCGAACTCTGGAGCGGGGACGAGCGCGATCGCGTATTTCGCCATCTCAGCTGCGACCTCGGGATCGGTATTGAGCTCGCTTGGGGTGCGCGCGCGAGGCACGGTCCGGCCATCCGCCCCGATGTCCTCGAACCAGAGCGCGACAGCCTCCGGTGCATTCGTAAGCGCCTCGTCGAGCGTATCGCCGGCCGAGAAGCGGCCGGGCAGATCGGGAAACCAGACGCCGATGGCGTGGTCGAGGCCTGCGTTCTCGATGATGGCAACGTAGTGGGTCAATTCACTCTGCCGCAAGGCGTGTGATCGACGGATTAAACGGAACTGCAATCAGGATCGCGTCTTGCGAGGTTTCCAAGAAATCCGGGTCGCGCCGCAGTTCGTCGATGCTTCGCGGCTTGGGAAATTCAGAAGCGGTGTCTTCAAGCCAGCTTTCGGCGGCGAATTCCAACACTTCACGAGCCAGTTGGAACGCCTCGTCGAGCGTGTCACCGGCGGTAAATATGCCCTTCACGTCGGGAAATTGGACGCCGTAGCACGATGTTTCGTCTTTATGGACGACTGCAATGTAGTGTCGCATGGCGACCTTCGCTCAGTCTCGTTCCCAGCCCGCATCCTTGTATATCCCATGGACCGTCCCGATGGGAATGTCCCGCTTGGGATGGACAACAACCGTCATACGTTTGGTCGCCGCATGAACGAACTTGTGATGCGAGCCGCGCACGCTCTTGAGAACGAACCCGTCGCGTTCAAGGCGGCGAATGATGTCGCGGCTGTTGGTGAGCATCGGAACCTGCTGACTCGCATAGGACCCGATCCATATATCTTCTAAATCTCCTCATGAAATCTACGTTCACATTATGTCCGGACTTTTGTCGGTTCTACACACTGTCCACAGCCGCGAATTATGCTCACCCCACCCCCTGTACAAAGCTGTCCAGCACCATCTTCCGCCCGGCCTTGTCGAAATCGACCGTCAGCTTGTTGCCGTCCACGCTGGCGACCGAGCCGTTGCCGAACTTGACGTGGAAGACGCGGGCTCCTGCATCATAGGCCGATGAGCCGCTCGATTTGGCGGTGAGTTCGCCCTCGATCAGCAGCGGGCCGCGCTGGCGGTTTCCGCCAAAGCTCCCTGACCCGAAGCTCCCACCGCTCTCGGAAAATCCCGAGCCCCCAGCCTTCGCCTTGTTCTCCTGGGCCCTCTGCCAGCCCGGCGTGTTGTAGCTGGAGCCGAAACTCTCCATGCGGTCGAAGCGCGAGGAGACGTAGCCGCCCTGCCCGAAAGCGGTTGGCGCGGCGACGACCTCGACATGCTCTTCGGGCAACTCGTCGATGAAGCGCGACGGCAGGCTCGATTGCCAGAGGCCGTGGATGCGACGGTTCGAGGCGAAATAGAGCTTCAGCCGCTTTCGGGCCCGCGTCAGGCCGACATGGGCGAGGCGGCGCTCCTCCTCCAGCCCGGCGCGGCCGCTCTCGTCGAGCGCGCGCTGGTTGGGAAACAGGCCTTCCTCCCAGCCGGGCAGGAAGACGGTGTCGAACTCCAGCCCTTTCGCGCCATGCAGCGTCATGATCGAGACGCGGGCGGCGTTCTCGCCGGTATCGGCGTCCATCACCAGCGAGACGTGCTCGAGGAAGGAGGGCAGGTCCGGGAACTCGTCGAGCGAGCGCACGAGTTCCTTCAGGTTTTCCAGCCGTCCGGCGGCGTCGGCCGAGCGGTCCTTCTGCCACATCTCGGTGTAGCCGCTCTCCTCCAGCACGAGTTCGGCGAGTTCGCCCTGGCGCATATGCTCGGAGCGGGCGCTCCAGCGGGCGAAGGCCTCGACCAGTTCGCGTAAGCTCGTGCGCGCCTTGGGCTTGAGCTCGTCGCTCTCGACCACGACGCGGGCCGCCTGAAGCAGCGAGAGCTGCGAGGCGCGGGCGTGGTTGTGGAGGATCTGGATGGTCGCGTCGCCCAGACCGCGCTTGGGCTGGTTGACGATGCGCTCGAAGGCGAGATCGTCGCTCGCCGAGACGACGCAGCGCAGATAGGCCATCGCGTCGCGGATTTCGGCGCGCTCGTAGAAGCGCGGGCCGCCGATGACGCGATAGGGCACGCCGGTCTGGACGAAGCGCTCCTCCAGCTCGCGCATCTGCGCGGAAATCCGCACCAGCACGGCGATCTCGGCGAGGTTTTCGCCTTTCGACTGCATCGCCTCGATCTCGTCGGTGATCAGGCGGGCTTCCTCCTGGCTGTCCCACGCGCCGGTGATGGTGACCTTCTCTCCCGCCTCGTCCTCGGTCCGCAGCGTCTTGCCGAGCCTGCCCTCGTTGCGGGCGATCAGCTTGGAAGCGGTGGCGAGGATGTGGCCGGTCGAGCGGTAGTTGCGCTCGAGCCGGACTACAGTCGCGCCCGGAAAATCGTGCTCGAAGCGCAGGATATTGTCGACCTCCGCGCCGCGCCAGCCATAGATCGACTGGTCGTCGTCGCCGACGCAGGCGATGTTGCGCCGACCCTGTGCGAGCAGCCGCAACCAGAGATACTGAGCGGTGTTGGTATCCTGATACTCGTCGACGAGGATGTAGCGGAAGCGCTCGTGATAGACGCTGAGCACATCCGGGTGGTCGCGGAACAGCGTCAGGCAGTGCAGCAGCAGGTCGCCGAAATCGACCGCGTTCAGCGCCTTCAGCCGCTCCTGATAGGCGGCGTAGAGCTTGCCGCCCTTGCCATTGGCGAAGACGGCGGCCTCGCCGGGCGCGACGTCCTTGGGCGCGAGCCCGCGGTTCTTCCATGAGTCGATGAAGCCAGCCAGCATGCGGCCGGGCCAGCGCTTTTCGTCGATGCCCTCGGCCGCGATGACCTGCTTCATCAGGCGGATCTGGTCGTCGGTGTCGAGGATGGTGAAGTCGCTGCGCAGGTCGAGCAGTTCGGCATGGCGGCGCAAAAGCTTCGCCGAAATCGAATGGAATGTGCCGAGCCACGGCATGCCCTCGGCGACGGGGCCGACGAGATGGGCGACACGCTCCTTCATCTCCCGCGCGGCCTTGTTGGTGAAGGTCACCGAGAGGATCTGGGACGGGTAGGCGCGGTTCGTCGCGATCAGATGGGCGATGCGGGTGGTCAGCACGCGGGTCTTGCCGGTGCCCGCGCCGGCCAGCACCAGCACCGGCCCGTCCGTCGCCTCGACGGCCAGCCGCTGCTCCGGGTTCAGCCCGGAGAGATAGCCGGCCGAGGGCGCGGCCTGCGCGCGCGCGGCGAGCCCGCCGGGGCGCGGCTGTGGGGCTTGGTTAAGGCCGTGGTCTGACAAGATGCGCGACGCCTGATCGTGATTCGTTCTCGTGGCAATATAGGGTGTCCCACGCGGGATTGCGCCCCTTCGCTTTTGGCCGCTCTACTGGAAATCCGCTGAGGACTCGCCATGGCGAATGAAGACTGGCCAATCACCAATCAGGTTCCGCCGCTCAGCGGTTATGACGCCTATGCCGCCGATCCCGTGCTCCCGGCGGTCATGGCCGCCTTCGGCGCGGAGTGGGCCGGCGAGCGCCTGCACGAGGCCGGGCGCACGGTCGGCGCCGCCGAGACGCAGGAACTCGCGCGGCTGGCCAACCGCTTCACGCCGGAACTTCGCAGCCACGACCGCTTCGGCCATCGCATCGACGAGATCGCCTTCCATCCCGCCTGGCACGAGTTGATGGGGCTCGCGATCGGGCAGGAGACCCATGCGCTGTGCTGGAACGCGCCGCGCCACGGCGCGCAGGTGGCGCGAGCCGCCCTGCAATATCTCTGGTATGGCTGCGAGAGCGGCATCTGCTGCCCGGTCAGCATGACCTATTCGGCCATTCCCGTGCTGCGGCAGGACGCCGCCCGCTGGGCGCAGTGGGGCGCGTTGGTCACCTCGCCGCGCTACGACAAGCGGCAGGGGCCGGCTTCGGCCAAGACGGGTGCGACCGTCGGCATGGTGATGACCGAGGTGCAGGGCGGCTCCGATCTGCGGCAAACGCAAACCGTGGCGCAGGACAACCGCGACGGCACCTTTTCGATCAGCGGCCAGAAATGGTTCTTCTCCGTGCCGCATTCGGACGTGTTCCTGACGCTGGCGCGGACGGAGGAAGGCGTGTCCTGCTTCGTCGTGCCGGGCTGGCTGCCGGACGGGGCGCGCAACGGCGTCGCGATCCAGCGGCTGAAGGACAAATGCGGCAACCGCTCAAACGCCTCCTCGGAGGTCGAGTTTCGCGGGGCGATCGGGCATTTGCTGGGCGAGCCGGGGCGCGGCCTGCGCGCGGGGCTGTCGATGAACCACAATACGCGGCTCGACATCGCCGCCGCCTCGGCCGGGCTGATGCGGCAGGCGGTCGCCCAGGCCGCCCATCACGCGGCGCATCGAAGCGCCTTCCAGCGCCGGCTGATCGACCAGCCGATCATGCAGGCGGTGCTGGCCGATCTCGCGATCGAGGCCGAGGCCGCCGCATGGCTCGCCTTTCGATTGTTCGCGGCGGTGGACGCGCAGGAGACGAGCGAAAGCGAGCGGCTGCTGGCGCGGATCGGCGCGCCGATCGCGAAATACTGGGTCGCCAAGCGTGCTCCGGCCGTCGTCGTCGAGGCGCTGGAATGCATCGGCGGCAATGGCTTCATCGAGGAGCACCCGCTGGCGCGGCATTATCGCGAGGCGCCGCTGAACTCGGTCTGGGAAGGCTCGGGCAACGTCATCTGCCTCGACGTGCTGCGCTCGCTGGAGCGGGAGCCGGGCTCGCTTACGGCCGTGCTGGATGAGTGCGGGTCGGCGCGCGGCGTCGACCGGCGCTTCAACGCGGCGCTGGCGGCGCTGCAGGACGACCTGCCGGAGTTGACGCGGCATGAGGGGCAGGCCCGACGTCTGGTCGAGCGG
>JAESGM010000513.1_pt1 | contig 27390 bp, 29 predicted proteins | sample 9269721 | NCBI WGS metagenome assembly JAESGM01 (sample SAMN15720920, study PRJNA650825) | algae metagenome | isolation source: Komarekiella atlantica HA4396-MV6 and co-occurring heterotrophs from... | place: USA: Theobald House, Kauai, HI | collected 2009-07-29 | reverse complement strand
TGCCGATCACACCCGAAAAGATCCTGCGCGGCATCCAGGCCAATGGCGGGGCGAAACCCGGCCCACGCCGGGGCGGCCCGGTGAACTGGCGGTGACGGCATGGCCCTGAGGACCAACGTCGCTGGCATATCGAGCCCCGAAGAGCTTGCAGAGGCGCTGACGGCTGCGATGTATCTCGCCGATGACGGCATCGCGACGGCAGGCTATCTGGCGCTGGCCTTGGGCAAGCCGCTGCTGCTCGAAGGCGCGCCCGGCGTCGGCAAGACCGAGGCTGCCAAAGCCATCGCGGGCATCCTCGGCCGCCAGCTCATCCGCCTGCAATGTTTCGAAGGCATCGACGCGTCCGCCGCGCTCTACGAGTGGAACTATCCGCGGCAGATGCTCGCTATCCGGCAGGCGCGCGAGGGCGAGACGATCGACATCTATCGCGACGATTTCCTGATCGAGCGGCCGATGCTCAGCGTCCTGCGCCGGCCGGAATCGACCGTGCTGCTGATCGACGAGATTGACCGCTCGGACCATGAATTCGAAGCCTTCCTGCTCGAATTCCTCTCCGATTTCTCGATCTCGATCCCCGAACGCGGCACGCTGCGCGCGGCCGAGCGCCCCGTCGTGGTGCTGACCTCCAACCGCACGCGCGAGCTGCACGAGGCGCTGCGCCGCCGCTGCGTCTACCACTACATCGCCTATCCCGAGCCCGAGCGCGAGGCGCGGATCATCATGCTGCGCTCGTCGGCCGTGGCGGAGGGCACGGCGCGGGCCGTGGTCGCGGCGATCGGGCTCTTGCGGCAGGAGCCGCTGGCAAAGCCGCCCGGCGTCGCGGAGGCCGTCGACTGGGCGGAGGCTGCGACTGCGCTGGCCCAGGCCGGCGCGCCATGGCCCGAGGCTTTCCGCCGCTCGCTGGGCACGGCGATCAAGGACGAGGAGGATTTGGCCCATCTGCGCCCTCGCCTGCCGCTGATCATCCCTGGGCTGGCGGCATGAGGGCCACGCTTCATTGTCGCGGCGCGGCGCGCTCTTCCCCCTCCCCCCGCTTGCGGTGGGGAGGGTCGGGGTGGGGGGGAGAGTCCAGGCCGTCGCGATGCAGCGTCGGCGTCGAGCCTCGTCCTGCACGCCCCCCCATCCCTAACCCTTCCCCACCGCAAGCGGGGGGAAGGGGACCGGGCAGCGCTCGCCGCAATCAGAAGGCGAATGGATGGGAGCACACCTCGTGATCGCGTCCCTGCCCCCAGCCGCCCGTCCCTTCGTCGCCTTCCCGACGCTGCTGCGCGCGCACGGGCTTAGCGTCGCCCCCGAGCAGACGGTCTCTTTCCTTGCCGCAATCGAACTGCTCGGCCCGCGCAGCATCGAGCACGTCCGCAAGGCGGCGGTGGCCACGCTCGCGCCCCATCCCGAGCAGCGCGAGCTGTTCGACGCGCTGTTCGACATGCATTTCCTCGGCGCGGTCGCCGAGCCGGGCGACGAGGATTTCGCGCCCGACGAGGAGATGGCGGTCCAGGAGGACTCAGGCTCGCGCGAAATTCTGCTCGGCGAGGAGGTCAACGAGACCGGCCAGGCCGCGACCGGCACGGAGGCGCTGTCGGTGCGGGCGCTGCAGCCGCTCGACGAAACCGAGACCCTGCGTCGCTTCGCGCGGGCGCTGCCGACCGCCCTGCCCCGTCGGCGCGGCTACCGCCATCGCGCGGCGCGACGCGGCCGGAGTGTGGATCTTGCGCGCTCCTTGCGCGCCGCGATCCGCCATGACGGCGAGGTGATGAGCCTGAAGAAGCTCCGGCGCGTGACGCGGCCACGCCCGATCCTGCTGCTGATCGACGTCTCGGGCTCGATGAAGCAGCGCAGCGACGCCAATCTCGCTCTGGCGCATGCGATCGTGCAGGCGGCTCCCAGGGCAGAGGTCTTCACCTTCGGCACGCGCCTAACGCGGTTGACTCGTGCGCTGCGGCGCAAGCGGCGCGAGCAGGCGCTCACCGAGGCCTCGGGGCTGGTGGCCGACTGGGACGGAGGCACCCGCATCGGCGACGCGTTGCAGGCGTTCCTCGCCGTACCGCGCTTTGCGTCCTATGCGCGCGGCGCGGTCGTCGTCGTGCTGTCGGACGGGCTGGAGCGCGGCGATCCGGCGGCGCTGGTCTCGGCCGTGACGCGGCTTTCCGCGCGCGCGCATCGGATCGACTGGCTGACGCCGCTCGCCGCCGATCCAGGCTACCGGCCGGAGACCGAGGCGCTGCGGCTGATCGCGCCGCGGCTCGCCAGCCTCGGCAACGGCGCGAGCACGGCGCGCATCTGCCGGCACATCCTCTCTCTCGGAGGCGCGAAAGCGGCATGACCGGAATCGTCGATTCGCATTTCCACATCTGGCGCCAGGCGGACCTGCCCTGGCTCGCGGGCCCGATGCAGCCGCGCATCTTCGGCCCCTACGAGCCGATCCGGCGCGACTACCCGGTCGCGGAGTATCTTGCCGATTGCCGGCCTGCCGGCATCGCGGAGGCCGTCTATGTCCAGGCGAACTGGGATCCGGCGCGGCACCTCGACGAGGTCGCCTTCGTCTCGCAAGCGTCGGAGGAAAGCGGCTTTCCGATCGCCATCGTGGCCTATGCCGACATGCTCGCGGACGACGTGCGCCCGCAGCTCGACGCTCTGGCGAACAATCCGCGCGTGCGCGGCGTGCGGATGCAGCTGCACTGGCACGAGAACCCGCTCTACCGCTTCGCCAGCGGGGCCGAACTCTGCCGGGACCCGCACCTGCAGGCCAACATCGATCACCTGTCCGACTACGGTTTCAGCTTCGACCTGCAGGTCTTCGCCGGACAGATGGCGGGCGCGGCCGAACTGGCGCATTTCTGCCCCGGCGTGACCTTCGTGCTTCAGCATGCGGGGATGCTCGAGGACCTTTCGCCGGCCGGAATCGACGATTGGCGGCAGGGCATGACCCTGCTGGCAGGCGAGCCCAACGTCGTCAGCAAGCTGTCGGGCCTGGGCACCTTCCTGCGCCGCAACGACCCCGAGCATGTCCGCTTCGTCGTGGCGCAGACGCTGGCGCTGTTCGGCGCGGAGCGCTGCCTGTTCGGCTCCAATTTCCCGATCGAGAAGCTCTGGACCAGCTATGCCGAGCTGATCGGCGCGCATCGCGCCGCCGTGCCCAAGGGCGCGGCCGATCATGTCTTCAACCAGACCGCGCGGCGCGTCTATCGCCTCGCCCAGCACTGACGGGAGAACCTCCATGGCGCTCGAAATCAAGATCCTCGACTATGGCGACATCGAGCTGGAATCGAGCTTCCTCGTGCTTGGCCGGGACTGCGGCCGCACCCGCAGGGTTCCAACCTATGGCTTCCTGATCCTCGGCGGCCCCTGGCCGGTGGTGGTCGACACCGGCTACCGCCACAACCAGATCATGGAAAACCTCGGCATGCGGGGCCTGCAGTTCCACGAGAACATGATCGAGAACCAGCTCTCGCGGCACGGCGTGCGCATGGGCGACGTGCGCTATGTCCTGCACACCCATCTCCATATCGACCATGCCGGGAAGGACGAGCTCTTCCCGATGAACACGACGGTGCTCGTCAACCGGCGCGAGCTCGAATACTCGGTCTCCGGCCTGATGCACCCGCAATATCCCGCCCCCGACATCAAGCATCTGATCGACCGGCTGCACACGCGCGACGCGCTGCGCTTCGAGGATCTGGAACTCTCGGGGATGATCGAGCTGTTCCCCGGCTGCTATCTGGAGGCGGCCGGCGCGCATACCGAAGGCTCGATGAACATCCATGTCGATACCGCCGAAGGGCGGGCGATCCTGTGCGGCGACGTGATCTACGATTTCAACGACCAGATCGTAACCCCCTTCCATGAGGTCAGCTTCAACGAGCCGCGCACCACCGGCAATCACGGCGTCTCGAAGCGGCAGGAGAAGGCGGCGATCAAGAAGCTGCTCTCGGCGGGCGCATTCCTGCTGCCGGTCCACGACAAGCCGGCCAAGATCGCCCATGGCCAGGTCGTCGGACGCATGGACATGGCGGTGCCGGGGCCGGTGGTGCAGTCGCTGCCGCCGCGCAACTGGTTTGCGGCGTAGGGTTCGCCGATGACCACCCATCTCGCCATCCGCCCGGCCTTCGAGGAGTGCATCGACCTCTGGGCGCCCGTACGCCAGCTCGGCACCGGCTTCGAGTTCTGCGAAGGGCCGGTCTGGCACCCGCGCGAGCAGCATCTGCTGTTCTCCGACATGCCCGGCGACGTCCGCCGGCGCTGGGACAAGGCCGGCGTGCGCGAGGTCAAGCGGCCCGCGAACAAATGCAACGGCATGACCTATGACGGCGAGCTGAACCTCATCGTCTGCGAGCATGCCACCTCGTCGCTGATCCGCGAACGGCCCGACGGGCGGCGCGAGGTGCTGGCCTCTCACTTCGATGGGCTCGAGCTCAACAGCCCCAACGACGTCGTGGTGAAGTCCGACGGCTCGATCTATTTCTCCGACCCCTGGTATGGCCGGATGCCGGTCTTCGGCGTCGAGCGGCCGCGCCAGCTCGGCTTCCAGGGCGTCTACCGCATTCCGCCGGGGGGCGGCGAGCCGCAGCTGCTGGTCGATCGCTATCTCTTCGACCAGCCCAACGGCCTGTGCTTCTGCCCGACGGAGGACCGGCTCTTCGTCAACGACACGGTGCAGCACAACATCCGGGTCTTCCCGATCCTGCCCGACGGCCGACTCGGGCCGGGGCGCATCTTCGCCTCGGGGATCGTCGGCTCCGAGCCCGGCGTGCCCGACGGCATGAAATGCGACGCGCAGGGCAATGTCTGGGTCTGCGGGCCGGGCGGCGTCTGGGTCTATACGATCAAGGGCGAGCTGATCGGCAAATTGCGCGTGCCCGAGTTGGTCGGCAACCTGACCTGGGGCGGGCCGGACTGGCGCACGCTGTTCCTGACGGCGACGCATTCGCTCTACGCGGTCGAGACCAGGATCGGCCCGCGCCGCGAGCCCTATATGAGCGCAGGCGGCGGCGAACGCAGCCGCGGCGACGCTGCCCCGCAGCCGGTCTCGGGCGTCAAAGCCGCAGCCACTATCGCGGCCAGCGGCGCGAAGAAGGCGGCATCCGGCTACAGGCTCGATCCGGCGCGCTGCGCGCTCATCATCCAGGACATGCAGAACGACGTCGTCATGGATGGCGGGGCCTTCGCCTCGTCGGGCTCGCCCGAACATTGCCGGCAGCAGAACGCCATCGCCAATGCGGCGCGGCTGGCGCAGGCGGCGCGTTCGCGCGGCGTGCCGGTGATCCATGTCTGGTTCGTGGTCGAGCCCGGCGCGCCCGGCGTCACCATGAACGCGCCGCTGTTCGAGGGTCTGGCGGATGCGAATGCGCTGGTGCGCGGGACATGGGGCTGCGCGCCCGTTCCCGGACTGGAGGCGCAATCGGGCGACCATGTCGTCGAGAAGAGCCGCATGAGCGCCTGGGAGGGCACGCGGCTTGAAACCGTGCTCAAGGCGCTGGGGCGCGACGTCGTCATCGTCACCGGCGCCTGGACCAACATGTCGATCGAGCACACGGCGCGCACCGGCGCGGACAAGGGCTATTTCATGCTCGTGCCCGAGGACGCCTGTTCCACCATGAACGCCGAGTGGCATGCGGCCTCGGTCAACTACGCGCTGCAGAACGTCTGCGTCGTCACGGATGTCGACGCCGTCATCGCCGCGATGTGAACGGCGGATGCCTGCCGGGGCAGGCAAGGCGAAAGGCGCTACGGGCCGAACAGCAGGTTCGGCACGAACAGGATGATGCAGGGGAAGAACACGAGCGCCAGCGTCACCAGCGTAACCGCGACGAAGAACGGCACGGACTCGCGCGTATATTCCCAGACCGTCGCCTTCAGGATCGAGCAGACCGCATACATCGCCGCTCCCACGGGCGGGGTGAAGTTGCCGATCGTCGCCGCGATGATGAAGACCAGTCCGAAATGCACGGGATCGCCGCCGAGCTGCCTGATCAAGGGCAGGAAGATCGGCGTCAGCATGATGATCAGAACGGTGCCGTCGATGACGAAGCCCGCCGCCAGCACGAAGACGAGCACGAGGATCATCACCGCCTCGAGATTGTCGGTGAGGCCCAGGATCGCGTCCGAGATCAGCGCCGGCACCTGATCGTAGACGATGCCGTAGCTGAACACGGCCGAAAGCGCGATCAGGAACATCACCGCGCCGATATCGGAAAGGCTGCCCTCCAGCGCCTCGACGAAACCCTGCCGGTCGAGCTTGCGGTAGAAGGCGACGCCGACGATCACGGCGTAGATGACCGCGAACGCGCCGATCTCGGAGGGCGTGAAGACGCCGAGCCTCAGGCCGACCAGCAGGAAGACGGGGAAGAGCAGCGCCCATATCCCGCCGCGCAGGGCGCGGCCGATCTCCGGCAGCGAGGGCGCGACCGCGCGCTCCGGCGGATAGCCGCGCCGGCGCGCGATGAAGGAGACGGTCGCGCCCAGCGCGATCCAGAGCGCGATCGCGGGCACGAAACCGGCCGCGAAGAGCCGGCCGATCGAGACCTGGCCGATCGTGCCGTAGAGGATCATGCCGATGCCGGGCGGGATGATCGGCGTCAGCAGCGAGCCGAAGGAGAGCACGCCGGCGGCGAAACCCTTGGACATGCCGCGCCGGACCATTTCCTGCCCGAGCATGCGCGACTGCATCGCCGCATCGGCGATGGCCGAGCCCGAGACGCCGCCCATCAGCGCCGACAGCGCGATCGAGACCTGGGCCAGCCCGCCGCGCAGCCGCCCGGTCATCACCGAGGCGAGATTGAGCATTTCATGCGTGATGCCGGACTTGTTGAGGAAATTGCCGGCGATGATGAAGAGCGGCACGGCGAGCAGCGCGAAGTTCTGCGTCTGCGAGACCGTGACCTGCACGGGAATCGTGAAGGGCAGGTCCGGGTTCTGCACGAAGAAGAGCACGCCCGAGATGCCGATCGCGAAGGCGACCGGCATGCCCATGACGATGAGAAGGGCGAAGGCGATGGCGACGACGAGCATTGGCCGCCTCAGCCCGCGCGCAGGGCGTCGGACGCCGGCTGGCGCAGCAGGTCGCGCCATTTCAGCAGCGTCGTCAGCAGCAGCAGCGCCGCGCCCGCGGGCAGGCTCGCCGTGACCCAGGAATAGCTGACATCGGCGATGCCCTGGAAGCTGCGGGCCCGGCTGATCCATGACAGGCGGACGCCGGCATAGACCAGATAGACGAGGAAGCCCGACAGGATGGCGTAGTTCACATGCAGGAGGAGGCGCTGGCCCGCGGCCGGAAGCCGCTCGGTCACGAGATGGATCGACATCAGGTCGCCCCTGCGCCAGGCGATGTCGGCGCAGAGAAAACAGGCCCAGGCGAACAGGCAGGTGGCGAGATCGGTCGTCCAGTTGAGCGGCTGGCCCGTCAACCGGGCGAGCCCGCCGGTGAAGATCAGCACCACCATCAGGACGAGGCAGACCGCCGCGAACACCGCCTCGACACGGCACAGGATTTCGTAGGCTCTCTTCATGGCGTCGTCATGATCCATCCGGGCGTGGCCTGGCGGCCTCCGCCGATTCCGGCGACCCATCGCTGACGCGACGGGTCGCCGGCTTCAGCCTCTCAGTTCTTGCCGATTTCCTTGTGGACGGCGGCCTTGGCCTCGCTCAGCCCCAGCGCCTGATAGGCCTTCTCGCCGGCGGCGCGGAAGGCGGCGAGGTCGACGTCCTCGACGATCGTCATGCCGCGCTTCTTCAGGTCCTCGCGCACGGTCTTCTCCGAGTCGAGAATCTTCTGCGAGGTCTCGCGGCCGGCCGCGGCGCATTCCTCCGTCAACGCCGCCTGGAACTCGGGCGGCAGCCCGTTGAAGAACGCCGTCGAGACGATCTGGAAGTTGACCAGCATGATGTGCTTCGTCTCGTTGGCGAATTTCAGCACCTCGTAGAAGCGCCCGCCGGGAATGTTGTTGTAGACCAGTTCGACCCCGTCGATCGCCTTCTGCTGGAGGCCCGGATACATCTCGCCGAAGGCCATCGCGGTCGGCGCGGCGCCCAGCGCCCGGATCGATTCCTGCCAGATCGGCGCTGGCGGGGTGCGGATGCGCTGGCCGGCGAGGTCGCCCGGCGTCTTCACCGGCTTGTTGGTGAAGAAGTGCCGGTAGCCCTGCACCCAGTCGAAGCAGACGACCTTCAGCCCGTGCTTCTGGGCGAGTTCGTCCTGCCATTTCACGATGCTCGGAGCCTTGGCGAGCTTGGCGACATCGTCGAGCGTTTCCGCGAAATAGGGGCCGTTCAGCACGGCGAGACCCTTCACATAGGTGCCGAGCCGGGCGGCGTCGGTGTTCTGGCCGATATTGGCGCCCTGCCGGAGCTGCTCGATGATGTCCTCCTCGACGCCGAGCTGGGCCGAGTGGAAAATCTGCATCTTCAAGCCGCCCTTGGTGCGCTCCTCGACGCGCTTGGCCCAGGCCTGGAAGCCCTGATGATAGGGCTCGCCGGGGCCGAGCACATGGTTGAAGCGCAGGGTGAAGGTCTTCTGCGCTTGCGCCGCCTTGCTGGCCGCCATGGCCAAGCCGCATGCGAGGAGGGCTGCGCCCGCCGTCCTGAGCCGGTTCGTCTTCATGTCGATCCTCCCGTTGGTTTCCGGTTCACATGGTCTGGCCGCCATCGACCACGAGCACGGTGCCCGTGGCGAAGGCGCTGAGGTCGCTGGCGAGATAGACGGCCGCCTCCGCCATTTCCGCGGCCGAGCCGAGCCGGCCCATCGGCTGGCGCGCGACGAAGGCGCGGCGCGCGGCCTCCGGATCGTCCTGCGCCTGCATGCGGTCGTTGAGCGACGGCGTGTCGGTGGTGCCGGGACAGAGCGCGTTGCAGCGCACACCGGTCGCGATCACGTCGCGCGCCACCGCCTTGGTGAGGCCGATCACCGCGCCCTTGCTCGCGCCATAGGCGGCGCGGCCCGGCACGCCGGTGATGGAGGAGGCGACGGAGGCGACGTTGATGATCGAGCCCGCGCCGCGCGCGACCATGCCGGGCAGCACGGCCCTAATCGTCGTGTACATGCTGGTGACGTTGACCTCGAAGCTGCGGGCCCAGTCCCGCGGCCCGCAGTCGAGCAGTCCGCCGTCATGGACCCAGCCGACGCCGTTGAAGAGGATGTCGACCGGGCCTGCCGCCGCCAGCGCGGCCGTCGTCGCCTGCGCGTCGGTGACATCCAGCGCCAACGTCTCGATGCGCGGCCCGGCGAGGCTCTCCAGCTTGTCGCCGGTGCGGCTTATCGCCAGCACGCTGGCGCCCTCGGCGGCATAGGCCAGCGCGGTGGCGCGGCTGATGCCCTGCCCGGCTCCCGTGACCACCGCGCGCTTTCCGGTGAGACGTCCCGCACTCGCCAAGGCTTCCTCCGCCACCGGTCTTCCGCCGTATGGATGTCTAGTGCATACATTGGACGATCCTGGCTCTCGGGGCAAGCGGTTGACGGGCCGCGCGGCGATGGATCACCTCTGCCGAGCAGGCGACGCGCACCGGGCGGCGGGAAGGAGCACGCGATGACACCCAGCAGCGGCCAGGAAGGGCCGGAGAGCGCCGTCACGCCCGGAGCGACGCCGAGGCTGCACACGCGCGCGCTGGCCATCCTGCGGCGGCGCATCGGCTCAGGCGCGCTGCCGGCCGGCTCGCGCCTGCTGGAAAGCCCGCTCGCGCAGGAGTTCGGCGTGAGCCGCGCGCCGGTACGGCAGGCTCTGCTGGCGCTGGCGGCGGAAGGCCGGATCAGGCGCTCGGACGGACGCGGCTTCATCGTCGAGGACATCGGCGGGAGCCCTCCGCCCGGCGAGACCGAGGAGGCGGGCGAGATGGCGCTCACCTCGCGCCCGAGCTGGCAGCCGATCCATGACGCGGTCGAGAAGGCGATCATCGAGCGCATCTCGGTCGCGAGCTGGCGCATCGTCGAGGTCGATCTGGCCCGGCATTTCGGCGTGAGCCGGACGGTGGCGCGGGAGGTGATGGCGCGGCTGCATCAGCGCGGCCTCGTCAAGCGCGACGACCGGGGGCGCTGGTATGCGCCGGCCCTGACGGCCGGCTACATCTCGGAGCTCTACGAACTGCGCTGGACGCTGGAGCCGCTGGCGCTCGCCGGGGCGAGCCGGCGGGCGCCGCGCTCGCTCATCGTCCGCATGAGGCAGAACCTGAGCAGCGCCATGGAGCGTGCGCCGTCGCTGAGCGGCGTCGAACTCGACGCGCTCGAATCCGAGCTCCATGTCGAACTGCTGGGGCACTGCGGCAACGCCACGCTGATCGAGGCGCTGCGTCTCTACCAGTCACTGCTGGTGGCCCACACCTTCCTCTACGAGGTGTCGTCCACCCATTTTCCGAGCGAGCCGTTCCTGCCGGAGCACATGGCCGTCTTCGACCGGCTCCTCGCTGACGATATCGCGGGCGCGTCGCAGGCCATGTCGGACCATCTGCGCGCGGCGCGCGACCGTGCGATCGCCCGCGTCGGCATCGTCTCGCGCGAGCTTTCGGTCGCAAACCTCGCCTATATGCACAGGCTGGGGTGAGGCCGACCGAGGGCGCGCCTCCGTTCAGGGGCTGAACACCAGAACCAGGAAGACGAAGAACACGGAGAGGTGGACCGCGCCCTCCAGCATGGTGGTCCGCGTGCCGGTGAAGGTCAGCGTGGAGAGCAGGAGCGTCATCGCCAGGATGATCATGTTGTTCGCGGACAGACACCCTCTCCATACGCTGCCCGGACGCGACCGTTCAACCGCCGGCGAGCTTCGCGATCACATCCGTCGCGCGATAGCCCGGCGCGACGCCCTCGACCAGCATGGCGCGACAGCGCGCATTGTCGGCGCGGAGCGCCGCGATCGCCTGATAGGCCGGCGAACGATACCAGGCGCGGGCATCGTCCATGCTCGGGAACGCGACGATCACGAGGTCGCCGGGCCATTCCCCCTCGACGATCTCAGGCGTCGCGCCATGGACGAGGAAGCGGCCGCCATGCGGCTCCAGCGTCGCGTCGATGGCGTGGAGATAGGCGAGGATGTCGGGCCCGATGCGGACGTCATCGAGATGGCAGATGGCGTAGGCGCTCATGTCGGCTCTCCCCGGCGGCCGGATCGGCCGGTGTGGGGAGACGATGCCGGGGCCGCGGCGGCAGGTCGATTACCTGCGGGGTTAGATCCGAGGCCTGCGACGCGCCGCCTTCTCTGCCGCCCCTGCTCAATCGGCCTTGAGCTTTTGCGCCAGCGGGCTCGCCGCCTCCTCCGACAGCGCCGCGCGGGGCTTGTCCGTCACGAGATACTGCGCCCGCGCCAGCGCCTCGAAGCGGCCGCCCCTGGCGACGAGCTCCTCGAAGGTGCCCATCTCGATGACCTCGCCCTGCTCGAAGACGAGGATGCGGTCGGCATTGCGGATCGTCGCCAGCCGGTGGGCGATGACGAAGGTGGTGCGGTCCTTCATCACCTCGTCGAGCGCCTTCTGCAGCTTGACCTCGGTGGCGGCGTCCAGCGCCGAGGTCGCCTCGTCGAGGATCAGGATCGGCGGGTTCTTCAAAAGCGCGCGCGCGATCGAGAGGCGCTGGCGCTCGCCGCCGGAGAGCGTGCGGCCGCGTTCGCCGACGAGCGTGTCGAGCCCGTCTGGCTGGCGCGCCATCACCTCGGTCGCCTGGGCGCGGTCGAGCGCCTCCATCATCTCGGCGTCGGTGGCGTCAGGCTTGCCGACGGTGAGATTCTCGCGGATCGAGCGGGCGAACAGCATCGGCTCCTGGAAGACGACGCCGATGTTCCGGCGCAGCGACAGCAGCGAGATCTCGCGGATGTCGGTTCCGTCCACCGTGATCGCGCCCGATTGCGGATCGAAGGCGCGGTGCAGCAGGCCGAGCGTCGTCGACTTGCCCGAACCGGTGGAGCCGACGATGGCGATGGTCTCGCCGGGGTTGACCGAAAAGGAGACGTCCTTCACGGCCGCGCGCTTGCCGTCATAGGAGAAGGAGACGGCGTCAAAAGCGACGGCTCCGGTGAGCCGGCCGGCGTCGGGCGCGCTGGCGAGGTCGCGAACGGCCGGCAGCGTGTCCAGCACCTCGAAGAACTCGCGCATCTTCGGGGCCTGCATGAAGATGAAGTTGACGAAGGCGACGATCTGCTCCAGCCGGCCGACCAGCATGGTGGCGAAGCCCATGAAGGTGACGATCTCGCCGACCGTCGTCAGGCCCTGCATCAGAAGCCAGGCGCCGACGACGAAGATCGAGAGCACGGTCAGCGTCGCCGAGGCGCGGGTCGCGACCGTCGCGATCGCCCACCAGGACAACACGGGAAGCTGCGCTTCGAGCAGGCTCGCAATGGTCGAGCGCAGGCCGCGCACCTCGGCCTCGATGCGGGTGAAGCTCTGGATCACCGGGACGTTGCCGAGCGCGTCGGAAGCGCGTTCGGCGAGGTTGGAGTGATAGGCCTCGACATTGCTCTGGAGCCTGTCGGTCTTGCGCAGCACATAGGCCGTCAGCGAGCCGAACAGGACGACGAGGAAGATCAGCAGCAGGCCGAGCTGCCAGTTCTTCCACAAGGTGAAGGGCAGCAGGATGAAGAGCGCGACAAAGCTCGCGCAATGCTCGCGGAAGAAGGAGAGCCAGAGCGCCCACATGCCGCTGGTGCCCTCCAGCATCACCTTGAGCACGCGGCCGGAATGGGTCTGGGTGTGGTAGGCGAGCGGCAGGGTCAGCGCATGTTCGAAATAGTTCGCCATGACCGCGAGCCTGCGGCGGTGGGCCAGCTTGTCGGAATGCAGCGCGACGAAGACGCCCGCCGCGATGTTGAACAGGCCGAAGCCGACCCAGGCCAGGATCAGGACGTTGATATCGGCCCAGGTGGGGCGCTGGCCGGCGTTCTGGGCGCTGGTGAGCTTGTCGATCAGCGCGCCGAACAGCATCGGCTCGGCGAAGGCCGCCGCCGCCAGCAGGACGTTGGCGAGCGCAAGGATCAGCCCGAGCCGCTTCTCGGGGCCGAGTTCGCCGAGCACGCGGGCGTAGATCGCAAACAATGACATCGTGAGTCCTTCACCGGACTTTGAGCTTTAGCGGACATGGGCGCATGGACAAGCCCTCAGACTTAAGGCTTCGTTCAAGCCCGCACGGATGCGGTGATCGAACGGTCCCGGCCATCGCGGCGGCAGAAGGATCGCTAAGCGATATCGGAGTGGCATCATGGACATAGCAACCGGCCTCGGCATACTTGGCAGCATTGCTACAGTCTGCGCGATCATCATCGGGCGGAAATGGCGAAAGCCACCTGAACGGAGCCTGAGCAATGACCAACCGGAAGCGCTCGGAGCTCTCGCGCAACACCCTCGTCGAGGCTGCGGAGCAGGGCGTCGTGTTGCCGCTCGTCGATCAGGACGGGCCGACCATGGTCGCAGAGGCTTCGGCGCAGCCTAACGAGCGCTTCGCCTCCCTCACCGGCAAGGGCGACACGGAGCCGATGATCACGGACAATCCCTATTTGCCCTACAACCGCCGCGTCGGCTTCGTGTTGAAGGCCGATGCGCCGCCGCTGTCGTTCGGCGCGAGCCCGTGAGCCGAACGGCTCGGCCCGTCTGGAGGCAGGAGCATGTCGATCCCGGTGTGCCGATGATCATGCGCTCATCGGTACGGGCGTCAAGCGCAAGCCGAAGGCGTTCATAACCTTGAGAACCGTACCGAACTCCGGATTACCGTCGGCGCTCAATGCCCGATAGAGAGCTTCGCGGCTGAGGCCCGTTTCGCGCGCGATTTGGGTCATGCCGATCGCCCGAGCCACGTTGCCCAGCGCGCGCGAAAACAGCGCCGGGTCGCCATCCTCCAAAGCCGCCTCCAGATAAGCGGAGATCATTTCCGGCGTATCGAGATGCTCCGAAGCATCCCAAGGTCTAATGTCGATTGTCATAGCTCCCGGTCCTTCAACTCGCGCATGATCGATTTTGCCTTGGCGATATCGCGGTCCTGGCTGTCCTTGTCGCCCCCGCATAGAAGGACAATGACGGTTCGGCCGTAGCGGGCAAAGTAAATGCGGTAGCCAGGCCCTGCGTCGATCCGTAGTTCACCAATGCCTTCACCGACCGATTTGGCATCACCGAAATGGCCTTCGCCGACCCGGTCAAGCCGCATCATGATCCGCGCCTTGGCTTTCAGATCGCGCAGCCCATCCAGCCAGCGCGCAAAATCCTGGGTCCGCCGGACGATGATCACGATAAACTGTAACCTGTGGGCTACATATGTCAATTCAGGGCGCGACGATCAGCGCCCAATAGACCTGATATTTCGAGCCCGGCGCATAGGCCGACGCGATGCCCATGCGGGTCGCTGCCGGAGTTTTCATGACGCGGTCGTGCTGGGGCGAGTCGCGCCAGCCGGAAAAGGCTTCCGCGAGGCGGCGATAGCCGGCCGAGAGATTGGCCTCCGCGCCGGGCTGCCCGCCGCGCGCCAGCCGCGCCTTCACCGCGTCGGCTTGAGCCGGCCTGTCGGCCTGCGCCATCGCGGCGGCCTCCTGCTCGGCCGCGGCCGAAAGCGCCGGATCGAGCGCCAGCGGCTTGAGCCCCGCATTCATCCGGTAGGCGGAGATCACGGCGCGGGCCTCGCCCGCGTCGACCCTTGCCGAGGCCGAGCCGAGATCGCGGTAGAAGGCGGGCTGGCCGGTGCGGGCGGGCTCGGCGCAGCCGGCGAGATTGAGGACGGCGAGCGCGCCTGCCAGGAGTGCGGGGCAGGTCATCGCGCGCGCCTTCGAGCGGCGGCGGGCAGGCTTGAGCATCGATTCATTCCTTGTTGTCGTCCTTGCCGGTGAGCTTGCTCTCGACCGGGTCCGGCGGCGGTTCCGGCTTCGGCGGCGGCTCGGCCGCCTCCTCCGGTTCGTTCTCGGCCGGGGCCTTGCCGCGACGGACGGTGACCGGCGTCTTCGGAGAGGCCTTGCGCGCGGCGACCTCCCGCGAAACCGCTTCGGCGATGCCGGCCAGCGACTGCTCGATGCCCTCCAGCCCCTTCACCGTCATCTCCGCGGCGGCCGCGGCGGGCTCCATCTCGGCCAGGCGCTTGTGGATGACGAAATTCAGGTCGCTGGTGACGCGGGCGACGATATCGACCTCCGCCACGATGCAGATGAGGTCGAACTCCATCGTCGCCGTGCCGAGCTTCTTGAACAGGATCGTCGGCGGCGGCTTCTGGAGGACGTCGCCATGGGCGCTCGCCGCGTCGGTCAGCATGGTTCGGACGTCGCCGGGATCGAGCGTGCGCGGCACCGTGATCGAGATCAGGACGCGGCCCGTGCGGTCGTTGCGGACGCGGTTGCGGACGACGCCGGAGACGAGGTTGGAATTCGGCACGATCACCGAGGAGCGGTCGAAGGTGGCGATCTCGGTCGAGCGGACATTGATCTTCTTGACGATGCCCTCGGCGTCCCCGACCACGACCTGATCGCCGACACGGATCGGCCGCTCCCAGAGCAGGATGAGGCCCGAGACGAAATTCGACACCACCGATTGCAGGCCGAAGCCGATGCCGACCGACAGCGCAGAGGCGACCAGCGTCAGGCGCTCCAGGCTCAGGCCGAGCGAGGAGATGGCGAGCGCGACGGCGGCGATATGGCCGACATAGCCGGCCGCCGTGGTGATCGAGTTCCGCAGTCCGGTGTCGAGCTGCGTCGTCGGCAGGAACTTGTTGTCGAGCCAGCCCTGCAGCGAACGCGTCGCGGTCAGGCCGAGCGCGAAAAGAATGCCGGCGATGAAGATCGAAGACAGCGAGACCGTGACGCCGCCGACCTGGAAGCCGAAGAAGGCGGCCCGGAGCGAGGTGGCGAAATCGGCCGATTCCAGCCCCCAGGGCGCGAGCGCCAGCAGGAAGGCGATGACGATCAGGACGAGCTTGAGCAGCCCGGTGCCGATGACCGCGATCTTGTCCAGCGTCGCCGCGCGCAAGCCGATGCCGGCCTTCAGCGTCAGTGCGAGGCGGCCCTTACCGGTCAGCGCCCGGGACAGGCCGAGATCGACCAGTTGGTGGAACAGCACGAACAGGCAGCCGAGGATGCCGATCCAGAGCACCTGCTCGGTCAGGAAGGTGGCGAAGACGACATAGCCTGCGAGCGCCGCCAGCACGATGACGACGCCGACGACCCAGCCGAGGATGCGGATCGGCCCGAGGCTCGCGCCATCGACCGGGACATAGGGGCCAAGGCACGCCTCCTCCTCGACCTCCTCGTCGTCGCGCAACTGGTAGAGCCCGGCGATCAGCGTCAGGGCGAAGACGATGGCGAGGATGCCGCGCACCAGGATCGAGACCGCCAGGCCCGCCGCGATCGCCTGCAGCCAGGCCTCCATTACCTTGCCGACGGACATCACCAGCGCCAGCGAACTCGCGATCCAGACGACGATGCGCGCGGTCGAATCCATCACGCTGACGAGGCGGCGCTGCGGATTGCCCGGCGCAAACAGCGCATCCGCCAGCGCCTGGACGAAGGCGAAGATGGCGAGACCGATCACGGCGGCCCAGATCACCGGCTGGACGCGCTGCGGCAGCAGGCCGGCGGTGTTGAGCGCCGAATAGATCAGCCAGCTCGCCAGCGCCGGCGGAGCCGCGCCCGCGACGAGATGGGCGAAAGCGACATAGAGGCAACGCAGGCTGCCGGCCCCTTCGGTCGCGCCCATGCGCGCCTTGAAGCGCGGCATGTAGCGGGCGCGGGCGACGTAGAGCAGCACCGCGCCGATGAACGCGATCGCGACGAAGACGCCGCGCAGGCCCGACAGCGCATCCCCGACCACGGAGAGCCAGCCGCCGAAGATGTAGCCCGAGGCGCGCAGATCCTCGGGCAGCGTGGTCAGCGCGTTGCCCCAGAGCTCGGGGCTGAGGATCGTCGGACCGGCGGCGAACAGCGCCCTGGCGAAGAGCTCGCGCCGCTTGTCGCCGATCGTGGTCTGGAGCTGCTCGGCCTGCAGCAGCGAGGCCCGCGTGATCTTGGCCGTCTCGTCGACCTCGGAGAAGGCCTTGAGCCTGCCCTCGCGCTCGCGCGCAACCTCGGCGCTCTCGGGCGGCGCGCCCGCCTCGGGCTTGGCGCCGAGCTGCTCGAGCCGCAGTTTCGCCTGCTCGACGCGCGGCGCCTGCTCCTCGGCGAGCTGGCGCAGTTGGTCGAGCACCGGCTGGAGCCGCAGCCTCTGGCGCTGCAGCTCCACATCGGTGGCGCCGGCAGCCGCGACCGTGGCCTCGATCTGCACCAGTTCGTGACGGATCGCGTCGAGCCGGGCGCGGCCGGGATTGGCCTCCGGCGTCTGGGCGAGCGCGGGCAAAGCCGCAACGATCAGCCAGAGCAGCAGCGCCAGCCGCCTCAGGATCGGCTCGACCCCGCCGGCGCGGCGATGAGAGGGATGCTGTCCCAAGCGCGCAGCCATTCCGAGCCGACCTTGCCTTCGATGATTCGGTGCGGCTTCGACCCTCGCTCCGGGAGCGCCGGCAAGGCAAGACGAAGAGTGGACATGCGTCGCGGCGGGCAATGCTGAACCTTCGCTGATGAATTCGGTTTGCCGGCGACGCAGCCATCACATTGCTGTGATGGCCGGAGCGCGGCGCGGCGTCACCGGAGCCTCGTTCTCGATGTCAAAGAGGACGTCAACATGGCGTCCGCGCCGCAAAGCAGCCTCAAATCCCCTTTTCGTAACCCGTTTTGGCAACGGCGGCAGGAGAATGACCGGAGAAGGCGCGAAACCAACGAGCGCTGGCCCGACGCGCGCTTCTGCGTTTTGATCTGGTCGAAACAAAATCTGGTCGCAAGTCCGTCGGACAAGCGCGGTTCTACCGGCGAGGCGCGTCCGCGCTCTCGCCGCCCTTCTCATAGCGACCCGGGAGGCTCGGCGTGGCGAAGCTCAATGTGAACGGCAAGACGGTTGATATAGCGGTGTCCGACGACACGCCGCTGCTCTGGGCGATCCGCGAGCAGATCGGCCTGACCGGAACGAAATATGGCTGCGGCGTCGCCCAATGCGGCGCCTGCACGGTGCATATCGACGGCGTTGCGACACGCTCCTGCGCGCTGCCGGTCTCAGGCGTCACGCCCGAGCAGAAGATCGTCACGATCGAAGGCCTCTCGCCCGACGGCATGCACGCCATCCAGCAGGCCTGGATCAAGCATGAGGTGCCGCAATGCGGCTTCTGCCAGAGCGGCATGATCATGGCCGCGGCGGCGCTGCTGCAGGCGAACCCGAAGCCGAGCGAAACCGACATCGCCAGCGAGATGACCAATATCTGCCGCTGCGGCACCTATAACCGGGTCAAGGCCGCGATCCTCGACGTCGCCGCCGGCGGCACGCTCGGCCGCGGCTGAGTTCGTCCCGGCGATCCGGCTGGAGCCGGCCCGCCTGCTTTTCCCATTCGCCGCGCCGGGTCGAGCGCGACAGGCAAAGAGCCTTCGCATCCCCGCGCCGACAACGAGATCCGGAGGACGACATGACATCCGCCACTGCACTTGAATCCGCGACCAGCCTCTCCCGCCGCAGCCTGCTCGCCGGCTCCGCCGCCGCGGCCGGCGCCTTCAGTTTCGGCTTCGCCATTCCGTTCGGGGACGAGGCCGCCGCGCAGAGCGCCAATTCCGAGATCAACGCGTGGGTCGTGGTTCAGCCCGACGACACGGTGGTGATCCGCATCGCCCGCTCCGAGATGGGACAGGGCACGCTGACCGGCCTCGCCCAGCTCGTCGCCGAGGAACTGGCCTGCGACTGGGCCAAGGTCACGACCGAATATCCGACGCCCGGCCAGAACCTCGCCCGCAACCGCGTCTGGGGCAATTTCTCCACCGGCGGCAGCCGCGGCATCCGCGAATCCCAGGATTATGTCCGCAAGGGCGGCGCGGCGGCGCGGATGATGCTGGTGCAGGCGGCGGCGAACGAGTGGAAGGTGCCGGCCGCCGAGTGCGCGGCCGAGAAGAGCGTGATCACGCACAAGGCGTCCGGCCGCTCGCTGCGCTACGGCCAGGTCGCGGCGGCGGCGGCCAAGATCGAGCCGCCCAAGGATGTGCCGCTCAAGGATCCGAAGACCTGGACCATCGCCGGCAAGCCGATGGCGCGGCTCGACACGGCCGACAAGACCACCGGCAAGAAGATCTACGGCATGGACCTGACCATGGCCGGCATGCTGAACGCGGCGATCAGGGACTGCCCGGTGTTCGGCGGCAAGGTGAAGAGCTTCGACGCCGCCAAGATCAAGGACATGCCCGGCGTCAAGCATGTGCTTCCCGTCGGCGACAGCGCCGTCAGCGTCGTCGCCGAGACCTGGTGGCAGGCCAAGACCGCGCTCGACGCGCTGCCGATCGTCTGGGACGAGGGCGAGCACGCCAAGGTCTCCAGCGCCAGCATCGCGGCCTGGCTGAAGGAGGGGCTCGATGCGCCCAACGCCGTGGTCGGCAACCAGAACGGCGACGTCAAGGCCGCCATCGCCGGGGCGGCGCGCACCGTCGAGGCCGTCTACAGCTACCCATATCAGAACCATGCCTGCATGGAGACGATGAACGCGACCGCGCGCTACACCGCCGACAAATGCGAGGTCTGGACGCCGACGCAGAATGGCGAGGCGGCGTTGGCGGCGGCCTCCGAGGCGTCGGGCCTGCCGCTGGCGAAATGCGAGGCCTACAAGATCGATCTCGGCGGCGGCTTCGGCCGGCGCGGCGCGGTGCATGACTGGGTCCGACAGGTCGTCGCCATCGCCAAGCAGGTGCCCGGAACGCCGATCAAGCTGATCTGGTCGCGCGAGGAGGACATGCTGCATGGCCGCTTCCACCCGGTCACCCAGTGCAAGCTCACCGGCGCGCTCGACAAGGACGGCAACCTGACCGGGCTCGCCATGCGGATCTCGGGCCAGTCGATCGTGGCCGGCATCTTCCCGCAGAACATCCGGGACGGGAAAGACCCGGTCGTCTTCCAGGGCCTCAACCCGCCCGGCCCCGAGGCCTCGATCGGCTACACCATCCCGAACCTGCTGATCGACCACGCCATGCGAAACCCGCATGTGCCGCCGGGCTTCTGGCGCGGCGTCAATCTCAACCAGAACGCGATCTACCTGGAATCCTTCATGGACGAACTGGCGCATGCCGCCGGCAAGGACCCGCTGGAGTTCCGCCGCGCCCTGATGAAGGACCACCCGAAGCATCTCGCCGTGCTCAACGCCGCCGCCGAGCGCGCCGAATGGGGCAAGCCTCTGCCCGACGGCGTCTTCCGCGGCATCTGCCAGACCATGGGCTTCGGCTCCTATGTCGCGGCCGTCGCCGAGGTCTCGGTCAGCGCGGAGGGCAAGCTCAAGATCCACCGCATCGTCGCGGCCACCGATTGCGGCCATGCCGTCAATCCGGCGCAGATCGAGCGGCAGGTCGAGGGCTCCTTCGTCTACGGTCTGTCGGCGGCGCTCCATGGCGAGTGCACGGTCAAGGACGGACGCATCGAGCAGGAGAATTTCGACACCTATCAGGTCCTCCGCATGGACGAGATGCCCAAGGTCGAGACGGTCATCGTCGCCTCGGGGGGCTTCTGGGGCGGCGTCGGCGAGCCGACGATCGCGGTCGCGGCGCCTGCCGTGCTGAACGCGATCTTCGCGGCGACCGGAAAGCGCATCCGCTCGCTGCCGCTCAAGAATGCCGATCTGAAGAAGGCGTAAAGCGTTGCCTCTTTCTTCTCCCTCCCCCCGCTTGCGGTGGGGAGGGCCGGGGTGGGGGGGAGAGTCCAGGCCGTCGGCTGCAACGCCGGTTGCGCCTTGGCCTGCACGCCCCCCCATCCCTAGCCCTTCCCCACCGCAAGCGGGGGGAAGGGGACAGGGCGGTAAAGCGGCGGCCTGTGTGCGAGCATTCCTGGCGTCTCTGTTGCTCGCAATCAGCTTCGGCTCGGTCGCGCTTGCGCTCGAACCCTATCGGGTCGCCGGCGACGCCATCCCGCGTCCGCTCGGCGGCCTTGTCGGCGACCCCGCGCGCGGCGCGGCCATCGTCGCCGATCGCGAACGTGGCAACTGCCTGATCTGCCATCAGGGGGCCGATCCGGCCGAGCCCTTCCAGGGATCGATCGGGCCGCCACTGACAGGCGTTGGCGCAAGGCTCGACGCAGGCCAGATCAGGCTGCGGCTGGTCGATGCCTCGCTGCTCAACCCGCAAACCGTGATGCCGCCCTATTTCCGCACTGAAAACCTGCATGATGTCGCCGTCGCCTATCGCGGCAAGCCGGCGCTTTCGGCACAGGAGATCGAGGATGTCGTCGTCTATCTCGCCTCGCTCAGGAGCGAGTGAGCCACGCCCGAACCGCCGCGCGGTGGTGACGGGCGCCGCGGCCGGACTGATCGCGTGCGGCCTGCCGCCGCGCACCGCCGCGGCTGCCCCGGCAGCGGGGCTGTCGGAATTCGTCGCGCGCGTCACCGAAGGCGCGGTCCCGAAGCGCGGCGGCATGACGCTGGCCATCCCCGGCCTTGTGGAGAACGGGAACTCGGTCGACGTCCGGATCGCGGTCGAGAGCCCGATGACCGAGACCGACCATGTCCGCTGGATCCATCTGATCGCCGACAAGAATCCCTTTCCCGACATGGCGCGGATCCATCTGGGGCCCCGGGCCGGCCGCGCCGAGATCGCCACGACGCTCAGGCTGGCGCAGTCGCAGCGGGTCACGGCGGTGGCGGCGCTGAGCGATGGCGGCTTCGCCATGGCCGAGGCCGACGTCGTCGTGACGCTGAGCGCCTGCATCGACGGCGGCTGAGGAGGAACCATGTTCAACGCCCGCATCACCATGCCAGCCGAGGCCAAGGCCGGCGAGATCGTCGAGATCAGGGTGCTGACCCGCCACCCGATGGATCGCGGCGGCCAGTCCGACGGCAAGGGTGGGACCGTGCCGCGCAAAATCCTCAACCGGCTGACCGCGACCTATGCCGGCGACCAGATATTCCGCTTCGACATGCATACCGGCGTCAGCGCGAACCCCTTCGTCTCGTTCACAACGCTGGCGGTCGCGACCGGCGACATCGTCTTCGAATGGCGCGAGGATGGCGGGGCCACATACACCCGCACGGCCCGGCTCACCGTGACGTGAGCCGGCGGCGCGCGACCCTGGCCGTATTCGCGCTGCTGGCGACGCCGGCCGCCGCGCAGGTCAAATCGGGCTCCGAATTCCTTTCGCCCGAGATGGCCCGGCAGCAGGAAGACGAGACGCGCAATCCGGGGTTCTTCTGGGTCGAGCAGGGCGAGGGGCTCTTCTCCGCCCGCCCGCCTCAGGGGCAGGCCTGCATCGCCTGCCATGCCGAGCCGCGCCAGAGCCTGCGCGGCGCCGCGACGCGCTATCCGAAGGTCGACGCCGCCAGCGGCAGGCTGCTCAATCTCGAAGGGCGCATCGAGCAGTGCCGTGTCGAGCGCCAGAAACAGCCGGCGTTCGGCCATGAGAGCGCAGACCTCCTGGCGATGACGGCCTATATCGCCTCGCTGTCGCGCGGCCTGGCCGTGGATGTCGCCACGGATGGCGCGGCAAAGCCGTTCTACGACGCCGGAAAGGCCTTCTTCGAACGGCGGCAGGGCCAGCTCAACCTGTCCTGCCAGCAATGCCATGACGGGCTCGTCGGCCAAAAACTGCGCGGCGACACGATCAGCCATGGCGCGGGCACCGGCTACCCGGCCTACCGGCTGGAATGGAACGATGTCGGCTCGCTGCATCGCCGCCTGCGAGCCTGCTCGCTCGGCGTGCGCGCGACGCAGTTCGACTATGGCGCGCCGGAGTATCTGGCGCTGGAGCTTTATCTGGCGGCGCGCGCGAAGGGCTTGCCGGTGGAGACGCCGGCGATCAGACGGTAGCCTGCTCAGGATGGGCGAGCCACGCAGCGGCGCTCGCGCGACTGTGTCGCCGTGGTGGGCCGCCTGGCGTCGCGGTCGCTGATCCGGCCGCCCGTGACCTCGCGCACCTGGCCGCGCGGACATCTGCCGTCGTCGACCAGCACCTTCTCGCCATAACGCAACGCCCCCTTGGCCGGCTCGCGCCTGAGGATGTCCTGAGCCGCCGTCGGCAGGACGACGAATGTTGCGCCCGACAGGGACAGGAACAGGGCCAAGGTCGTCGCGCGTCTCATCGGCATCCCCCAATCTGCAACCCATGATAGCAACATCAGGTCGCCCAAGGCTAGCCGCGAAGACCCTGTGTCCCCAACCGGGTCACGCGCCTGCACGGACGGACTGGCAGGGCGGCCGCGCCAGGCTGTAGGCTGGCGGAATGCCGCTGCGTCTCGCCCTTCTCCTCGCCTGCCTGATCTCCGTCGCACGGGCCGAACCGCCTTCCGTGGCCGCGGCGAACGGCGCGCCCGCCGCCTTCGTCCTAAAGGACACCGAGGTCCGCACCATCCGCGCGAAGGCGCTCGAACGCGACTACGAGATCTATGTCTCGCTGCCGGAATCCTACCGCTCGCAGCCGCGCCGGCGCTTTCCGGTGCTCTATGTCACCGACGCGGACTACGCCTTTCCGCTGGTGCGCAGCATCGCGCAACGCGTCGGCAACCGGGCGCAGGGGCTGGAGGAGTTCATCCTCGTCGGGCTCTCCTACGCGATCGGCGATTCGCCGCAGTTCAGCCGGCGACGCGACTACACGCCGACGCCCCATGGCGAGAAGACGCGCGATCCGGAAGGCCGCCGGCCGCTCTTCGGCGAGGCGGAGCCCTATCGCCGTTTCCTCGCAGAGGAGCTGATGCCGTTCGTGGCCGCGACCTACCGCACCGACACGACGCGCAGCCTCTATGCCGGGCATTCCTATGGCGGGCTGTTCGGCCTGCATGTGCTTTTGAGCCAGCCGTCGATGTTCTCGCATTACATCATCGGCAGCCCCTCGCTCTGGTTCGACCGGCGCGTCATGTTTTCGCGCGAGCGCGCCTTCGCCGAGGCCAACAGCGACCTGAACGCGCATGTGCTGATGGCGATCGGCTCGTTCGAGACCGTCAATCCGGCATCGGACGACCGCCGCTACAGCCGCGCCCTCGACATGGTCGGCGATTTCCGTGCCTTCGAGCAGGCGCTGCGCTCACGCAACTATCCAGGCCTCAGGCTGACGACCGAGGTGATCGGCGAGGAGGACCACCTCACCGCCTTTCCGGCCATCGTCACGCGCGGGCTGCTCTGGGCCCTGCCGGCGAGCCGCCGATAAGTCAGCTTTTCTTTGGCTTCGCGCGGTTCTCGTAGCTCGCATTGCCCAGCCCGGTGCCGATCGTCAGCACGGCCCAGCGCTTCACGTCCTGCATGGCCGGCATCGCGCTCAGGCCCTGGATCACGGCGTCGTTGTGCATCGCGACCTGCGTGTCGTGTCCGCCGATGTCCGGCACCATCTCGCGGATCGAGTCGACCAGGTTGAAGCGGCTGCTCTCCCAGTTTCCGGGCAGGTTCTGCGCGCCGCGGTCGATCTGGCCATGCGGCTCGATCAGCCCCGGGCAGCCGACGCCGATGAAGGGCGCGACCTTGAGGCCGGCCTTCTCCGCTTTCCTGATCTGCTCCTTCAGCATCTTGCCGAGGCGCCTGATCGCCTCCTCCCGGCTCGGCTCGTCATCGGCGTGACGCCAGAGTTCGGATTCCCAGACCCGGGCCTTGCTGAGGTCGGATGCCTTGTCCTGGCGCAGTTCGACGATGCCGGCGCGGATGTTGGAGCCGCCGATGTCGACCGCGACCAGGCTGTCATAGGCCCCGAAGATCCAGGGCGGGGCCAGATGGGCAGAGCCGACGAGCCCCGCCTCGTCGGGGTGATGGCTGATCGGCACGAGGTCGATGGCGACGCCGTCGGTCTGCAGGATGATGCCGGCCCGCCCGATGGCGAGTTCGCCGACGCGGCTGTCGCGGAATCCGCCGCCGACCACGATACGCTCGACCGACGACCACGACTTTACTTTGGCGAAGCGGCGGATGACGAAGGCCAGCGACTGAGCGAAACGCTCGATCGCGCTCAGCATCAGCGCGGCTTCGCGAACCTCGCCCTCCCTGAGCAGCGCGTCGAGATCCTTCTTGCCGATGGCGGCGGTGTCGCCTTCCAGCGGATCGTCGCCGTTCCGGCGCAGGTGCGAGCGCAGCGCGTCGAGATGGTCGATGAAGGCGCTGCGGCTCGCCTTGTCGCCGATGAAGCCGTCCTGATCGCGGATTTCGAGATTGTAGCTGGTGACGGTGACGGATGGCAGATCGGCCGCTCCGTGCGGGCCGCGCGCGACCTCGTCCCTGTTGGCCTTGGCCGTTGCCGCGCCCATGCTGGCGATCCCCCTTCGCTGATGTCTGTGTCGCTGATTTCTCGGTCACGAACGCCCCGGCGCTTGCCGAGGTTCCGCGCCGGGCGCATGGGGCGTCTGCGTCAGCCAAGTCCTTTGCCGATCGATGGATGGTTGACCTCGGCGGCCGATCGCCGCTCCATGACCGGCGGCACGTGTTTCAATGTCGCCGGGTGGGGGCGCAATGCTTGAACTGATCGTTCGGACGGTGCTGATCGGCGCCGGGGCGACCCTTCTTCTCGATCTCTGGGCGCAGTTGCTGCAGCGCCTGGTCGGCTGGCCCGCACCGAACTGGGCGATGCCAGGACGCTGGGTCGGCCATCTGCCGCGCGGCCGGCTCGTCCATGACGACATCGCGCGCGCCGAGCCTGTGCCGAACGAGCGAGCGATCGGCTGGGCGTTCCATTATGCGGTCGGCATCCTGTTCGCCGCCATCCTGCTGGCGATCTGGGGCTTCGACTGGGCCCGCAATCCGACCTTCATGCCTGCGCTGATCGTCGGGCTCGTCACCGTCGGCTGCGGCTGGTTCATCCTCCAGCCGGGCATGGGGGCAGGCATCGCCGCCGCGAAGAAGCCCAACGCCACCATGATCAGGCTGATGAACATCGTCGGGCATGTCGTTTTCGCGATCGGGCTCTACGGCACGGCGCTGCTGATCCGCTGACGCTTTTCTCATTCCCGACAACACGAGTGACCACCATGGCCAGCACGCTCTTCACCAATGCCCGCATCGTCGACGGCAGCGCGCCCGAGCAGGCGGCCCCCGTCAGCGTGCTCGTCGAGGGCGGCGTCATCCGCGAGGTGGGCAAGACCGTCACGGCGGCCAAGGCCACAACGATCGACCTCGGCGGCCGGACGCTCATGCCCGGCCTTACCGACGCCCATGTCCATGTCGTCGCCGGCGTCGCCGATCTCGGCCTGAATTCGCACCTGCCGGATTCGCTCGTCACCGCGCGCGCCTTCACGATCATGCGCGAGATGCTGCTGCGCGGCTTCACCACGGTGCGCGATGTCGGCGGCGCGGATTTCGGCCTGAAACAGGCGACCGGGGAGGGCCATTTCCCGACGCCGCGCCTCATCATCTCCGGCAAGGCGCTGAGCCAGACCGGCGGCCATGCCGATTTCCGCGGGCGCTACGACGACCGCGCCTCGGTCGCCGACCGCCACAGGCTCGGTGCGCTGGGGCGCATTTGCGACGGGGAAGGCGAGGTCCGCCGCGCCGCGCGCGAGGAGATCAAGGCCGGGGCCGATTTCATCAAGATCATGGCCAATGGCGGCTGCGCCTCGCCGACCGACCCGATCCATTTCCTCGGCTTCTCGGTCGGCGAACTGGAGGCGATCGTCGAGGAGGCGCGGATGGCCGGCACCTATGTCTCCGCCCATGTCTATACCGACGAGGCGATCCGGCGCTGTGTCGAGGCCGGTGTGCATTCGCTGGAGCATTGCAACCTGATCGAATCGGAGACGGCGAAGCTGGCGGCCTCGAAAGGCGCTGTCGCGGTGCCGACGCTCGTGACCTATGACAAGCTCGTCAGCGACGGCCCGAAGCTGGGCTTCCCGCCCGATTCCGTCGCCAAGGTCGATGTCGTCCGCTCGGCCGGCATGGACTCGCTCGCGATCATGAGACAAGCCGGTCTCGCCATGGCCTATGGCAGCGACCTGCTCGGCGAGATGCACAGATACCAGTCGGAGGAGTTCGTCATTCGCGGCCGCGCGCTGCCGGCCCATGAGGTGATCGGGGCGGCCACCCATGTCGCAGCGAAGCTGCTGAGAATGGAGGGCAAGATCGGCGTGGTCGCGCCGGGAGCCCATGCCGACCTGATCGTGGTCGACGGCGACCCGCTGAAGGACCTTGCGCTGCTGACCCGTCAGGGCAGGCATATGCCGATCATCATGAAGGGCGGCGCGTTCATGAAACGCGGCCGGCTCGCCTGAGCGGGCATCACAGATCGAGGACGCGCGTCTCGTAGGCGTAGAGCTTGCGGAAGCCGAGGCTCTCATAGAGCGCGATCGCGACCGTGTTGGTCTGATCGACCTGCAGATAGGCGTGCGCTGCGTCCTGCACCCTGGCCCAGGACATCAGCCCCTTGACGAGGCGGCGGCCAAGACCGCGGCCGCGATGGTCGGGATCGACCACGACCGAGCCCATCTCGGCCATGCCGCGCTCGGCGACGCTCATGCCG
>JAESGM010000512.1_pt1 | contig 27432 bp, 22 predicted proteins | sample 9269721 | NCBI WGS metagenome assembly JAESGM01 (sample SAMN15720920, study PRJNA650825) | algae metagenome | isolation source: Komarekiella atlantica HA4396-MV6 and co-occurring heterotrophs from... | place: USA: Theobald House, Kauai, HI | collected 2009-07-29 | reverse complement strand
GGTTGGAACGGGGACGGCTCGCTGGCGGTGGACTTTGTGCAGGTGCTGGCCAAGGGGACCTACGTGGCCGTGGTGCTTTCGGCCGATGGCTCGCAAACCGCCCGCATCAAGTTTGTCGTCCAGTAACATTCGGTGAAGAATAGTATCTTTTCAAAATAAAAAACCGAATCGGTTTTTGACTCGTACTGAAATACTATCCTGGCAGAGTACAAAACCTGCCATGTAAGATAATACAAAAATAGGCGGCAAATTTTTTGCCGCCTATTTTTGTATTATGCTGAGTGACAAGTACCTTTACATATGGCCGGTTTGTTCACGCCACTGCATAATCAGTTCAAATGTATTGTTGGATTTTACATAATCCATAAAGCCATACGTAACGCCTTCCAGACCTACCAGTTCTTGCAAGGCTTGTTTTTCGGCATCGGTGGGGTTGGGTGGTAAAAACAATACAATCTCATCAATTTCATAAAGTTCACTGAATCGTTCGATATCTTCAATACCGTAGATTTCGCAGAATTGTACCGTTTTCAGATTCGTCATAACGCGATGTGTTTATGGTATGGTTATTGAAAAAAGTGCGGCTGGAAGAAAAGAAATAGGTTGATAGTTACGTTTGCCTTGGAAATAAAACCAACAAGTAAGGTCAGTTGTTTGAATTCACTGACAAAACAATGCGAAGGAAAGCAGGGTCGGGTTTTTACATTTGAAAAGATACCATTTTCGAAAACTTCCACTCTGCCTTTTGAAAGTAAGATTTGCGGGTAAAATAATTTTGAATTTCGTTTGTTACAATCAACAACCAGCTTTTGTGAAGGGGTAATTATGAAAAACACTAATCGTGAGGTTGCCGACGTGCTTGTTTCTGCTAGATTTCTGGTGTGGATCTTGGTTCTTGTCTGTATGGCATGTTCGTCGCAATCGGAGCAGAGGCAGGCCCGGAAAGACGCCTTGATCGTCGATAGTGTTTCGTTGTTGTTTAGCCCCGAGGATTCAGCGCTGAAAGCCAGTCAGTTGGATACCTTTTTTCATAATCTCCATACCAATCATGGGTTCAATGGCACCGTGATGGTGGCCCAATACGGAAAACCAATTTACAAGGGTGCTTTTGGTTACAAGAATTTTTCTTCGCACGATACGCTGACCATCAGCACACCGTTTCAACTGGCATCGGTTTCCAAGCAGTTTACGGCCGTTTCGATCATGCAACTGCAGGAAAAAGGGTTGCTGAGCTATGAAGATTCCATTCAAAAGTTTTTTCCGGATTTTCCGTATCGTGAAATCACCGTTCGTTCGTTGCTGACACACCGTTCGGGGCTGCCCAACTACATGTACGCCTTCGAACGGATTATCCGCGACAAAAACAAGCCTCTCTCCAATGCCGAAGTGATTGAGCTGTTTGTCAAGCACAAGCCGGGCATTTATTACCTGCCCAACAAAAAATTCAACTACAGCAACACTGGCTATTTTTTGCTGGCTGCCATTGTTGAGAAAATTACCGGCGAACGATTCAAAGATTACGTTGCCAAACATATTTTCGAACCAGCCGGTATGACGCACAGCTTTATCTTCGACGGAACAGATTCCTTACGGGTACTGAATGCAGCCACGGGTTACGTGGGTGGAAGATACATTCGTCCGGTAACGGATAATTTCTACCTGGAAGGCGTAACCGGTGACAAAGGGGTGTATTCGACAGTGGAAGACATGTTCAGGTGGGATCGTGCTTTGTATTCGGGTAAAATACTGAAAGACTGCACATTGGAAGAGGCGTTTACACCCAAGCACATGGATTTGAAAACGTATGCCAACTATGGATTTGGCTGGCGCACCTATTATGCTCCCGGTGGCGAACCGCTGATTTTTCACGCCGGCTGGTGGCATGGATTCAAAAGCTACTTCATGCGCAACCGCCGCGACCAGAGTTCGATTGTGATTCTGAGCAACAAAGCGTCCAATCACAGCCTGAGCCGAGTGAATATCGTACAGTCCATCCTGTATCCGAACCGGGCCAATTTCTACCTGCACCGCGCCGATACCACCCAGCTATCCGAATAGAGTCGGGTTTTGGCTTTTCTCAAGATATTATTTTTCAGAGGTACGATTTTAGACGAACAAAGTATGATCTTTCAAAACAAAAGCACACGCTTCTGAGTCGTACTTTGTACATCTGAAATCATACATCAAACCATGCCTGAATTACCGGAAGTAGAGACCTATCGTCGCTATCTGGAGGAAACTTCGCTTCATCAGACGCTTACACATCTGTATGTGGAAGACACCAAGCTCCTCACTACCGATGAAATGACACTGAGGCAAGCCTTGATCGGAAAGCAGTTTACAGGAACCCGACGCGTAGGTAAAAATCTGTTCGTATTGCTGGATGCACCGTATGTATTGCACATGCATTTTGGCATGACGGGCAGCCTGGAATATTTTCGTGACGAGGAAGATACGCCTCGCTTTGCGCGCATTGTCTTTTCGTTTGCCAACGGTTTCCGGCTGGCGTTTGTGTGTCCGCGAAAGTTTGAACGCATCGGATTGGTCGAAGATATAGAGCAGCATCTGCTCAAAAAGAAAATAGCCCGCGATGGCCTGGAAATTACGGAACACGAACTGGCCTTGACACTCAAACGCCGGAATGCTCTCATCAAACCGGTGCTGATGGATCAGGCTACAGTGGCAGGATTGGGCAATTGGATTGTGGATGAGGTACTGTTTCAGGCCGGTGTCCATCCGGAAAAAATCTCCTCCCAGCTTTCGGACACCGAGATAAGTCGAATTCATGCAGCCATCCAATTGGTGTTACGCACTGCCATTGCGGAAGAAGCGATTTACCGCAGGTTTCCCAGGTCTTTTCTGATTCATGCCCGCGAATGGGATGTTTCTCCCTATGAAAACGCTGATCAGCACCGGGATTGCCCGCGTTGCCAGGGCACTATTCAGATCAGTACTGTAGGAGGTCGCACCACTTATTTCTGCGAAACATGCCAGTCCGTCTAGCCAGCTGCGCACATGCTGCCGCCTACCAGCAATACACCAAGTCCGATCAGGCAGATGATCTTGGCCGCTTTGCGGGTGGCTGGAAAAATTAACAGAAGCAAACCCACAAGCAGAATAGGAACAGATAAAAGAATAAAGGCAAAGCCGGTGCCGGCCAGATCACTGACGTGAATTTCGGCAAAAATGCGTGCAAGGGTAGTGGCGCTCATGAAAAGTAACCGATCGTTAAGATGTAGAAAAGGCGGTGCTTCGCAACTTTACCATGAAAGTTGAGTGTCAGCAAAATAGTATCTTTTTTGAAGTAAAAAACCCTTCAGGGCAAACAATTTTCTCTCTTTTTGCTTTGTATACCATCTGCCCGGTCGCAACCCATCGGCAGGCAGATGATGATGTAATTCTGGCCATGTCAGACAAACCCGAAGTGTAACTTTATGAAAATTGCTGTTTTTTGGTTTCGGCGCGATTTGCGGCTCGAAGACAATGCCGGTTTCTCGGCCGCGCTGCAGAGCGGCTACCCGGTGCTTCCTTTGTTCATTTACGACCAGGACATTCTGGACCGGCTCGAAGACCGTGACGATGCCCGTGTTACGTTTATCCACCAGGCAATTGCGCAACGGCGTGCCGAATTGGAAAATGCCGGAGGGACACTGCTGGCCCGGTTCGGAAAGCCAATTGACGTTTGGAAACAATTGCTTGATGACTATGACATTGCAGGCGTGTATACAAACCACGATTACGAATCGTACGCCCTGCAGCGGGATGAGGAAGTAAGGCAACTATTGGGCAGCCGTGCCATTGAGTTTATTACCTGTAAAGACCAGGTGATTTTTGAAAAGACAGAGATACTGAACGGAAGCAACAAACCGTACACGGTCTTTACACCCTATGCCAAGAAATGGCGCAGCCAACTGACCGATGCCCACCTGGAGCCTCACCTTTGCCAGCCATACCTTGTCAATTTGCTGCAAACGTCCGTAGAGCCATTGCCATCGCTGGCTGATATGCACTTTACGCCTTCCGCTATTACGCTGCCATTGTCCATCGTTAATGACAAAATAGTGACGGCGTATGCCAAGCAACGGGACTATCCGGCCATAGAAGGAACAACCCGGCTGGGCATACATTTGCGCTTTGGAACGGTCAGCATCCGGCAACTGGTGGCAAAGGCCCGCCAGCTGAGCGACACCTGGCTGAACGAACTCATCTGGCGGGAATTCTACATGATGATTCTTGCCAATTTCCCGCATGTGGAAAAAAATGCCTGCAAACCAGCCTTTGATCGTATCCAGTGGCGCAACGATCGGGACGAATTCAACCGGTGGTGTGAAGGTCGCACCGGCTATCCCATTGTTGATGCCGGCATGCGCCAACTCAATGCGACAGGTTTCATGCACAACCGTGTCCGGATGATCACCGCCAGCTTTCTGATCAAGCATTTGCTCATCGACTGGCGTTGGGGTGAGGCGTATTTTGCACGCAAGCTGCTGGATTTCGAACTGGCCAGCAATAACGGAAGCTGGCAATGGGCTTCCGGCAGCGGATGCGATGCGGCACCGTACTTTCGGGTATTCAATCCACTGACGCAGACCGAAAAGTTTGACAAATCGCAGGCATACATTAAAAAATGGGTGCCGGAAATCGGTACGTCGCAGTATCCCAAACCAATGGTGGAACATGGGTTTGCCCGTGACCGTGCATTGCGTGTGTACCGGGAGGCGGTAGCCAACAAATGATCCGCCCAGGCGGTTTTGCCTTTCGCAGACATACTATTTTTGGACGCTTCCTGCCATCAGCGTATTGGAAAACGCATGCATGGGCACGCTATTTTAAAGGCTACATTCAATTAAACGAACGTAGACTTATGGACAAAATAGCGTATAAAAAACAAATCATTGCGGCATGCCGCAGTGCTGTCGAATCTTCCATGCAGGTTGCCCACCAGACCATGCACCAACGCATCAGCGACGCTACCGAAAGCGATGAGGAGGGATGGGGCGACAAATACGAATCAAAGGATGAAGAAATGATTGAAGACAGTAGACAGATGGAGCCACATGTGGATTTTCTGAGCCGTGAACTGGTCACACTGGACGGGTTGAATCCCGAAACAATCCATGAGGAAATTGGGCAAGGCTCGGTAGTGGTAACCAACGCATTGCAGTTTCTGGTCGCAGTGAGTGCCCGTAAATTTGCCGTCGAAGGAAAGGATTTTGTGGGGATTTCGCTGGCAGCGCCTATTTATGCGGCCATGCAAGGCAAGAAAGCGGGTGACACCTTTACGTTCAATGGAAAGAAATACCAGATAAAAGACGTTTTCTGAATGGCAAAAACCCCGGAATTCATTCCGGGGTTTTTGCGTGTATAGTGATGGTATTTTGCAACAACCGGGGATTCAGCCGTGATGCTGCCAGACTGCCTGGTGTCAGACCGTCCAGCCAGCGGTTGCGGTCGGCTTCCTGGTGCCTGTTCACTGGCTCGGTGACTTTGGCGCCGTCGGCAAAATAAATAATCGTCATCACTTCCCGCATCTGTTCCGACTGGTTGCCCGGGGCGGCGTGCAGCGTCCAGCCGGCATGAAACGTTGCATCACCGGCCTGCATGGTGGTGGCACGTGTGACCGGATAATTTCTGGACTTTATGTAATCGGCCAGTGCCTGCTCCGATTCATCCGAAATGGCCAGATTGCCCACAAAACCGGCTTCCTGTGAGCCGGACGCAAAGGTCAGCATGCCCATGTCTACGGTGATATCAACCAGCGGCATCCACATGGTGACCGTCTGGGTAGTATCCAGCGGCCAATAATACTGATCCTGGTGCCACGGTGTGAAACCGCCTCCCGGCTCTTTGTACAAGGCCTGGTCATGGTACAGGCGTACATTCGCAACACCCATCAAATCAGCCGCAATCTTGGCAAACCGCCGGGCAAGTACAAATTTCCGCACCCGCTCATCGGCTTCCCACAAATTCATGATCTGCAAAAAGGCCTTTCCGTACGTATCCCGCTCTTCCATTTTCCGCTTTTCGGTATTGAGCTGGTAAGCCGCCTGATTGATCACTTCCCGGTACGCTTGAACCTCTTCCGTTGACAATACATTGCGTAAGAGCAGATGGCCCTTGTCTCGGTAGTCGTTCTGTTGGGTCTCCAGGACCGGATACGATGCATCCAGTGCCGGTAATGGTTGACTGATTGTTGGCATGATAAAATGTTTTGACAAAGGTAGCACGGTTCTTTCGCGGCGTTTACTTGATTATTAGCTACTTTTTATGGTATTTTATCCGTTTATAGTCTAAAAAGTAATTTTTGGGCAAATGAAAGCAAAATTCGAATACATAGAGCCGTCGCCTGACAGCTCGTTTACCTTCCGTGAGTTTAAGGTACCTTGTTTTGATGTGCCTTTTCATTTTCATCCGGAGTACGAACTGACGTTGATTCTCAGTGGGGAAGGAAAACGTTTTGTTGGTAACCAGATTGCCGATTTTCATCCGGGAGATCTGGTATTGCTGGGGGCCGATGTGTCCCATTGCTGGCTTACGGATAAAAATAGTAGCATTGCCACCAACAAAACCCTGCCACGGCCAGTTATCAACGCACACTCAGTGGTGATTCATTTCCGGGAAGATTTTCTGGGAAAGGAATTCTTTCAAAAACCGGAGTTTGTTCACATCCGGCAATTGTTGCTGGCGGCAAAGTCGGGCATTCGGATTTGTAACGGGGCTGCCCAACACATTGCTGCACAACTGCTGGCCATGCGCCAGCAAACAGCGTTTCAACGCTTGATGACTTTACTACATGTTTTGAGAGACATAGCCCAACTGACTGATACACAATTGCTTTCGGACGGGATGGAAAACCGGCTGTTTTCACAGGCCGATTGCAACCGGATTCACAAAGTATACAACTATGTGATGGACAACTTTCAACGCGAGGTCGAGCTGGCAGAAGTAGCCGCTCTTGTTCACATGACTCCTACCTCGTTTTGCAGGTATTTCAAAAAAGTGACACGCAAGACCTTTTTCCAGATGGTTTCCGAATACCGCATCCGGCATGCCATGCGCCTGTTAGCTGAAACGGACCTGCCGGTTGGGGAAACTGGTTTTGCCAGCGGTTTTGGGAATAGTTCGCATTTCAACCAGCAATTCAGAGCCGTAAACCACTGCACACCGCTTCAATACAGAAAAAATATAAAAAAATATGTAGAAAATATTCACATTTGAGGAAATTAGGTTGGGCAAGTATTTGGAGTTGTCAAAATATGTGTTAACTTGACAACTCCTTTCGTGTGCAGTTACTTTTTTTAGTAAATTATTACTAGTCAGAAAAAAGCAATTTATCCGTATCTTTGGTGAGTTTTGCCTTGGTGGAAGACTGAAAAGATAGTTAACGAGGTGCAACATTGGCAGGCAAAATGAAGTTTACACAATACTGTGTATGGCTATTATCAGAAAAATACTACTGCTTACATCCCCGGCAGCAACTATGAGACAAACCATCAGTTTAAAACTGAACCTTTGAAAGATACATGATTCACATGTTTTAAACAGTCTCTTACAATCTGTTAAAGTAGAATACCTGAAAAATAAACCACTAAAATATTGTGTTGTATCTTAAAAAGATACAATATTAGCTTGATTATACGAAATCCCGACACTTTTCTAACTCTCTTCACTGAATGAGTACATGTTTACGTACCCTGATTTTTCTTGCGTTCTGTACGAATATCTATGCTCAGACGGCTGTCAGGGACAGTCTTCAGAGCGTATTGCCCGGCTTGCAGGGAAAAGAGCGGATTCAGACTCTGGTAGCGTTGGCACAGAACTATGAGACGGGTAATCCGGATAGTGCCATCAGTCTGGCACAGGAAGGACTGGTTCTCTCGCGGCACATGAAGGATGCCGAAAATATTGCTTTGTGTCTGCACCGTGTGGCAGCGGCTTATCGTATGAAAGGCGAGTACAAGGAGGTAGAGGAATACAGCTTCAAGTCGCTGCAAATCAGCAAGGTCATAGGCAATAAAAAGCTGGTTGCCACCAATCTTAATACGATTGGCGTGGCTTGTGTAGGTCGGGGCATGTACACCAAGGCACTGGAATATTACTTGCAGGCACTCAAGACCCGCGAAGAAGTACACGATTGGATGGGTGTGGCAACTACCCTGGGAAACATCGGGATTGTACATACGCACCAGGGAAATTACCAGAAGGCATCCAACTGTTACACACAAGCACTGAAAATCCTGCAGGCCTTGCCCGATACGCGTCACAATATTGCCATCATGCTTGATAACCTGGCATATTTGTACAAGGCACAGGGGCATTACCAGAAGGCATTGTCGGTGTATCAGGAAATTTACGACACGTTTCTGCAAATGGATGACAAAACAGGAATGACCACTTGCCTGCTCAATACCGCTGATATTTATTACCTGGGGAGAGACTTTGAAAAGGCTTTTGATTATTATTCACAGGGACTGGTCCTGGCCCAGGAACTGGAAACCAAGGATGTGGTGGCGCAGAGCTACATGGGCATTGCCAGGATTTACACGGAAACCAATAAGGTGAATGAAGCCCTGGCCCTGGCCGACAAGGCGCTGGTGCTGGCCAAACAAAGCGGAGCCAAACAATTGATCAAGGAAGCCAGCCTCCTGTTGTATCAAAGACACAAAGAACGGAAGGATTTTGACAAAGCATTGTACTACTTTGAGCAGGCACATCAGGTTAACGACAGTATCATGCAGGTGGAAAGTGCCAAGATGAGTTTTGCATTGCAAGCCAATTACGACCTTGAAAAGAAGCACATGCAGATGGCATCGCTGAATCACGTCACCCAGCAGACGCTGAACAAATATTCACAACAGAAATACCTTTTCATCGGAGTGGTGATTGCTTTTGGCCTTATCGTGTATTTGCTGGTGCGGAATGTGCAGCAGGAAAAGAAAATAGACCAGCTGCTGGTAAAACAGAAAATGTCGGAACTGGCCTACCTGAATGCGCACAAAATCCGCGGACCGGTAGCTTCGATCTTAGGGTTGCTCAACTTGTATAACCGCAATAACCTGGCTGACGACTTCAATCAGGTGGTGATTACGCACATAGACACCTCTGCCAAGGAGCTGGACCGGATGATTCACGAAGTGGCTAACAAGACGCAACTGATGTACCAGATGCATGAGCACGAAGAGTAAAAAGATATCTGCTCTTGGAATCGGAAAACGAAAAACCTGCCTTGAACAAGCAGGTTTTTTGTTTTGGAAAGATACTATTTTCCCGAAGCGGATCAGTTCACAACAATTCTCCTGACCAGGCGCTGGTTGTCTCCTGCCAGCACAACAACATACATTCCTTTACCAAACGACTGAAAATCAAGTTCGGACAAATACGGGATATTCTCCGTTTCGTAAATTCGCTGGCCTAGCGCATCATACACCTGCAGGGTAACTTTCGCGATTCTCAGTCCCGGACTTCGGTTGATGGTTACAAAATCTGACGTAGGATTGGGGCCGATCAGAATTCCTTCCGCCAACCGGTCGGTGCTGCGCATGACGGTAACTTGCTGGGATGTCACGTTTGTACAGCCTTGGGTATTGGTAGCTTCCAACGTGACTGTATAGGTACCCTCTTCAGCATAGGCATGCGAAGGATTGGCTTCGGTGCTGGTGGCGGTGCCATCGCCGAAATCCCATTTCCGGCGTATGCCTCCGGTACTGGTGTCGGTTGCCTGTAAAACCTGTTGGAAAGTCAGGTCAATCGTGTCGTTTGCCATCGAGAATCCGGCTTTGATCGGAGCGACGGTAATGGTCACTATCACCGGCATGCTCTGAACTATGTAGTCGGTGGCAACTACGTAAAAAAGTGTGTCACGGGAAATGCGCCCCGCCCGGAACTCGGTACCAGTCCTGATCAACTCCTGATCCTGGTTAAAGAATGCAAACACCTGGGCATTGGAAGGCCGGATGATAACCGAATCCCCTGCACAGATCGAAATGGGCTCCACGACCGGTGTAGGACTTACAATGCCCGGAAACACCCGGATGACACGGACCAGGGTATCGGTGCAGCCCTGCATGTTTTGCGTAATCAGTATGAGATTGTATTGGCCTTCCTTGGCATAGGCATGCGAAGGATTGGCTTCGGTGCTGGTGGTACCGTCACCGAAATCCCAGGTCCACCGGACGGCACCGGTTGTCTGGTTGGTCAGTTGCAGAATGTCTTTGTCATGCAAGCTCAACGAATCTTTGTTGGCTTGAAAGCTGGCTTCGAATACCCGTACTTTGACAGGTACAGGCTCGCTTTCGTACAGCGAGTCTGCATTGGTAACAAAGAAAGTCGTGTCATTGATAACGTTTTCAACTTCCAGTTCGCGGCCCGCCGAGAGAGGCTGCAACGTTCCGTCCTGTTGTTTCTGGTAGAACTTGAAGGTTTGCCCGGGTGTGGGGGTAATCATGACCCGTCCACCGCGACACGTCTGGACATCCGCTACGACAGGTTTGGGGCTACGGTTGATTTCAACAAATTTCTGGCGGGCAGCATCGGCGGTTTTTTGTAAGTCGGCGATACTATTTCCGGTTACAATGGCGAAGGCTACGACTGCCGAGTCACCTTCCGCGAGATTCCTGATTTTGGCACCCAGCAGATGCGCCACATCATCGGCGTTGGCTGCGGTTTGGGTATGGGCGGTTCCGCTGCTGATAGCCTGGAATTTTTCTGCTGGCGTAAACCCATTGAAAATGTTTATTCCGCTCTGATTGTCAAAGGCATAATAGTGAGGAGCCTGGTCGGTCAGCAGTTGCACACCTGCGTAGGGGTAGTTGCCGGATGGATTGAACACATAGCCAAGCTTGCGATCCGCATCCCAGTCGGCCTTGTTATTTTGCCGCGTCCCGATTTCCCAGTCGGCAAAAATACCGGTATACAGCGAATCAAGGTTGGCGCCACTTTGGTTACGAATCTTGTATTCGACAATCACAAACTGATCGTTAGGAGCATCTTTCCAGGCAAATGTCTGGTGCTGTATTTTCAAACCGATGCGCCCCGGGTGGTACCAGCTTTCTTCAATGATGCCACCGGCCAGCACATCCGTAATCGGGTAATTCTGGAAGGCGACATTCCGGACCGATTCAAATTGCTGATTGCGGCTATAACTTGGGGATTCGTTTCGGATGCCATCGGAAACGTGGTTTTCGTCAGTGGCAACCACGAGGCCTGCTTCGAATAACAATTGATTGGCCTGAAACCGGATACCGTTGCCTTTGGCCTGCTGATTGGTTGCAATGCCCGCGTTCCAGAAGGAGTATCCGTCGGCATACCCGATGCGGCCATTGCTGGTAGCGGTTACTTTGGTCTGGTTCACATCAATGTCCAGGTAATCCGGGTTGACGTACGCGGTCCATGAAAAGCTTCGTTTGTAGGTGCCGTCGGTAAGGGTAGCCGTAAACATCACTTCTTGGTTTGCAAAAGCTTCGGAGCTAACCGTCACTTTGAAGGGGGTTATATTTGAAACGGTCGCGTCGGTAGAGACAAACCCCAGGCTCACCGCAGGCGTAGTTATGCTGACATACGGCGAGTTGGTGGTCAGGCTCAATTGAGCGTTTGACAGTGGGGATGCCAGGTTTTTCAAGTAAATTGTCAATTCATTGGCTTCACTGGTAAGAAAATAAGGTTGGTTCTGTGAGTTTTTAACAGACTTGTCAACCATTACTACCGATTTGGTGCTGGTTTCAGTCAAGGCTCTGTATACGTTCAACCGTCCGCTGCCCAGTTTGCCAATGTATGGACTATTGCCTGGGATGCTGTAGATGTCATCGGCAGTGGCCATTAGCCGCTGGGCTACTTCGGCTGCCGAGAGGTTGGGATACATGGATCGGACCAATGCTGCCGCGCCGGCAACAATGGGACTTGAGTACGAGGTTCCGCTATCGTAATTGTAGCTGTTTCCATCCACCGAACTGATGATGTCTTGTCCGGGAGCTGAGATGTCTACCTTGTCATTGTAGGCTGAACCGCCCGCCGTGCCCCACTTCAGGTCGCTGGCATTGGTGGCTGCCACCGAGAGTACATTTTCATACGAGGCCGGCCACCAGTAGCGTGAAATGTTGCTTCCTTCGTTTCCTGCCGACGCTGTAATCACAACGTCATGATTGATAGCCGCGTAGTTGATTACTTCCTGCTCCAGGTACGATGCCGGCCCTGTGCGACCCCACGAAAGATTGATAACCTTGCATCCCTTCTCGGCCAGGTATACCAGGCCGGCAAAGCCCGAAAACCGTCCGGAAGCAGGGTCATACCCTGAAATAGGGATGAACGGGCAATTCAGCGCCACTCCGGCAATGCCGATACCATTATCACCTTGTCCGGCTGCGCAACCGGCTACCCGTGTGCCGTGGTTGTTGCCCACCAGGTTGTGGTTATTGTTGATAATGTTCCAACCGGCATAGTTGTCGATATAACCGTCCTTGTCATTGTCGATGCCGTCTACCGGATCAGCGGTATTGTATTTTATCTTCCCCTTAAGGTCCTCATGGGTAACCTCAAACCCGAAGTCAACTACGCCAATGGTGACCGCCCCACTGCCTTTGTGGACATCCCAGGCGTCGTAGGCCTTGATGTTCCGCAAGGCATATTGCGCACCACCGGAAGGGTTGGCCTGCGGATCGTTGGGGACGTACATCGCCTGGAAATTGGTGTAGAGCGGTTCGGCATATTCTACCGTGGAGTCCGTCAGCAGAACATTGATCGCAGCCTCCAGATTCTGGGAAGGCGGTATCTGAATGGTATAAACACTTGACAGGTCAACCAGTGTCCTGCTGTTTTGCGGAATGTGCGGATTCTGAACTGACCGCTGGGTCTGTTTTGGAAAAAGCCGGTGAACAGCCTGCACGCCGACTTTTCGCAGCGCGGCATTGGTGCGAGCCGACGGCTCACTTACCGTTCCGTTCCACGACTGGCTGAGCTTGTACTTGACCACAATAGTCTGCGGCTCAAAATCGCCTGTCCGTAGCGAAGCGTCTAGCTTGAAACGCCTCCCTTGTGCCATTGCATACCCTAAACTCAGCAGCAAACAGCCGATGATCAATACTTTAGTTTTCAAAGTTGTAGTATTTTTGAGCTGGTGAAACGACGGCTCGCGACCTGTACAAAGCCAGTAGGGCCTTGCACGTTACAAAAGTACCCGCTTCACAAGCCGATTACCGTGCGTTATTAGAGCGAAACATACACCCAACAGTTTCTAGAGGGAATCGCGTGGAGGCGAAAAGCAAAAGATATTGGCAAAAAAGCCGACAGACCCGGGCGTTAGTGAAACAGGATTTTGCGGCGTGGAACGGAGGAGGGTTTTTGCCTCGGGCAGGATACTATTTTGCGGCAATATAACTCGCGGAACACAGTGCGACGGGCGAGAATCTGCCGGTTCTGTACTGTTTCCCGGTCCAATCTGTATCTATCTTTCTGAAGGCGTTGTTTTTATTGATTTTAGTTTGAAAATTTCACATAAAATTGAGTATTATACGGGCTTCGTACTCTAACATTACTCACTGATCCAAAAATGACTACACAAATTGAAAAAGCAACGCAGATGATTCACCAGTACATTGAATCAATCGGACTCACACAGGAACAGGTATATAATGCTGACAAAAAATCGTGGCGCTGGCTGAGAGGGTCGGCCAATGTGGAAGTTTTCATCCAGACGATCACTTTCCAAAATGGCAGTACACGCGATTACCTGCGGATTTTTTCGCCCCTGATGAAATTGCCGGTCAATGACTTGCTCGCATTTTACCGTCACCTGCTTCAGCTAAACGACACTAACCTGGGTGTGAAAATCAGTATCATGCCGGGAAGCCAGTGGGTCTATGCCACCTACGAACGTGATCTTCGGGGGATGGACTACCACGAACTGGCCACGTGTATTGCCGACATGGAATACTGGGCCGATTCACTGGATGATGAGCTGAAAACTGCTTTTCCCGATTGGAACAACTGATGTAGACGAGAGTCAAACGCGGAACGAAAAGCAAGGCATCGGAAGGCCAACTTCCTGCCGTTGGAAGCGGTCAACAAAAAGGCTTGTTTTGTACAAGCCTTTTTGTTGACCGGCAATTGTAAAAATAGTATCTGCCGAAAGTCAAAAACCTGCCTTAAAACGCATATCCGGCCATGATGCCTAACCGGAGAGTAAACAAAAACCGTGATTTGTGGACATCGCTGAAGATCTGGTCCCAGTCAGGCCGGTTGCTCCACTGGGGTGAGTAATGCCGGTAGGCAATGCCCAGTCCTGCGAAACTGTCAAGGGTGAATCGGCGGCTTTTGCGGCTGGGATCCGGAAGTAACCGGTCGCCAATCATAAGACTGTATTCGTACCGTGCTTCATTGGCCCGGATGGTCAGGGTTGCCAGGTTGTTATCCTGAACATTGGCTAGGTGCCCGATACCCGTAAACCGTAGTTCATGTGCCACGTAAAGCATGCCCCAATCGCCGTCGGGTTGGTAAAATTTCTGCTTGATGCCCAGCGAAAAGCCTCTCGAAAAGTTCTGATCATTGGCAATGGCTGAATGGCTGGCAAAAAACGGCTTGCGGTAGAGTGAGGCCGTTACTTCATACCCGAGCCGTTCGTGCATATAGTATTCAAACGAGACGGGTAAGACTGGATTTCTGGGCCATAACATTCCCAGCGGATTGATGCCAATGATGAAAGCGCGGTATTCGTTTGCCTTGGCAATAAAATGCCAGTTGCGTTTTTTAGGCAGCCGTAACGACGGCTTTTCGTAAGGCAGCGAAGTGCGGGGCAGGGTATCGGTAACCACTGCCGGCGACTGCGGCACAAACGCCGGTAGGTCCTTTCCGTAAAAGGCTTCGTAGTAACCGGCCACACTGCCGTCGGGCTTGTACAGCGTCCAGCGTCCCACCCGCCGGTCGTTTTCCATGTGTCCTTCCATACGTGGCTTGCCGTCCTTATAAATGCCTTTGTACAGCCCTTTGCCGTTTGCAAATTCGCAGTGGCCTTCCAGCGTCCCGTCGTCTTCGTAAAAATACTCCCACGGACCTTCATACAACCCGTCGCGAATGGTGCCCTTTGCTTTGAGCTTGCCATTCTCATAGTACTCCCGATAATTGTTATCAATCTGCGAATAATCAATGGTGCTTCGGGTGGAGCCGTCTGTGTAAAACAGATTCCAGATGCCGTCCTCTTTGCCCGCTGTTTTTTGTCCTTCGGCGGCAATCTTTCCATTGGGATGGTAATGGCGCCATTTGCCATTGGGAACACCGTTCTTGTATTCGCCTTCCTGTTGCAATGTTTCTGTTTCGTCAAAAAAAAGCCAGGTGTCTTCCCGCACTCCGTTTTTCTCGGTGCCGCTGGCTTTGAGTTTGCCATTTTCATGGTAATACCGCCACAGGCTGTCGCTTTGGCCGTTGCGTAGCAAGCCCTCCATGCGTACGGTGCCCGAAGCGTAAAATTCGCGATACCAGCCGTTGTCCTGTACGAATGTGCCTTCGGCTTTTTTGCGGCCGTCTTCGTAATAGTAATGCCAGACCCCGTTTTTCTGATCGTTTTCAAAGCTGCCTGCACTTTTCAGGGCACCGCTTTCGTAGTAGTAGTTCCAGTGCCCGGTGCGGAGATTTTCCTGAAGGGTGCCTTCCATCTGTGGCTGGCCGTTTTCAAAATAATATTTCCAGAAGCCGTTTTTTTTGTTTTGCCTTAGCTCGCCTGCCATTTTCAGATGGCCGTTTTCGTAATAGTACTCCCATTTCCCCTGGGGAATCCCTTTCTGGTAGCTGCCCTGGGAATGTACCTTGCCGTTGCTATAGAAACTTTGGTAGGCACCCTGCAACACAGGTGGATGCGTGTCGGCAAGGGTATATTTCTCTTTGACTTGTGTGCGGGACTGGTCGTAATAGGTAACAACCTGCCGCGTTTGTGCCCATGCTCCCGCATATGCCATCAGCAGCCACAGGCAGACGCCTGTTGTGGCCCATCGTCTGAGGGCTACCGCAAAGGATCCGGTAATAATCATCGGCTCAGAATTCGCTAATACAGGCTGAAAAATTAGATTTGGCTTGATTGAAACCTATCACTATGAGGTAGTTACTGGGATGGTTAGGGCATTCCTACCACTTCCTCAACCCAGCCTTTGCCCCATTCGGCTTTTTCTTCTTCCGTCCATAACTCCGGGTAAAAGATACGTTTCTGAAAGCGGGGGGGGAGGTATTGTTGCCAATTGGTACCACCCGTGGCGGCAATCACTTTCTGGTCGCGGTGCAGGTAACGGACCGCTGATTTGTAATGGGCCAAGGGCCAGTTTACGTTGGCCAGGGCGTCAAACCGGCGCAGAGCTTCGATTAATTTCGGTTGTTCCCCTTCTTCCAGTGTCAGCTTCCGGTAGCGCATCCACAGGTTTTTCTGCTCGTATTCCTCGGCGAGTTTGACCAGGGTAGAGGAATATTTCTTTTCAAACTGCTTGAGAGTTAAGGTTTTTTGCTGGGTTGCCAGTTCGGTAGCGCCTTTTTTCCAGTATAGGTATTCGTACAGTTCGGCAATGGTAGAGTCGGAGGGAAGCTGGTGGCGCTGCTCCATGTCCACCAGATTGCGGAAGCGGGTCGCACAGATTTCAATCATGCGGTATTGTACCGATTGAAAGCCGCTGGCTGGTAACAGCGACATGCGGTACTGCAAAAACTGCTCACGGTCCATGCCTTCGATCATGACATCAAACGACTGCACCAGGATTTCAAAATACCTCACCATGCGCCAGGTGCGTTCGGTAAAAAAAGCCGCCGTAAGGGCTTCGTGATTGGCAATTTGCTGCATTTCCCACAAAACCAGCTTGAAATACAGTTCCGTCGACTGGTGGTAGGCAATAAAAATCAATTCGTCGGGAAAATCCGTGCGGGGGTTTTGCAGCGAAAGCAACGTGTCCAGTTGGATATAGTCCCAGTAGGTCAGGTAATCGGCGTACAGTAAGCCTTGCAGATACGACGGCATATCCTGGCCCATCGCAGCGTATTTTTCTTCAAGAGCCTTGAGCAGCTCGTCTACTTTGGGTTGGTTGGTACGGCTCGGTTCCATGAGAGCAAGAGTAATGCACAGGAAAGCAAAGGTATTTCCAATGCCGGTTTTGCGTTTTGAAAATATACTATTTCGTAAACGTCACTTTGACGGAATGAGGCAGTATTTACCGGGTTTGTGCGAATGATATTCGTCCCCAGGAATTTTCTTTCGGCAAATGACGCATCAAAATTAAACAAAATACCTTCGTGGCAGTTCTTTCCTTGACATTTATTTACCCAGGAGCATCAGCTCAAGTACTACAAAACCTATCGTTTTACCATGCGTTTTACAGGAAAAAATATTTTGATCATAGGCGGTACTTCCGGCATTGGATTGGCCTTGCAAAAACAACTGACCGAACAGGGAGCCCGGGTGATCGTTGCCTCCCGGAATACCACGCAACAGCTGCAAGAGGACGGCATCCAGCACATTGGTATTGATGTTGCCGGCGATGTGAGTGAACTGTCAGCAGCCTTGCCAGACGTACTGCACGGGCTGGCGTATTGTCCGGGCACAATTACCCTCAAGCCTTTTGCCCGCCTCACCGAAGATGATTTTACAAAGGACTGGCAGGTAAACGTGATGGGAGCCGTGCGGGTATTGCAGGCCGTTATCCCCAATCTCAAGAAGGCGCAGGGTGCAAGCGTGGTTTTGTACAGCACCGTTGCGGCAAGTATGGGTATGAATTTCCACAGTTCGATTGCGGCAGCAAAGGGTGCTTTGCAAGGGTTGACACTTTCGCTGGCCGCCGAATATGCTGCCGGTAAAATTCGCTTTAACGCCGTCGCGCCGTCTCTGACCGATACTCCACTGGCAGGAACCTTGCTTTCCACTCCCGAAAAACGCGAGGCTTCTGACAAACGCCATCCGCTGGGCAGGATCGGTACGGCTGACGAACTGGCAAAAATATCCACATTTTTGCTTTCGGAAGATGCAGGCTGGATTTCCGGACAAATTTTTCACGTCGATGGCGGGATGTCGTCCCTGAAAACTGTCTGAGGGCTATTTTCCTGAAAAAGTGGCCTAACCAGCCTGCGATGTCATAAAATGCTTGTTGCCGTTGTAACAAAAGAATTGTTCAAGATAATAAATTTTTCGGCTTCCTGGCAAATGTGCTGCATCAGGCACAGATTTTTTATGCCGTTGTTACATCCCAAAGTTTTGTCCTGCCAGGTAACACGGGAGTCGTTTAGTTATTTATTATTAAATACATAAACACCTTACAATCAGTTGTTTAAAGACCTCATTTTTTAGCTTTACTGGTAGGACATTTTTTGGTAACAAGATCCGATTTTCCCGCTCAGGAAAGATCGGTTTTTTTGTTTCAAGCAGGTAGTATTTCCGTACAGCTGATTGCCAAACGCTGGTTAGGTAGAGCTTGTCGGCTGTTTTCTCAGTAATGTATTGTCATTCAGACAGTTATCTTTGATTCTCGAGGATAGTTGCTTGAAAAAAAATAGTAACAATTTTCTTGCTCTTTTCATGAAAAAACAGTTACTTTTATAAGTTTTAAACTTGACTATCAATTGCTTTTTGGTTAAGTGAAGTTGATTTATTTGAAATTGTCGGTAAATCAACATGTAGTATTTTGTATGTTTTATTGCAAGTGTCTGAATAATAGATACTTGCAAGTTTTTTAAACTTTGAAAACCAGTAATTTTTTACCTATTCCATCCAGCTATGTCAGTTCAAGCCGCCCCACCTCTCGAAGAATTTTACCGTGGCAGGTACGCGACCGTATCGTTCATGCCAGCCAATGAAACGGCTATTGTAAGCATCCACGGTGCCTTTATACCAATGACCGATTACCAGCAAACGCTGGAAAAACTTGGTGAACTTGTCAGACAGGAAAAAGTGCAGAAACTCATTGTCGATGCACGCCAATTGCTGGCCTATCATCAGCCGTCCGTTGAATGGAGCTTTCTGAACTGGAAGCGTCAGATGCACGAACATGGATTGAACCGCTACCGCTATATCCTTTCCAGCACGGGGGAATACCGCAAAAACCTGGAAAATGGCTTGCAGAAAATCCGCCGGGAGCATCCGGAGCCCACGGTGCTTGACCATATGGATCTGGCCTACTGCCGGTCGTTGGAAGAAGCTGTGGAGGAATGAATGCCTCCCCTAAATCCCCTCCGGTGGAGAGGACTTTTATTCAGCTTTTTTCAAAATAGTATGTTTCAAAAAGCGAAAACCCCCGACATTCAGAGGCCGGGGGTTTTCGCTTTTGTTCTAGTTCTTTGATGGTATGTTGACTACCTGAAATGGAACTGAAAAAATTACCAGTGAAATGCTAACGCTTGCTGAGAGTGATACAAAAGTCCCTTCATGGGAGAGGATTTAGGGGAGGTTTTCACTCAAAGATGATCGTTTTGTTGTCTTTGATGAAAACGCGGTCTTCCAACACTAGTTTCAGGGCTTTGGCCAATACTATTTTCTCCACATCACGGCCGGCCCGGGCCATATCGGCTGCCGTTTGCGAATGATCTATCCGGATGACATCCTGCATGATAATAGGCCCTTCGTCGAGGTTTTCGTTGACAAAATGGGCCGTTGCCCCGATGATTTTTACACCGCGTTCAAATGCCTGCTTGTACGGATTGGCTCCGATAAATGCCGGTAAAAACGAGTGGTGAATATTGATGAGCCGGTTGGGAAAATGACTGGTAACTTCGGGCGAAAGTATCCGCATGTATTTGGCAAGAATCACATAATCAGGCTGATATGACTGGACAGCGGCCAGCACTTCGGCTTCGTGCGTTTCGCGGGATTTGTTTTCGTGCGAAATCAGGTGAAACGGCACGTCAAACTTTTCGGTCAGTTCATGGAGCGTTTCATGATTGCTTACCACCGCCTGCACGTTCATGTTCAGGTCTTTGAATTTATTGCGAATCAGCAAATCGCTGAGGCAATGGTGTTCCTTGGTGGCCAGAATAACGACATTCTTCGTCTGAGTTGTGGTGAGTGAAATATTCACCTGAGTCGGCAGCATACCATGCAATCCATTCAGGATTTTACTTGGTTGTGCCTGGCCCGAAAATTCAGTACGCATGAAGAAGTGTCCCGTGGCATGATCCACAAACTCATCGTTGCGGATGACGTTGGAATCGTTGTGATACAACACGCCGGTAATTTTGTGAACCAATCCTTTCTGGTCTGGACAGTCGATGCGTAGAATATAGGTAGACTTCTGCAATTCCATGGGGTTTTTTAATGTTTCAAGGATACTATTTTTTGGGAAAACTTTCCTCTGAGGCACGGCGTTTCTTTGGAGACACACGTGTCATTTATTCCGTAAGATAGCATTACTTTTCTCACAGATCACCGATATTTGTACTCGCTATCAAAACCGCTCCGATTTATGCGCATCCTTCATACCGCCGACTGGCACATTGGGCACCGACTCCATGACAACGACCGCCACGACGAACACCAGATTTTCCTAGACTGGCTGCTGGTAACGATTGAGGAGCACAAGGTGGACCTGCTCATTGTGGCCGGTGACATTTTTGACAACGGCTATCCATCGCACGAGGCACAGAGCCAGTATTACCAGTTTTTGCGCGGGCTTGCGCATACGTGCTGCCGCAATACGGTGATTGTAGGCGGCAACCACGACTATCCGGGGACGTTGAATGCGCCGCGCGACATTCTGGCGCTGCTTAACATCAAAGTGATTGGCAAGGCGTTCAAAGAGCCGAAGAGCCAGGTTATCAGTATTTTTGATGCCGACAAGCAACTGCAGGCGGTGGTGTGTGCGGTACCGTACCTGCGCGACAAAGACATCCGGCAGGCCATTGCCGGCGAAAGTTACGAGCAAATCGAAGAACGCATCCGCGAAGGCATCGTCCGCCATTACCAGCAGCTGGCTGAGGAAATAGTCTCGTTCAAAAACGAAAAAGTGCCGGTGCTGGCCACCGGACATCTGTTTGCGCAGGGCGGCGAGCCCTCGGAACCGAACGAGCTGCGCGAATGCAGCGAAAAACCGATTCACATCGGCACGCTGGGCAACGTGAGTGCCTCAGACTTCCCGTCGGCGTTTGATTACATTGCATTGGGGCATTTGCACCGTCCGCAGAAGGTCAATCAACAGGAACACATCCGCTATTCGGGTTCGCCGTTACCGCTGAGTTTCAGTGAGTTCTCGGACAAAAAAAGTGTGCTTCTGCTGGATTTTGACGGTAACCAACTCAGCAGTGTCACTCCGGTTGAGATTCCGCAGTGGCGTAAACTGGTGCGTTTTCGCGGAACGTTTGAGAAAATTGAACAGGATCTGGCTGCGTTTGACGACTCCAATCAGTTGATGAAAGTGTGGGCCGAGGTAAAAGTGGAGCTGGACCACTACGAACCCAACATTGTGCAGAAGTTGCAAGACCTGGTTCAGGACCGGAACATTGAAATACTCAAACACCAGGCTATTTACACCCACGCCCGCCTCTCGCTGGACGAGCAGATCGGCCTGGAAAAAGCCCTGCATGAACTGAGCCCGGAAGATATTTTTCAACGGAAATGCGAAAGCGAAAGCCTGGAACCCGAAAAGTATCCGGAGATGCTATTGGCTTTCCGGGAGTTGCTGGAACAAGAACAGCAGGAGCAGGGATAGATTCGGCTTTTGGCTTTGCAATCAGGCATCTGTAACCAAAGCCGAATCCTCTATGTCTTATTTCTCAAAATCCTTGTACAACAGGCTCGGCTGTATGCCACTGTTGTTCTGGTATTTTCCACTCGAATACGTCTGGTATTCACCTTCAATCGCATGGTAAAAAATCTGGCAGATTTCCACGCCTGCATAAATGCGCAACGGCTGGATGCAGAACATCTCCAGCGTCCAGAACCCGTTGAATCCCACATCGCCAAAGCCCGCCGTCACGTGTACAAACAGCCCCAGCCTCCCAATCGACGAGCGGCCCTCCAACATGGGCACGTATGTATCCGTGCGGGTGTGCTCAACGGTGCGGCCCAGATACAACTTGTTGGTTTCCAGTAATAAACCTTCCTCCGGAATGATCAGCTTCGTTGCCGGATTAGGCTTGCGCATGTCCAGTATGGGTTCGTCATACACCAGCAATTCATTGTGGAGCTTCAGGTTGTAACTATTCGGGTTGAGTTGGGTTTCGCTGTAAGGCTCGATGAAAATGGTTTTGTTTAACTGATTGCGAATCTCCAGACCTGAAAGAATCATGACAAAAATGAGTGATTAGTGGATGGTAATGAGTGGGTAGTCGGATCAATAGCAGACCTACCCGTTCGATTAATTTTCAAAGGTAATGAAAACGGGCAGGTTTTTGATTTGGAAAACATACTATTTTTTTCAGGACTGGAAAATGTAAAAATCCGAAAATTATCTGCAACTTTATTGCAAGTAATTAGTGAATAACGTATGTGGAAACTGGTAACAACCGGACTGCTGCTGGTATGTCTGGCTCAAAATGTAGTACAGGCACAAACGCCTGCCTATCAGGTAAACAAAGCCGGGCGGGTCTCCTCCGAAAGCTGGAAAGCGTTTGCCGATGTGAAATTCAAACTGCGGGATGATTTTTATTTTCCGCAGTTTGGTGAGAAGATAAAGGCACTCAACGGAAAATCCATTGAAGTGGCCGGTTACATGTACCCCTTTGAGCAAACCCGCTGGTCGAAGCACTTTGCGTTGTCGTCGTTGCCGCTGAACGCCTGCTTTTTCTGTGGTGTCGGCGGTCCCGAAACCGTTGTGGAAGTGGAAGCCCGGGTACCGGTCAAGCAGTCTGAAAAGCCAGTGCGCCTGCGGGGTACACTGGTACTCAATGCTACCGATACCGAAAAGATGATTTATGTCCTTACAAACGCAGAAGTAATCGAGTAATTTTAGGCTTGTCTAAAAAATATTTTTTGTTTTACTAAATTTTCCTAACTTTGCTTTTAACCAGTACATTTCTATTTTTAAGTGCGATTGGTTTTTGTAACTAAATCTCTGCAATCTCTTGGCAAGCGGTCAGTCCATACGCAGGTTTTTGGCTTATGCGGCGTTAACAGCGTTTCTGTTTTCGCTGGTCAACCGTATTTGCTACTATCACTTGCATCGCCTGCCTGACGGACAGATCATCGTTCATGCCCATCCCTACCAGAAAGACAATACCAGTCCGTACCAGAAACACAAACACACAGCCCGGGAAATGTTCTGGCTCGATTATCTGGCCAAAACCGTGTTTGTGTTGGCGTTTTCATTTGGAATAACATTGGGTTTTTGCCTTTTTCGGGATACTATTTTTTTTCGGTATCTGTATAGTTCCCCCGTCTTTCCTGCCATTCAAACCCTTTCCCTGCGTGGTCCTCCGGTTCGTTGTTAAGATTTATGCCCTACCCATTTTTTGATACACCTTCTGTAGGCCTGTCGTAGTCAGCATACGTTTGGTGAGTGATGCCGTGTATCCGATGAAACACATCGCAGCCGATGCCTATGACTGGACAACTGTGCCGGGTTTGTCGTTTTCTATTCTTTCCTTTCAACCTTGCTTACATTCATGCGATTACTCTATACTTTATCTTTTTCGTTCTTGTTTTTCAACCCGGTGTGGGCCCAGTTTTCACTCAGTGGAAACGTAACACACCGGGAAGACAACGCCGTAGTGATCGGCGCTACCGTTTACATTCCGGAACTACGCGTGGGAGCTACAACGGATGTGAACGGAAATTACAAGATTGGACGTTTGCCAAAAGGAAACTTTACAATCCAGGTGAGCTATGTGTCGCACCGGACACTGTTGGAAAAAGTAACCATTGCGGGCGACACCCAGCGTGATTTTGTCATGGAAAATGCTTCGCAGACGTTGGAAGAAGTGATTGTCTCCGGTTCGTCGAGCAAGACCATTATCAAAGAAAGCCCCATCCCGATTTCGGCCATCACTCAGGTCAAACTGTTGCAGCAGGCTTCCACCAACCTGGTAGACGCCGTGGCCAAGCTGCCGGGGATGTCACAAGTATCGACGGGGGCGGGATTGAGCAAGCCCATCATCCGGGGACTGGGATTCAACCGGGTCATTACCATGCACGATGGGGTGCGGCAGGAAGACAACCAGTGGGGTGAAGAGCACAGCATCCAGATTGACGAATACTCGATTGACCGGTACGAGATCATCCGCGGCGCCGGCTCGCTGATGTACGGTTCGGATGGACTGGGCGGTGTGGTATCGGTACTTTCCCCCAGGCCCGTCGAAGAAGGAACTATCCGCGGAAGGATACTGAGCAACTACCAGACCAATCACAACCTGTTGGGGGCGTCGGTACAGGTTGCGGGCAATAAAAACGGATTCACATGGCTGCTGCAAAGTTCTACCAAATCATCGCAAAATTACCGGAACCGCAACGATGGTCGGGTATACGCGTCGAATTTTTCAGAACCCCTGAACCTGAACGGATTCATCGGGTTAAACAAAACCTGGGGTTATTCGCGTATCTATCTGCTTCGTTCGTACCAGCGGTTCAACATCATCAATGGTACCCGTGATGCTACCGGCCGGTTTACGACGGCTACGGTTTTGCCTTCGAATGAAACAGCCGACCGGCCCGTGACAGACGAGGAGTTGCGCAGCCGGGCATTTATTCCCTATAATTCGCAGGAGCTGTGGAATAGCAAAGTAGCCTGGAACAACCTGCTGACCATCAATGAAAAATCTTCGTTGACGGCAGTGCTTAGCTACGCACGCAACCGGCGCAGCGAGTACGGTGATGTCACCCGCCCCTGGCAAGCACAACTGGATCTGTACCTGCACACCTATTATTACGATGTCCGGTACAACCTGACTCCTTCCACCAACTGGGAACTGAACGTAGGGACCAACGGCATGTCGCAACGACTGGACAATCAGGGTTTTCAGGTATTGTATCCCAACTACAAGCTTTTTGACAACGGATTGTTTGTGTTTGGCAAACGAAATTTCGACAAGCTGAAAATCAGCGGTGGCATTCGGTATGACATACGGCAGCTGGACATTGGCAAGCTGTACATCGATTCCGAAGGCAATTTTCAGGTGACGCCGCAAGGTGCCGGTTCCGAGCGGTTCAGCGGGCTGGACAGAACCTATCAGAACATCTCGGCCAGCCTGGGTGCTGTGTATGACCTGACCGACCGGCTGCTGGTACGTGCCAATGTTTCGCGCGGGTTTCGCGCCCCAACCGTACCCGAACTTTCCTCAAACGGCATCCATGCCGGAACATTCCGCTACGAAATCGGTAACCTGAAAGCCATTCCGGAGGTGGCCTACCAGGGTGATCTGGGGTTGACCTACGAGGACAAGAACCTCTACCTGGATCTGAGCATTTTTCAGAATTCCATACAGAATTATACGTTTTCCGAACGGGTGCAGGCAGGCAATGGGCAGGACTCCGTTGTGCTGGGTGAAATCCCGGTGTTCCGGTATGCACAAGGAAACGCGCGTTTGCGTGGGATAGAAGCGACGGCAACCCTGAACCCGCAGACGCTGCCCTGGCTGAGCATTACACAGAATTACTCCAGCGTATTTGGCAGAAACCTGGCCGCTACCCGTGATGATGCCCGTTATCTGCCATTCATGCCGGCCCCGCGTTGGATCACACAGCTGAAGTTTACCAAGGACCGTTGGAAAAACAGGCTTCAGAACCTGTATGCCACGGTCGATCTGGAAGTGTACCAGCCGCAAAACCGTTTTCTGGCGGCTTACAACACCGAAACCCGCACGTCGGGCTACCAGCTGGTTAACATTGGTTTGGGAACGGATGTGATTTCAAAAAACAAACGAACCTGGTTGTCCGTCTATTTGTCGGTTAACAATCTATGGGATGTGGCGTATCAGGCGCACCAGAGCCGTTTGAAATACCTGGATGTGAATGCCGCCACCGGTAGGAGAGGCGTATACAATATGGGTCGCAACATCAGTCTGAAAGTTGTGATTCCATTTGAGGCAAAGTGGGAATAGGCAGGTTTTTGCTTTTTCTGTGATACTATTTTTGGGCTACATCGAAGGTATCGCTGCAAGGTCTGTTGGTTTTACAGCCAGATGTCTTGTCAATAAAACATCTGGCTGTAGCGGCCTACCTTTTTTCAATAATCAGATATACAAACGTCTGATTGAGAAGCTGATAGGCTATTTCACCAAAGGTGACCGGTCCACTGAGTCCTTGTAGTTGTTTGCCCTCCAGTCCAAAGGTGAAGTAATTCATGACGCAGTTGCAGGCAAAGGTAAAATCTTTGTTTTCCTCTTGCAGGTAGGCTTCTTCAAAAGCCGCTTCGTAATTCATTTCGGCGATGTCGGGTAATCGGTAGTCCACTTCCGGAAAAACAGGCCCCACCAGGTTTGCCTGTTGGTTGGCATGGTCCCATAGGATGCCCACATTGATAGACGCTCCCGAATAATCGGCAACCAAAGGCAGGTTTTCACTAGCCTGGCGGTCTCTCAGATAGTGATAGAGATTGTGTGTTTCGCCATTCACGATGCATTCATTACTGTCAAATCCTTTTTTCTGAAACTGAATGGTTTCGCCGCTTCCGGGTCGGTAAAGATTAATGATGTTTGTACGGGCAATGTACTCGTCAGGAATGGCAACGTGCATCACCACACCCAGGTTTTCAGATTTCCGGTTGCCCAGATAGGTTTTGGGCGTAACTTTGCCCAGATCGCTAAACTCAATACCGGATACCCAGCCAATGAGCGGGTTGGTAAACAAATCGGGATACGAAGGGGCATCCAGGGCAAACGTCTGCCAGACGGGTTGCAAGGCGGGCAATATCAGAACCGAAAAACCATTTTCATACTCATCACTGACGATATCCTTGATGCTATGTTCGTCATAACTCATCATTTTGAATGAGCTAACGGTGTCGGTCAGATCTATCACATGAATTTTTTCTTTGCTGAACAATCCGCCGTCCGGACTCATGAAGTAGGGAATGGTACCCGCAATCCAATTCCCATCCGGCAACTGATCCAGTACGGATTCATCGCCAGCAAGCAATAAAACGCGTTTGTTTTGGATTAGACTTGCGACCTGACTGACGCTTTGTAACGATGTATTCATGTTGTTTTCAAGTTGGGTTTATCCAAAGATGGTTTTCATGTCCTGGGCTACCGCTTTTTCATACTTTTGGCAAAGCGCATAAATCTCATCGATTACTTTGTCAAGCGAAACCTGGTTTTTCCGCAAGTCGGCAACGGCTTTCGTCACTTTCATCTGGAGTACAAAATTGGTCAGTGGATAACTTTTCTCTCCACGGACCAACATGCGCCATTCCGGACGGTCTTTTTCTGGGATCATATATGTGAATCAAGGGTAGAAAACGATAAGAAATAAAGCAGAAGCGATTTTGCCCCAGCAGTGTAACCATAATCCTTTCTCAGAGCGCACATGCGAGGCATCTTGTAAGTGCGTGTGTTGATTGA
>JAESGM010000511.1_pt1 | contig 27518 bp, 26 predicted proteins | sample 9269721 | NCBI WGS metagenome assembly JAESGM01 (sample SAMN15720920, study PRJNA650825) | algae metagenome | isolation source: Komarekiella atlantica HA4396-MV6 and co-occurring heterotrophs from... | place: USA: Theobald House, Kauai, HI | collected 2009-07-29 | reverse complement strand
ACGGTTCCGATTGGCCTGAACCGAGGCGCGGTGAGCACTTGCGCAACTGGTTGAACGGCCGACCCCTCACCCCTGCCCCTCTCCCTCCGGGAGAGGGGTTCCCCGCGCCATTCACAGAGACGGTTCAGCCAGCGATGCGCCCAAAATCCGCCACCGCGCGCGTCGCCTCGCGGAGCTGGTTGAGCAGGCGCAGCCGGTTGGCGCGCAATGCGGGATCGGGATCGTTGACCGTGACCTTGTCGAAGAAGGCGTCGACCGCCGGGCGCAGCTCGGCCAGCGCCGCCATCGCGCCCTCATAGTCCTCCGCCGCCACGGCGCTCTCGGCGCGAGGCGTCGCCTGAGAGAGCGCGACGGCGAGCGCCTTCTCCTCGATCAGCCCTGCGTCGGCGATGAGGTGCAGGTCTGGAGCGCCGGCGAAAGCGCCCTCGCCATCCTTCTTCTCCTCCGCCCGCAGGATGTTGGCGGCGCGCTTGTAGCCGGCGAGCAGGCTCTTGCCGTCGTCGGCATCGAGGAAGCGCGACAGCGCCGCGACGCGGCGGGTGATGAGGAGGAGGTTGTCGGACTGGCTCGACGCGCTCTCTCCCCCCTTGTGGGGGAGAGTTGGAGAGGGGGGGCGATCGACAGGGTGAGCGGCGGCGAGCCCAGTCGATCCCCCCCCCTCCCTGCCCTCCCCCACAACGGGGGAGGGTTCCGCCGTTGAGCCCGCGAGCACCGCATCGACCAGATCATGCCGCGCGCCCTGGTCGCGCAGCATGACCTTCAGGCGGTCGTGGAAGAAGGAGAGGAGGTCGTTGAACCCCAAGTATATTGGGTTTGCTACGCCTGCAATTATCTGATCCTCAACTAGGCGATCAGATAGCGCTCGTTCCTCTTTGATAGCTCGCAGTGGAGAGATCCTCGCGATCAACTTATCAAGCTGATCGACAGAGATCGCTCGCGTCAGCGGCGCAGCGTTCAGCTGGCGAAGAATATCGGATAGCGACAATCGCACCCCATTCTCAACAACCAACCGAATAACACCCAACGCAGCCCGCCTCAGCGCATAGGGGTCCTTGCTCCCGGTCGGCTTTTCGTCGATCGCCCAGAAGCCCACCAGCGTGTCGAGCTTGTCGGCGAGCGCGACCGCCACCGAGACCGGATCGGTCGGGACGCGGTCGGAGGGGCCGAGCGGCTTGTAGTGCTCCTCGATCGCCGCGCAGACGCTTCCGTGCTCGCCCTGCAGCTCGGCATATTTCCGGCCCATCAGGCCCTGCAGTTCGGGGAACTCGCCGACCATCTCGGTCGGCAGGTCGGCCTTGGCGAGCTTGGCCGCGCGCTCGGCCAGTTCCGGATCGGCCCCGACGATGGGCGCAAGCTCGCGCGCCAGCGCCGCGATGCGCTGCACCCGCTCGCCTTGCGTTCCCAGTTTGGCGTGGAAGACGACGCCGAGCCTGTCGAGCTTGGCCATGCGCTGGTCGAGCGGCTTTGTGAGGTCCAGCCCGAGCTTGTCGGCGCTATCCTTCAGCGTGTCGAGATCGGGCAGGTTGCCCTTGTCGGTCGCGAAGAAATAGGCCGCGTCGGAGAGGCGCGCGCGCACGACGCGCTCGTTGCCGGCGACGATCGCCGCGCCGCCGTCGCTGGCGATCAGGTTGGAGGTCAGGATGAAGCGGTTGGAAAGTAAGGCAGTCGGCAGTGGGCCGTCGGCAGTCGCTTCTTGCCCCGACTGCCGACTGCCGATTGCCGACTGCCGCAGCACGAAACACTTCTGGTTCGCACGGATCGTCGCGCGGATCGCCTCGGCCGGGATTTCGAGGAACCGCTCCTCGAAGGAGCCCATCAGCACGACCGGCCATTCGACCAGCCCCGCGACCTCCTCCAGCAGTCCCTCGTCCTCGACGAGTTCCAGCCCCTGCGCGAAGGCGAGCGTCTTTGCGTCGGCGAGGATGATCTCCTTGCGTCGGTCGGCATCGAGCACGACCTTCGCCGCCTCCAGCGAGGTCACGTAATCGTCGAAGCGGCGCACGGTGATCGCGCCCGGTGCATGGAAGCGGTGGCCGTAGGTGATGTTGCCGCTTTTGAGCCCGTCGACCGCGAAGGAAACGATCTCCGGCTCCTCTGTCTCCGCCCCGAAGGTGCACAGGATCGAGTGCAGCGGGCGCACCCAGCGCAAGCTCGCGCCGGCGGCCGAGGCCTTGCCCCAGCGCATCGATTTCGGCCAGGGGAAGGCGCGGATCACCGCCGGCACGATCTCGGCGATGGCCGCGACCGTCTCGACGCCCGGCTTCTCGACGATGGCGACGTAAGTGTCGCCCTTCTTCGGGTCGCTGACGATGGTGGCCTCGTCGAGCGAAGCCAGCCCCGCCGCCTTGAGAAAACCCTGCACGGCGGCGTCGGGCGCGCCGACGCGCGGCCCCTTGCGCTCCTCGCGCACGTCGCGCCCGCGCACGGGGAGGCCTGCGACATGGAGCGCCAGCCGTCGCGGCGTGGCGAAGGCCTTTGCGCCCTCGTAGACCAGCCCGCGCTCCACCAGCGCATCGGTGACGAGCTTGCGCAGGTCATCGGCCGCCTTGCGCTGCATGCGGGCGGGGATTTCCTCGGAGAAGAGTTCGAGCAGGAGATCGGGCATCAGGTTCTATCCAGCCGTCTTGACGAGCAGCCCGTGCATGACGCTGCCCTCTTGGTCAAAATCATTCTTGATCAGGTCGAAGAATTCCGAATCCTGCTTCTCGAAATGTCGCCATAGCGCATAGGCGACCAGATCGGCATATTGCACGAGACGGGAGGCCTTCGAGTCGACGAAGAAGGGAACATCGGCGAGGTTGTGCAGCCGCCCGGTTCGGTGGCCCTGAAAGCGGAATTCCGTCGCCAGCGCCTGAAACCGTGTCTCCATCGTCGATTTGTCGAGCACGATGATGCCGCGCTCGGAACGCCCCTTGCGATGAAGCCTGAGCAGTTTCTTGTCGAAGCGAGAGGCGACTTCCTCGAAGGCGAATTCGACCGGGTCCTCAGGCGATATGGCGGCCTTGTCGATCACCGCCGCGAAGAGTGCAACGTCCCCATGCAATGTCTTGATAGAGAGCAGACCGTCGGCGATAGCCCGGCGCCGCTCGACCTTGGGAACGTGACGCCAGAAATTCCGGCCTGCCAGCATCTGGTTGCCATGCAGCTCCAACGCCTTGGGCTGGGGATGCCCGAAACGGGCGGCGATATCGTCGAGCTGACGTTCGAGATGCCAGGTCTGCCTCTCGAACAGCGCGACGCCTGCGAGAATGAAAAACCGCTCCTGCGGATTTCCCGGCGATCCGGCGTCATCGAGATAGAGCAGATGCATGAAAAATGCGGCCGAGTGAACACCAAGGTCCAACGAACTGCGAAAAGGCAGCTCTCTCAACCGCCCCTCTAAAATAGCTACGGCGTTGCGAAATGCAAATTCGAATGCACGAATGCACGTCGAGATGTGCTTTTGAGCTGCGGCAATGTGTGCATCTCGGACATCATGTTGCGCTCACCCCGCGCCCCCGCCCGCCGTCTTCAGCCATGCCGCCCCGCAGGCCTTGGCCAGTTCGCGCACGCGCAGGATGTAGCTCTGGCGTTCGGTGACCGAGATCACGCCGCGCGCGTCGAGCAGGTTGAAGACGTGGCTCGCCTTGATGCACTGGTCGTAGGCCGGCAGAGCCAGCCTGTGCTGCGGCCCGCGCGCGCCCTCGCCCGCCTCGCCCGCCGCGAGCAGCGCTTTGCACTCGGTCTCGGCGTCGGTGAAGTGGCGGAACAGCATCCCGGTGTCGGCATGCTCGAAATTGTGCCGCGAGAACTCCTGCTCGGCCTGCAGGAAGACCTCGCCATAGCTCACCCGGCCCTCGCCTTCGCCACCGTTGAAGTTGAGGTCGTAGACGTTCTCGACGCCCTGGACATACATCGCCAGCCGCTCGAGCCCGTAGGTCAGTTCGCCCGCCACCGGCGCGCATTCGACGCCGGCGACCTGCTGGAAGTAGGTGAACTGGCTGACCTCCATGCCGTCGCACCAGCACTCCCAGCCCAGCCCCCAGGCCCCGAGCGTCGGGCTCTCCCAGTCGTCCTCGACGAAGCGGACATCGTGCAGAGCGAGATCGACGCCGATGGCTTTCAGCGACTCGAGATAGAGTTCCTGAAGGTCCGGCGGCGAGGGTTTGAGGATGACCTGGAACTGGTAGTAGTGCTGCAGACGGTTCGGATTCTCGCCATAGCGCCCGTCCTTGGGCCGGCGCGAGGGCTGGACATAGGCCGCCTTCCAGGGTTTCGGGCCGAGAGCGCGCAAGGTCGTCGCCGGGTGGAAGGTGCCGGCCCCGACCTCCATGTCGTAGGGCTGCAGCACGACGCAGCCTCGGTCCGCCCAGAAGCGCTGCAGGGTCAGCAGGAGCCCCTGGAAGGAGCGTGTCGGGTCCAGCGCGGCGCTGGTCGCGGCCGGGTGCGAGGCGAGGGCGGACACGGGTTTTGGAGCCTTCCGGAACGTCTGCGGTGGCGGCGTGCTTAGGGTCTGCCGCATGGCGCGGTCAAGCGGGCCGGCCGCCGCGGCCCGAACCTCCCCGGACAGGTTTCGTTCATCGGGGCCGCGCTATGCATCATTGCAACCGTTGAGATCCGCGGCGCTCGGGGGCGACCGCTTGAGCCGGATCGGCGGCCTGTAACAGCAGGAGAACCCCAATGCTGTCATCTCGTCTCATCGCCACCGCCTTCGCCGGCGCGCTCCTGCTGGGAGCCGGTTTCGCCGCCGCGCCTGCGGCTGCCGCCCCCGTCGCCGCCGGCACGGCCCAGGCCGCCCAGGCGGATAAGGGCCTGGTCCAGGAGGCCTGGCATCGCGGCCGGCCCCATTATCGCGGCCACGGACGGTTCTATGGCCGCCCGGTCTACCGGCCGCGCTGCTTCATCACCGTACGGCGCGTCTGGACGGGTTATGGCTGGGTGAACCGGCGGGTGCGCGTCTGCCGCTGAGGACCCGCCCAAAAGCGGCCGCATTGTGGCCGCTTGCTGAAAGCTTCCTGAACGGCGCGGTCGAGCGCCGTTCAGGTCCAGGTTCTAGGATTGGCACCAGAAACGGCGGTCATGTGCGACGAGGGTCGCTGCTGCCCTATGACGAAAGGAACAGTTTCATGCTTCGCAAGCTGATTCTCGGATGTGCGGCGGCCCTGGCGCTGGGCGGCGCCTCGCTGGCGCCCGCCACGGCGGCCCCGGTCGCCGCGGGCACGGTGCAGACCGCGCAGGAGACCCGCGCAGCCGGCGGCCTGGTCGAGCAGGCGCAATATTACTACGGCCCGCGTCGCCGCTATTACGGCCCGCGCCGCTTCTATGGCCCGCCGCGCTTCTACGGCCCGCGCTATTACGCGCCGCGCCGCTATTACGGCCCGCCGCGCTTCTATGGCCCACGCCCGTTCTACGGCCCGCGCTACTACTGGTGAGCGCGATCAGTCGGGGCGCAGCGTCGCGGCTCCCCGATGGAGCGCTTCACTGAGGGCGGTCATCGCACCATCCTCGCGATGGAGAACGAGAGCCGGCAGCAGCGCTGCCGGCTTTTTGCTGCCGAGCGTCGCACAAACGAGGATGCGGATCGCCGGCCGGTCGGCCGAGGCATGGACCGGGCGGATGCCGACGCCGCCGAAGCCGACGCCAAGCCCGGCCAGAACCTCCGGCAGCGCCTCGGCGCGGTGGATCAGCGCGAGCCGGCCGCCCGGCATCAGCAGGCGGCGCGCCGTCCGCAGCCAGACCGGAAGCGGCGTCTCGACGACGTGGGCGGCGCGGCGGTTCGCGACCGGCGAGAGCCGTGCCTCGCCTGGCGCATAAAAGGGCGGGTTCATCGCGACGCAGGCGAAGCTCGCAGTGACGAGGCCTGCCTGCTCCAGTTCAGCAGCCGGCGCGCCAAGATCGGCCGCGATCGCCCGAACGCGGCCTTCGAACCCATTCGCGGCGACATTGCGCGTGGCCAGCGCGGCCAGGTCCGGATCGCGCTCCAGCAGCGCCACCTGCAGGCCCGGCTGAACCAGCGCAGCGACAAGCCCGATCGTGCCGACGCCCGCGCCCATGTCGAGCAGCGGGCCCGGCCCCAATTCGGGCAGGGTCGCCGCCAGCAGCACGGCGTCGGAACCGGCGCGGTGGCCTTTTTTCGGCTGGAACAGCGTCAGTCGGCCATCGAGGAGGCGGTCCTCTCCGATCTCGCCCAGCCCCGGAACGGTTTCAGCCATCGCGCAGTTCGGGCCCGAAGCCGGCCTCGACAAGCAGCGCCCGCGCCCGCATGCGGTCGGCCTCGCGCACCAGGAGCCGGCGCGGAAAGGCGCCGATCATGCCCTCCAGCGCGCTGATGTGCTGGTCGGCGATCAGGCAGTCGAGATTGGCCGAGGCCAGCAGCGCCTCGATGGCCCCGAGCAGGACAATGTCGTTGGTGCGGACGAGTTCATGCATTGCGCCATGGAGCCCATGGTAGGTCGATCGCGCAAGCCTCTTGTCGTGGAAGCTAGGCGCGCCGCGCTCCCTCCCCCTGGCGGATTCCATTGCGAAAATGCGCAGGCTGGCTCGACCAGCCCTCTCCCCCCCTTGCGGGGGGAGAGATGGAGAGGGGCTTGGCGCGCTTGACCTTGCAAGGGCGGCGCCGCCTCCTCCCCTACCCTCGCCCACAAGGGGAGTGCGGCGGAGCCCGGTCGAACCGGTCTCGCCGAGTCGAGCGCCGCCGCGCCGGGTGCGGCGTCTGGCTGCGTTTGCAGGGGCTGGCCACCCATGCGACGGTTGTGGCAAGGCAATCCCGCGCCGCGATGCGCGGACAAGACCGGCTGGAGTTCAGTGCCATGGGCGTCGTCGTCCCCTTCGAGGACAAGGAAACGGGCAAGGGCTCCGACCCGGCCCGGATCGAGACGCTGGTCGAGCTGACGCGGGGCGACATGGAGCGCGTCAATGCGATGATCCTGTCGCGCACCGGCTCCGACGTGACGATGATCCCCGAAGTCGCCAACCATCTGATCTCGTCCGGCGGCAAGCGGCTGCGGCCGATGCTGACGCTGGCGGCGGCGGCGCTGTCTGGTTATCGCGGCGAAGGCCATGTCAAGCTCGCGGCCGGCGTCGAGTTCATGCACACCGCGACGCTGCTGCATGACGATGTCGTCGACCAGAGCGACATGCGGCGCGGCAAGCTCGCGGCGCGCATGCTCTGGGGCAACGAGGCGAGCGTGCTGGTCGGCGATTTCCTGCTCGGCCAGGCCTTCAAGATGATGGTCGAGGTCGGCTCGCTGCGCGCGCTCGACATCCTCTCCACGGCGGCCGCCGTGATAGCCGAGGGCGAGGTGATGCAGCTCTCCGTCGCCAAGAACACCGAGACGACCGAGGACGAGTATCTCCAGGTGATCCGGGGCAAGACGGCGGAGCTCTTCGCCGCCGCCTGCGAGGTCGGCCCCGTCATCGCCGAGGCCGGCAAGGCGAAGGCCGCCGCCTGCCGCAGCTACGGGCTCAATCTCGGCATCGCCTTCCAGCTCATCGACGACGCGCTCGACTATGGCGGGCTCGCCGCGAAGCTGGGCAAGAACACCGGCGACGATTTCCGCGAGGGCAAGATCACGCTGCCCGTGGTGCTCTCCTTCCGGCGCGGCTCGGAGGCCGAGCGCACCTTCTGGCGGCGGACCCTGCAGGACGGGGACATCAAGGATGGCGATCTGGAGGAAGCGCAGGCGATCATGCGCCGGCACCGGGCGCTGGACGACACGATCGAGCGCGCCGGGCATTACGCCAAGATGGCCAAGGACGCGCTCGGCCTGTTCCCCAATTCGCCGATGAAGCAGGCGCTGAACGAGACGGTCGATTTCTGCGTGGCCCGGGCTCATTGAGCCGGAGATCAGGCTACAGTCCGGCTGCTCCCCTCCAGCGCTGCCTTCAGCGCCCGCAGATCCCGCCAGGCGAGCCGCTTCTGCAATGGCTGGCGCAGCAGATAGGCCGGGTGCAGCGTCGCCATCGCCCTGATCTTTCGCACGCCGGTGTCGTAGTCCATCCACTTGCCGCGCGAAGCGAGGATGCCCGTAAGCCCGAGCAGCCCTTGAGCCGAGGGCGCGCCGACGCAGACCAGGATGTCGGGGTTCACGAGCTGGATATGACGCTGCACGAAGGGCATGCAGATCGCGACCTCCTGGGGCGTCGGCGTGCGGTTGCCGGGCGGGCGCCATGGCAGGAGGTTGGTGATGTAGACATGCTCCGCCCGGGTGAGGCCGATCGCCGCCAGCATCCGGTCGAGCAACTGCCCCGACTTGCCGACGAAGGGCAGGCCGAGCCGGTCCTCTTCCGCGCCCGGCGCTTCGCCGACCAGCATCAGCCGGCCCGCCGGGTTGCCGTCGGCGAAGACGAGGCTCTTGGCGGTCGCCTTCAGCGCGCAGCCCTCGAAGCGCGCCAGCACCGCCTTCAGCTCCTCGAGGCTCGTCGCCTCGCGGGCGAGCGCCTGCGCCGAGAGTTGCGCCTCGTCGGGCGTGGTCGCGGCCGCCGGCATGGCGCGGACCGGTAGGGCGGGCCGCTGGGACAGCGCGTGCGCCTGCTGCGGCGCGACGGCGCGGTCTGCTGCCGCCGGCAACGCTTCCGCGAAATGGTCATGCGGCGTCTCGTCCAGCGCCTCGGTCACGCCCGCCTCGGCATACCAGGCGATCAGTTCGTAAGGATGCGGAGCGGCCTCGTCGGTCATGCCACCTCCTTACCACGCCGGCATCGGATTTCGCGAGCGCTTCGCTTGCTGTGGAATCCACGGCAAAACATCCAAATGACCGGCAATCTGAAAACCTGGGCGAGGGCCGCGAAGCGCGACGTGCATGCGCTCTATCTGGCATCCCGCGATTCCCGCACGCCGTGGTATGCGAGGATGCTTGCGCTTTGCGTCGCGGGATACGCTTTGTCACCGATCGATCTGATCCCCGACTTCATCCCCGTGCTTGGCTATCTCGATGACGTCATCCTCGTTCCGCTCGGCATTCTGGCCGTCATCAGAATGATCCCGCCGGAGGTCATGGCTGAGCATCGGGCCGCCGCCGCCCTCGCCGGCGAGCGGCCGGTGAGCCGAACCGCCGCGGTGGTGATCGCCTGCATCTGGCTGGCCTCCATCGCCCTCACGGCTTGGCTCGGCTATCGCTGGTTTGCGGGCTGACTTCTCCGCGGTTCGGCCCCTGCAGCCTCATGGCCGATGAGCGAGCGCGGTTGCAAAATGGAACGGCGGCTTCGATAGAGGGTTTCCAGACTGGAGCGACGCCCGACTTGAACGGGCAGGCAAGATAGTTCATATATAAACTAATTCGGTTTGAGGTCCGTTGGGGCCGCGCGGAGGGCAGGATGGATCTCGAACAGGCGCAAAGCGAACCGCGCGAGAGCATGGACTACGACGTCGTCATCGTCGGCGCGGGGCCGGCCGGTCTTGCCGCCGCCATCCGGCTGAAGCAGCTCGACGAGAACCTGACCGTCGTCGTGGTCGAGAAGGGAGCCGAGGTCGGCGCGCATATCCTGTCGGGCGCGGTGATCGACCCCGTCGGCCTCGACGCGCTGCTGCCGGACTGGCGCGAGGACGAGGCCCGCCCGCTGACGACGCAGGTCAGCGAGGACGTGTTCTATTTCCTGACAGAGCCCAACGGAATCCGCCTGCCCAATTTCGGCATGCCGAAACTGATGAACAATCACGGCAATTTCGTCGGCTCGCTGGGGCTGGTGGCGAAATATCTCGCCGCGCAGGCCGAGGCTCTTGGCGTCGAGATCTATCCGGGCTTCGCCGCCGCCGAACTGCTGTTCGCCGAGAATGGCGCGGTGCTCGGCGTCGCCACCGGCGACATGGGCGTCGCGAAGAACGGCGAGGTCTCGGAACGCTTCACTCGCGGGATGGAATTGCGCGGCCGCTACACGCTTTTGGGAGAGGGCGCGCGCGGGTCGCTCTCCAAGATCGCGATCCGCAAATTCGGGCTCGACAAGGATCGGGAGCCGCAGAAATACGGCATCGGTCTCAAGGAAATCTGGCAGGTCAAGCCGGAGAAGTTCGTCAAGGGCCGGGTCCAGCATTCCTTCGGCTGGCCGCTCGACGGTTCGACCGGCGGCGGCTCGTTCCTCTACCATTTCGACGACAATCTGGTCTCGGTCGGCTTCGTCGTGCATCTCAATTACGAGAACCCGACGCTCTCTCCCTTCGACGAGTTCCAGCGCTTCAAGACCCATCCGCTGATCCGCGACCTGTTCGAGGGCGGCAAACGCCTCTCCTACGGCTCTCGCGCCATCACCGAGGGCGGTTTCCAGTCGGTCCCGAAGCTGACCTTCCCGGGCGGCGCGCTGATCGGCTGTTCGGCGGGCTTCGTCAACGTGCCGCGCATCAAGGGCAGTCACAACGCCATCCTCTCGGGCATGCTGGCAGCCGAGAAACTGGTTCCGGCGCTCGCCTCCGGCCGCGCCCATGACGAGGTCGTCGAGATCGAGACGGGCTGGCGCGACGGTCCCATCGGCGCGGACCTCAAGCCGGTTCGCAACGTCAAGCCGCTCTGGTCTAAGTACGGCACGATGGCCGGCATCGCGCTCGGCGGCATCGACATGTGGCTGAACCAGCTCTTCGGCTGGTCGCCCTTCGGCACGCTGAAGCACGGCAAGGCGGACCATGAGACGCTGAAGCCGCTCGCAGAGGTCAAGCCGATCGTCTATCCGCGCCCCGACGGAAAGATCTCCTTCGACAAGCTGTCATCGGTGTTCCTGTCCTCGACCAATCACGAGGAAGACCAGCCGGCGCATCTGAAGCTGACCGATCCGTCGATCCCGATCAACCACAACCTGCCGCTCTATGGCGAGCCGGCGCGGCTCTATTGCCCGGCCGGCGTCTACGAAGTGGTCTATGCCGATGAGGCGGCCAAGGCCGGGCCGCGCTTCGTGATCAACGCGCAGAACTGCGTCCACTGCAAGACCTGCGACATCAAGGACCCGGCCCAGAACATCACCTGGACGGTGCCCGAGGGCGGCGGCGGGCCGGGCTACGCCAATATGTGAGTGTGGCGTTTCGCGTTGCGTTTCGAGATTTCACTCTGAAACACGCCGTCATCCCGGGCTTGCCCCGGGATCCATCATCGGGCGCGGTCGGCATTCTATGATGGATTCCGGATCGGCGCGGCTTCGCCGCTTGTCCGGGATGACGCAGTGTTTTCGAGTAGAAGCATCTTGAGGACGCGTCGGACAAATAAAGGCGCGCCGGTTGCCCGGCGCGCCTTTTTTCGTCGACGGCCGAAGTCCGCGATCAGCCCTTGCGGGTGACCGGGGCGGGGGCCGGCTTCTCGGGCTGGGCGCAGCCGGCGGCGAAGCCGGCGAGCATGGCCACGGCGGCGATGCTGAGAACCATCTTCTTCATGAGAACATTCCTGGACGAATCGTCGCGGAGGGTGCGAACCGAACGACCTTACGCAGGCGGGCTTGAGATTCCGTTGCAAAAGCGCACGAAATCGGCCTGCGCGGGTTTGTTTTCGAGTTATGTTGCACCTGCGCTACAAAATTCGCCTCATCCAGGGGCGCGGGTTGCCGCCGGGCCCGGAAACCGCCATCTTGCCGACCTAGTGATCCGGTCCCGGACGCGCCGGCGCGCCTTGAACGGCCCTAGCGGCGAGACGGCGCACCGAGGGAGATTGGCAGTCGTGACATTGAGAATGACGGGCCGCGGCCCACGCGCTGCGGTCGTCCTTGCTTTCCTGCTGGCCTTTCAGGCGGGCGTCGCGGCGCAGGGCGCCGTGGCGACGCGGACGACCGAGCCGCTCGAACCCGCCGAAAGCCTCGAAGGAAACTACCTCGCCGCCATCGTCGCCGGAGCCGGGCGCGATCTCGGCGCGGCTTCGACCTATCTGCGCGAGGCGATCAAGGGCGATCCGCAGAACAGCGACCTTCTCGAGCGCGGCTTCGTGGCGTTCCTGGCCGATGGCGCGATGAGCGACGCCTTCCGCGCCGCCGAACGGCTCGTCCAGCGCGACGCCAGCAACGGGCTGGCCCAGCTCGCGCTCGGCATCCGTGCCATCAAGCTGAAAAACTACCAGCAGGCGCGCACCCATCTGCAGCGCGGCGGGCGCGGCCGCGCCGCCGACATCACCGCGACGCTGCTATCGGCCTGGTCCTATTCCGGCTCCGGCCAGAGCCGTCGCGCGCTGGAGACGCTGGACAGGCTGCGCGGCGAGGCCTCGTACAACCTGTTCCGCGACTACCATGCCGGGCTGATCCTCGACGCCGCCGGCCGCAAGGCCGACGCCGAGGCGCGGCTGAAGAGCGCCTACGACGCCGAGAAGACGACGCTGCGCCTCGTCGATCTCTGGGCCCGCATGCAGGCCCGCAACGGCAATTTCGAGGGCGCGGCCGCGACCTATGGCGATTTCGACCGGCTCTTGCCAAATCACCCGATCATCCGTGACGGCCTCGCCAAGGTCGCCGCGCGCGAGGCGCCGCCGCGCCAGGTCGGCAATGCCCAGCAGGGCGCGGCCGAGGTGCTCTACGGGCTCGCCAGCGCCGGAAACCGCCAGGGCGACGAGGCCGCGGCCCTGCTCTATCTGCGCCTGGCGATCTATCTCGACCCCGCGCACGACCTCGCCATCCTGACGCTCGGCGACATCCTCGAGCGCGCCCGCCAGCCCGAGGACGCCGTCTCCGTCTATGAGCGCATGCCGGCGGGCTCGCCGCTGCGGCCCAATGCCGAGATCCAGGCCGGGCTGGCGCTGGAGACGCTGGGCCGCTCCGAGGAGGCCGTGAAGCACCTCAAGGCGCTGATCGCCGAGCGCCCCAGCGATGTCGATGCGCTGTCGGCGCTCGGCAACGTCTACCGTTCGCGAAAACTCTTCCAGGAGGCGGCCGACACCTACGACCAGGCCATCGCCAAGCTGGCCGCGCCCGGACGCGCCAATTGGGATCTGTTCTATTTCCGCGGCATCGCGCGCGAGCGCACCAAGCGCTGGCCCGAGGCCGAGGCGGATCTGCGCAAGGCGCTGGAGCTGATGCCCGAGCCGCTGGGCCGCGAGCGCGCCCTCGTGCTGAACTATCTCGGCTATTCGCTGGTCGACCAGCACCTCAAACTCGACGAAGCGCTCGGCATGCTGCGCCGCGCCGTCGAACTGCGTCCGCGCGACGGTTACATCACCGATTCGCTCGGCTGGGCCTATTACCGGCTCGGCCGCTACGACGAGGCGCTGCGCGAGCTCGAACGCGCCACCGAACTGCGGCCCGCCGATCCGGTGATCAACGACCATCTCGGCGACGTCTACTGGAAGGTCGGCCGCCAGCTCGAGGCGCGCTTCCAGTGGAACGCCGCCCGCGACCTCAAGCCCGAGCCCGAGGATCTGGATAAGATTCTGCGCAAGATCGAGCGCGGGCTGGACGATTCGCCCTCCGCCAACGCAGCCGAGCCCAAGAAGGATGGCGGCTGAGCCGGCCGCATCCATGCCGGCGCGACCGCTGACCACGCGCTGCCGCGCCAAGATCAACCTGACCCTGCGCGTTCTCGGCCGCCGGCCGGACGGCTATCACGAGCTCGAAAGCCTCGTCGCCTTCGCCGGAGTCGGCGATGGGCTGACGCTGGAGCCCGGTCCGGAGTTCGGGTTGACGCTGGCGGGCTCCTTTGGGGAAGGCCTCGCCGCCGAGCCCGACAACCTCGTCCTGAAAGCCGCCCGAGCGCTGGCCGAAGACCTCGGCCCGCTGCGCTGGGGCCGCTTCCATCTGGTCAAGCGCCTGCCGCTGGCGTCTGGGATAGGCGGCGGCTCGGCCGATGCCGCCGGCGCGCTGCGCCTGCTGGCGAGCCTGAACGGCATTGCCGAGGATGATCCCGTGCTTGCGCGCGTGGCGGCGAGAATCGGGGCGGACGTGCCCGTCTGCCTCGCCTCCCGCGCGCGGCTCATGTCCGGCCTCGGCGAGGTTCTCGGTCCCCCGCTCATACTGCCGCCGCTCTTTGCGGTGCTGGTCAATCCGGGACTCGCGGTGGCCACAGTGGCGGTGTTCAAAGCGCTGGGCCTGGAGGCCGGCGAGACGCACTCCTCCAACACGCGCCCTCGTCCTGAGAAGGCCGCGTCGGCGGCCGTCTCGAAGGATCCTCCAGACGTCTCCGGAGCGAACGGGAGCATCTTGCGAGACGCGCTCCCGCGGAGCGCTCCACAGGATCAGGGCTCGGGTGATCGGGACACGGAACGGGCGGCGCTGCTCAACGCGCTCTCCGCCAGCGCCAACGACCTCGAAGCGCCCGCGAGGCGGCTCGCTCCCGTCATCGGCAACGTGCTTGCCCGCCTCGCCGCGCTCCCCGGCTGCCGCCTCGCGCGCATGTCGGGCTCGGGCGCGACCTGCTTGGCGCTCTTCGACGACTGCCGGCAGAGCGCGCAAGCGGCGAGCGCGCTGCGGCGCGAGGAGCGGAGATGGTGGGTCAAGGCCACGGTCCTGCGCTGAAGGCAGGGCCGGTTCGACGCTTCACGCAGCGCCGACGGCGTGAGCGCCCATTATGGTGGCGATGCGCTGCCGACATGGATTGTCAGCATGCTCCGTTAGGCAGATGGCCGGCCGGAAGGGACGCCGCGACAACAGAGGACACGTCATGCCGATTGCCAAGAACACGATCTGCGTCTGGTTCGACAAGGACGCCGAGGCCGCCGCCCGTTTCTATGCCGAAACCTTTCCCGACAGCGCCGTGCTTGCCGTCCATCGCGCGCCGACCGACTATCCTTCGGGCAAGGTCGGCGACGTGCTGACAGTCGATTTCACCGTCGCCGGCATCCCCTGCATGGGGCTGAACGGCGGCCCGGCCTTCAGGCACAGCGAGGCCTTCTCGTTCCAGATCGCCACCGACGATCAGGAAGAAACCGACCGCTACTGGAACGCCATCGTCGGCAATGGCGGCACGGAAAGCGCCTGCGGCTGGTGCAGGGACAGATGGGGCATCTCCTGGCAGATCACCCCGCGCACCCTGACCGAGGCGATGGCCGCCGGCGGCGAGGAAGCCGCGCGCGCCTTCACGGCGATGATGGAGATGGGGAAGATCGACGTGGCGAAGATCGAGGCGGCGCGGCGGAGGTGAAGGTCCAAACGAGGCTCTGATGCCGGCATCGTCGGCGCCTCGACCGCCGAGCGAACCTGCGACATCGCGGAGCGCAGCCGGCGCGCGGGCGTTTGACTATTGTCGCATCCGGCGGCGATGCTGAGGGGAACCTATCGTTCCAGATGCATCAGGCGCAGCCGGACGGAGCCGTAGCGATGGAATTCGACGCCTTTCTGCTCTCGCGCATCCAGTTCGCCTTCACCATCTCGTTCCACATCGTCTTTCCGGCCTTCACGATCGGGCTGTCGGCCTATATCGCGACGCTGCTGGGGATGTGGCTGAAGACCGACGACGTCAAATACCACACGCTGGCGCGGTTCTGGACCAAGATCTTCGCGGTCTCCTTCGCGATGGGCGTCGTCTCGGGCATCGTCCTGTCCTACCAGTTCGGCACCAACTGGAGCCGGTTCTCGGTCGTGGTCGGCAACGTCATCGGGCCGCTGATCGGCTACGAGGTGCTGACCGCCTTCTTCCTCGAGGCGTCCTTCCTCGGCGTGATGCTGTTCGGGTGGACGCGGGTGCCGCCCTGGCTGCATTTCCTCTCGGCCTGCATCGTGGCGGGCGGCACCGCGCTGTCGGGCTTCTGGATCCTCTCGGCCAACAGCTGGATGCAGTATCCGACCGGGCACGAGATGCGCGACGGCATCGCCTATCCGGTCGACTGGATGCAGATCATCTTCAACCCGACCTTCCCCTTGCGCTTCATGCACATGATGACGGCGGCCTATCTCACCACCGCCTTCGTCGTGCTGGCGACGGGCGCGCGCCACCTCATGGTCGGGCATCGCACCGAGACCGCGCGCACCATGGTGCGGATGGCGATCCTGATGATCGCGATCACCGCGCCGCTGCAGGCCGTGATCGGCCACCGCCATGGCGAGGACACGGCGAAATATCAGCCGGCCAAGCTCGCCGCGATCGAGGCGCACTGGGATTCGTCCAAGCCCGCCCCGCTCGTGCTGTTCGCCTGGCCCGACGAGGTCGCCGGCGTCAACCGCTTCGAGATCGCGATTCCCGGCCTTGCGAGCCTGCTGACCCATGGCAACATGGATGCTCTGTTTCCCAGCCTGAACGATTTCGCCGTGCAGGACCGGCCGCCGGTGAAGATTCCCTTCTTCGGCTTCCGCATCATGGTCGGCATCGGCGTGTTCATGATCCTGTTCGGCTGGCTCGGCGCGTTTCTGTGGTGGAAGGGCAAGGTCTTCGAGGAGCGGCGCTGGCTCTGGATCGCGCAATACACCTGGCCGCTCGGCTTCATGGCGATCCTGGCCGGCTGGTTCGTCACCGAGGTCGGGCGCCAGCCCTGGATCGCCACCGGCGTGCTCCGCTCCAAGGACGCCCTCTCGCCGATCACCACGGCGCAGGTCGCGGTCTCGCTGGCGCTGTTCGTCTGCGTCTACTGCGTCGTGTTCTCGGCCGGCGTGCTTCTGATCAACCGGCTGATCGACAAGGGCCCGGACGCGATCACTGGCGAGGAGCCGCCGCAGCAGCCCTCGCAGCGCCCGCTCAAGGCAGCCCAGGCGCCGGCTTCCGAGCTGTTCGGCGACGGCCACCCCGGCGACGACAAGATCCAGCCGGCGAGCTGAGGCGGCGATGACATACACCGTCCTCATCCTGAGGAGCAGCCTTCAGGCTGCGTCTCGAAGGATGCTCCAGAGCGCACTGGATGCTCCTTCGAGACGCCGCTTCGCGGCTCCTCAGGATGACGGCTGAGGGAAACTGGGAGAACTCGGATGGAATGGTATCTCCCCGTGATCTGGGCCGGGCTGATCGGCACGGCGGTCATGCTCTATGTCGTGCTCGACGGCTTCGACCTCGGCATCGCGATCCTGTTTCCGACGACCAGGGACGAGGCCGAGCGCGACCAGATGATGAACTCGGTCGCGCCGTTCTGGGACGGCAACGAGACCTGGCTCGTGCTCGGCGGCGGAGGGCTATGGGTCGCGTTTCCGACCGCCTACGCCATCATCATGCCGGCCTTCTACCTGCCGGTGACGCTGATGCTGCTGGCGCTGATCTTCCGCGGCGTCGCCTTCGAGTTCCGCTGGGTGGCGAAGCCCAATCACCGCGTCTGGGATCTCGCTTTCTGGATCGGTTCGGTGGCGGCGGCCTTCTCGCAGGGCCTGATCCTGGGCGGCATGATCCAGGGCATCACGGTCGTCGACCGGCAGTTCGCCGGCGGTCCCTTCGACTGGTTCACGCCGTTCACGCTGATGTGCGGGGCGGGCGTCGTCGTCGGCTATGCGCTGCTCGGCGCGACCTGGCTGATCTACAAGACGGAGGGGAAGGTCGCCGAGCGCTCGCGCGCCCAGGCGAAGGTGCTGCTCATAGGCCTGCTCGCCTTCGCGATCATCGTCTCGCTATGGACCCCCTATGCGCATCCGCGCATCGCCGAGCGCTGGTTCACCTGGCGCAACATGGCCGTGCTGTGGCCGTTCCCGCTGCTGACGGCCCTGTGCGGTTTCCTTGCGTGGAAGCGGCTGCACGGCAAGCACGAGTTCACGCCGTTCGCGCTCACCATCGCGATCTTCGTCCTGTGCTTCCTCGGCCTGTCGATCTCGAACTACCCCTGGCTGGTGCCGCCGGATCTCACGATCTGGGATGTGGCCGCCGCGCCAGCCTCGCAGACCTTCGTGCTGATCGGCGTCACCTTCCTGCTGCCGATGATCCTGTTCTACACGGCCTTCGTGTACTGGACGTTTCGCGGCAAGGTGAAGATCGACGGCGGGTATCATTGAGGTCCGCAGGAACCTCGGCGGCTCACCGCTCGTTGCAATGAACGCTTGAGTTCCGGGGCCCGCTCACAGAGATTGCGCCGGACACGCCCGGGAGCGCCGCCATGAAGTGGGAAGATTATCGCCAGTCCGAATATCTCGAGGACCGGCGCGGCGGTGGCGGCGGCGATTTCGCCGGACTGCCCGGCGGACGCGGCGGGCTTGGAATCGGCACCATGGTGGTGCTCGGCCTCGTCGGCTGGGCGCTCGGCATCGATCCGCGCCTTTTGATCGGCGGGGCGGAGCTGATCGGCGGCATCGGCGGGCGCCAGCCGCCGACGCAGGAGACGCGGCGCTCGGCCGGGCCTCCGGCCGACGAGATGGGCCGCTTCGTCTCGGCCGTGCTGGCGCAGAACGAGGACGTCTGGACCAAGCTTCTGCCGCAGCAGGCCAACCGCCGCTACGAGCCGCCCAACCTCGTGCTGTTCGCCGGCGTCACGCGATCGGCCTGCGGCCGGGCGCAGTCGGCGATGGGACCGTTCTACTGCCCGCCCGACAAGCGCGTCTATCTCGACACCTCGTTCTTTCAGGAGATGCAGCGCAAGCTCGGCGGCGGCGGCGATTTCGCCTATGCCTATGTGATCGGCCACGAGGTCGCCCACCACATCCAGAACCTGATCGGCATCCTGCCCAAGGCGAACGCGCTGCGCGAGCGCTCCTCGGAGCGCGAGGCCAACGCCATCTCGGTCAGGATCGAGCTTCAGGCCGACTGTTTCGCCGGCGTCTGGGCCCACAACATCCAAGCCATGGGCCGCATCGACGCCGGCGACGTCGAGGAGGCGATGCGCACCGCCGCCGCGATCGGCGACGACCGGCTGCAGAAGGCCTCCCAGGGTCAGGTGGTGCCCGATTCCTTCACGCATGGCTCGTCGGCGCAGCGCACGCGCTGGTTCACCACCGGGCTGAGGACGGGGAGCATGCAGAGCTGCGACACGTTCAGGCCGGGGCAGGTCTAGCCGGCGTGCCGGCCGTGGCGGCTTTGCAAAGCCCGTGCGCCGCGGAGCTGTTCCCTGGGGAACATGGCGGCGCGCGTATTCCATTTAAGCATCAGGCGGGATGAAGAGCAAAAGGCGACGGTTCATCGAAGCGGGGCCAGAAATCCATGTCGAGAAGCGAATGCGAAGGCGGCATCTACATTTCGCGCGGCGCGAAGCACGTCGCGGTCCGGGATGTTCAGGCCGCGCTGAACAAGGAAAGGCTCGGACAGCCACTGGCGGTCGATGGCGATTTCGGGCGATACACCGAAGCCGCCGTGCAAAAGCTGCAACTGCGGGAGCCGTCGCTCAACCTCGTGATCGCCGGCGTGGTTGGGCCCCAGGAACTCGATTATCTGACGCTGACTCACAAGCTCAAACTGCAACTCGGTTCGCTGCGGCATGTCGGCGACAACAACTGGAAGATCGGCCTTTCCACATCCCGCATGAATCTGGGCGGGATGGTGGTCGACCCCAGAACCGGCGCCCCCGCCATCGCGATCGGCGAAGGGTTCGTGCTCAAAGGCTACGAGACGCTGAAGGGCGGGCGGATCAATTGCCCCAACGGCGTCTGGACGTTTCATAGTCCCGGCGATCCGGATCGCAACTTCATCAGCAACAACGAATGCGCGCTTCTGGTGCAGGGAATCAGCAAGTTCGTCGGGGGAACCAGAACGTGGCGGCGTGGCCCGCAGGTGCGCGCACTTGCGGCCCGAAAGGCGGCGCTGCCAATCGGAACGGTGATCGCGACGCTTCGCGACGGCTATTACAACAACGACCACTCAGGCCGATCGCATGTCGGCATCTTTCACGGCTGGACCTACAAGGGCGGCGTCATCAACGGCTTCAAGCTCTTCGAGCAGTCAAACGGCAGCAATATCGGCGTCAGCACAAAGCTGTTTGTCGATAAATATGATCGCGACGAGCTGACAAAACGAAAAAGCCCATCCAAGCACGGCGATTACACGATACCCGTCTATGATCCCGTCACAGGGGTCTTCCTAGGCCTGACGACGATAACGGACGACTTCTACAAGCACTACAGACATAACGTCATATCCATCGGCGATGAGTATCACGTCGTCTACAGCAACGGTAAACAGGCCGTCGAATGGCTCTGACCGGCAGGCTGACTAAAGCCGGCGCCCGCATGTTCTACCCGCCGGCCCGCTCACGCCTGACCGCAAGCCGACGCGGCGCGGCATCCAACCGACCCGCCATCACCAGCGACTTTGGCAGGACAAGGCCGGCGCGCAGACGTCGCGCGCCAAACGATATCGCGGCGCGCTCGCGCAGCGAACCCGCGACGCCGCGCAGCGGGATCAGCGCCGGGATATCGGGACCAAGCATCAGATGCCGCTCGACGGCCTGCGCCCACTGAGGCTGCGGCATGTCGCCGGAATCGAGCAGGATGAGCCAGTCGCCGCGCGCCTCGGCCGCGCCAAGATGCCAGCCCTCGGCCCCGCCGGCGCGCAGATAGCTTGCGCCCGTGGCGTCGGCCAGCCTCTCGATCTCGGCGTGGCCGGCCGCATCGACGACGACGGCATGGCCAAGGAACCCTTCGGCCACGGCCGGGATCAGCACCGAAAACGTCGCGGCGAGGGCGCTGGCGGGGCCATCCGCCCGGATGACGGCTGTGAGCATGCGCAATCTTTATGATGCAGCGCAGCATGTCGCAATCCTGTCACTTGCAATATGTTCCTGATATGTTCACATAGGAAACAGGAAATCCGGCCGATTCCCGGCCCTCACGACACCCGGCGGCGCCCCATGACACAGGCCAGACCCTCCTCGCGGCCGCTTCCAGCCCAGCTGCTGCGGCGGCGCGACGCCGAGCCGGCATCGGTCTCAGGCCGCATCGCGCCGCTCGATCCGCTCGCCTATGCCGGCCACCGGATCGACCCCGAACGGCGGCGCGGGCGCGGCGCGACCATCAATCCGGGCGGGCGCTTCGAGGCCGAAAGCCGGGTCAGCGAGGATGACGGCTGGGGCTCTCTGGGCGAGCTCCCGGCCTTCAGGACCGAGGTTTCGATCGAGAAGCCGCGCACCATCATTACCCGGAACGACTCGCCCGATATTTCGTTCGACCGCTCGATCAATCCCTATCGCGGCTGCGAGCATGGCTGCGTCTACTGCTTCGCGCGGCCGAGCCATGCCTATCTCGGCCTCTCGCCGGGGCTCGATTTCGAGAGCAAGCTGACCGCCAAGCCCGATGCGGCGCTGCTGCTGGAGAAGGAACTCTCGGCCGCCTCCTACACGCCGCGCACCATCGCGATCGGCACCAACACCGACGCCTATCAGCCGATCGAGAAGAAGCTCAGGATCATGCGCTCGATCCTGGAGGTCTTGCAGCGGTTCAACCATCCGGTCGGCATCGTCACGAAATCGGCGCTGGTGCAGCGCGACATCGACATCCTCGGCCCCATGGCGGCGCAGGGGCTGGCCAAGGTCGCGATCTCGCTGACGACGCTCGATCCGAAGGTCGCCCGCACCATGGAGCCGCGCGCCGCCTCCCCGGCCAAGCGGCTGGAGACGATCCGCCGGCTGTCGGAGGCCGGCATCCCCGTCACCGTGCTTGTCGCGCCGATCATCCCGGCGATCAACGAGCACGAGATCGAGCGCATCCTCGACGCGGCCAAGGCGGCCGGCGCGACCGAGGCCGGCTATGTGCTGCTGCGCCTGCCGCTGGAGGTGAAGGACCTCGTGCAGGACTGGCTGCTGACGCATCATCCCGACAAGCTGCGCCATGTCGTCTCGCTGATCCGCTCGACGCGCGGCGGCAAGGATTACGACGCGGCCTGGGGCCAGAGGCAGGTGGGTTCGGGCCCCTATGCCTGGATGATCGGCCGGCGCTTCGAGATGGCAGCGGAGCGGCTCGGCTTCAACGGGACGCGGACAAGGCTGCGCAGCGACCTGTTCCTCAAGCCGGAGAAGGAGAAGGCGCAGTTGAGCCTGTTTTGAGAAGACCTACGGTCACTCTTACCCCTCATCCTGAGGAGCAGGCGAAGCCTGCGTCTCGAAGGATCGTCAAGTTCACTCTGGAGACATCTGGAGCATCCTTCGAGACGCGCCTGCGGCGCTCCTCAGGATGAGGGTGGTGTGGGAACCCGTTGTCTCCTCGACCGCGAATCCTGCATAAGCCCCCATGCTCCCCGATTTCAGCCGCGAGACGCACGCCATCGCCGCCGGCCTCTGGCCCGTGGCCGGGATCGACGAGGTCGGGCGCGGGCCGCTCGCCGGGCCCGTGGTGGCGGCCGCCGTGATCCTCGATCCAGAATGCGTGCCCGATGGCCTCTGCGATTCGAAGCTGCTGGGTGCAGCGGAGCGCGACAGGCTGTTTTCGCAGATTGCTGCGAGCGCGCTCGCCGTCAGCGTCGCCAGCGCCACGGCCGTCGAGATCGACGCGATCAACATCCGGCAGGCGACGCTGCTGTCGATGCGGCGGGCCGTGGCCGGGCTTTCGCTGCGGCCGGCCTTCGTCCTCGTCGACGGCAACGATCCGCCCGCCTTCGCCTGCCCGGCGGAAGCGATCATCGGCGGCGACAATCTCTCCTGCTCGATCGCGGCGGCCTCGATCGTCGCCAAGGTGACGCGCGACGCGATGATGGCGCGGCTCTGCGCGCGCTATCCGGCCTATGGCTTCTCGCGCCATGTCGGTTACGGCACGGCGGTCCACCGCGCCGCGCTGCAGGCGCACGGCCCCTGCCCCGAGCACCGCTATTCCTTCGCGCCGGTGAAGGGGGTCTGGCGGCGGTGAGGGTCGCGTCGCCACCTCACACGTCCTCATCCTGAGGAGCCGCGAAGCGGCGTCTCGAAGGATGCTCCAGATGGCTCTGGTGTGATCTGGAGCATCCTTCGAGACGCGCCTGCGGCGCTCCTCAGGATGAGGTTTAGGGATGTCGCGGCCTTAACGGCTCCTTAGGAATTTCCCTTTCCGCGCCAGCAAGATGGGCAAAAACTGCAGCCCCAAAACGGGACGCATTTTTTTCAAACCGGAAACCCGGCTTTTACCCTGACCGCCCATGATCGCTCACGTTGAAGTTGCGTAACGGTCTTGGGTCGTCATGGGTATTGTGCGTACCGGGGCCACCAGCGCCGCCGTCCGGATTCAGGTTTCGCGTACCGGGCGGCCCGCGCTGGAGTCACGGATCAGGGCCAGGGCCCTTCCTGAAGACAACGCCCTCGTTTCCGGACTCCCGCTCGACCAGGTGCTTGTCGGCGATTGCGTCGCCGCGATGAACGCCCTGCCGGCGGCAAGCGTCGATCTCGTCTTCGCCGATCCGCCCTACAACCTCCAGCTCGGCGGGACCTTGCGCCGGCCCGACGACAGCCTCGTCGATGCGGTCGACGACGACTGGGACAAGTTCTCGTCCTTTGCCGAATACGACGCCTTCACCCGCGACTGGCTGAGCGCCTGCCGGCGCGTGCTGAAGCCCGACGGGGCGCTCTGGGTCATCGGCAGCTACCACAACATTTTTCGCGTCGGTGCGATCCTGCAGGATCTCGGCTTCTGGATGCTGAACGACATCGTCTGGCGCAAAGCCAACCCGATGCCGAATTTCAGGGGCCGTCGCTTCACCAACGCCCATGAAACGCTGATCTGGGCGGCGCGGGGCGAGCACTCGAAATACACCTTCCATTACGAGGCGCTGAAGGGCGGCAACGACGACCTCCAGATGCGTTCGGACTGGTATCTGCCGCTCTGCACCGGCGAGGAGCGCCTGAAAGACGAAGCGGGAGCCAAGGTGCATCCGACGCAGAAGCCCGAGGCGCTGCTCGCCCGCGTCATGCTCTCGGCCAGCAATCCCGGCGACGTGGTGCTCGATCCCTTCTTCGGCACCGGCACCACCGGGGCCGTCGCAAAGGCGCTCGGGCGGCATTTCATCGGCTGCGAGCGCGAGGAGATCTATGCCGACGCCGCGCGCAGGCGCATCGCGGGCATCAGGCCGCTGCCGCCGGAAGCATTCGCGACCGCGCCCTCGAAGCGCAGCGAACCACGCGTGGCCTTCCTCAGCCTCGTCGAGGCGGGGCTGGTCAAGGCGGGCGAAACGGTCTTCGACGCGAAGCGCCGCCACAGCGCGACGATCCGCGCCGACGGCACGCTGCTGCTCGGCCCGGCGGTCGGCTCGATCCACAAGATCGGCGCGCTGGCGCAGGGCCTGCCGGCCTGCAATGGCTGGACCTTCTGGCATGTCGAGCGCGACGGCGGGCCGATGCTGCTCGACGTGTTGCGCGGTGAAATCAGGATGCAGATGTCGGCGGCCTGAGCGCCTCCAGCCCCGCCTCGACCACCTTCAGCATCAGGCTCGACAGAGGCTCCTCGCGCAGTTTTGCTAGCGGGGTGAAGCGCATGCCCGGCGGAGCCGGGGTCATGGCCGGGGCTTGAGCGACGAAGACCGTCAGTTCCAGCGGGAAATGCGTGAAGACGTGGCGGACCGGCAGCGGCAGTTTGCGCCAGTTCGCATTTGTCGGAGCGTCTTCGCCAGCCTTCGCCGGCCGATAGCCCGCGCTCCACTCGCTGGTCGGAACCTCGGCCATGCCGCCGAGCAGGCCCTTGTCGGGCCGTGTGCGCAGCAGCACCGCGCCGTCTGCGCGCAGCAGGACGAAGGCCGCCCCGTAGCGTGTCGTGCCGGTCTTCTTCGCGCCCTTGCGCGGGTAGGTTTCTTGCGTGCCGGCTTTCCTCGCTCGGCAAGGCTCCCGCCATGGGCAGAGCGCGCAGGCGGGGTTGCGCGGGGTGCAGATCGTCGCGCCCAGATCCATCAGTCCTTGCGCGAAATCGCCGGGCCGCGACGGCGACAGCATGGCCAGCACGCGTTCGTGCACCAGCGGCTTGGCGGCGGGCATCAGTTCCTCGATGGCGAAAAGCCGCGTCACGACCCGCTCGACATTGCCGTCGACGGCCGCGGCGGGCCGGTCGAAGGCGATGGCGGCGACCGCGCCGGCGGTGTAGGCGCCGATGCCGGGAAGAGCGCGCAAGGCCTCTTCGGTGTCGGGGAAGCGGCCGCCATGCTGGGAGACGACAGCCTTGGCGCAGGCATGGAGGTTTCTCGCGCGCGAATAATAGCCCAGCCCGGCCCAAGCCTGCATCACCGCCTCCGACGGCGCGGCTGCGAGCGCCTCGACGGTGGGAAAGCGCGCCATGAAGCGCTCATAGTAGGGCTTGACCGCTGCGATCGTGGTCTGCTGCAGCATGATCTCGGAGGCCCAGACCCGGTAGGGATCGGCCGCCTCGCCCGGCAGCGCGCGCCAGGGGAGAACGCGACGATGGCGGTCGTACCAGGCGAGGAGGTCGGCGGCCTTGGGCAGCGAGGTCATCGTTTGGGTGTAGCGCGGGCCGGCGCGTCGGCAAGTCCGCCTAACAGGGTCACCCACAGCCTTGCCGCCGCCATCCAGTCGCCCCACAATGTCCCATGCCCGCCAAGCCCCTCGCAGACCTGATCGACGACTGCCTCGCGCCCGCCCTGAAAGCTCAAGGGTTCGCCGGGCGCGCCATCGTCGCGCTCTGGCCCGAGATCGTCGGCGAACGGTTAGCGGCGCGCTCGCGGCCGCTGAAAATCGACTGGCCGCGGAGGCGGCCCGCGCCCGGCGAGACGCCAGAGCCCGCGACTCTGGTGGTGCGGGTCGAAGGCGCCTTCGCGCTCGATATGCAGCAAGCCGGGCCGCTGGTGCTGGAGCGGGTCAACACGCATCTGGGCTGGCGCGCCGTCGGCAAGCTCGTGCTCAAGCAGGGGCCGGTGTCGCCGCCGCCGGCCAAGGCGCGCGCCGCTCCGCCCGACGCCGCGACGCTCGAACGCATCGCCGGGCAGGTCGGTGGCGTCGCCGATCCCGGCCTGCGCGCGGCGCTTGAGCGACTGGGCACGGCGATCGCGCAGCGCAGGAACGCGCCCGCCGACACGGCTTCGTGAGCGCGCCCGCGCCGCAGCGAACCGATCTTGCCACAATCCTGTTGGCCAGTATGGTCGCCGCAACCGATTTGACCGTTTTCGAGGACCAAGACGATGACCAACAGGCGACAGCTCCTGACCGGCGCAGCCGGGATCGCCGCCGCCACCCTGCTCAGCCAACGGGCGGCGCAGGCGCAGTCCGAGCTGAATACGGCCGGCCCGCTCGGCGATGTCTGGCTCGGCAACGCCGACGCGAAGGTCTCGATCATCGAATACGCCTCGCTGACCTGCGGCCATTGCGCGACCTTCCACAAGGACACCTGGCCGGCGCTGAAGGCGAAATACATCGACACGGGCAAGGTGCGCTTCGCCCTGCGCGAATTCCCGCTCGATCCGCTGGCCACCGCCGGTTTCATGCTGTCGCGCTGCAACGGCAACGACAAATACGTCGCCATGACCGACATGCTGTTCGCGCAGCAGAAGGTCTGGGCCTTCAGCGACAAGCCGCTCGACGCGCTCTCGGCGATGTCGAAACAGGCCGGTTTCACACAGGATTCGTTCGAGGCCTGCTTGAAACGGCAGGATATCTATGACGCCGTCACGGCTGTTAAGGACCGTGGCGCGAAGGCTGGCGTGAACTCGACGCCGACCTTCTTCATCAACGGGCAGAAGCATTCAGGTGCGCTCTCGATCGCCGAGTTCGACAAGATTCTGGCCCCGCTTTTGGCGGGCTGAGGGCGGTTGGCTTTCTTCCTTCTTCCCCATCGAAGTCGGCTGTTGCCGACTTCGACATTCTGAGTGGCCCAACTCGGGCAAGCCCGAGGTGGGCGGGAGAAGGTGGCAGCGCGCAGCGCTGACGGATGAGGGCCTCGCCGAGGCGCGGTCTTCACCTCGATCGCATTCACCCGGTCTTCCCTCATCCGTCTCGGCTTCGCCGAGCCACCTTCTCCCCCGAGGGGAGAAGGGAGAGTTGCGCCCATGCAGTTGACGCGCCTCAAGCTTTCCGGCTTCAAGACCTTCGTCGAGCCGACCGAATTCCTGATCGAGCCGGGGCTGACCGGCGTCGTCGGGCCCAATGGCTGCGGCAAGTCCAACCTCGTCGAGGCGCTGCGCTGGGTGATGGGCGAAAGCTCGTTCAAGAACATGCGCGGCGCGGGCATGGACGACGTCATCTTCGCCGGCTCCAGCGACCGACCGGGCCGCAACATGGCCGAGGTCGCGCTGACGCTGGACAACAGCGACCGCAAGGCCCCGGCCGCCTTCAACGAGACCGACGTGCTCGAAGTCACCCGCCGGATCGAGCGCGAGGAGGGCTCGACCTATCGCGTCAACGGCAAGGAGGTCCGCGCACGGGACGTGCAGCTGCTCTTCGCGGATGCCGCCACCGGCGCGCGCTCGCCGGCGCTGGTCCGGCAAGGGCAGATCAGCGAGATCATCGCGGCCAAGCCGCAATCGCGCCGGCGCATTCTCGAGGATGCGGCGGGCATCGCCGGGCTCCACAGCCGCCGTCACGAGGCGGAGCTCAGGCTCAAAGGGGCGGAGGACAACCTCACCCGGCTGGAAGACGTGCTCGGCGAAATCGACGGGCAGATCGAGGCGCTGCAGCGCCAGTCACGGCAGGCCTCGCGCTATCGCAGCCTCGCCGCCGACATCCGCCGGGCCGAAGCGACGCTGGCGCTGATCGCCCATTACGAGGCGCGGATGCAGGCCTCGCAGGCCGAGCAGGCGCTGGAGGCGGCCGTGCGCACTGTGGCCGACCAGACCGGCGTTCAGGCGGAAGCCGCCCGGCTGCAGGCGGTCGCCGCCCATGCCCTGCCCGCCTTGCGCGAGAGCGAGGCGGCGGCGGCGGCGGGGCTGG